>ERZ761602.7017-NODE-7017-length-12195-cov-3.881137_pt1 | contig 12195 bp, 10 predicted proteins | sample MGYA00512165_ERZ761602 | MGnify/ENA primary metagenome ERZ761602 (study PRJEB28899, sample SAMN02445085) | bioreactor sludge metagenome | biome: EBPR sludge; isolation source: Thorneside wastewater treatment plant | place: Australia: Brisbane, Thorneside... | reverse complement strand
CCGAATGATTGCCGAGCACCCCCGAGTCGCCTCCATCGAGGGCGAACTAACCGTATTCAGCCGGTACCTCGCACCGGTGATGAAGGCCTATGAGCGTGAGAAGGGACACATGGAGCGGGGTGAATGGAGCCAGGGGATGCCGCTACTCTACTCAGGGCAGGAGTTCGAGGTCGCTATGGCGGGTTTGGTGGCGCGCATCTACGAGCGTCTCCTCAGCCGCCGCCCAGATGCTACGCACGTGCTCGACAAGCACCCGGACTACTGCCATCACCTTCCGCTTATGGAGCGCTTCATGCCCGAAGCCCGCTACGTGCACATCATCCGTGATGGGCGGGAGGTGGCCGTAAGCATGATCAGCGCCAAGCGGCGTCTGGGCTATGGCGCAGGCGAAGTGGAAGGCGCGGCCCGGGAATGGCAGGCTTCCGTGATGAAGGCCAGGGCCTTCGGCGCGGTCATCGGCACGCGCTACCTTGAGGTGCGCTATGAGGAGCTCGTGAGCGATACGGCTGCCGTGCTCAGCAGAGTGTTCAGCCATTTTGGGCTCTTCATCGGCGCCGAGGAAGTGGAGCGCATCGCGGCGGATTACCACATCTCGCGGAAGCAGGTGAGCCGCGGAGACACATCCTTGAATGCACTCCGGACCGAGCAGGGAGCCATTTGGCGCTCGCGGTTGAGCGTAAAGCAGCGGTTCATACTGGACCGCGTGGCCGGTGACCTGCTCTCCACGCTGGGCTATGCGCAGCCTGGGTGGTGGGCCATGAGTATCATGCAGCGGATTGCTTTGCTGCCCTACCCCTTCCTGCTGAAAGTGAAGCGGTCCATAAGGGCGCTGCTGGCCATTTGGGGTTCACCCGCCATCCGTCGCGGCAGCTGATGCTCCGCTCAGATGGCGTTCAGCCGATCGACAATGCGCCGCGCGCGCTCAGTCAGATGCGGGTCCACGGGCATTGCACTTGCACTGAAGGAGGCCGGCCCCGCATAGGGCTTGTTGAGCCCGAGGCGCTGGCAAAGTTGCGCGTATAGCTCTAAGGGGGCTTCGCAGAAGCGCTCGTAGTGCACATCGATCGCATCGGCGGCAGGCAACGACGACAGCCCGGTCCTGACCGCCCGGTTGGTGAGCCACACCTGGGCAACGGCCTGCTCCCAAGGGGGTAGGTCCTTCACGGTCGCGTATTCCGCGGGCTTGTAGGAGTACCAAGCAGTGTCGGTGCCGAAGTACGACACACGGGCCTTGAGCAGCGAGATTGCATTCTCAGGTACCGGTCGTTGGATGAAAAGGAATACGCTGTCGGGGAAGATCGATCGGAGCAGTGGCAGCTGCCAGTTGAGCTCCATGGCCTTGAGCAGCACGGGCTTCGCGAATACTTGCTCCATGGCGGCCACATCGCTTCGCAGCTGGGCCACTTCCGTAGGTCCCGGCTCGGCGAGGAGCCTGTCCTGCGTTTCACCGAACCGGAAGAAACGCCGCCAGAAGTAGCCGAAGTCGTGCGGTGCATTCGCGCCGCGTGTCCGACCGAGCTCCGAGGAGAAGGAATCTGACATTGACCGGTCCGGGAAGACCTCGCCACGGTGGTCGAGGTCATGCAGGATCCTGTGAATGAGGGCGCCGACATAGGGGTCGCTGTAGAACCGAGACATTATGTTGGTGGGGTAGGCCACTAGACCGGTGGCCGCCAGCCATTGCATCAGCAGGGTGGAGCCCCCGCGCGCGCATCCCACCACGAAGAGGACCGGTAGCCGCGGACTGGACGGACGGTCCATCAGGTCTCGGGCCTTGGCAAGGTGCTCGTTGAGCTTACGCAGCAGGGCCTCCAGCTCCGGATCGCGCGCATGCCTGCTGGTCCGTTGGAGCGATTCCCAAGGATTCAGGCCAGACGATTCAGTTGCCATGCTCGTTCCCGGATTTGTTCAGGTGAATACCGCTGGTCGATGGGGAAGGCGATGAGCCGTTCCGTTAGGTCCAGGGCCTCGGGGAACCGCTCGATGCCCGGCCGCTGCGGAATCTCCGGCCAGTAGCGTGCGGCGAAGATCCCGGCTTCGTGTATGCGCCGGAGGTCCACTGGCTGGTCGAGCAGCAAGGGATAGTTCAAGGGGCTTGACAGCCCCGCTAGGTCGAGGCGAAGCCGATTCCGTGGACCGAGGACGACATGCGCCGCCCAGAAATTCTCCAGCCGACGGTCTCGTGCCGAGTTATGATCCAGGCGGAGGAGCAACTCATGCGACAGCCTTGAGGCTTGCTCAATCCGCGTCGAGATGTGCTGCTCGTTCCGCCCGTATGACTCACGTACCGAAGGGCCCGAACCCATGGCCCGGAGAATCAGGTGGTCGCCATGGACATCCTGGTTCGGCGCCAATTCCACACGAACGGGCCGTGGCGTGAAGAGGAAGGCTCCGTCTGGCACGCCCCGGAACTTGCGCGCCGAGTTGAAGCCATAGTGCCCTGCAGGCGGAGCCCCCGAGAAATAAGCGTGCGTGGAATCGATGACGGCCCGCGGACCCAATCGGGAGGCCAGTTGATGCACCGCAAGGGTGCGGATGCCGAAGTAGTCCACCAGGATGGTCAGCTCATCACCTGCAGGTCGCGGTTCGCTTATGGGCAGGAATTGCTCGTCGATGCAGTAGTGCACCAGCTCGATGCCGCGTTCCTGCATCGGATGCAGCAGCGTGTCGCAGGCGTAGAACGGAACGTGCACGCGCCTCGGTCGCTCCAGGTCCAGGATGAGGGCGAGGCAGGCTCTGCCGCTGCTGAGGAGCAGCGCCTCGGGATAGGGTAGCGGGCCGGGCTCGCCCCAAGGTTCCAGGCCCATGAACCCGCCGAATCCGGCCACTTGGCCCTGTGGTGCACCGCCTGCTTGCCCGGCATTTTCCATGCCCGGCGAAGGTCGGATTATTTCAAGCCCCGAGCGCTTGGTGCCTTGTACTTTCGCCCGCGCTCCATTGGGGCTTCTTGTCTGAAATGCCAGTCACCATTCCTGTCACCAAGGCCTTCCTGCCGCCCTTCCAGGACGTCGTTGGCATGCTTCAAGGCATCTGGGACTCCGGACAGCTCACCAACAACGGCCCTCTCCTCAAGCAGCTGGAAGCCGAGCTCGTGCCGCATCATGGAACGCCCCATGTCCTGCTGGCTTCGAACGGCACCATCACTCTGCAGCTGGCGCTGCGTGCCTTCGGCATCACGGGCGAGGTGATCACCACGCCCTTCTCCTACGTCGCCTCCACCACGGCCATCCTCTGGGAGCGCTGCACTCCCGTGTTCGTGGATATTGAGCCCGACGGATTCAACATCGATGCGGACCTCATCGAGCGGGCCATCACGCCGCGGACGCAGGCCATCCTGGCCACGCACGTGTATGGCCTGCCCTGCAACGTAGAGGCCATTGCGGACATAGCTGCCCGGCATGGCTTGAAGGTGATTTACGATGCGGCGCACGCATTCGGCACCCGCTACCGCGGCCGACCGCTGCTTTCGCAGGGAGACATCAGTTCATGCAGCTTCCACGCCACAAAGATCTTCCATACCGTGGAGGGCGGCTCACTGGCCTGCGCTGATCCTGCGCTCCACAGGAAGCTTGGCCTCATGCGGGCCTTCGGCCACATCAAGGACGAGCATTTCGAGCCGGGCATCAATGCCAAGAACAGCGAACTGCATGCCGCTGTGGGCCTGCTGGTGCTTCGGCACTTCCCGGCCATCCTGGAGCGCCGCCGTGCCCAGTGGCTCCGTTATGCCGCCGGGCTGCGCGGCATGCGCATCGCTCGGGTCCCGGCGGAGACGGAGTACAACCACTCCTACTTCCCGCTGGTGCTCGACTCCGAGCGTGCGATGCATCAGGTGGTGGAGGCCTTGGCCGCCATCGGCGTGGCGCCCCGCCGCTACTTCTATCCGGCGCTCAGCAATTTGCCCTATGTCACCGCAAGGGGAAGCTGCCCGATTGCCGAGAGCCTGGCGCTGCGCGTCATCTGCCTCCCGCTGTATCACGACCTGGGCGATGCCGACATTGATCGGGTCATCGCGGTCGTCAGGGCCAGTGTATAACCCGGCATGCGGCTGAGCCTGCGTCACTCCTCCTTCAGTTCATACTGTTCCAGCATGTCCTGGATCGCCGACGGGGCGTTGAACATCATTACGTCGATGATGGAGAGCCCCGGGATGAACATGGGATTGCGTTGGTCGTAAGCGGGCAGCCGCTGCTCGTGGAAGAGGAGCCGGACACCGGCGTCATGGAAGCGCACCGGGTCGAAGAATGTGCGGCCTCCAGGAGGATTGATATACTCGGCCGCACCGATTTCCTGGCACGTGTAGAGCGACCATTCCATGGGGTGCTTGGGCGTGGGATGACTCAGCCCCATCTCGGAATACACCTCATGCCGGAAGGGAATGTCGAGGTAGGCGCAGGTGCGTTGGAGCGTATGCGTGAGGAAGGGGACCAGCCTGTCGGATGGGGCGGCGAAGCATTCGCGCAGTACCTCGACCACGGTGGTGTAATGCGGCGCCCGCAGCAGCTTGTAGGCATCGAGCTGACGCAAGAAGAGGTCGAACCTGGCGGCATCGGGAGCGAGCACCATGTCCTTGATCAGGGTGTCGCGCTCATGCGCGGCCACGGTGACGCTCACGAATTTCTCACCGCCACCTGCCTTGAGCACACGGTTGCGGTTCATCCAACCCTTGCGGATGTACTGCACTGGGTCGAAGACGATCCAGCGGTCCGAATGCGCAATCAGGCCGAAGTAGCCCAGATAGGGGAAGAAATAGGGCTGCATGATGCCCACCCGCTTGCCCTCGTACACCTCTCGTCCTGTTGCGTCCATGCCTGCTGCTCTTGCGCCGGGAAATGGCGGCGCCGTGCCCGCCAGTCGGCATCCAGGCCGTGAAGATCGCCAGTTCCGTGCCATTCGGCTTGATGCAATCCCACGAGGGCCAGGCGGTGGCCACTTGTCTACTACATGCTATCCTTGCCAGGTGGTTCGTGGTCAGGTCGGCGATTACCATTGATACTGACCGCCATGCCCAAGGTGAAATGCAAGCGCTGCGCACGGTAGTACTCCACATCGGCTGGCCCAAGACGGGCACGACGACGCTGCAGAAACATGTGTTCGCCAACGTGAAAGGGCACCGCTACCTCGGCAAGACGCCGTTCGTCACCGGGGCGAACAAGCATACGTTCCGCCTCGTGCATGCGCTTGCCTATGCCAGTGCCGAGTGCTTTCACGAGGAGGCGGAAGCCCTTCGCTCCGACTTGGCACGCGTGGAGACCGAGCGCTATGGCAATGTGGATGACCGCACCCCAGCGATCATCTCCGAGGAGGGTGTGCTGAGCAGCTTGTTGAAGCCATCGGACCATCAGCATCATGGCTATTCCACCGCATCGCTCAGCCAGATTGCTGACCGCCTGCTGCAGCTCGAGTCACTTTGGAAGGTCCGCTTCGAACTGCTTGTCTCCGAGCGCGATCCGATGGAGATCCTGCATGCCTACTATGCCCAGATGTACCATGTCTTCAGGACCTTCGGAGGACTGAAGAGCTTCCAAGGGTATATAAGGACGGGAACATCGGGCCGGCCGGGCCATGACCTTGGCTTCAGGTATCTCCAAGGCGCGCATGTGCGCGATACGCTCGTACACCAGTTCGGCGCGGCGCGTGTGCATTGCATTCCCATGAATGAATTATTCACCGATGTGCGGGTGCGGCTGAGCGCATGGTATCCGGCCTTCCCCGATGCAGCCATCGGACAGGTGGAGGGGGAGAACAAACGTTCAATCGCGAAGGATGTTAAATTGACCCACCTGCGTCCCGTTTGGATGCCAAAGGCGCGCTTTCGCCTGATTGATTTCCTGCGAGCGGTTCGTGCCATGCACCGGGAGCGCTACGCCGACCACAGCAAGCTGGAGGTGCAGGTGGTAATGACTGATGGGGACCGGGAGGCTTTGAGCAACTTTTTCCGGAGCGGGGCGTGAGCCAGGCGGGCCATGCCGTGTATCCCGGTTGAAGACGCAGCTTTGCTGACATCGTCATGAGCCGACCTGTGGAGCCAGAGAACCCTGAGGGCGCCCCCGCGCCACTCGTCTCCATCTCGGTCACCGCCCATCGCCACGAGGCCTACCTGGCCCAGTGCCTTGAGAGCATCCTTATGCAGGAGTGTCCCTTCGCTTACGAGGTGCTGCTGAGCGAGGACGACAGCGGTGATGGCACACGGGCCATCGCACAGCGCTATGCCGAGGCCAATCCCGATCGTATCCGGCTTTTCCTTCACCGCCGCGATCAGCTCATCCGCATCGATGGCCGTCCCACAGGGCGGCACAGCCTGCTGCACAACCTCAGTCATGCGCGCGGGCGCTACCTCTGCCACATCGACGGTGACGACTACTGGACTGACCGTGACAGGCTGCGCGTGATGGTGGAGAAAATGGAGGCCGAGCCGGACCTAGGCCTGGCCTTTCACAATGCGTGGAACGAGTGGGACGATGGGCGGCGCCAGGTCTACCTGGCCCCGTCAATTGCCAAGCCGCGTTACAGCCGGTCAGACCTTACAGCCGTCAACTTCATCCCCACAGCCGGCGTCATCTGGCGATGGAACGCGCTCCGCGTACTGCCCGACGCCTTCCAACAGGCGCCCTTCGGGGACTGGGTCATCAATATCCATTTCGCCGGGCTGGGCCCCATCGGCTACGTGGACCGCTTCATGGCCGTGCGCCGTGTGCATGAAGGAGGGGCCATGAGCGCGATGGGCACCGTGCGCACCTGCCGCAGCCTGGCGCTTGCTTACGAGGTCATGCGCACCCAAGTGGGCGAAGGCCTTTCGCCCGTGGCACTGGCCCGGTGGACCAAGCAGGTCACCGACGGCTTCGATCTCGCGCTGAAGGCCGGCGATCGCGACCATGCCCGCTGGTTCCTTGCGCATGCCGCCGCCGTGCCGCAGGGCAACATCCCCCGGCGCACGCGCCTGCGCTGGTGGGCGCTGCTGCACTGGCCCCGGCTGATGCGCGCCTATGCGTCCATCAGGCGGCATTGACCGTCCGCAACCGCATCAATCCTTCGACATCCCTGCCAGGTCTTCAGCTAAGATCCTTGTGAGCTTCGCTGTACCGCTGGCTTGAAGGTGATCGCTGTTCCCGAAGTCGATTTCAATGAAGCGTTGATCTTCAGAGAGGTCGTGGTAGCTCACATTCTGAAACGTCCGTGCTAGCTCACGCCCGGTCTTCCTGGCCAACGCTAGTTGCACGGGGTCCATGACATCAAGATATGCCTTGTGGCAGGGAGGAAAGAAGAAATGCACCTGTATCCCGCGGGCTGCAGCTAGCTGAATAATCCGGTCTAGGTAAGCGTGATTGATACGGTAGTGGCCGGATGGTCCAAACGTGTGCCGCGCCGCTGTTTCCTTTCCATGCGCGACAAAATCCAAGCCCGGCTTCGGCCGCCCTGGTGCTCCGCCGTTAACCCGGCACCTGATGTTGTCGCTGCCATAGAGCAGGTGGTCCATAAGCATACGTAGTGAAACCGACTTCCGCGCGTTCAACACCTCGAAACGGTGCTCAAGGCTAGAGGCCTGTTCAGGCATATCCATGTAGATGGCATAGTTCTTCACGCGCCACGGCTCAGGCCCCTCCTCAATGACTGCGCCTATTGAGTAATAGGACAGCGGTAGGACAATCGTACTCAAAGCGGGCAACTCTGCAAGATAGTGCTCCAGGATAGCCAGGTCGCGGCGATGGTCCTGCGACATGTTTGCCGCATTATAGGCAGGTACGCCGAAGCCCAGGGGATCGACCCCATTGAACGCATGAGAGTTGCCAAGTACAAGGATTCGAATTGAGTCGCCATGGTTCAAGAGGCGCTCGTGCGTGTAGCTGTAGTTGTTGGGAATAGCGCGCAGTCCGCATTCAACCATCACGATGATGCCCAGGATGGGAAGAATGAAGGCCATCGTACGAAGCAGGTAGCGTACCATGGCCTAGAACTGGAAATAAATGAACGTGTGATCCCGCCCGGTGTGAATCAGCACGATGCAGACAAGCACGTAGTAAGCCGCCCACCGCCAGCCGGGTGACATGAATCGCTCCAAGCTGGCTAAGCCGTGCTGTTGGTGGCGTTGCATCCATTCTACGGCCAGCATAACCCAGACGAATGGCATGGGACCACTAGTCGTAATGTCTTTAGCCAGTAGGAGGAACTGACCAGGGTTGGCAATCATACGGGTCGGTATCAAAATGATGAACTCCAAAGCCGTAGTCAGGTCGGGCGCCCTGAAAAAAATCCAGGCGAAGTCGACTAGGAGAAATGTCCCAGCCATGCGGAGTGAATCGGCTGGGGATGGCAACCAGCCACGGAGTGCGGTAGTAGTGACGTGTTCGCGATGGGTGCCGCGCAGGAGCAAGGGCAGAAAGAACAGGGCGTGCAATGCTCCCCATACGACGAAGGTCCAGTTGGCGCCGTGCCAGAAGCCGCTAACCAGGAATATAACCAAGGTGTTGCGTACCCGCTGATTGAGATTCCCGCGGCTCCCGCCCAAGGGGATGTACAGGTAGTCCCTGAACCAGGTGCTCAGCGAAATATGCCAACGGCGCCAGAACTCGGCGATGTCCCTGGAGAAGTAGGGGAACGCGAAGTTGCGCATGAGCGAGATGCCAAAGAGCCGTGCAGTGCCAACTGCAATGTCGGAGTAACCGCTGAAATCCCCGTAGATCTGGAAGGCAAAGAGGATGGCGGCGAATGCCAGGTCACTGCCACCTCTGGCCCAAGGGTCGCTGAAAGCCTGGTCAACAAGCGGTGCGCACTGGTCGGCAATGACCACCTTCTTGAAGAAGCCCCACAGGATCTGCCGGGTTCCGTCAACCGCCTGGCTATAATCGAACCTCCGGGTTCGCTGGAACTGTGGCAGCAGCGCTGTGCCACGCTCGATTGGCCCCGCCACTAGCTGGGGGAAGAACATCAAGTAGGCGCCGAAGGCCACGGGGTCGCGCTCGGCACGGAGCTGCCCGCGGTACACATCAATGGTGTAGCTGAGGCTCTGGAAGGTGTAGAAGCTGATGCCGACCGGTAGCACGATGCCCAGCGTGCGCGCCTCGAAGGGTATGCCCAGTAACGTGAAGCCGTCGGCGAAGGCGGTGATGAAGAAGTCATAGTACTTGAAGAAGCCCAGCGAGCCCAAGTTGCCCACCAGACTCAAAGCGAGCCAGGCCTTGCGGCGCGCAGGGCCGGAGCTGGCGCTGATGCGTAGGGCCGCCACATAGTCGAGCGCGCCGCTGAAGAAGACCACGCTGAGGTAGCGCCAATCCCACCAGCCGTAGAAGAAGAGGCTGGCGGCCAGCAGCAGTGCGTTGCCATGGCGATGGTGGATCCGCTCGGCCAGCCAGAAGAGCCCGAACACTAAGGGCAGGAAGAGTGCGAACTCGACGGAGTTGAAGAGCATGGCGCCGTGGCCGCTCAGCGGAGGCGGGGCGAAGAAAGCGCTTCGCCGTCAGATACCCCGGCCTGACCGCATCCCCTGCGTTGCGCACCTTTGCCGCCATGCCCCTGCGCATCGCCCTGGCCACGGCCACGCCGCACCACCGCTGCGAGACCTTCGTGCGCGCCCACCTGGAGGGGCTGCGCGACCCGGTGCTGGTGCTCACGGACGGATCGCTGCCCGCTGCCGATGGCGAGGGCCGTCCCCTGCTGTCCGCCTCGCGCGCCGCGCGCCTCGCGCACCGGGTGAAGGGCCTGATGGGCCCGCAGGACCACAGCGCCCGCCTCCGCGCCCGCATCGTGCAGCTGCTGCGGGAGCGGCGCGTGGAGGTGGTGCTGGCCGAGTACGGCACCACCGCCGCCGAGCTGCTGCCCTGCTGCCAGGCGGCCGGGGTGCCGCTGGTGGCCTATTTCCTCGGCTTCGACGCGTACACGCACGATGTGCTCCGGCGCTACGGAAACTACCGCGCGCTCTTCGGCGGCGCGGCACGGCTGGTGGCGGTGAGCCGCGCCATCCGGGAGCACCTCATCGCGCTGGGCGCCCCGGCGGAGAAGGTGGTGTACAACTCCTGCGGCGCCGATGTGGACCGCTTCACGCCCGCCGATGCGGGGGCGGCGCCGCCGCACTTCCTCGGCGTGGGCCGCTTCGTGGACAAGAAGGCGCCGCACCTGCTGCTGCTGGCCTTCGCCGAGGCCCATCGCCAGCGGCCCGCCGCCCGCCTGACCCTGGTGGGCGACGGCCCGCTCTGGGAGGCCTGCCACCAGCTGGTGCGCGCCCTGGGCCTGCAGCAGGTCGTGGACCTCTGCGGCCCGCGCACCCCCGCCGAGATCGCGGGGCTGCTGCACCGCTCGCGCGCCTTCGTGCAGCACAGCGTGGTCACCTCCGCCAACGACCGCGAAGGCACCCCCGTGGCCATGCTCGAGGCCATGGCCTGCGCCCTGCCCGTGGTGAGCACCCGCCATGGCGACATCGCCGAGGTGGTGGGCACCGAGCGCGGGCTGCTGGGCGAGGAGCGCGACATCGGTGCCATGGCCGCCCACCTGGTGGCGCTCATCGACGATCCCGTGCGCGCCGCGGCCATGGGGCGCGCAGGCCGCGCCTACGTGATGGCCGAGCACCGCCAACAGGACCGCATCGCCGCGCTGCAGGGCATCCTGCAGCAGGCCGCCCATCCCGTGCGCGCATGACCCCCACGCGCATCGCCATCGCCTCGCCCAGCGCGAATGCCTGGAGCGAGACCTTCATCGCCGCCCACCTGGAGCGCCTGCACGGCGTGGAGCTGGTGCTGGTGGACGGCGAGCTGCCCACCCGCGTGGCAGGCGGCCCCCTGCTCCGCGGCCGCACCGCACCCGGTCGCCTGGCGGACCGCCTCCTGGCCCTGCTGCGCGGCACCGATCCAGAGGGCCTGGTCCGCCACCGCATCGCCCGGCTGCTGCAGCGGCGCGGGATCGAGGTGCTGCTGGCCGAGTACGGCAATTGCGCCCACGCGCTCATCGGTCCCGCCCGCGCGGCCAAGGTGCCGCTGGTGGCCCACTTCCACGGCTTCGACGCGCACCGCATGGACTACGTGGAGCGCCTGGGCCGCTACCGCGAGCTCTTCGCCAGCGCCGCCGCGCTGGTGGTGGTGAGCCGTGCCATGGAGCGCCAGCTGCTGGCCCTGGGGGCGCCGCCGGAGAAGGTGGTGTACAACTGCTACGGCATCGATGTGGGCCGCTTCGCGGCGGGTGCGCCGGAGCAGGCGCCGCCTCATTTCGTGGCAGTGGGCCGCTTCGTGGAGAAGAAGGCCCCGCAGCGCACCATCGCGGCCTTCGCCCGGGCGCTGGCGCAGGTGCCTGCGGCGCGCCTCACCCTGGTGGGGCAGGGGCCGCTGTGGGAGGACTGCGCGCACCAGGTGCAGGAACTCGGCATCGGGCATGCCGTGGACCTCTGCGGGGTGCGCACGCCGGACGAGATCGCCGCCCTCCTGCGCGGCGCGCGCGCCTTCGTGCAGCACAGCGTGCGCGCGGCCAACGGCGATTCGGAGGGCACCCCCCTGGCGGTGCTGGAGGCCATGGCCACGGGCATCCCCGTGATCGCCACGCGCCACACGGGCATCGCCGATGTGGTGGGGGAGGAGCGCGAAGGGCTGCTCTGCGAGGAGCACGACGTGGAGGGCATGGCCCGCAACCTGGTGCGCGTGGCCCTCGATCCCGCCCTGGCCGGGCGCCTGGGCCGCGCGGGACGCGCGAAGGCCGAGCGCGAGCACCGCGTGGAGGACAGCATCGCCCGGCTGCAGGCCATCCTGGAGCGTGCCGCGCGCCGCTGAGGAGGGGCCGCTGCGCCGCGATCTCCCATCTTGGCGCCATGAAGCTCTCCCTTCCGCTGCGCATCCTCATCGGCCTGGCCGCGGGCATCGCCTGGGCCGTGCTCTCCAGCACCATGGGCTGGAGCCGCCATACGCTGGATTGGATCGCGCCCTTCGGCGACATCTTCATCAATCTGCTCAAGCTCATCGCCATCCCGCTGGTGCTCTTCAGCATCATCGGCGGGGTGAGCGGCCTGGGCGATGTGGCCAAGCTGGGCCGCACCGGCCTGCGCATGCTGGCGCTCTACCTGGCCACCACCGTCATGGCCATCAGCGTGGGCCTGCTGGTGGTGAACCTGATCAAGCCGGGCGAATGGTCGAGCGACGACCAGCGGCTGCGCAACCGCATCGCCTACGAGCTGTGGGTGCAGGAGACCCCCACGGTGAGCAAGCCCAAGGACGGCCTCTGCAT
>ERZ761602.7014-NODE-7014-length-12199-cov-11.567523_pt1 | contig 12199 bp, 9 predicted proteins | sample MGYA00512165_ERZ761602 | MGnify/ENA primary metagenome ERZ761602 (study PRJEB28899, sample SAMN02445085) | bioreactor sludge metagenome | biome: EBPR sludge; isolation source: Thorneside wastewater treatment plant | place: Australia: Brisbane, Thorneside... | reverse complement strand
AAATACGGGCTAAACTGCGCGCAGAAGAAGAAGTGGAGGCCATCTTCGCTCAGCAGGAGGCAGATAAAGCGTACTACAAGCGAACGGCTGAAGAAGCAAAAGCACGCGAAGAAGAAGCAAAAGCACGCGAAGAAGAAGAACGCCGCCAGAAAGAAGAAGCAAAAGCGCGCGAAGAATTGGCGCTGGAACAAGCGCGCCATGCCCGAATCAAATTAGCCCGCCTGCTGCTGCGCACGGGTATGTCCGTCAAAGATGCGGCGCTTGAAACGGGGCTATCGGAGGAGGAACTGAAAAAATTGGAATAATCTATGTATAAATCTTTACTCACCCCGGCGGTGCTGTTTCTGGCGCTGTCATCTGTTTTTGCTCAATCCTACACGTCATTTTTCACGGGGAGTGCAGCCAATATCAGCACCAATCCCACGGGAGGCATTTGCATTATGGGCGGAGCTACCGAAAACGACAATGCCATGCGCTGGTTTTTGCAGCGGGCAGCCGGCGGCGATGTGCTGGTGTTGAGAGCAAGCGGTTCGAGTGGGTATAACAACTATCTGTACAGTGAATTGGGAGTGCCGGTCAATTCGGTAGAGACCATTGTTTTCAATAACGCATCGGCGGCTTTTGATCCCTATGTGCATCAGCGCATTGCACAGGCCGAGGCTATCTGGTTTGCAGGGGGCGATCAGTGGCGGTATGTTTCCTTTTGGCGAAATACGCCGGTGGACAGCCTTGTCAATGTGGCCATTCAAAACCGGAATATCGTCATAGGCGGCACCAGCGCAGGTATGGCCATACTGGGTGGTTTTTATTTCACAGCTCAGAACGGTACGGTAACATCGGGCGATGCACTGGCGAATCCTTACAATACGCGCGTCACAGTGGATTCGGCGAAATTCATAAACACTCCTTTTTTGAATCATGTCATTACCGATACGCACTACGACAACCCGAATCGCAAAGGCCGCCACGCCGTTTTTCTGGCGCGCATCTTTAAAGATTATGGTATAGAGGCCAAGGGCATTGCCTGCGACGAATACACCGCCGTATGTATTGACCCCGCCGGTGGCGCTGCGGTTTATGGAAATTTCCCCACCTCGGATGACAATGCCTATTTCATACAGACCAACTGCGAAATCGAAGAGCGCGGCCCGGAAACCTGCACTTCGGGAACCCCGCTGATCTGGAACAGAAACGGAACTGCGCTGCGGGTTTACAAAGTGAAAGGCACCCAAAACGGCGCCAACCGCTTTCGGCTCAGCGACTGGAAAACGGGCATCGGCGGTGTATGGGAGCAGTGGTATGTTCAAGGAGGCGTTGTATCAGAGACCATGGGAAGCCCGATTAATTGTCTGACTACTTCAACGAACAATAACCATGATCTGGAATCGTCTCTGAACATATACCCCAATCCGGGAAATGAAACGCTGACCATTGAGGCGCCGCGTCTCATCCGAAAAGTTCAGGTCTTGGCCTATACCGGCCAAATCATCCATAGTCAGGAGGGAGATGCCTCCGAATCTCTTCTTTTGAACACGGAAAAACTACCCTTGGGAATGTATCTTTTGAAGATTTATACAGACAACGGCGACTTTGTTCGCCAATGGGTGAAAATATAATAACAGGGTAGGCAACAGAGGCTAATTTATTGTAAACTGTTCAAAATTAAATATTTGTACAAAGCGGGGGCGTCATTGAAACGAATTTTGCGACTAAAAAAATTGTTTTCATTTCGTTAATTTCTTGTTAAAGCCCGAAAAAAGAGACATTAAAATGACGCAGAATTGAAAAACCCGCTTAACTTTGGTGCATCGTTTTCAACGAAGAAGGCAAATTTTTATCATTTTACCAAAAACGCTCGTCTATCGAAAGTAACTTTTTACACTAATTAAGTTCGTACTTTTTTTTGTCGTACTAAAACTTTTTAGTTATGAAAGTTACGCCGCTCAATGACCAGCAGCTCATCGCCAGTTACCTCGAAGGTAACGAGCAAGCCTTCGAGGAACTCCTCAATCGCCACCAACAGAAGATTTACACTTCGATCTATCTCTTTGTGAAAGATCAAAGTCTGGCTGAGGATATTTTTCAGGAAGTTTTCATCAAAATCATTGATACGCTCCGAAAGGGCAAATACAACCACGAGGGCAAGTTCCTTCAGTGGGCCATGCGCATTTCGTACAATATGTGTGTGGACTATTTCCGCCGCAACAAGCGGCGCCCTCATGTTTCTACAACCGATACCTTCGACATTTTCGATGTGCTGCAAGCGCCGGAATACAATGCTGAGCAAACGATTATCCGCAGCCAGACGCATGAAAAAATCCGTGCTTTGGTGGATATGTTGCCGCCGGAGCAGCGCGAGGTGGTTATCCTGCGCCACTATGCCGATATGAGCTTTAAGGAAATAGCCAAGCTGACCCGCGTATCTATCAATACGGCATTGGGTCGCATGCGCTATGCACTCATCAATATCCGCAAAATGGTGGAAGAAAAAGAGGTTATTCTGCAATAATATTCAGTCGAAAAAACACACAACGCGAGAGGCGATATCCTGATGTTCAGGGTATCGCCTCTTGTTTTAGGAGGATGTTACAGCAGGGGGCGAAATGGATACCGCCCTTAAAGGCGGTATGGAATGGAGCACCCCTGACTGCCGTCAGGCAGGCGGCGCCCGTTGCGGGTGAGAGCTGTCAGCTTTGGCAGGCTGTTGCGGGGATAAAGCTAATAGCTCTTTACAGGAGCGGGCGGCTGCCGTAAAAAATTACAAGCCCGACTTCTCGATCTCCAGAATGGCAGCTACATGCGCGTCGGCAATTTTCTGGCGCACTTCGGGCTTCATCATTTCGGCTCCTTCGACTTTGTTGTTGTAAAAGCCGTTTTCGGTCAATACCGACGGCATGTTGGTGTTGCGCAAAACGTAGAACTGGCCGGTGGGTTGCGACTTGATGTTCCGATTTCTAAATCCCGTTTTTTCGATGAGGTGCTTCTGGAAAATAGACGCTATTTTCTGGCTGCGCGCGCTGCCGTGGAAGAACCAGGTTTCGATGCCGGAAGCCGGACTCCATGTCTCGGAATTAGCTGCGGGGCCAGCATTGCCATGTACAGAGACAAAGATTTTCGGCAGATCGGACTTGAGGTCGTTGGCTCGGTCCACCCGGCCTTTGAGGAAGTCGTCAATGTCCACCTCCGGAACCGTGATGTAATATTTGACATCGTGCTTATCCAAAGCCTCGCGGATGCGCTGCACGATGTCCCGGTTGTATTCATATTCAAAGAGGCGGGTTCTGCCGTCGTCAAAAAGGGGAGAGCGCTTGCCCGGCGTTTTTTTGCCGTGGCCGTTGTCTAAGCACCACATAAAGCGGCCTTTGGAAGCAGGGGCAGCAGGTTTGGGCGGCGTTGTTGTAGTTGGCGTGGTAGGAGTTGTGGGTGATGTGGCGCCTCCTCCGGTAGCCGGCGTTGTGGTTGTCGGAGCCGCAGTACCTCCCCCGGTGGTAGCCGGCGGCGTAGGGGTTGTAGGAGTCGTGGGAGTGGGCGGATTGACCGGCGGTGCAGGGGCCTCCTCAAAAATATCTTTCACAAAGGCTTCATCCGGCTCATTGGGCGGAATGATGACTTTTTCCATTTCACTGACAATCATGACGACCGTGTCTGGCTTGATGTCTGCGGCATCCTGCGGGTCTTCGGGTCTGATGACAACAGGCCGGGGCTTGGGAGCAGGCGTGGGAGCAGGAGTAGGCTTCGAACCTCCCCCAAACAGTGTGCGAAACAAGTTGCCGATGGCTTCAAAAAACTTTTTCATAACCTGTTATTTTTTGTTCGCTGAAGTAAAAATGCGATTCCAGTTGATGCCTTTGGCCATACTGCCCTCGCGGGTAGAAAACCATATAAACAAAGGCTTGCCCACCACATGGTCGTCGGGAACATAGCCCCACACTCTGGCGTCTTCGGAGTTGTGGCGGTTGTCGCCCATCATCCAGTAATAGTCTTTTTTGAAGGTGTAGCTGTCGGCAACCTGGCCATTGATGAAGAACTTGCCGTCTTTTTCTTCCAATTGATTGCCTTCATACACAGAAATAACCCGGCGGTAAAAAGCGATGCTCACCGCGTCCAATTTGACTGTGGCTCCCTTCTTAGGTACATACAAGGGGCCGTAATCGTCCACTGTCCAGTTGGGGTGATTGACCGGATCGTGGGGGAAAAGGCGGCCTGAGTCTATGATGTACGGGCTGATTTTTATAGTAGAATCAGCTTCGAGTTGGGCGGCTTGTTTGTCGGTAAGGTAGAGCAAATAGGAGGGCGGCGTGGGCCTTTGCGCCAGGTTGGCATTGTCAACGCCGGCATTGGTGAGTGCCTCCTGCTGCGGCGCGGTGACAAAGTATCGCTTGCAAGGCCCGGTTTCAATGGCAGGGTCCATTTGGCGCAGTTTTCCGGCTTGCTCCTCGTTCAGAATGAGCAACATAGAGTTGTTGTTGGGGTCTTTATTGAGCTGGTCTTCCTGCGAGATGCCCATCTTGGCAAAAAGTTTCTCGTTGAGCGGGCCGTTGGGCGAGCGGAGGTGATAGATGTACTGTATATATTTGGGGTTTTGAGCCGGTTTTCCATTTACATACAACTGCCTGTTGATGACCTGAATAGAATCGCCGGACACGGCTACACAGCGTTTGATGTAGTGATCCATTTTGTCCATTGGTCTCACAATCAGTTTTTTAGCGCCGCTGGAAATGGCCTGTTGATCCATCGGAAACGGGCTGCCTCTGCGGTAGTCATACACGCTCCAGGTGCGATGCGGGAACACATACACACTGTCGCCTTCGGGGTAATTGAACACTACCGGGTCGTTGCGATCAATGGTTTCCAATGCGGGCAGGCGATTGTATTTCAGGCTGGGTTTGCGCAGGTAAGACTCGCCGCCTACTACCGGAATCCTATTGTGCAAAAGTGGTATCATGGCCACCGTCTGCGGCATGCGGATACCGTAATGGGCTTTGCTCACAAAGAGAAAGTCGCCGGTAAGCAATGACCCTTCCATAGACGAAGTGGGAATGACATACGCCTCAATGAGGAACATGCGTATGAACGCGGCGGCAAATACAGCGAATATGATGGCCTCGCTCCATTCGCGCAGCGCTGATTTTTTATAGGGGTTGTTTTGCATGAGCTTCGAGAGCAGGCGCGAGTTGCCCTCTTTTCTGGCGCTTTCCAATTGAGCGCGGTATTCCTGCTCTTTCTGCCAGGCTGGGCCTTCGTATTTGTCTTTGCTGCTGAAGGCCAGATACAGGAAGTAAAACGGCGCTCCGATAACGGCCAGCACGCTCTGCCAAAATCCTAAGTGATTGAAACTTCGTATGGTATCTATGGCCAAGCCGGCATAAATGAAGATGTTGACAATAGGTACCAGAATGAAGGCGGCGTGTCCGGGTTTACGACCGACGGACTTGGCCCATTCTATAAGATTGATGCCGGGAACCAAGCCTTTCCAGGAGGCAATGCCCATTTTGGGGAATAAAAAAAAGAGACCGACGCTCAGTAAAAGATAAGAAATGAGAAGAATAAACCAAAATCCCATGATGTCGCTGTTGTGTTGATGAGCGCGTAAAGATAAAGCAAGATGTGAAAAGCGGCGCAAGAAATATACTTACGCCGCTTTTCCTATTATGAACGACCTTGAAATCAGGAAGTTCGTGAATTACTTAATCAACTTGATGCCGGTTGTATTGACCCCATTGGAAACCTGCAAAATATAGACTCCATCGGGCAGTGCTGAAGCATCGAAATTCAATGGGTGATCGCCTTGAGCAAGGTATATTTCCCGGTTCCACAAAGTACTGCCGTTCAATGATATAAGCGCAAAACGATACTCGCCCGAAACAGACGCCTGCATACGGATGCGCAGTTGATCGCCGATGGGATTGCCCAATATTTTCAAGCCGAATTTTTCGGACGCAATATCGTTGGAGCTGCTCACCAAGGGCGTCAACACCAATGGAGCGGAGAGTTGAGCGCCGGCGTCGCCGGAAGAATTACTGTTGTTGTTGGCGGCAATACCTGCTGCATAAAAACGAATCTCTTCACCCGGCGTAGCGGGCGATGTCCAGGGGAAATCCATAGTGGTATTGGTGCGCGGTGTGCTGTGCTCCACATAAATGCGTCCAACAATGGTCGTTTTTCGGAAACCGGTGGGGGCAGTTCCGAAAGTACCCGCTGAGGTATTGGTTGTACCGGTGAGCGCCACTGCCTGAAAACCGTACCTTGTCGGAGTGCCGCTGGCCGCTGTTACCCGCACGCGCAGCGTGTAGCTTTTGTTGGGCTGGTATTGGGTAACCGGTGTTCCTGCATCCAGCAATTCAGCCGTGACGGTAGGGGCAAAATTCCCCCCGCTATGGCAGGCATCACAGGCGCCCGGACTCAGCGGCGAGCCGGTGCGGTCAATGCCTTGCACGTTTCCGGGGCCGGCGGCGTTGGCCAGCCAAAGCAAGATGGCCGTCACAACGGCAGTAGTAGTGTAGAGTGTTCTTTTGTTCATAAAAAGGCAATTGTTTTGGTAATAGAGTCAAAAATGAGACATGCGTTTAAATGGTTGTGAATAATTTCTATATTTGACCTGATCCTTGCAAAAAAATGTACCAACACGAAACATGCGTATGATACAATCCTGTGAAATACGGTGGTTTTTAGCATCAGCGCCGGAGGCCGTATTGATTTGGTTTGAAAGGCGGGGCCAACATTTTTCCAAAGAAGAGCAGGCAGGCCGCTGCGATTTTTATCTGGTATCTGAGGCGGTGCGCAATGATTTGGGCATCAAGCTCCGGGAGGGTAATCTGGAAATCAAAGAGCGCACGACGGAGTTCGGGGCGCATACATTCAGCGCCTCAGCGGAGGGTAGGGTAGAGGCCTGGCGAAAATGGAGCTTCAAGTTGGCTCATACGCGCGAAGGCGGCACGGACGAAGTGCTGCATATCACGCGACAGGATGTGCAGAACAGCGCTTGGGTTCCAGTGGGAAAAGACCGTTTGCAGGTAATCCTGGAGATGGCCGAGGAGAGCCGGGTGCTGCTTTCGGGTGCGCCGGCTTTTAGTCTGGACGAGGGCTGTGGGGTGGAGCTGACGAAAATTCGCCTGCCCGACCGCGTTTGCTATTCTTTCGCGCTGGAGGCATTCAGCCGTACCGGGCATGAATATCAGAACCTGAAACGAGCTGTGGACACGATGACGGCGGAGATACCGGGCTTGGAGTTGTCTTTGACAGAGAGTATGGGATATCCTGAATTTTTGAATAATATTGCCAAACCATGAAGGCATTGCTTCTAATAATTTCAACAACGTTCTTGCTGCAACATCCTGCCGAACTGCCGGACTGCGATAAAAGCGAGGCGATCATGAGAATAGCACTGAATGCACTGCTTTCGCGTGAGATGATAGCCCCCCATGATAACACATTGAATATCATAGTTTCTGAAGAGTGGGTTCGCTTTCTTCCCGCCGAAATCAAAACCGACAGAAATTGGGTGCAGGTGCTTGCAAACCAAGCATCGGTAACCGATGTGATACTTACCAATGTTTTAGTGAATGGAGCGAATGGAGCGAAAGTCTTTTTTCGAACATCTCCCATAGCAGGGTATCAATACTCGGGTACTATCTCCTTGAAATGTTTGGACGGGGCATACGTCTTTGACGCCATTCATTATGTGTCTGAGATAGAATAATTCCCCGGGGCGCAGAAACATGATGTTGATGCCTGCGGCATACCGCTGATGCAAAATCTTCTTCGCATAACGGAGCACTTTCCTTCGGTCACTGATAGACCTGCGCATGAACGCGCGTGTAGCGGCGACTTTAGTCGCCACAATGCCGGCAACTAAAGTCGCCCGTACCGTGAGGGCCTCGCCCGGCATCTTCCTTCCCCTCCCCGCAAAACAACATAGTTGAAAAATAAAAATACATTCACAAAATACTTATTTTCAATGGCTTAAAAAGCTCAAAAAGCAGCCTCCAAAAAAATTAACAAAAAAAATTTGCCGGTTTTACTTTTCAGATGGTAGTTCTACAACAGAGACAACCGGCTATTCTTATTTCCAGGCGGATGCTTATTTCCCGAACATCAGAGGCGTCGAACTCCTCCTCAACTCCCAAACCACCTCCTACTCCGACGGAAACACCGTACGAACCAAGTACCACTACCCGTTTCAGCCTACGCCGACGGTGACGCCAACAGAAGAAGTACTCGCCGTACACGATGCCTCTGCACGGGACTACCTCAACGCCAACGGCTACCGGCAACCGATAGCCTCCGAGACCTTCGTCAACGACATTCGCGTCGAAGCCAACGTCACCGCGCTCACTATGGAAGCCAACAAAATAGCCCCCAAAGCCAACTACGGCCTGCAAAACGGCAACTTTGTGCTGCTGGGTAAGTTCAGCAATTACAATGCCGACGCCAAACCGACAAAATACGAATTGGCGCATTACCTTACTACCGCTACCAACGGGGGGCCATTTTTTGATACTATTCACTTAGAATGGGACAACCGCCTGCACCTCACCAGCCGCCGGTACTTAGATTTCCTTACCACAAATCTATTCTCTGGATTTTTTGAATATGCAGGCACCACCGACAACAACGGCGTCAGCACCTCCATACTCTACGACGCCCGCGGCCGCGTAGCCTCCGTGTCCAAACTCAACGGACATGAAAAGACCTCCTACGAGTACCTCATCGGCCCCGGCGCCAATGCCATCAAGATGAATACCCATTACAGCACCGGGGAAGATATGAACCTGATGCAGTATCTGGACGGATTGGGCAAGGAAACCAAACTGTTTCGCCTCAACGACGGGGCCAAGCTGAACGAAAAGACCTACGATAGCTTCTGGCGGGCCGTTGCCGAGTACAACATAGGCTCAGGCGTTACCAGCATGACCTACGAAAACTCGCCCCTGAGCAAGCTGCTCCGCACGGAAGACGCCGTGAACAATGTAGTCACCCAGCGCTACTTCGGGCAGTCGGGCGCAGATACCTACACCGGTACTGCCGTCACCGACCCCAACGGCCACACCACCTCCTCGCACTACAACTCGCTGGGCAAACTCCGAAAAACCGTCGCCGGCATCTCGGCCAATGTGCCCGTCAATCAGCAGGCGGTGGTAACTTATGCCTACGACAACCTCCAACGGCTCACCACCATCACCAATCCCATTGGCGAAAAATTCCTGTACGAATACAACAACATGGGCTTGGTGTGGCGCACCACCGTGCCCGCCCGCGGCCCACAAAGCACCTGGTACGACCATAAATTCCGCCCCGTAGCCACACAAGACGGCAACGGCAAGCTCATCATCAACCAATACGACGCCCAGGACCGCCTGTGGAAATCTTTCCTGCACGAAACCGGCTCGGTAAGCGGCCAGGGCATCAATAACAGCGATCTGAGCAGCCTCTTTGACGATACCAAACGCCTCAGCGAACTGACCTACACCGCCCCCGGCAGCACCTGGGTGCAGGAATCGCTCAACCGCCTGCTGCGCCAAATGCCCGAAACCGCCCCGCCCTACATGGTGCACAGCGAACACACCCTGGACGACATAGGCCGCGCCACGCAGAGCACCGTCACCTACCCCGATGCCACCCTCACCCAAAACACCGTCTATTCCTCCGCCGGTTTCGTCAAGCGCTCTACCCGCGAGGTGCACCACCACGCCTCCGACGCAACCCAACGCATCATTGACATTTTCAGCCACGACAACGTACTGCGCCCGGAAAAACACCGCATCCAATACGGCCCCAACGAACACAACGACTTCGTGATGGCCAACCACCTCGTGTATGACGAACACGACCGCCTCATCAAAAAATTTGTGGGCGGCGCACCCGGCAACGAAAACCAGTTCCTGCAGGAAGTCAACTACGCCTACGACGCCATCTCCCGCCTCCTCCGCATCAACGACCCCGGCAGCTTCGGCTGCAACATCGAGGAAGAAGTGTGCGAACTGTCGCTGGAACTGAAACTGTCCAAAAAAACGCTGGAAGAAGGGCATTGCCGACGCCTGCAAGCCATCCAGGTGGACAACCTGACTTATACCCTGCCCGCGCCCCTTGCCCTCACTGCCGTGGGACAAGCGCCCGCCATCACGGCAGCCATACAGCAGGCACTCGATTTGTTCGGATTAGAAGGCACCGCCAATCTGGTAGATATTCGAAATGATGCCGACTATTTTTACTTCACTTTTGCAGTGACCGGCACCCTGGCCCGCAACATGAGTTTGGTATTGGAAAGCTGCGATCAGTCGCCCGCCTTTAGTTCCGATTGCTGCATCATTGCGCCCATCCCCTCCTTTGGAGGGACGGGGGGAGGCGCCGGCCTGCCCTTCAGCACCTGCGCCGACCTCTACCATCAGCGCATGCGCTACAGCGGCTTGGACATCGCCAACATCACCCTCGGCTCCTCCTGCGACGCCCGCTTGGTGAACAACTACAGCTACGACGCCCTGCACCGCATCACCGCCATGCACAACAGCCTCATACGCCCCGGCCTTGATGCCGACAACGCCTACTCCACCTCGTACAGCTACGACCCTGCCGGCAACATCCAGCGCCTCAGCCGTCGCGGCTTCGTGGGCATGAGCGGCAACGCGCCCGTGTATGACCTCATAGACGACCTGCACTACAGCTACGCCGGGGCCAATCCCGCCGCCAACGCGTTCAGTTCCAAACTGCAAGGCGTAGCAGACGTAGTAACCGACCCAGCCGCACAGCCCCGCGGCGTATTCCTGCCCGGCAGCGGCTACGGGTATGATGGCAATGGCAATATGATCGGCGCCGGCTCCGTCAGTGCCGAGTACAACATTCTCAATCTGCCCACTGTGCTCGCCACGCCCGGCGGAGAGCGCAAGTTTGAGTATGTGTTTGGCGGTGGTAAGTACAGCGCCCAGCTCATCACCGGAAATCCAGCCATTGACGAAACCCGCCACTACCTTGGCGGCATGGAATTTAAAGATGGAGTATTGGAAGCCTACAACTTTGGCGACGGTCGCGTTGTTTGGGAAAATGGTGTGCCGAAGTTCCAGTACAGGCTGGCAGATCACCTCGGCAATACCACCGTGTTCTTTGAAGACAAAAACAACAACGGCTGCATCACTACCGAGGAAGAAGCCACCAGCCCGGCGGATTTGGAGATTGTACAGCGGCTTTTGTACTACCCGTTTGGCATGGCCTTGGAGGGACTCGGCGCATGGAGCGCACAGCCCTGGCAGCAGTACCGCTACAATGGGAAAGAACGGGATACGCTGACGGGGTGGTATGATTTTGGGGCGCGGTGGGGACTGCTGGATATTGGGAGGTGGAATGCGGTGGATCCGTTGGCGGATTGGGCGCCGGAATTTTCACCGTACAATTATGTCGGAAATGAACCAATAAGCTATATTGACCCTGATGGCAGGTATCGGTCAAAGGGACGGGCAGAAAAACAAAGGGAAAGGGCGGAGGAAAAAGGCTATTCTACCGGAGAAGTTTATCAGAGCGGAAAAGAATGGGGATTTTCTCTCGGAAATGGTTCCCATGCCTTTAGCCGCAAAGACTGGAAAGGAACGGATGGTTCAACAACCCTACGATCTCTGTACGATTGGACTGCGGATATTATTGGTAAAATTGATGATGCAGCAGACCATGTTGATCCATTTGAGGGATTAATTGCCGATAACCTTGAAAAGTCCATTGACAAGGAGCTACAGCACCATTCTTATACTAAGGGTGAGGGCTTTAAGCGATCCTTGAAGAGAGTCAGCCCGGTAAAAACACCTTTTGGAAAGATAAAAGCAACCAAGGCATTAAAAGCAGCTAAGGTGTTGAAGGTTGCTGGTAAAGCTGTAAATGTAATTGGTGTAGCCAATTATACATATGATATACTCAATGGAGATACAGCAAAGGGAGTTACTGGTCTTGCCGTCATGGGCGGCACTATTTTAATGACTGCGATTTGCCCTCCGTGTGGCTTGTTGGCTATGGGTATTTCTGCGGGGTACTCGCTCTACTTAGAAGATAAATTATTTCCGGACGAAGATAAATAACTGAACTATGAAATATTACTGGATATTTAAGTACATCTTATATAATGCATTCACGAAAAAAAAATTAGTAAGTAGTTACTATGAGGGGGGTGTCTTGGGTATATATTTTATGTGTCCCATTTTATCATGGGGTTTAATTAATG
>ERZ761602.7012-NODE-7012-length-12200-cov-3.948127_pt1 | contig 12200 bp, 8 predicted proteins | sample MGYA00512165_ERZ761602 | MGnify/ENA primary metagenome ERZ761602 (study PRJEB28899, sample SAMN02445085) | bioreactor sludge metagenome | biome: EBPR sludge; isolation source: Thorneside wastewater treatment plant | place: Australia: Brisbane, Thorneside... | reverse complement strand
AAGCCGGCCGGTAAAAGCCGTCCAGGCGCTCGGTCAGGGCGTCGCCGGCGACGTCGGACTGCTTGTAGCTGAACTGCCGGTTCAGTTCGTTCTTCAGGCTCAGACGCCCACCCGCCAGGGCCACGCTGCCGCGCACGGCCCAGTCCATGCCCTGGGTCTTGATGCGGCCCACGTTCATGAAGGGCACCACCAGGGTGTTCAGCCGGCCGTGCTGCAGGCCGGGGTAGCGCTGTTCCAGCACGGGGTTGCGCGGGTCGCGGATCACCAGCTGGTCAAAGCCGGGGATCTTGAACTCGTTGTCCATCAGGTACTGCTCGTTGAGCAGCTGGATCGTGTCGCGCTGGTCCAGCTGGTACAGATCCAGGCTGCTGAACCACTCGCGCGTCAGGTTGTAGGCCAGGCCGAACGAAGTGATCTTGGTCTTCTCGGGGTCCAGCTCGCGGTTGGCCTTTTGCAGCAGCTTGGGGGTGTAGACGCAGGCTTCCGGCCCCAGGTTCAGCGGCCGGCAACGCACCCAGTCGGCCACCCCGGCCGAATAGGACACGGTGTCGTTCATGTAGAGCTGCGGCAGCGTGGGCGCCTTGAAGGCGGTGTTGTAGCCGGCCCGCAGCAGCAGATCCTGGGTGGGCCGGTAGGCCAGGGCCAGCTTGGGGTTGAAGCTGTTGCCGAAATCGCTGTAGCGGTCGGCGCGCAGGGCCAGCTGCACTTCCAGGCTGCGCAGCGGCTCCAGGCGCAGCTCCGCAAAGCCGGAACCCACATGCCGGTCACCGCGCACCGAGGTACCCCCCCAGTTCTCGATATTGCCGGCCTGCACCTGGGCGTCGGGGCGGTCGGCAATCGACTCCTTCATGAACTGCAGGCCGGCGGCCAGACCCACCGGGCCTTGGCCCAGGCGGAACAGCTCGGGGTGGCTGAGCTTGGCGTCCACGGTACTGAGCTTGGAGGTGGAGACGCGCTCCACATCGGTCAGCAGCGGGCGCCAGGCGCTCTCGGGGTTGCTCAGCGCGAAGGGGTCGTAGCCGCCCTCGCGCAGCGCGCGGGTCACGGCATCGCGCTTGAGCATGTTGAACTGCTGGTGCCGGACCTCGTTTTCGGCATGCACCAGGGCGGCCTCCCAATCCCACTCGCCACGCTGACCACGCAGGCCCAGCAGCAGGCGGCCGGTGTCGGAGATCGCCTTGTTGCGCGCCTGCGGCGCCTCGTAGACGGTGCGCAGCGCGATCAGGTCGTAGCAATTGCCGTCGAAGCAGCCCAGCTCGGGCTTGTAGGCGGCCATGCCGGGCAGGATGTCGCGGGCCGGCACGTAGTTCTCCAGCGCCTGGTGGCTGCCGCGCCAGTCGGTCAGGTTGTGGTTGAGCGAGAACTCGGCAAAGGCGCGCAGGTCGGGGTTGAGCTGCAGCGTGGCCAGCACCGCAGCGCTGCTGCGCGTCAGCTCCGGCGTGAGGGGTTCGTCGGGGCTGACGTCGCTGCGGCAGTACTCATCGCCCCGGGCGTCGGTTTCCACATGGGCGGCAGGGCAGCCCGGCATGGCGTAGCGGTAGGTGCGCGCCAGGATGTAGGAGCCCGGGTTGCGGCTGACGCCCCGGCCATCGAAGCCGCCGAAGCGGCGCAGGTCATTGGAGCGCGTCAGCTCATGCTTGCCGGCCAGGCGCGGCTCGCGCTGGTACAGATCCAGCGTGGCCAGCAGGTTGTAGCCCTCGCTCACCAGATCACCCCAACCGGCCGCCAGATTGGCCGCGCGGGTCGCTTCGTCGCCGGCGCGGTTCTGCGTGTAGCGCGCGCCCAGCGACACGCCGCGATAGTCGCGCTTGGTGACGAAGTTGATCACGCCGGCCACGGCGTCCGAGCCATAGATGGCGGAAGCGCCGTCGCGCAGCACCTGCACCTCTTCGATGGCCGACAGCGGCAGACTGTTCAGGTCCACAAAGGTCGAATCCGTGCCCTGGGCAAAGCCGAAGTTGGCGAGCCGGCGGCCGTTCAGCAGCACCAGCACATTGCGCTCGCTCAGGCCACGCAGCGCCACCGAGGCGGCGCCCGGTGCGTAGCTGTTGGAGGTGTCGTTGTTGAAGGCCGAGGTGCTGGCCACCAGGGCGGAGCTGAGCAGTTCAAACACCGTGCTGGCGCCGCTGGCCTCGATCTCGGCGCGCTTGAGCACCTGCACCGGGCTGGGGCCTTCGGCGGCCACGCGCTTGAGGTTGGAGCCCACGATCTCGATCCGGGGCAATTGCTCCTGTGCCTGGGCGCCCGGCGCGAACAGCGCGGCGGCAGCCAGGGCAGTGAGGGAGAGGCAGCGCGGGGCGCGGCGGGGCGTGCGGGGGCAGGACGGGTGCATGGGGGCTTCGGCAAGGGCTCCGCCAACCCCGGGGCAGGGGCGGCGGTGGGAACAGGGGGGGAGGGCGAGCGGCCTGATGCCGCTCAGGAAGGATGTTGGCAGCGCGGCCCGCCGCGATTTGCTTAAAACCGGCGCGCTTGCAAAAAGCCGTCCCAGCCTGGCTCAGGCCTTGGTCAAGCCCAGCTTCTCGCGCCGGAAAGCCTGCGGCGAGTGGCCCAGACGGGCCGAGAACGCGCGCGAAAAATGGCTGAGGCTGCCGAAGCCGCAATCCAGGGCGATGCGGCCGATGCTGAGTTCAGGGCGCGCCAGCAGCTCGCAGGCGCGGCGCAGGCGCAAGCGCAGCAAGTGCTGGTGCGGCGGCACGCCAAAAGCCTGCTTGAACTCGCGTGTGAAGTGCGACTCGCTCAGGCCGCACAGGCTTGCCAGCTCGGCCACCGGCAGTTCCTCAGCCAGATGGGCCTGCAGATGCTGCTGCAGGCGCCGCAGGCGCGCGCCGCACAGGCGGCCGCGCGCTGCCGCACCCTGGAAGTCGGCGTAGTGCTCCAGCAAGTAAGCCAGCAGGGCCTGCACCAGATGGTCGCAAAAGCGGTCGGCCAGCCGACCGGCGGCGTTCTGCGCGTCCAGCATGGGCAGCACCAGGGCGCGCACCTGCGGGTCGGCCGTGAAGGGCGTGGTGCCCAGGCGCAGCCCCTCCTCGCCGCGACTGCGCGCCAACGCGCGCACGGCGTCGAGCGGGATGAACAGGTTCACCATGTCGCAGGGGCTGAGCTGCCGCCATTGCTGGGCCCCTTCCGGGCCACTGAGCCGGAACTGGCCGGCGGCAATCAGCCCAGCCCAGAGCGGGCGGCCGTCCTGCCAGATCTGCGACTCCAGCGGCTCCAACACCAGGGACAGGCGCAGCGCCTCCGGATGCGGGGAGATGGTGTGCACCGCCGGCGCATCGCCCCCACCCGTCCAGCGCACGATGGCCGCCCCCGTCTGCGGCAGCGGGCCATGGCAGCTGCGCAGCGGCACGGCCACCCCGCTGTTGCGGAACCAGGTGTGCAGCTTGTCGGTATCGGTCGGGTGCATGGCGAAGGGGCGCAAGAGCGAGCGGCGCCGGGCCGAAGAGGCTGCCGGGCTGCGCGAGGGGCCGCGCATCCTGGGCCCCACAAGCCCTGGCCAACAGGGGCATGCACACCCCCTGGGTAGATCCCAATAGATCCAAATTGATCCCAGCAAATCCCAATAAACCCCACCAAAGCACCCCGGACCGCGCCCCCCAGCGCCTATCGTTGCCGCCCGCCGTCAACCCACGCCTTCACCATGGACCTGAGCCACTACCTGCGCATCCAAGCCCACGCCAACCACCTGATGAACCAACGCCTGGCGCGCGCGATGCAGGGCCTCGGGCCCGCCGAGTTCCAGGCCCCACGCGTGGGCTTCTTCCCCAGTCTGGCGGCCACGCTCGGGCACCTCCTGGAAGTGGATCTGTTCTATGTGGCGGTGCTGGAAGGCGACGCCCAGGCGCGCCAGGTGTTCGAACACTTCCGCGCGCCCGAGACCCTGGCCGAGTGGGACGCCGCCCAGCGCGCGGTGGACCAGCGCCTGATCGATTTCTGCGCCCGCCTGGACGCGGCCGGCTGCGACGCCGCAGTGCGCATCCCGCGCGCCGACCATGTGCAGCGCGACCGCGCCGGCTACCTGCTCGCCCATCTGTTCATGCACCAAACCCACCACCGCGGCCAGGTGCACGCCATGCTCTCCAGCACCGCCGTCGAGCCCCCGCAGCTGGACGAATTCATGATGCCCAGCGAGGCTCATTTGCGTGAGCCCGACATGGCGGCGCTGGGCTGGAGCGAAGCGCAGGTCTACGGGCGCGGCTGAGCGTGGCGCTCACCGAGGTGATCCTGGGCCTGCTGCTGGTGGCCGGCGCGGCGCTGCTGCTGTTCGTGCTGGCGGCCAGCGCCATGACGCTGGCGAACATCCGGCGCCTGCGCCTGCTGCCACCCAGCACCGAGCCGCTGGCGGAGCTGCCGGAAGCCGCACGCGCGGCGCTGGCGCCCGGCCTGGCTCAGGTCGAGGCCCTGGGCTTCGCCGCGCCGCAGGCCCTGCGCCTGGTGGCGCTGAGTGCCGCCGGCCAGCCCGTGTCGCAGCACGCCTGGGTGCTGACGCATCACGAGGCCGGCGCCGTGGTCTACGTGGTGCAGCTGCCCGCGCCGGAGCATGGCCGCACCTTCACCCTGCAGTTCGCCAGCCAAAGCCAGGACGGGCTGACCCTGGTGACGCGCAACCGCGGCAGCATCGCCGGCAAGCTGGGCCTGCCCGACACCGAAACCCAGGACGTCTGGCTGCCCACCTGGGGCGCCGTCTGGCAGGCGCACCGCGCGCGCATGCAGGCCCTGCGGCCCGACGCCGCGCAGTGGCAGCGCTGGCCGGCCGAGCGCTGGATCCCCCTTGGCAGCGCCGCCGAACGCCAGGCCTTCGAGCTGCGCGTGCAGCGCGGTGATTACCAGCGCGAGGCGGACGGCAGCTACCGCCTCAGCCTGCGCGCCGCGCTGGCCATGCTGATGCGCGCCTGGGCGGTGTTCCGGCCCTCGCAGCAGCGCATGCAGGACGACCTGCCCGCAGTCCCCCTCGCACTCGCCAACCCCATCGAAACCTTCGAGCGCGAGCAACAGGCCGCGCGCAGCACCCAGCGCTCGGCGCGCTCCAAATGGCTGCTGTTCCTCGCCACCGCCGTGGCCGCCGCGCTGTCCTTCGGGCTCAGCTTTGACTGGGCGGTGCTGCCCGGCCTGCTGGCCGTGCTGCTGTTTCACGAACTGGGCCATCTGGCGGCTATGCGCCTGTCGGGCTATCGCGACCTGCAGGTCTTCTTCCTGCCCTTCATGGGCGCGGCGGTCAGCGGCCACCCCGAACAGCCGAGCGCCGGCAAGGAACTCTTCGTGCTGCTGGCCGGCCCGGTGCCCGGCCTGCTGCTGGGCCTGGCCGGCCTGCTCTGGCTGCCCACCGAGAGCGGCTGGCTGCGCGACACCGCCTGGTTCGCGGTGTTCCTGAACGCCTTCAACCTGCTGCCCTTTCACCCGCTCGACGGCGGCAAGGTGTTCGAGCTGCTGCTGCTCGGCCGCTGGCCCTGGGCCGCCTTTGCCGGGCGCGTGCTGGGCCTGCTGGCGCTGGCCGCCTGGGTGCTGAGCACCGACGGCGGCGTGGGCCGCTACGTCTTCCTGGGGGCGCTGCTGCTGATGGCCTTCGGCCTGCCGCACCAGGCCCGCCAGGCGCGCCTGGCCAGCCAGGTGCGCGCCCTCGGCGCCTGGGGCGGGCTGACGCGCGATGCCGCGCTGCAGGCCCTGTTCGCCGGCGTGCAGCGCCTGGGCTACGGCCGCCTGCCCTGGTCCGAGCAACGCCAGCTCGTGCAGGCCCTGCTGCCCCTGGCCCAGCAACCACGCCTGCGCCGCCGCGCGCGCGCCGCCGGCCTGCTGCTGTACGCCTTTTGCCTCAGCCTGCCGCTGCTGGCGGCGGCGCTGCACTTCCGCCAGGCTGCGGCGCCCGGCCCAGCCCCGGAGGCCGGGCAGCGCGCGGACACGGGCGTGCCGGAGGAGCGCTACCTGGCCACCCGCAACACCGAGTTGCAGGCCCTGCGCGCCCGCCTGGCCGCCCTGCCGGAGCCCGCCGCCCAATGGCAGCTGCTGGAAGACGAGCTGGACGCCGTGAGCGCCGAACTGGGCGCCCACCCGCCCGGCCACCTGCCCGCCGCCGAGGCCTTGCTGCGCGACGCCGCCGCGCTGGCCCCGCGCCTGCCCGACCCGCTGGCCCGTCAGGTGCAGCTGGCCCTGTGGCAGGCCCAGACCCAAGCCGAACCCGCCGAGCGCCTGGCCCTGCTGGATGCCGCGCTGGCCCGCTACGACGAGGCCGACGCAGGGGCTTCCGACCCAGCCCTGCTGTTCCGCGCCACCGCGCGCTGGCTGGATGCCGCGCCCGCCGCCCCGCCCGAACTGCGCCAGGCGCGCCTGGCGCGCGCGCTGGCGCTGGGCGCCGCTCAGGCCGAGGTGCCCGAGGCCGCCGAGCTGCGCCGCCAGCACCTGGATGCGCTGTGGGCCGGCAGCGACCCCGAGGCCGTGTTCGCGCAGCTGCAGGCCTGGCAGGGCGCCGCCACCGACCCCCTGGTGCGCCTGGACCTGGCCCAGCTGACGCTGGACGCCACCGTGGCCCGCCGCGGCGCCGCCGCCGGCCTGGACCTGCTGGACCGCCTGCTGCCCGCCCTGCAGGCCGAAGGCGAGCTGGCGCGCAGCGCCGTTGGCAGCCTGCGGCGCCAGGGCCTGTGGCTGGCCGAATCCGCCGGCCGCAGCGACTGGCAGCGCGCCCAGGCGCCGCTGCTGGAGGCCCAGGCCGCAGCGCCCCCGCCCGGCCTGATGCTGCGCGCGCTGCTCTGGGTCAGCGGCGCCCCCAGCGGGCGGCGCAGCTCGCTGCAGGAGGTCGAGCAGGCGCATTGGCGCGGCGACACCGCCGCCGCCCAGGCCGCCGCCGACCGCTGGCTGGCCGAAAGTGGCCGCAAGGGCCTGCACCTGCCGGATCTGAGCGCTGCGGGCGGCCTGGCCGGCCGGCGCGTGCAACTGATGCAGCAGGCGCGCCGGGCGCTGTATGCGCGGTATGGGCTGCGGGAGGGCGCGTAGTCGTTCGCCAGCGCAGATGGCAACAGCCGCCTAGAGGATGTGGATCGACCGCATCAAGCAGCCTGGGTGCGCGTGCGGCCACGGCGCCGGTAGGCACCGATGCCCACATGGCCCAGCCAGTACAGCAGCAAACCCAGAATCAGCAAGGCCGGCAGGAACAACCAGGCCCGCAGCGCCTTCGGGAACAGCTGCTGCTGGCCCAGGAACAGGGCGTTGGCCGCGATGAAGAGCGCCACGGTCATGCGCCACAAGTGGCGCGCCAGGCGCATCGCGCCGCTGACGCCGCGCCGCAGCATCAGCCGCAGATCCCCCAGCGCCGCCACGCTGCCGATCAGGATGAACATCACAGAGGCCGCGGCCGGCTGGCCGTCCAGCTGGCCGGTCGGGCTTTGCGCCGCCAGGCTCATCAGATAGGCGCTGGCGCCCACCACGCTCAATGAGGTCAGCAGCAGGCCGGCGTCGAAGGCGCCGATCTGACCCGGCGTGCGCTTGACGGCGGCCCAGCTGCTCAGCACCAGGTAGAAGGTGAGCACCCCGGCGATGACGGAGGCCCGCTCGGGCGTGGGCAGAAACGGCGCCACCGTGGCGCCGATGGCGGACATGAGCAGCATGGCCACCACAAACACATTGCCGGCCAGGCGGTGCCCGTGCGAGCCCTTGCGGAACACAAAGGCGGCCGCGCCCGCCAGCAGCCCCACGGTGCCGGCACCGATGTGCAGGTAGAGCACCGCCGCGGCGGCGGCATGCACCAGCGGGTGGCTGTCGGCCGCAATGTGCAGCACGCTCATTTCGCTTGCCTCGCAAAGAAGGCCCAGATCAGCGCCGGCCCGTTCGGCTCCATGGGGGAGGGGCCCAGCAGGCGCGGGCGGCGCGCCCAGGGCTGGGGCAGGCCGTGGCCGGCGCCGTGCAGGGTCACCAGCTCGACCTCGGTTCGGCCATCGGCCGCGCGCCAGTTGGCGTGTTCAGTGCGGACGCCCAGCGCGGTCTGCGTCAGGCTGACCCGGGGCTGGCCGGCGATGGCGTTGCGGTCCGCAAGGTACTGGGCCGACGCGGTGGAGGAGATGACATCCCCGCCCTTGTAGAACAGCCCCAGCAGATTGATTTCGCCGCCGGCATAGGGCACCAGCGGGTCCGCGGTGCCGTTCATGATCATCACCGAGGGGGTCTGCGCGGCCGGCTGGCACTGGAAGTTCTGCGGCGCCGGCACATTGGCCAGCGCGGCCGCCACCGCGCGGTAGCGCGTCGGGTGCTCCAAGGCCAAGCGCAGGGCCATCGAGCCGCCGTTCGACACCCCGGCCGCAAACACGCGCTGGGGGTCGACGCCCAGCTCGGCCACCAACTGGTCCACCAGCGCGGCCAGGAAGCCGGCGTCGTCGGCGCGCACGCCGTTCACGGCCGTGTTGCCGATCGAGCTGCAGTCGTTCCAGTCAAAGCCAAAGGACTTGGGGTAGACCACGGCAAAGCCATGCTGGTCGGCCAGGCGCTCGAAGCCATAGCCGGTGCCCACGCGCAGGGCCTGCGGGCCTTCGCCCGAGCCGTGCATCACCAGCACCAGGGGCGCCCCCTTGGGCAGGCCCTTGGGCACATAGGTCCGGTAGTGGCGCTGCAGACCCGCCACCTCCAGGCTGCCCTTGCTGAGCGTGCCGGAGAGCTGCGGCAGCTCGGGCTCGGGGGTGTAGAGGAAGTAGGCCAACAGCGCGGCCGCCAGCGCCACCAGGGCCAGCAGGCTGAGCAGGGCGGTCAACAGAAGGCGCGGAATTCTTTTCATGGCGGGGCAGGGAATGCGGTGAGGTCGCCACTGTGACTCGGGCCCGCCAGCCGCCGGAGATCGCCCGACCAAGCACGCCGCCGCGCGGACGAGTGACGCCGGGCCAGGACCAACGACGCCCGCGCCGGCCCCAGCGCGCGCGGCGTCGCTCGTCCCGGCCGGCCGCGCTTCAGAACCGGCACGGCGTGGTTGGTCTGAGGCCCTGCTCGGGCGATCCAGCAGCTCAAAACAATGGCCCCATCGCTTCGACATGCAAGCCGCAACCCCTCCCTAGAAAGCCCGCCCGCCATGAAAAACCCCCTCACCCGCCGCACCCGCTTTGTCACCGCCCTGCTGGCTGCCCTGGCCCTGGCCACCCCGCTGGGCAGCGCCCAGGCCGCCGTCTTCAAGGACGCTCAGTTGGAAGCGCTGCACGAGGCCGGCAAGTTCGCTGAGCTCGAACAGCAGGCCCAAGCCCGCCTGAAAGCCAACCCCGCCGACGCCGAGGCCCGCGCCGCCCTGGTGCTGGGCCTGAGCCTGTCGGACCCCGCCGACGCCCCGCGCCTGGAGGCCGGCGCCCAGCAGGCCCGGCTCTGCACCGAACAGCACCCGAAGGTGGCGGTCTGCCACCTGGCGGCGGCACAGAACCTCGGCCTGCAGATGCTCAATATGGGCATGGGCAAGGCCATGCGCAATGTGGGCAGCCTGAAGGACCTGTGGATTCGCGCCCTGGAGTTGGAGCCGAATAACTTCACCGCCCGCGTGCAGCTGGCCAAGCTCTATGTGACCCTGCCCGGCATGATGGGCGGCAGCAATTCCAAGGCCAAGGAGCTGGAAGCCGCAGTGCGCAGCAGCCAGCCAGACACGGCGCGCATCATCCGCGTGCACCTCTTGGCCGAGGCCAAGCAGTGGGCCGAGATGGAAGCCGAATTGCTGGCGCTCAAGCCCGGCCAGGACGCCGCCATGCAGGAGGAAGTGCGCGAGGCCACCATGCAGCTCGCCCTCGAATACCTGAAGGACGGCAAGGACCTGGCCAAGGCCAAGAGCCTGTACGCGTCGCTGCAGCGCGATCAACCCAGCCGGGCGGCCGGCTTCTACGGCGCGGCACGCGTGCAGGCCGCGCTGGGCCAGCACGATGAAGCCATTCGCCTGTTCGAGCGCGCCCAAACCCTCGCCGGCGCGGATGACTACCCGATCGACCACCGCCTGGGCGACGCGCTGCTGGCCAAGGGCGACAAGGCGCAGGCCAAGGCGGTGTACGAGCGCTTCGTGGCCAACAAGCGCGCCAAGCCGGCCCATGTGGAAGCCGTGCGCAAGAGCCTGGCCAAGCTGGGCTGAATGTCCCCATGGCTGCTGGCGTTGGCCTACCCGCCCTGGCGCGGTGACGCCCGCCGAACCTTGGCGCTCACTGGCGCCCAATCCATCCGGATACGCTGACTTATGAGCTCCAACCCCTCCGCGCAACTCAACGCGCCCGCGCCGCCCTCCGACTGGCGCGCCCTGCTCGGCTGGCGGCGCGTGCGCACCGTTGCCATCGTCTGCGCGCTGTTCACCCTGCTGTTCAGCTTTGGCTGGGACGCGGCACTGTGGAAGCTGGTGGCGCGCGTGTTCGGCGTGGGCCTGGCGCTGCTGCTGGTGTTCGGCTTGTTCGAGCAATGGCCGCGCCGCCTGCCCCGGTGGCTGCCGCGCTGGGTCCTGCAGGTGGTGGCCGTGGGCGTCACCGTGCCGCTGGCCTTCTTCGTGGCCTTTGTGTTGGCCACCGCGCCCGGCGCGCCGCCCTTCTGGCGAACCCCGCGCCTGGAAGGCTTCATGACGTTCACCTTCCTGGGCATGCTGATCGCGCCCTGGACGGCGCTGGCGGCCCTGTTGCGCCATCGGGAGGCCAAAGTGGAAAAGCTCTCCGTCGACTTCGAGCTGGAGCGCAGCGAGATGGCCCGCCAGGCGCTGGACGCCCGCATGCGCCTGCTCACCGCGCAGGCCCAGCCGCACTTCCTCTTCAACACCCTGGCCAATGTGCAGGCCCTGGTGGAAGCCGGCTCGCCGCGCGCCCCCCAGCTGCTGCAAAGCCTGACCGACTACCTGCGCGCCGCCGTGCCGCGCCTGGATGGTTCGGCCAACACCTTGGGCCAGGAGCTGGAGCTGGTGCGCGCCTACCTGGCCCTGATGCAGATGCGCATGCCCGACCGGCTGCAGTTCGAACTGCATGTCGCCCCCACCGTTCACGCGCTGCGCTGCCCCCCCATGACCCTGCTGACCCTGGTTGAGAATGCCGTGCAGCATGGCATCGACCCCAGCCTGGATGGTGGTCGCATCGACGTCCATGCGGAAAGACTGGAAGGGGGCCGCTGCCGCCTGCGCGTGGTCGACACCGGCGTGGGCCTGCAGGCCAGCGGCGGCGGCCTGGGCGACGGCCTGGCGGCGCTGCGCGAGCGCCTGCTGTGGGCCTACGGGGGCAGCGCGAGCTTGGAGCTGAACGAGGTCACGCCGCACGGTGTGGAAGCAAGCATCGAGTTTTCCGAGAAGCCATGAACCCCACTGCGCTGATTGCCGACGACGAGCCGCTGCTTCGCGAGATCCTGGAAGCGCGCCTGGCCGCCGCCTGGCCGGAACTGCAGATCGTGGCCCAGGCCCGCAACGGCATTCAAGCCGTGGAACTGTTCGAGCAGCACCAGCCCGCCATCTGCTTTCTGGACGTGCACATGCCGGGCCTCAGCGGCGTGGAAGTGGCGCGCCAGGTGGGCAAGCGCGCGCACCTGGTGTTCGTCACCGCGTATGACCAATACGCGCTCGACGCCTTCGAGCACGGCGCGCTGGACTACCTGGTCAAGCCCGTCACCGCCGCGCGCCTGGCCGGCACGGTGGAGCGCCTGAAGGCGCGCCTGCAGCAGGAGCAACCTGCGGTGCACAGCGAGCAACTGCTGACCCAGCTGGCCGCGCGCCTCAAGCTCGACCAGCCCAAGCCCCTGGCCTGGATCCGTGCCACCGTGGGCTCCTCGCTGCGCATGATCCCGATCGACGACATCGACTTCCTCAAGAGCGACACCAAGTACACCCTGGTGGCCTACCGCGACGAAGGCCAGCCGGCCGAGGCGCTGATCCGCACGCCGCTCAAGGACCTGCTGGCCCAACTCGACCCCGCCCAATTCGCCCAGGTGCACCGCTCCGTGGTCATCAATCTGCGCTCAATCCGCCGCGTCACCCGCGGCGAGAACGAGACCGCCGACATCGAGCTCAAGGGCCGCACCGAGCGCCTGCCGGTGAGCCGCAGCTATTTGCATCTGTTCAAGGAGATGTAGGGGCCAGGCGCCGCGCCCCCGTCACGCGCCGCCCTCACGGGCCAGCTCCAACAAAGCCCGATCCCGCGTCAGCTCGGCCTGCAACTCGGCCTCGGTCGGCAGCCAGGGTTGGTAGCGGCGGGCCGTCAACACCCACCCGGTCGGGGCCGGCGGTGTGCCGGGCGGTGGCCAGTGGC
>ERZ761602.7011-NODE-7011-length-12200-cov-7.259284_pt1 | contig 12200 bp, 9 predicted proteins | sample MGYA00512165_ERZ761602 | MGnify/ENA primary metagenome ERZ761602 (study PRJEB28899, sample SAMN02445085) | bioreactor sludge metagenome | biome: EBPR sludge; isolation source: Thorneside wastewater treatment plant | place: Australia: Brisbane, Thorneside... | reverse complement strand
AGATTTCTGCCTGTCTCGTGGGCTCGGAGATGTGTATAAGAGACAGGAGCCGATGAAGCCCGTACCGGCTATCTGGTGAGCGACGCTCGGTACCTGCGAATCAAATTTTGCCTTGCGGCGGCCGAAGTTGAAATAGGCCTCGTTGACCAGGTTGCCCGGGAGCACGCTCGAGAGCGATGCCGAGAACGACGTGTCCTTCACTTCCTGAATACCCGTTCGCGAGTAATCGTTCTGGCCGAGCGTTTGGTTCTGCGATTCGTCCTGAATGCCTGTGATCGTGCCGGGGTTGTAGCCAAACCGGATCGAAAGCTGATGGCCTTCCTCTATCAGGTGGTCGAGCCTTACGGACGAGAATGTCGTTGCCTCCGAGATCGGGAAGATCCGGCGAAGCTGATTCAGCGGGCGGAAGGCGACTAATTCGCCATCGGCATTACGCGTCAGCGGAACCGGTGTTCCCGAAAGAAGGAAGCGGTCGCCGACCTGCTGTCCCTGCGGAACGCCGATGCCCGGCAAGAAGTTGATCAGCGAACTGCCGCCGTTCAGCGCCGTTTGGCCGCCTATAGAGGCAAAGTGTGCGTAGGCAACACCGGCGCTCGGGCTGACCGTCAGGATGTTCTGAATATAGGCGACCTGAGCCGGCGTCAGGTTCGTAAAGGTCTGCGAGACCGGCAGGAACGGTGCACCGATGGTGATGCTTGCGGTTGCCGGGCCCGAGCCGTCGCGGCCGATGATATCGCCGGTGAAGAAGCCCGATTCCTGCCTGCGACGCTGTTCGAAAGAACCGAAGAAGAACGTCCGCTCCTTGAGCAGCGGGCCGCCGAAGGTGAAGCCGTATTGAGCACGCGTGTAGGGCGGCTTCTTGCTTGGGTCGTTGTCGATGACGGGAGCGAATGCGTTGCGGGCCTGAATGGTCTTGTGACGGAGATAGCCGAACACGTTTCCGCGGAAGTCGTTCGTTCCGCCCTTGGTAACGACGTTGACGATACCGCCTGTCGCACGGCCGAATTCGGGCAGATAAGAGTTGGTCGTTACCTGATATTCCTGAACCGCTTCCTGCGAAACGGTCGAGCGGGCGGCGTTGATCGAGTTGTCCGTGAAGTCGGCTCCATCAACCTGGACGAGCGTCGAGCGGCCGCGTTGACCGCCGATATTGAGTCCCGAGGTCGGGGCCGGGCCGACCGGGCGGCCATTGTCGCGGCCGACGGTCGAGATGGTCAGAGCAAAGCCGGTCGCGCTTCTTTCATTGATCGGAAGGTTCTCGATGCGGGTTTGGTCGATGGTGGTCGAAACGGTCGATTTCGTCGTTTCGATCAGCTCGACCGATTCGCCGGTGACTGTGACAGTTACGTCGGCTGCACCGACCTCCATGCTTACTCTCAATTCGGCGCTTTGCCCGACGGTCAGCCGGACCGGCGAGATGGTCACGCGCTTGAACGTCGATGCCTCGGATGAGATCTCATAATCTCCCGGCGGCAAGGCAATGAAGCGGTACGAGCCGTCGCTTCCGGACGTGGTCGAACGCGTAATGCCAGTGCTGAGGTTACGGGCCGTTACCGTTGCGCCAGGAATGACCGCACCGTTCGGGTCAACTACGACGCCCGCGAGGTCGGCTGCATTCGCCTGCGCCTGGCCCATTGCGAGGCCGACGCTGAAAAGCGCAACTATTGCCGTCAACAGGGCTTTGGTAAATAACCCCGGACACCTTGAAAAAGCTGCTTTCATCGAGATCTTCTCCTTGTCTTGAACTTCAAAATTTATGTCTGCGAACTCTTCTACGCGTGTGCCGGCCAATAGGTTTTCGGGCAACTGTCGAGCGGGAAGATGGTGCCCGAATGCGAAAGCAGGTTCTTAAAACATTCGCTGAGACCGGCAGGTTGCAGAAAAGTTAAGAATTGCTTTGTTGTTTTTACCGTAAATTGGTGATTAAGGCAAGCAAAATCGTTCTTTTTTGCCTAGTTTAGCGGGCGGGCGAGGCCTGCGGACGGGTTAGCCGGGCGAGGGCTTCGGCCGCGAAAGGAAGCCCGCCGAGTGCCGCAGAGACAAAAGTGGCAGTCCGCGTCCGGAACGCGGCGTTTCGGAGCAGTGAGCAAACGAACAGCCGGCGGCGAAACCTACGCGAATAGAGTGAGGCATAAACGTTAGAATGATCATCGGCCGAGGCGAAAGCTTCGGCGAGCACGGCCGTGCTTTCGAGCGCAATGAGCATACCGCTGCCGGTGAAAGGATCGATGAACGAAGCCGCATCGCCGACCGTGAAGAACTGCGGGCCGTAACTCAGCTCGGAACGGCCAAACCCCTCAAATGAAACTGCCATCCAGTCCATCTCGGCTTTTGAATCAACGAGTGCATTTCTCGCACTCGCATTTTTGTAAACAAGCCGTTCGAGCACGTTATCGACACCGCCGCCGACGTCCCTGACCGCTTCGCTCCTCACTAAAAAGCAATGGTTGACCGCACCGCCCTCGACGCGATTGATGCCGCCATAACCGTCCGGGAAGAAATGTATCTCGCAGCGGCCTGCCGCGAGATTCGCCCCGCGGAGATGGGCCTTGAAGGCGACAAAGCCGTTCGAGCGCCGTGCCGGCCTTTCATTGCCCGTTCCCGCCGCTCGCTGAAACGCCTTGACCAACGCCTTGCCTCGACCTGTAGCATCAATGAAAACATCCGCCGCTATGTTCCGAGTCCCATCCGCCGTACGGACATCGACCGCACGCAGCTTACCCTGCTCTACAGCAGCCGAAGCGAGCGCCGCTCCTTCGATGACCTCGACGCCGACGGCCTTCGCTCTATCTAATAAGATCGCGTCCATCGCCGAGCGGCTCAGCCCGAGTGCCGGTTCGCCAAAGGCGCGGCCCGGGATTCGTACAGTAAGCCCGCTGAGCGGAAAGAAAAGCGTCTCGGTTATCCGCTCGCCGCCGGCCGAGAGCATCGGCTCGAGCACGCCGAGCTCGGCAAAGTGGCCGAAGCACTCCGGCGAGATGAATTCGCCGCAGAGCTTGTGCCGCGGAAAGCGGTCGCGCTCCACAAGCACAACGTCGCGTCCAGCCGCAGCAAGCCGAATGGCCAGGCTCGCACCTGCCGGGCCGCCGCCCGCGATCAGCACTTTCCCTTCCCGTTTGTTCATATCGCCGCTGCCCGTTTATTATAACCCTTCGGCATCGCACCGCCTTATGAAGATCACGTCGCTATCGGTCCCAACGCCTTTCTACGTCGGCGACGTCAATGTCTATCTCATCCGCGAGGACCCCGTAACGCTCATCGACGTCGGCCCAAAGACCCGAGAGGCCGCCGAGGTTCTCCGCCGCAAACTCGCGGCCGAGGGCGTGCTTTTCTCTGACGTCCGGCGCATCGTCTTGACGCATGCTCACGAGGACCACTGCGGGCTTGCCCGTTCGATCCGCGATGAAGCGAAGGACGCCGAGATACTCGTCCACGATTGGGAGACCGGCCATCTTTTCGGCCGGCTTGCCCGAGAGGAGCACCGGCGGCTGCTGATGCGGTCGGGCGTGCCGGAGAGCGTATTTGACGAGATGCAGGCGATGTATGAGGAGATCAGCCTGCTGACCGATTCGCTTGAGGACGGCGGCTTCCGCCCGCTCGAGGACGAGATGGAGCTTGAGTTCGAAACGGGCTCGCTCCGCGTGCTCCATACGCCCGGCCATACGCCGGGTTCGTGCTCTTTTTTCCGCGAGGCGGACCGGACGCTCGTCTGCGGCGATTGCGTCCTGAAACGCATCACGCCCAATCCCGTGCTCTCGCCCGACCCGCTCGAGCCCGAACGCCGCTTCCGCTCGCTACAGGAATATCTCGTCAGCCTCGCCCGGCTCCGCGAGCTAAAGCCGACGCTGACCTACGGCGGCCACGGCGAGCCCGTCACCGATTACGAAGAGATCTTTAATCGCTACATCCGTGCGATAAATGAACGGCAGGCTCGAACGATTTCCCTTGTAGGCCGAGGCGGCGCGAATGCCTTTGAGGTCGCGCAAAAGCTTTTCCCAAACTCCATCGGCCACGACGTACACCGCTTTCTCGCTATTTCCGAAGCCGTGGCACACCTCGACATGGCCCACGCCGAAGGTAAACTCGCACACGAGCTCAAAGACGGCATCGAGCACTACCGCATCCGCTAGCCCGTGATCGCGAAACTAGAGTTGTGCCGGGAAGACCTCTGCGTGTTTACGGCAGAGGTCAGCGATCGTTCTTGTAACTGAATTCATCTCGCGAAAACCCGGAAGGCTGTCGACCCTTTCGGTGACCGTCCTGTTCAAGTTTTCTATCGCCGCTGGATCATTGCCGAAAAGCCCGACGACCGAGTACCGGCAGCGGGCTCTTCCGAGCGAGCTCTGGCCAACGGGGTAATAGAAGTTCTCGAGCACGAAACGGGCAAGTCGTTGTGCGGTTCGGTTCTTCCGCAGTTCTAAACGAGCAACGCTCCAGTAGAAGTTCGTGTGTGCCGATTCCTCTATGATTATTGCTTTCAAGATCCGCTTGAGAATCGGATGCCCGCTGATCTCGATCATTCGCCTATAGCTTTGAGCGGTCGTCATCTCATGCACGGCGCCGAATGTCATGTGCGTAGCAGTGAACCGGCGGCCTGCCAAGTTGGTAAGCGCGGTGATGAGAGCGGTGTTGATGTGATAGAAAAGCGGGACCTTCTTTCTAACTTCCGATTTCCAGGCAGTGTCGGTTCTGATGCCGAGCTCGTTGAGGAACATATTGATCACCTCGCCGTGCGTGACCTCTTCGACACCCCAGCGTTCCATGAACTTGCTGATCACCGGGTCACGACCGGTCGGTGTTCCACGAAGCTCCTTATGATACATGTCGGTGAGTATTTCCACATCGCGCATGTATTCAAGCACCGGGATCAGGCGCCGGTCGAAAGGATATCTCCGCACCTCACCCCATGGAATAGAATCGATGAAATCGTCGGTCAGTGTTCGCGGCCGGCTTTCATACCACCGGAGCACTTCTTCTTTTGAATCAAACGGCATTACGGGTCCTGGTTTCGCCTCGGGCTAAAACATTGCAAATAATAGGCGGCCGATTTTTTCGGCACAACATAATTCGCTATACTTTCCCTTAAAGATTCAGTCCTGTTCGGGATCGATCAAACACATTATGCCGAAAATTGCTTTTATCTTTCTAGTCCTGGTTTCATTTACGTCCTTCGCCTCCGCTCAGGGAACTGACCTCTCGATGCCTGGAGAGAAACGGCTGAGGAACATTAAACAACTTACTTTTGCGGGTGAGAACGCCGAGGCGTATTTCTCTTACGACAGCAAGAAACTGATCTTTCAGTCAAAACGCGACGGCCGCCAATGCGACCAGATCTATACGATGAACATTGACGGCACGGACCTCCGAATGGTCTCGACCGGCAAGGGGCGGACGACCTGTTCTTTTTTTCATAAGAGCGGTAAAAAGATAATTTATTCATCAACGCATCTTGGCGGAGCCGAATGTCCGCCGTCTCCGGATTTCTCGCAAGGATATGTTTGGGCGATCTACCCGACCTACGACATCTTTACGGCCAATGCCGACGGCACCGGCCTGAAACAACTTACGAACTCGAGCAGCTACGATGCCGAGGCGACCATCTCGCCGGACGGCAAGAAGATCGTCTTCACCTCGACCCGCGACGGCGACCTTGATATTTACACCATGGACATCAACGGCAAGAACGTGAAGCGGTTGACTGCCGAGCTCGGTTACGACGGCGGTCCGTTCTTCTCGCCGGATGGAAAGCAGATCGTTTATCGTGCCTATCACCCAAAGACCGAGGCCGAGATCGCCCGCTACAAGGACAGGCTCAAGAACGACCTGATCGAGCCCAACAACTTTGAGATCTGGGTAATGAATGCCGATGGCACCAACAAGCGGCAGGTAACGAAGCTTGGTGCGGCGTCATTTGCTCCGTTCTTTACGCCGGATGGAAGGTCGATCATCTTCTCGACCAACTATTTTGCCAAGGACCCGCGGAAGCGTAACTTTGACCTGGCCCTGATCAATGTTGACGGCACGGGACTCGAGCAGGTGACCTTTAATGAGACCTTTGACGGCTTCCCGATGTTCTCGCCGGACGGCAAAAAGCTCGTTTTTGCCTCGAACCGCAACGCAGCGAAAGAGGGAGATACGAATGTATTTATTGCTGATTGGGTGAAGTAGCGGGCAGTAAATAGTAAATCGTGAATCGTAAATAGAAAGGGAAGCCCGGGAGATGCCGGACTTCCTTTTTTCGTGCCTTGCCGAGCTATTTTTCAATAATGCGGACGGTCGAGATCTTATCGCCCTGGACGATCCGGTCGACCACCGCCATATCGCGTTCGCTGACTTGCCCGAAGACCGTGTAGCCGCCATCAAGGTGCGGCTGCGGTGCGTGAGTGACGAACCACTGCGAGCCGCCGGTGTCCTTTCCGGCGAGAGCCATTCCGACCGTGCCGCGGCCGTAGGGAACCATGTTCACCTCGCAGCGGATGGTCCAGCCCGGGCCGCCCGTGCCGTCGCCGCGAGGGTCGCCATCCTGCATCACAAAATTCGGGACGACGCGATGGACCTCGAGCCCATCGAAGTATTTTGAGTTCGCGAGCCGAACAAAGTTATCGACCGTCAGCGGTGCATCGTCTGGCAAAAGGTCGATGGTGAACGTGCCTTTTTTCGTCGTAAGAACCGCTTTCACCGAACCGTTTCGCCTAGCCGCCGCACGCCGATAGTCGGCCTCGTTATTGAGCACCTGCCCGAGCCGCGTGCCCTTGCCGGAGTATCGACGGACGCGGACGAGGTCCGTGCGGTCGATGTTCTTCAGGATCGGCGAGAGCTCGCGGCCCTTGAAGGCTTCGTCATTGAGCATCTGATCAACCCGCCGGCGGATCAGGTTATCCGGAGAACCCGCCGCAACATCGAGCACCGAAAGAGCCTCATTCTTATTCAGCTTGAAGAGAGCGTTCATCGCGGCGAGTGCGGCGTCGTTCTCGTTCGGGTCGTTCATTATCGCGTATTCGGCGGCGTTCTTGAGGGCATCGAGATTTGCCTCCGCGGCGGGCCGATCGCCAAGCAGCGATGCCGCCGTCGCCCGGATCTGCACATCGGGATTGCGAAGGGCGAGCCGCAAGATCTCATCAAGACTTTCGGTGCCGAACCGGGCAAATGCCGAAAGCGTTGCCGGAGCGGCCATTATCGCGCCCGCATCTTCCTTCGGGTCGGCAGTTGCCATTGCCCGGGCAAGCGGTTCGAGGATCGCTGCGGCCTCGCTCTTCAGCTTCTTGCCTTCTTCGGTCTTCGGTTCGATGACGGCAAATTCACCGACGATCATCGCCAGCGTCCGGTACTGCTTCCAGCTTGTCAGCTCGGGCGCATTGCCTTCGCCGCGGGCGGGCGCAACGCGAACGCGGGCGACGTAAACCTCCGAGGTCGCACCTTTGTCGAGCGTTGCAAACTCCTTGAAGAGCTTTAGCACCGCCTCATTGAAGCTTCCCGGAACGATCTGCCCGAGCGCTACGGCGACCTCAACGAACTCACTATGCTCAGCCGGAATGATGCCGTCGGCCATCGAACGTTTATAGTCTGCGAGAAGCTTCGTGCCGTGTGCGGTCAGTGCCTCGGCGGCCTTTGCATCTTTCAATTGTGCGAGCGAACGGACAGCCGAAACGCGGACGCGGCTGTCGGCATCTGATGTGGCAACTTTGATCAAAAGGTCAACCGCCGTCTTGTCATCGGCGGCGCCGAGCAACCGGGCGGCATTTGCCCGAACGATCGGATCGGCGGCCTTTGAGAGAAGTTCGCGGGCCTTTTCGCTCGCGATCTTGCTGCGAAGCCGGGCAAGCGCGTTGAGCGAATCGGCAGCGAGCCTCGCATCTGAATAGCCGACAAATGGCACAACGGCTTCCGCTCCGCCCTCGGGGCGTGCTCGCAAAACTGCGGTCACGCCGGCAAGGATCAGATCTATGTGCGGGCCCGAACGCTTCCGGTTCTCATGGGCAAGCGTGCTCACGACCGCGGCACCGAGCTTCTTCGAACGTTCATCGGCCGCATTTGCGGCGGCGATCTTGCCGGCTGCTTCGGCGGCACGCGCCCGTATCTCGGGCCGGCCTTGAAAGTCGCCCAATACCTTTATGATCGCATCCGCCGCCTCGATCGATTCGATCTCACCGAGAGCAAACGCGGCCATTACGCGGACCTCGACCACTGTGTCTTTTGCTAAAAGCTCGGCGAGCGGGCCGACGGCCACCGCATCGCCGATCCGCCCGGCGGCAAGCGTCGCACGACGCCGAATGGCCGGATCTTTATGCCTCAAAAGCTCCGTTAGCTCGGCGTCAAAACGAAGTTCGTCCTCGGCACGAAGTATCTTGACCTCGATATCGAGCGGAACCTGAGCCGCGGCCGCAATGGCAACGAAAGCGATCAGGAGGAGCGTTTTGCCTAAGTGTTTCACGATCTATCTTCCTTCTTCCGTACCGGCCTCGATGATCTCAAAGCTGGTGGTTATCTCCGCCGTCGGGCGAACGGTGGCGGAAACCGAGCAATATTTCGTGTCCGAGAGCTCGATCGCCCGGGCGACGGCAGCCTCCGAAACGCCGCGTCCATGCACGATATGGTGGACGTGGAACGTCTCGTACTTTCGCGGGTGGTCCTCGGCTCGCGTCCCGGTGACCTTTACCCGATATTCGGACACGTCCTGCCGCTTTTTCTGGAGGATCGAGATTACGTCCGCGGCCGTGCAGGCGGCGACCGAAACGAGCAGCAACTCCATCGGGGTTGGTGCCGATTTCCTATCTCCTTTAGTATCAATGGCAAACGAGTGTCCGCTCGGGCTCGTGCCGATGAACATATCGTCTCCGGCAAATTGAATGACCGCCTCGACGGGCAATGATGACATAATTTTTCTGCTCCCCTTGATTGGTTGAATTGCATAAAAATCTTAGCACAGCCGGGCATTGATCTGCCGAGCGGGAAAATTTGAACAACTTCTGGTATAAGAAATGCTTCAAAGGCGGTAAGGAACGCGTGTGTCTTTTGCGGGACATGGCGGAGACGGTGAGAGTATGAAACGGTTTTTTCAGGGAACGGGCGTCGCGGCACTTTTGGCCGCACTGGTTTTTGGGTTTGCGTCGAGCGTCGCGGCTCAGAGGATCAACGAACGCGAGGTGCGAGACACGGTCCGCAGCCTGCGGTCGAAGATCGACGACCTCGATATGACGCTCAATTTTCAGCTAAGGAGCAATTCGGCCTCGCGGACGGTTCGCGATGATGCCCGCTCGGGCCTCGACGCGCTCAAGACCGCGGTGAATACGTTCGATGAGAACGTCGGGCTCCGTCGTGAGAACCGCAGCGATATCGAGCAGATCGTCGCCGCGGGCCGCGACATGGCCGGCTTCTTCCAGGCAAATCCGCAGAACCGGAGGATCGAAAGCACCTGGACGGACGTCCGCGACCTGATCGATCGGCTTGCGGCAGGTTACGGCGTTCGGCCGGATTGGAACGGTCGCATCTCGAACGTCTCGGGCGGTGTCGATGACGACGATTTTGGCTATCAGCCGGTTGGCGTGGCCGTCTCACCGGGGCTGACGGGCACCTATAGGCTCGACACGGCCCGCAGCGAGAAGGTCGCCGACATAGTTGCCGACATTAACATAAGCGGAAGCAACCGGACGGACCTTGAATCAAAGCTCGACGCACCCGAGTCGATCGCACTGCTCGTCCGCGGCAGTGAAGTGACGCTCGCGACGACTAATGCAGATCCGGTCACGTTCGTTGCCGATGGCCGCGAGCGAACGGAGAACTCCGGCGGCCGGACGATTCGCCTTCGCGCCTCGCTCCGCGGCGACGAGATCACCATCTCCAGCCTCGGCGGCGAAACGGATTACACTATCATTTTCACCTCTATCGAGAACGGCCGCGGGCTCAAGGTAACGCGCCGGATAACGACCGAATACCTTTCGGAGACGATCTTTGCCGACAGTTACTACCAGAAGACCGAGCAGACGGCCGGGCTTGGGATCGATAGCTCCGGGCAGACAGATGTCGCCGCGGTTGACCCGGACGAAGGCGAATATAGCGATAACGACACCGGCAACTCGACCAATGACCGCGATGACCGCATCGGTGCGAACAGCCCTAACCCTACACTCAGCAAGCCTCGGATCGGCGAGTTCATCGTCCCGAACGGAACGGTGATCACAGGCACGCTTGAGAACGAGATCAACACCAAAGCCTCGCAGAACAACGACCGGTTCAAGATGACCGTGCAGGGGCCGATGGAGTTTCGTGGTGCGGTCATCGAGGGATATATCACAGGAGTAGGCCGCTCGGGCCAGGTCTCGGGCCGCTCGAACGTGACCTTCAATTTCGGGCGGATCACGCTCCGCGACGGGCGAGCCTATGACTTCGCAGGGTCGCTTACAGGCATCCGCGACGAACGCGGCAAGGAGGTCAAGGTCGATACCGAGGGGACGGCCCAGGGCGACAGCCAGACGAAAGAGACCGCGAAACGCGGCGGCATCGGTGCCGGTATCGGCGCCGTTATCGGCGCGATCGCCGGCGGCGGAAAGGGTGCCGTTCTCGGTGCGATCATCGGCGGCGGTGCAGGTGCGGGCTCGGTCGCAATTATGGGCCGCGACGACGTAAGGCTGATGCCGGGTTCGACCATAACGGTCGTTTCCTCGTCGCCGATCCGCAGCGACAGCGGCCCGCAAAATAACTGATCACGGTCAAATACAAAATGCGGGCGGTGACATGCGGTCCCGCCCGTTTTTTTGTGCCCAAAGTTATGCTTTAATCGGCGTGTGAAACATCTGCCGGAAGAGATCGAAGAGTACCGCGACCGCAAGTGGAGACGCGAGGACGGTTTAAAGATCGACTCGGCTCATGAAGCCGAAGCGATGATCGAAGACATCGGCTTTTGCCTCGGGCTGACCGATGTTCGGAAGGCGATGCCTTCGATCTATATCGCCGTCTGCGGCCGTCGGGACGCCCATATGCCGCGAAACGTGCAGAAAGATGCCGAAGCGAGCCGGGCTTGGGTACTAAAAGACGAGCTAATGGCCCGCGGAAACGTCTATTACGGAAAGCTCATCAAGGGCAAATCGTGGTTTCTCGCTCGCCGGATGATCCCCGTTTTCAACGCGATCTGGGGTTGTTCACAGGCGGGCGAGAGCGGGGTGCTCTCAAAAGATGCACAGGCCGTCCTAAAAGTGCTTCGCAGGGAATGGGAAATGGCGACCGGCGACCTTCGCGAAGCGTGTGGATTTAAGGACAAAAAAGACCTCACCAAAGCGCTCGACGAACTGCAGCTGCGAATGAAGGTCGTACCGCAGGAAGCTCTTTACGTGCCGAAGTTCACATACATCTGGACGCTTGCCGAGGCCCGATTTCCTGCCGAGATGAAGACCAAGATGAAGCGCGAAGATGCCATGCGCGAACTGGCCCGAACCTATCTGAAAATGTGTGGGATGACACAACTCGGCGAGCTTGCGGGCAAATTCGGTCTTCACCGCAGGGAAGCAGGCAAAGCAAACCATGAATTGGTCGATGAAGGGTTCGCTGAACGAATCGAAAAGGGCGTTTACAATCTTTCTGGGATTTGAATGATCCGTTCAGTGGCAAAAATCGACCGCTTCCGAATGCAGAAACGCAGTTCATTGAATTCTCTACGCGGAACGGTCTTTATCGGTTAAATTAGGTTTGTTCGATGCAAATCGGACTCTACCTTATAGCTACGTCAAAGGGCGGAAGGCACATCCGGGAAATGGGCCTTCCGCCTCTCCTTTTGCTGCGAACGAAAAATGCCCGCCGGCCGCTTTCCGAGCGTCCGCGGACATTTTCGGTTATTGAAGGCAGGACCTATTTAAAGATGCCCTTGAAGAACTCTTCTATCTGATGGAAAAGGCATCCGCACGAGTTAACATCGCAGTCCTTTCTTTGAGGCTCAAATTTTCCGTCCGGCGTGTAGCATGTTGAGTGCCGCTTCTCATCAAAAATACTGGCGTGAACGACGCCGACTACGCCAACCGAAACGAACATCACGAGAGCGACGATCCTTGCAATTTTCTTCATTTGATCTCTCCTAGCTCGGCTAAAAAGGTGGAGCAGGCCCGATAGGCCCGCAAAACAGGTTTTGGAATTCTATACCTGATAGCCAAAAAAATCAATACCTTTGTGCCGATCTGTAGTTAGCACATCATATGTCCGGTTGGAGTAGCAGA
>ERZ761602.7010-NODE-7010-length-12202-cov-3.736560_pt1 | contig 12202 bp, 11 predicted proteins | sample MGYA00512165_ERZ761602 | MGnify/ENA primary metagenome ERZ761602 (study PRJEB28899, sample SAMN02445085) | bioreactor sludge metagenome | biome: EBPR sludge; isolation source: Thorneside wastewater treatment plant | place: Australia: Brisbane, Thorneside... | reverse complement strand
TCCCGGTAGAGCACGGCCACGTTGCCCACTCGCATCACGAGGTGACTGCCCGAATCGGCCACCAACTGCTTCACCAGTTCCTTTTTCTGCTCCTTGAAGGCGGTGAACTTGACCTTCACCAGCTCCCGCAGCTCGAACTCGGCCGCCAGGTTGCAGTGAAACTCGGCGCTCAAACCCGCCTTGCCCACCAGCACGGTGGGTTCAAGCAACTGGCCCCGGGCTTTCAACGTGCGCAGCAACGGTCCCGCGGGCGGACTGCAAATTGGATCGGTCATCGGCGGGGAAGGTATTGGGTGTTATCCCTCACGGCGAGCACGGAGTGAATGAGGGGGAAGACGTGATGCGTGAAACGTAATGCGTGATGGACCAGCTTTCGGATGCACTTGCCACTATTCACGGATCACGGATTACGAATCACGCATTTCGAGGAGGCGGAAGACTACTCTCACTCCGGCGGCGTCAATTGAATGCGCGACACTTTCACCGAGGCGACCCGCAGACCGTCCATCTGTTGCACGCGCAGTTCGTGGCGCTCCAGGGGCACGACATCGCCGACCTTGGCGAAGCCACCCAACCGCTCCGTGACCCAGCCGCTTGTCGTGCTGATACCCTCGCTGAAGATCTCTTCGCCGGTCAGTTCGGCCAGTTCGTGCAGCGGCAGCGCACCATCGAGGGTCCAAACGCCCTCGCCCATCGGGGTGATGAGCGGCTGCTCCTGATCGAACTCGTCCTGAATCTGACCGACCAGTTCCTCGAGCACATTTTCCAGCGTCACCATGCCGACGGTGCCGCCGTATTCATCCACCACAATCGCCAGGTGCAGGCGGCGTTCGAGGAAGAACTGCAACAAGCGCTCCAGTCGGGTGGTTTCCGGGATGTATAAGAGCTTGTGCGCCACTGGCAGCAGATCCCGGCCGCGCCCGGCGGGCGACTGGCGCGCGTAAAGATCCTTGATGTGAACCACGCCCAACGTGCGGTCCAGGTCGCCGCCATCGCACAAGGGGAAGCGCGAGTAACGCGTGCGCCGGGCGATCTCCAGGCATTCCTCAATGCTGGCGTCGGTGTCGAGGCCGGTGATCTCATGCCGCGGCCGCATGATTTCGCGGGCGATGCGCTCCGACAGGTCGAAGGCATTGAGCACCAGGCTGCGACCGAAGCGCGAGCCGTCCGCGCCCTTGGGCGGGTGGGCCAGGAGCAGGCGCAGTTCCTCTTCCGAGTGATGCAGCTCCGATTCGCTGACCGGTTCGATTCCCACCCGGCGCAACAAAAACATCGCCGCGTGGTTCAGGGCCCAGATGAAGGGAAAAGTCATCGTGTGAAACCAGCGCAACGGGAGCGCGATCCACAACGTGGTGGGCAGCGGTTTTTGAATGGCCAGTGATTTGGGCGCCAGCTCGCCGGCCACGATGTGCAGGAAGGTGATGACCGAGAAACCGATCGTGAAGGAGATCGTGTGCTTCATGCTCGCGGACTCCACGCCGAGCACGCCCAGGATCGGCTCCAGCAACCGGGCAAAGATCGGCTCGGCAAACCAGCCCAGGCCCAGGCTCGCCAGCGTGATGCCCAACTGCGTGGCGCTGAGCGCCGAATCGAGGTTGCGCAGGAGCTGCTGCGCGATCTTCGCCCGCTTTTGACCGCGTTGCACCAGGCCCACGAGCTGGGTGTCGCGGACTTTGACGATGGCAAATTCCGCCGCGACAAAGAAACCGTTTAACAGGACGAGGAAGAGCACCAGCAAGGTGCCGAGGATGACTTCCGCGAAGTAGGGCAGTTCCAAGCTCACAAGGTCACCTCCCCGAAAATGATTTTCAGCACGTCCGTCAGACTCACGATGCCCACGGGTTGCCGCGAGGCATCCATGACAATGGCCTGGCGATGGCCGCCCTGCTGGAACTGGCGCAAGGCCTCCTCCAGACGCGTGTTGGCCTCGAAAAACAAGGCGGGCGTCATGAAGTCGCGCACGCGCCCGGCGCTTTCAATGCGCGGGTGAAACAGCAGGGTCTTGATGGTGATCACGCCGATCACCTGGCGGCCGTCGGCGGAGGTCACGGGCATCCGGGATTGCCCGCTCTCCGCGAGGGCCGCGCGGGCGGCGGCGGCGGGCGTGTGCTCCGTGGTCCGCCGGACATTGTCCCACGGTACCGCGACGCGCTGGACGGTGAGTTTCTGAAGATTGAGCACGCGGTTCACGAGGCGGCGCTCCTCGCTGCTGAGCGGATTTTGAGCCCCCTCCATCAGGGCCCGGAGTTCCTCACGGTTGCCGAAGATCTGTCCCCCGCGCGCTTCGCCTCCGGCCAGCCGGTTGGCCAGCCAGGCCAGCGGCGCCACCAGCGGCGTCAAGATGATCGCCAGCCAGCGGAAGGGCATCACCAGCGCCAGACACAGGCGGTTGGGGAAACGGCGGAACAACACTTTCGGCAACAGATCGAGCAGCAGGTAAACCAGAAACAACGCCCCGGCCAGCAGGCTCCAGAAGCGCACGGATGCGGACGGCAAGGCGCCGTAAAGCGTCGTCACCAGCAGCGCCACCAACAGAAAGTTGGCGACGGTGTTCCCGGTGAGAATCGTCCAGAGGAAGCGCTCCGGCCGTTCCAGATAGCCGTGCAACAACACCGCACGCCGGTCACCCGCGCGCATCAACTGGCGGATGCGCGACCGGCTCAGCGCGAACAAACCGGACTCCATGCCGGAGAAAATGAAGGACATGACCATGGCGAGCAGCACGCCCGCGATGAGCAGGAAAGCGTTCACGCGCCACCTCCTTTTGCCCGCGGGTCCTGCAGCACCTCCACGCGCACCTTGCGCACGCGACGTTCGTCCACTTCTTCGGCGGTCAACCGCAGACCATCGACCAGTACGCTCTGCCCCGCATGCGGCACGATCTGCATCCGGCTGACGAGCAGGCCGCCAAGGGTGTCCACTTCGGCGTGCTCGCGCAGGGCCGGATATTCAGAACGAAAATCCTCGAGCTTCAAAGTGCCGTTTGCCCTCCAGCGGCCGGGGCCGAGGTGTTCCAGCGCCACCTGGGCCACTTCGCCTTCGCCCCGGATGTCCCCGATCAATTCGCCCAAGATGTCAGTCAACGTGACGAGGCCGGCGGTGCCGCCGTATTCATCCAGCACCACGGCGAGCCCGCGCTTTTGGCGCTGCAAACTGTGCAACAGCGTCAACAGGTTCATCGTCTCCGGCACGAACGAAGGGAACTCGATCACTTCCGCAAGATCGACCTGGGGATCGAGCAGGAGCTTTCGCGCGTTGAGAATGCCGACGATGGTGTCGGGCGTCTCGTCGTACAATGGCAGCCGGCGGTGCCGGTGCTTGCGGGCCGCCGCCAGCATCTCCTCGACGGACAAGTCATCCGGCAGGGCGATCATCTGCGTCCGCGGCCGCATCACCTCGCGCACCGTGCGCCGGTCCAGCCGGATGACCTCCAAGATGATATCCTTCTCGGTGCGGGCGATGGAACCATGCTGAAAAGCCAGTTCGATCAACTCCTCGTATTCGGCCTCCGTCATCTGGGATTTGGGCCGCACGCTGGACGGCACCAGTCGCCGCAGGGCAAACGCGGTCAAAGTGCGCGCCACCCGGCGCAGCGGGGAAATGATCCGGTGAAACACCTGCATCGGCCCGGCCACGCGCAAGGCCCACCGGTCGGGTGCCCGCACGGCGAGGGTCTTGGGGATAACTTCGCAACCGACCAGCACCACCGGCAGCAGAATCACCATCGCCAGCGAATGCAGCCACTGGCCGTGCAAGGTGAGCAACAGGACCACCGTGACCAGCAACGAATTGGCCGTGGTGGAGCCGAAGGCGAGCGAAGCCACCAGTTCCGCCGGGTCTTGCAGCAGGCGGATGACCCGGCCGGCCGCCCGGCCGCCCTCCGCCGCCAACTGGCGCACCCGCCATTCCCCCAGGGACAGCAGCGCGGTCTCCGCCAGGGCAAAGAAAAAACTGGCCCCGGCGAACATCACCACGATTGCGCCCGCAATGATCTGCATTCCCGTCACCCACTCATGGTGGGCAAAACTGGGCCGCCGCAGAAGGAAAAAGCCCGTTGGCCGAACTCAAAAAAGGGTCGCGCCGGCCGGGGTGCCTTGCTATAGCGGTTTTCGCGTGACTTCACCGGCCATCATAACTCCGCAGCTTACCGTTGCCCGTTCGGCGGGCGGTGCCTTCGGTCGGCTGCTGATGATCGTTGGACTGCTGGCGATGGTGGCCCAGGGCATCCTGTTCGGAGCCCGCTGGTGGCGCGAGCAGGTGCCTGATTACCAGCCCGGCGATCTGGCTGATCGCACCGTGACCACCCCCACCCGGTTGATCGTCGAAGACACGGCCGCCACGGAAGCCGCCCGACTGCGTGAGGGCCGGCGGTTGCCGCCGCTGTACCGGTTCGATGCCCGGGTGGCTGACCTGGCTGCCGACCGGTTCCTCAAGGACTACCGGCAGCGCCACGAGTTGTTCATGCAGGGGTTGGCCCGGGAATGGCCGCTCCCGCTCGCCGCCGAGGAAGTGGAATCGTCCCGGTTCGCCGATTTCCAGACTGCCTACCGACTGGCTCATCCTGATTTTCCGCTGACGGAAGCACTTGCCCACGCGTGGGCCACCGAAACAAATGCCCACCCGCTGCGCGACGCAACCGTTGCCGCCCTCCGCGACGCGCTCCGCCACTACGTCGTCGAAGATGAACTCCCACCCGACGCAGCCGGCCATGCGGAAGTCCTGGTCACCGCCCCCGTCAAAGCCGGTGGCCTGACCTCGGGCGGCGATGTCGAATCACGCGCCAGCCGCCTGCAACGCCGTGTGATGGTGCCGCTGGCCAGAGCGCGAACGCGCCTCAGCAGCGAACTGGCCGCACAGGGGAACGAGTGGAGTGACTATGCCGCGCGATTTGCCGCTCCCAACGTCACCTTCGACGCCGCGCTTACCGCTGCGGCCCGTGCCGAATATGCGCGCGAAGTGGTTGTAAGCGTCGAGTTTCAGCCGGGGGATTCCCTGAGCGCGACCGCTCAACCGGTCAATACCGTGCAAACTGCCGCCCTGAACGCCCTGCGTCAGCATTACGTCGCCACCGCCCAGGCGCGCGGCCTGAGGGAATGGTGGCCAGCCGGCCTCGGGCTGCTGCTGCTGGTCACCGGCATCCTGATTTTGCGACTTTCCCGGCCGCGTTTCCACCCCGCCGCGATGGGCAATCTCATTGTGTCCTCACCCGCCCTGCCCCAACCAACGGAAGCCGAAGCGTTGCGCCAGGGTCTGATGCAACAACTCGCCGGCTGGTTGAAACAGCACTTTGTGCAACGCCTGATCCAACAACGCAACGACGCCCTCGCCGCCGAAGCGCACGCCACCGGCCAGGTGGACCTGATCAATAAACGGCTCACGCGGCTGCAGCCGGAGATTCGCGAACGCGTGGCCGAATACGAACGGCGCATCGCGCAACTCGAACGCGAGCTGGCCGGAGCCAACGAAGTCAGCGGCGAACTGATCAAGACCAAGATCAGCCTTGCCCGCAAGGAACTCGAAATCGAAAAGGCCAAGAGCAACCTGGTGTGGAATTGAGCGACGAAGACTGGCGGAAAACCTGGGTGAAGCGGGGCAAGGATTATCACTCGGCCAACGCTGCGTTTCCCACTGCCCGCGAGGCCGAACGGGATCTCTTGATCGATCAACTGGAACTGCACGCGGGACTCACCCTGCTCGATGTGGCCGCCGGGGGTGGCTACCTGCTGGAGAAGGTCCAACAACGCCGCGGCGTGGACATCCAGCTCCTGGCCATTGAATCCTCGGAGGCTTTTGCCGCCCACCTGCCTCCCTATGTGCGACGCTTGCCCCACGGCTCGATCACCCATTTTGGCTTGCCGGATGAATCGGTGGACCGCGTGACCAACCTGTCCGGACTCCATCACACGGTTGAGCAACGGCGCTTCTTCGAAGAGGCGTTTCGCGTGCTGAAGCCGGGTGGCATCCTGGCTGCCGCCGACGTGCGCGAAGGCTCGAACATTGCCCGTTGGTTGAACGAATTTGTGGCCGGACACAATCCCGAAGGTCATGACGGACGTTTCTTTTCAACGGGCCAAATGACGAAGCTCTGCGTGACCGCCGGCTTTGCCGAAGTTTCCGAAGCCACGGTGTGCTACTCGTGGGCCTTCAATTCCGTCGAGCGCATGGTCTGGTTTTGCCGGACGCTGTTTGGGATCGCCGCTGACGACGACACCATTCTCAAAGGGATCGAGGACATCCTCGGCTATCAAAGTAACAACGGCAGGGTTCAAATGAACTGGGAACTGATTCGCACGATCGCCCGAAAGAGCGACGAAAACGAAACAGGAGCTGCTCCATACCGGTAGCGGGAATGAGTTCGTGGCTGACCTGGCCAATCGGAAATGGGAGCCTTCGCAAGGAATGAAGCCACGCATCTCAAACCTGAACCGCCAGCCACAAACTCAAGACACCATGATGACCGCAGTAAAGCACTTCGCTCCGCGCCATTCATTTCCGCGTCGTTTGGGCGCTTCCATGACTGCCGCTTTGGTTTGCCTTGCCTTCCACATCTCTGCCGCCGAGCCGCAGCCGTTCCGCGCGGCGCGCTCGGTTCACTGGGGCTGGGCCGCGCCGGATGCCACGCTGTTCTACAACGAGATGATCGTGGATCAATCCACGACCGGCAGCTACTTCATGGCCTGCGGCTGGAACACCGGCTACTTCGGCATCCAGGAACTCGGCAACGGCAAGAAGGTCGCCATCTTCTCGGTCTGGGATCCGAGCAAGGGCGACGATCCGAACGCCGTGACGCCCGAGCAACGCGTCGAGCTGCTGCATGAAGGCGCGGGCGTCCGCATCAAACGCTTCGGCGGCGAAGGCACCGGCGGCCAGTGCATGCTGGACTTCGATTGGGCCATCGGGCAGACGAACAAGTTCCTCGTGCGCGCGACGCGGGCCGACGGCAAGACGGCATATGAAGGCCATCTCTGGCTGCCCAACGAAAACACATGGAAGCATCTCGTCACCTTCCGCACGCGCACAGGCGACCAGGCGTTCAACGGTTTCTATTCTTTCGTTGAGGACTTCCGTCGCGACTACAAAAGCGTGAACGAGACGCGCACCGCCCGGTTCAGCAACGGCTGGGTGAAGTCGGTGGACGGCCATTGGGTGTCGCTGCGGCGCGGGCGCTTCACGGCGTCGGGCGCCGAATGGGAGTCGAAGGACAACATCGACGGCCGGCTGACGGCCGGCTGGTTCACGCTCAGCACGGGCGGCGACATCAAGACCTCGACCCCGCTGCGGAGCTGGGTGGAGGCAACGCCGGTGGGGTTGCCGGACAAAGTTCCACGGTCAATGGACCAATGACCAGGGAATGGCCGTTTTCCAATCCGGAGAACGGTAGGTGCGGCAAGATAATAGCGCCACGGGCTACCCGGATTATTCCAACTCCTCTTCCGTGGTGGCCACAACTTTGAAGAAGCTCTTGGGGTGCAAAGTAAAATCATTGGGAATGCTGAAGAAAACACCTCCTGAAGCACCGCTCAAATGCACGCTTGAATAGACCGGTGTCCACTCCTCGAGATCGTTCGATCGATAAGCAGTGATCCGTGTCCCACCCTGATACTCTATGTGCAGTCTCAAGGAATTCTGCTGCAAGTCATAGTTCCAGATTTCGATCCGAGGGGGAATGAGTGGTTCTTTCGCAAAAAGAATGATGTCCTGAGTGGTTCCCGCGGGTTGAATCAAAACTTCAAAACTCTCCAGGGGTGCGAACCCCCGAAGATCAATCTTGGCGGGGTCTCCGGTAATGGTCCAAGTTCCCGCCGAAAGTTGGACGGAGAATTCCCCCTGTGATCCTGAGTAGAAATCAACCTGTTCGCCCGTGTCCGATTTGGTGGCCGTCAGTTTCACGATATCAATGCCGAAACCAAACTTGTTCTTCAGGATGCCTGAGAACGTTGCCCCGTCAGCACAAACGACGGATAGGAATAGGGACAAGAACCAAGTGGAGGCTTTCATGTGGTCAGATTAGCTCTTCGACAACATGAGTCAACCTGTGCAAAGAAACGCACAGTCAAGTTTTCGTGCCGAATATCTTAGCAGACCGATCAGGTATCTTGTCGAGGAGAGCATTTGGAAGCTGACTTGCGCAACGCGATGCATCGCCTATTCTCCCTCCATGACCCCGCTCTCCCGCCGCCAGATGCTTTCCACTTCCGTCGCCGCCGTGGCCGTGGCGATGACGCAACGTCCGCTCACCGCGTTCGGCTTTGACGCGCCGTCCGCCGACGAGGAACTGATCAAGTTCCTGCCCGACCAGCTCGTGCCCAAGGACCGTCCGATGGTGAAGTGGGACGAACTCACCTCCTGGATCACGCCCAACGACCAGCTCTTCAACGTCGCGCACTACGGTTATCCCGAGGTCAACGCCGTCGACTGGAAGCTCACGCTCGACGGCTGGGTGAAGCGCCCGCTCACGCTCACGCTCGACGATTTGAAACGCCGCCGCCGCAAGACCGTCACCGCCACGCTCGAATGCTCGGGCAACGGCTCGAATCCCGGCTTCATGGGCGCGGTCGCCAACGCCCGCTGGGCCGGCACTTCTCTGCGCTCGCTGCTCAAGGACGCCGGCCTGCACGAGCGCGCCCGCGAAGTGGTCTTCTTCGGCGCGGACGAGAAGGTCGAGAAGGTCCGCGAACAGGATTTCGAGATGAAGTTCTCCCGCGCGTTGTCACTCGACGACGCGCTGGCCGACGACGTGATTCTCTGCTGGGAGGTGAATGGTGAACCGCTCAGCGCGAAGAACGGCGCGCCGGTTCGCCTGGTGGTGCCCGGCTGGTTCGGCATCGCGTGGATCAAGTGGCTGACGCGGATCGAGGTGCAGGACCGGCGGTTCATGAGCAAGTACATGGGGCGCGAGTACGTGACGATCCGCGGCGAGGAGGTCGAAGGCGAGATGCTCTGGAGGGAGACCCAGGTCGGACCGATCGCCACGAAGTCGATCGTCGCGCGCGTCACGAAGCGCGCGGACGGCGCATTGCGGATCACCGGCGCGGCGTGGACCGACGGCACCCGCCTCGACAAGGTCGAGCTTCAGATCGACGACGGCCGCTGGATCGAGGTTGAACTGGACCGGCATCGCGAGGAACACGCGTGGACCTTTTGGAGCCATGTTTGGGAAAATCCGCCGGCCGGCGAGCACAAGCTGGTGTCACGCGCGACGGACAAGCACGGTCGCGTGCAACCGGCGCTGACGGACGCGCCGATCAAGAACAAGCGCACTTACTGGGAGGCGAATCAGCAGTTCCCCCGGAAGATCCGGGTGTGATCAAGGCGATGGTTGACACGAATTGCGCGTGAGGCGTTTCCGGGAGGTTCAGAACAAAATGTTTTCCACGAACCGGGCGAGATGCCCGGGCATGGTGCGGTGTTTGCGGACCACGACCACCAGTTCACGCTCGAATGGACGCGGCGGGTCCAGACGAACAAGTTGCCGCTTCCGGCCAAAGAGGGCGAGCGAGCGAATTGGGACGAGACCAACGCCCAGTCCGAGGGCGACGAGATGCAGGATGAGATCGAAACTGTCGAACTCCATGCCTGGCGAGAACCTCCAACCCGCGCGCCGGCACCACTTCCGAAGCTGGCGGCCGGTGGTGGACGTTTCATCAAGCAGCAGCCAGTTCTGCGCTTCAGCCCACTTGATCCAGTCGCGGCGAGCGGATGGAACCTTGTGAGACTTGGCGAGTTCGCGGGGTGCGACCACGCAAAAGCGGTCGGGGAAAGAGTGGGTTGAGCGCAGGGTTCGTGGAACTCGCGGCAGCCGATTGACGATGCCGACATCGAGTTCGTTGGCTTCAAGGGCGGTGAGTATTTCGCCGCTCGACCAACAGGACAACCGGCAGGCCACGAGCGGTTCGCGTTGGAGATTCGCGTGCAAGAAGCCTGGCAGATAGGAATGGCTGACGGAACGGGACACGCCGAGCCGGACCTGTTTCCGAGCACCACCATATTCCTCGCGCAATTGCTGAAGCGTCGCATCCACGCCGCCGAGCAGCCGCGCGGATTCGCGATAGAGAAACCGGCCGGCCGCCGTCACCTCGACGCTGCGGGTCGTGCGGTTGAGCAGGTCGATGCCCACGCTGTGCTCCAGGCTCTGCATCTGGCGGGTGATCGCGCTTTGCGTGAGGCCCGCCGCCGCGGCCGCCCGGGTAAAGCTCCGGTGCTTCACCACCAGATGGAAGAGGTGCAGTTCGTAGAGATCGAACGGCGCGGTTGCCAGAAACTCATTCGCCATGCGCATTTGTGTATGCCATAAATGAATTTCACTCAACTCCGGAGAACACCTATTCTGGTCATGGAAACAAACGAAAGGTTCAATATGGCCAACCACAACGAACGACTGCCGCAAAATGTCCCCGGCCCTTATTATGTGGACTCCTCCTGCATCGACTGCGACAAGTGCCGCGGCGAAGCCCCGGAGTTCTTCCACCGCAACGCGGACATAGGAATGACCGTGGTTTATCGCCAGCCCACGACGCCCGAGGAAATCCGGCTGGCTCAGGACGCCCTCGAAGGCTGCCCCACCGAATCGATTGGTCAGGCCGGCGCGACCTGAGTGCGCAGACGGCGGACGGCCCCTTGATTGCGAGCAACCTGTCGGCACCGACGCACGCCAGCGCGGCCTCACCCGGCCCGACGGGTGTCCGCCGGAGAGGGGCAGACGGCGGCCACCAGCTTTGGCTTGTCGCAGGCGCGCGGCGGGCTAGGCTCCGGCAAATCTCAACCTGCTGGCGCCTCATGAAAAAACTGCTCGGAATTCTGCTGGCCACACTCGCCATGTTTGCCTTCGGCGCGGTGTATTGGATGACGCCCCTGACCACCTCGTGGTACCAGTCGGCCACGGATGACGAAACGGCGGGACGCCGGCTCAAGGAGCTGTTTCCAGCCTCGGGCGCGTACTTGCTGCCCTCGACCAAGGCGGCCCCCGAGCAAAGACTTGAACGTTTGAGAACGGGTCCGCTCGCGGTCATCCATGTGGACTACGAGCGCAAGCTGGCAGGCGAACCGGATCCCAGAACCCTGGGGCTGGGCTTTGCGCATGAGCTGATCAGCGTCGCGCTCGCGGCCGTGGTGATGGGCTCCCTGCTGGGCGTGTTGACCACGTACGTGCGCCGGGTGGGGTTCATGACAATGCTCGGCGTGTTCATCGCGTGGTTTGGTCCGGTGGGCCAGTCGATCTGGTGGTTTCATGCCTGGCCGGTGCAGGTAATGGAGGCCATTTACATAGTGCTGGCGTGGCTTGTTTCTGGACTCGTGCTGGCGGCGTTCATCAAACCGGCCGGCGAGGCGGCAAAATAGTCCAGCCGAATTACATTCCTGCTCACCCGCTTCGGAAAATCAAAAACAGCTCCATTTGGCCGTAACCAGTGATTGCGTAGGCCGGTCGATCTCCCTATGGTCACGGCAGTTCAAATGAAACTTGCCTTTCGCAGGCGTGGCATGAACGACGCTGCGGGGCAGGACAATTAAGTATGGCCGGCACCCTTTCCCCCAGCGAGGAAGCGCAGTTGCAGCAAACGATTGAGATGTTTGAAGTCATCACCCAATCGCAGCCGCAAGACTATCAATCCCTCGAAATCCTCAAGGAAGCCTACCTGAAGCTGGGGCGCGAACCCGAGACCATCAGCACGTCCAAACGCATCGCGGAAGCCTACGTGCAGCTCGGCCAGCTCTCCTCCGCGATTCTCGAGTACGAGACCATTCTCCAACGCAGTCCCGACGACCAGGATGTCGCCCGGGCGCTGGCGGAAATCGAATCCACCGCCAACACAATTTCCACCGCCCCCGCCGAACCGGAGCCGGAACCAGAGCCGGAAGTCAAGCCGGCACCCGGCCGCAGCGCACCCGCCGCCAAGGCCACCAGCAGCGAGACCGCGACGCTCGACGACGGCGGCACCATGATGCGCAAGCTCTTCGTCGATGGAAAGCACATCGCCGCCGCCGAGTTTGATCTTTGCTGGCCGGCGCCCGACGCGGCAAAAGGCCCGAACGTGGCCGTGCCGTTCATCCAGCAGTTGCACGAGAAGAACGTGATGAACATCGAGAAGTCGCTGAAACTGCTCGTGGACAAGTCACGGCTAGGATACCTGCCGCTGGAGCTGTACGACGTGCATATCGACACCTCGCGCGCCTATCCGGCGGCGGTCTGCCGACGCTGGTGTGT
>ERZ761602.7009-NODE-7009-length-12204-cov-5.311878_pt1 | contig 12204 bp, 9 predicted proteins | sample MGYA00512165_ERZ761602 | MGnify/ENA primary metagenome ERZ761602 (study PRJEB28899, sample SAMN02445085) | bioreactor sludge metagenome | biome: EBPR sludge; isolation source: Thorneside wastewater treatment plant | place: Australia: Brisbane, Thorneside... | reverse complement strand
CAGCCGGGATTCAAACCCCGCACGTGGCCAGCGGTACCGGCACGAACCCCGTTCACTCCCCCGCGGAGTCCGCCGCACAGACCTTGCGGCGCCTACTGAGCGACCGCGAGGCAGCGCAGGTACTTGGCGTCGGCGATCGCACCTTCGCCGAGCTGATTGCCACGGCCGATTGGCTGCCGACGCCGATCGTGTTTGGCCCGCGGCTCCGGCGATGGGATGCCGAGGAACTTCTGCATGCCGCTCGCACGAAGGCACCTCGGGGCTCGAAGGGAAATGAGCCCGCCCAGCTGCGCCGTGCGCGCATCGAGCGCATGAAGGCCGTCGGCAACGCTGGCGCCACCGCGTGAGGCGCCGGCATGAGCACCGCACCGATGCCCGCCGGGGTAGGCCCGACCACGCCTGAAAACGACGAAGCCCGCGGCCAGGCGGGCTTCATCAGGGATCACGAAACACCAAGGGACGCAGCGGATTCTGCCGAAGCAGCGCACGCCGCACAACTGGCCGAGGCGGTGCGGCGGAAGGCCGAGGCCACGCTGACCGCCCGCGCCGCGCTGGCCGGCGTCGAACTGGTGCGCCTGGCCGATGGCAGCTGGATCGCAAGCCGCTGGGGCATGGTCAAACCTCTGACCGATGCCGAGGTCGGCCCTTGGCTTGATCGCATTGGAGCGCCTGCCTGATGGCCCGCATCCGCAGCATCAAGCCCGAGTGAGATCAGAAGGCTCGAAGGCGGCCAGCAGCAGCACGCCGGGGGCCAGCGCCGCCACCGCCAGCAACTGCCGGGCATGACGCTGGCGCACTGAGCGCGCCGCCGCACCGCCCGGGGGCCATTGGCGAACCAGAAGTTTTCACGCCCGGTTCGCCAGTCGGGCCTTGACGGCCGGCTGCTTCAGCCCGCGCGCCCCTGCGCCCTGGCGCGAGACACCATGGCCTTGACGGCGGGCGCCATGTTGGCGGGCACCAGCGTGGTCTTGGGGTGTGCAAGCTGAAACACCCGGAACACCTCGTCCGAGAACGCCTGGCCGATCTCCTCGACGCCGGCGAAGTCCAGCACCACGGTCTGAAAGCGCTCGAAGCGCATCGTCAGGCGCTTTGCTTGCGAACGGGACACCAGCTTCTCGCCCTCGTGCTGCGCCAGCTTCACCGGCACGATGGTCTTGGCGAAGGTGTATTCCTCGGGTGCCGCGAACTTGTCGAACACTTCTCGGGTGGTTCGTCGGCTGTCGTTGGCCAGCTGCATGAAGACCGTCGTGCCGGGCGCGTCGGCGTCGCGCTCGAAAAGCACGTCCACCTTGCCGTCGTCATGGGCGAAGTGCAGCCGCCCCGAGCGGATGTCGAACACGTCGAACACCTTCGATGAGAAGAAGATGCCCTCGCCCGAGTGGTTGGCAGGGTCGGTGGTGAACTTGCCCTTTGCCAGCTCGAGGATGGCCTCGCGCGGGTCGAACAGATCCAGCGCGCGCTGGATGCGCAGAAAGATGCCTTCGCCGTCGTCCGTCACCCAGGCTTGCGTGAACAGCGCGTTGCGACGCATGCCCACGTGCACTTCAGGCGAGCCCGAGTGGTCGACGGCGTTGTTCACCATCTCGGTGGCGCCGTAGCGCCACACGTCGCGCACGTTCTCGGGCAGGTCCGCCACCACCGGCGCCAGCAGCTGCTGCCAAACCCGGTCCTCCGACAGCCCGGCGCGCGGGTAGGTCTGGCGCACCTCGGCCTGCGTCGCCAGGGCATAGCGCACGCCGGCGCCGGTGCCCGTGCGCGTGACCAGGCCAGCCTGCACGGCCTTGTGCAGCCGCGCGCTGGCCGCTTGGCGCGACACGCCTAGGGCCGCCGCGAGCTGCGCGGCCACGTTGCGCGGCCCGCTGGCCACAAGGCTCAGCAGCTGATGCATTGCAGCGTCCATGCGACAATGGTAAAGCAACAGCGCGATAAACGTAAAGAGAAGCGGTCTTAAACGTCAACCGCCGGGCGCCCGGGGCCGCGAGGCCTTGGGCCTCTTGCGCTTGTGGATCACGGCCTTACCCGCCCCTGCTCCACCGCCTCGCGCAGCAGCGCATTGATGCGCGTCTGCCACCCCGGGCCGGTGGCCTTCAGCGCGGCTGCACGTCGGCGTCGGTGCGCATGTTCAGCGTGGGGCGCCGCTCGGGCAGCGGCGGGCGGCCGCGGCGCTGGCTGCCCTGGTCGGGTCGGCTTCCAGATCTATCGCCCTGCGGACGCAGCCAGCAGCCACTCGGCCTGCAGCGTCGGGGCAAAGGAGCCGAACCCGTTCGACGAGTTCGACGAACCGCCCAGGGCGCGCGCCGTCAGGCCGTAGCCGACCGTCACCTCGTCTGGATCTCGCAGTCGTTGACCACCAGTGCGGTGTGCGTCAGGGCCAATGTCAGGGAGCGCCGCTGATGTACACCCGGGTCGACGGCCGGCGGCCCGCTCTGCGAAACGGTGCAGGCACCCGACAACAGCCGCGGCAACGGTAACGCGAAGGCCTCTCTCTCGAGGTCGATCGGCGGGCGGGCCGTCGGTGTGCCCGAGCACCGCCGCTACTTCACTGGCGCGATGTACGTATTGCTGGCGCAGGATCCCACGGAAGGACTGCTGGGACGGGCGAAGGGATCGAGTTCAAGGAAGCCGGACGCGCCCGGGCTTACGAGGAGAGTTCGCAGGCCTGTTGCTGCTGGCGTTCGTCGGCGCGTTCGGCCTTCCGCGCGGCCTGGCGCTCGCGCTGCCGTTCGGCGTACTCGGCGCGTACCCTCTGACGCTCCTGTGGCGTGGCGGCGGCCTCGATGCGCTCATTGCGCTCGCGCTCCTCGGCGCGCCGTTGGGCCAGCTCCTCGCGCGTCGGCGCCTGGTCGCGCGCGGGCCGCGGGTCCACCCCCGCGGCGCGCCGCTCGCGCGACGGCGCGAGCAACTCGTCCCGGCCTTCGGCGCCCAGCCTGGTCAGCACGCTGTTCTCGCGCACGCAGGCGTCGGGCCGGCGCGTCTTGCGGCACAGCTCGCGCACGGTGAGGTCATTGGCGTACACGACCTCGGCTTGAAACCCCTTGCTGCAGGCCTGCACGCGCCGGCCCAGCTGCAGGTGCGACCGGTGCAGGGCGGCCGCCAGGGGCGCTGCCACCGGGTGGGCCGTCTGCTGCACCTCCAGCCGGGCCTGGGCGCTGACCTCCCACAGCGTGACCCGGCCGAGCCTGAACCAGGCGAGCCAGGCCGCCCCCAGCAGGCCGGCGGCCAGCCAGGCCCAGGCCGCGCCGCGGCCATGGTCGGCGGCCAGCGCGCGGGTGGTGCGTTCGAACGGGGTGGCCATGTGCGGTGTCCGTGGTCGTCGGCGGGTGGACTGGTGGCCGCGTCGTCAGCGCACGGCAGCGGCCTGCCAGGCGACCCGTGAAGCTGGCGCAGCCGCCTCGCGCCCCCAGCCGCCACCTAGCGCCTGCACCAGCGCCACCGTGGCCTGGCGCTGCGCCAGCTCCACCTGCAACAGGGCCCGTTGCTGGCGCAGCAGCGCCACGCGGGCCTGCAGGATGTCGACTTCGGCCGCCAGGCCGTGGCTGCGCCGGGAGTGCGCGCGCGTCTCGTCGGCCTGGGCATCGGCCAGCGCGGCGCGGCGCAGGGCGGCCTCGCCGGCCAGGGTGCGCTGCAGGGCCAGCTGGTCGTCGACTTCGCGCAGCGCCTGCAGCACGCACTGCCGGTGTTCGGCGGCCGCGCGCTGCACCTCGGCCTCGGCCGCGGTCGTCGACGACGACCACGGACTGCGCCACCGGCAGTCGGGTCTCCAAAGCTGCGGCAGTGCCAGCAGGGCCGCTCACCGCTGGCCACGGGCTGGAAGTGGGCGTATGGCATGGCGGCAGGATGCGCCGGCGAGTCGCTCGCCGGCTGAGCCAGACCCTGTTGGACTGTCGGGCAGGGACCCGAATCGACCCTCTCCCGACTGGCGGACAGGGCAGCGAATCGGCGGCGACCACCCCGCAGAGCCTTTATTCACGGGGGGCTTGACAGTCGCTCCCTCCGCCAGTGACCTAAGAAGCATGGGCCTCACGGCCCCATGGAGCGGCCACCCCACCGTCTGACCCACCATCCGGCGAACCGGGCGTCGGACCGGCCGTATTTGACGCCGCGCAAAGGGTCGTCGAAAGCCGTGGCGAAGCCGCCGCCCGGCCGCAGAATGCGCCGATGCGCCATGCCCCGTTCGTCGTCCGGCCGAGCCTTCCGTGCTCGCGCCGGGCATGGCTGCATGCCTGGCAACGGCGGCTGCGCTTCGGCATCAACTCGCTGGCCAAGCACGCCCCGCCGGCCGCGTCGGCCGCCTTGCGCTGAAAGCGCATCGACGCCCGTCCGCGCCCGCCCTGCCGGTGGTGTCGCCGGGCGGGTCGGTCCACCTCGCCCGGCCGCGGCCGGGCATTCGGACGACGACACCATGCACACCCAACCCATCCGCATTCACCCGCGGCGGCCCGACATGGCCGACGCCATGCCGCCCACCGGGCCCATCGAAGGCCACCGCGTCGAGCTGCAGTTGCTGACCACGCTCAAGTGCAACCTCAAGTGCAGCTACTGCTCGCTGGGCGTGGGCGAGGTGCTGGGCTCGCAGACGCAGGTCGCCTATTCGGTCGACGAACTGGCCGCATTCGCCGACCGCCACCTGGCCGGCAAGGAGGTCTATGTCACCTTCTACGGCGGCGAACCCACGCTCAACCGGCCGATGATGGCCGAGGTGATGCGGCGCTTCGCGCACTGGCGGTTCCAGCTGCAGACCAACGGCACCCTGCTCGACGACCTGCCCGACTGGGTGCTGGCACGGCTGTCGAACGTGCTGGTCTCGATCGACGGCGGCGAGGCCATCACCGACGGCTACCGCGGCCGCGGCATCTACCGCCAGGTGCTGAAGAACCTGCGCCAGGTGCGCGCGTCCATCGGCGGCAGCGTCACCGCGCGCGTGACCTGGGGCAACCCGTCGACGAGCTTCGAGGAACTCGACGAACTGGTCGCCGACGGCTCGCCGTTCGACTACCTGTACTGGCAGTTCGTCGCCGACGAGCAATATGGCGGCGATTCGGTCCAGCGCCGCCAGGCGGTGCTGGTGCCGCTGATCGAGCGCTTCTTCGCGCGCACCGACCGGCTCTACCCGCTGATCCCGCTGATGGGCATCGTGCGCAACAAGCTGCTGCCCGGGCGCGCGCGCGAGCTGTATGCCGGCCGCACGCAGTGCCGCGTGTCGTCGCACCTGATCAACGTCATGCCCGACGGCCAGATCTACCCCTGCCCCGACATGATGTACGTGCCGGCCATGCGGATGGGCAGCGTACAGGGCAACTGGCTGGCGCCCAGCCCGCTGCAGCACACGCCGTCGATGCCCTGCCAGGCCTGCGAGGCCTTCGGCTGGTGCCGCGGCAACTGCATGAAGAACCTGTACCTGGGCTATGTGAAGAACGACCTGCGCTATCGCGCCAACGTGGTCGAACCGATCTGCGAGCTGCTGCGCTTCATCGGCCGCGAGATCGACCGTCACGACCCGCAGGCCTGGTTCGCCAACTCGAGCCTGGCAGCGCGCCGGCAGCTCACCGACTGCGAGGTCTACGAGTACGTGGAGGTGATGCCCTGAACGACGCTGGCGACGGTCTGTGCCGGCCGCGCGCACCCGCGGTTGCGGCGGCCGGTCAACCCAGCTCGTCCATGCGCCGATACAGCGTGCGCAGGCTGATGCCCAGCGATGCCGCCAGCGCCTTGCGGCTGCCCCGGTGCGTGGCGAGCGCAGCCCGCAGCGCCTGGCGCTGCCAGTCGCGCGCAGCGGCATGCCGGCCCATGGGCTCGACCCGCGCCGCCTGGAATGGCGGCGCCACCGCCGCCGCCCCGGCCGCTGCCGGTTGAACCGGCGCAGGCGGTGCCGCGCGCGTACCGCGCAGCGCCTGCCGCAGCACGTCGCCCGACACCTCGTCACCGTCGGTCATCAAGGCGGCGCGCTCCAGCACGTTGCGCAGCTCCCGCACGTTGCCGGGAAACGGATGCGCCATCAAGACCGTCATGCCGGCGGCCGACACCGACAGCGCACGGCCGGGCGCCACGCGTTCCAGCAGCGACTGCACCAGCAGCGGCAGGTCTTCGCGGCGCTCGCGCAGCGACGGCAGCACGATCGGGAAGACGCCCAGCCGGAAGAACAGGTCCTGGCGGAAGCGGCCCTGCTCGACCATGGCCTCCAGGTCGCGGTGGGTGGCCGAGACGATGCGCACGTCGGCGCGGCGCAGCTCGCTGCTGCCCACGCGGCGGTAGGTACCACTCTCCAGCAGGCGCAGCAGCTTCACCTGCAGCGGCAGCGGGATGTCGCCCACCTCGTCCAGGAACAGCGTGCCGCCGCTGGCCGATTCCACCAGGCCCGGGCGGGCCGTCTGTGCGCCGGTGAAGGCCCCCTTCTCGTGGCCGAACAGCTCGCTCTCGAACAGGCTCTCGGGCAGGCTGGCGCAGTCGGCCACCACCAGGGGACCGGCGGCACGCGGGCTGGCCTCGTGAACGGCGCGCGCGACCAGTTCCTTGCCGGTGCCGGACTCGCCCAGCAGCAGCACGCTGGCCTGCGACGGCCCGACCCGGGCCACCAGTTCCAGCATGCGCTGAAAGGCCGGCGCGCGCCCGATCAGGCCACGTGATGAGGGCTCGCCCCGGGCCACCTGCAGCGGCTCCATCTTCTCGATGAAGAAGCCGGCTTCGCCGCCGGCACTGCGCAGCGGCACCAGCTCGATGTTGACGTAGGCCTCGCCCTGCGGCGTGTGATGCAGGTGCAGCACCCGCTCGCGCTGCCCGCTTTCCCGCGCGCGCGCCAGCGGGCAGATCTCGCCCGCCTGGTCGCAGGGCACCGTCGTGCGGTGCGAGACCTCGTAGCAGGTGCGCCCGATCACCGAGCGACCGGCACCGAACTGCGACCGGTAGGCCGCATTTGCCGCCAGGATGCGGTACCGGCGGTCGAACAGGATGTGCGGCTCGGGCAGGCCCTCGAGGTACGAGATCAGTTCGGTCAGGCCGGATGGCAGCCCGGGATCGGCAGATGCGGCGTCGGTCATGGAGGGCCCGGGTGATCCGTCGTCGGTTTCGCAGGGATGATGCGCCAGCGTGCCTGCTGCTGCCAGTGTATGCCGACACACGCCAGCAAGCGTCACGCCCCGAACGCCGCGGCGGTGGTTGGGCTCGCGCACCAGCAAGGCCTGCTGCTGCGCCGAGCGGCGCGTGGTCTCCAGCTTGCGGTGCTCCCGGCGGCTGAGCACGCAATCGAGCAGCCGCATGCGCAGGGCCTCGGCCAGGTCGATGTCGGCCGTCGTCCATGGCTCGCAGTGCCAGCGCACCGCCTGGCGCCAGCTCTCGAAGCTCTCGCGAGGGCAGAGGTGCCCGCGCCGCCTGCGCGGCCGTGACGCTGCCGCCCCAGCTGCGGGTCTGGCCGTCGGACAGGCGCAGCGTCGCATGGTGATGGCAGGCGATCAGGTCCCAGAGCCGGCCGTCGACGACGAGCGAGACCGACGTCGAGGCCGCGGTGCCCCTGTTGCGCAGGTACTGCAGGTGAACGGGCGACACGCTGCGCAGCGAAACCAGCTCGTGGGTGCAGGCGCTGACCGCGGGCATGGCCGTATCCGGGCCCGGTCCGGCGGCCTCGGGTTCCAGCACCACGTGCGGCCCGCTGGCGTGAATCGTCACGTCCACCGCATCCGCCCGGCCGGGCCAGCGCACATGGTGCAGGTTCTGCACCGTGCCGCGGGCCCTGGCCACATCCGCATGGTCGTGCGCGGCCTCGACGTTGCGCCGGGTCAGCACGGACTCGGCCGGCTGACCCAGCAGTTCGGCAGCGGCCAGCCCGGTCCAGGCCTCGGCATTGGCCGAGACAAAGCTCACCCGCCGCGTGCAGGCGTCGAACGCCAGTCGCATGCCGAAACCCTGCACACGGCCCAGCCGATGAATGGGCTCGCTGGCGCATTGCGCCAGCAAGGCCTTCTGCCGAGCCGGCGTCGTCACCCTTGCGGGCGCAGTGTGTGGCGCCATCCACCACCCAGATCTGACGCATCTCAAGATTCAGGGTGCGGTCCGCCCAAGGCAACACGGCCGCCGATCCGAGCACGGACGAGGCAAGAACGGATCTGCAAGGACCTGGCCTGTTGACGACGCACCCCAGTCATCCATCAGCGGCGCCTGCCAATGTCACGAACCGTCCGGGCGCAGCAGATCGAGCAAGGCCGACAGCGCCGGCTCGTCGCGCGAAGCCTCCGGGTAGACCGCGCCGAGCCCGACCAGCGGCAGCCGCGCGGGCATCGGCAGCGTCACCAGCAACCCCTGCTCCAGCAGGGCCTGGGCCACGCTCGCCGGCCCCAGCACCACGGTGCGATGGTCGCCCAGCAGCGAGAGGATCAATGCCGTTGACGACGTGGACACCGGGTGTATCTGCATCGGGGGACCGGTCGCGACGAGTTCTTCGAACAGGTCCCTGACCTTGACGCCGGCTGGCGGCACCATCCACGGGTACGCCGCCAGCTCGTCGAGCGACACCTGGGCGCGGCCGGCCAGTGGATGGCGCGGGCTCGCCACCACGATGGCCCGGTCACTGCAGAGCGGCTCGAACCTGAAGCGCGAGCCGAGTTCAGCGGGCTGCCGGGTCAGCACCAGGTGCAGCCCGCCGGCGGCGAGTTCGTTCAACAGGTGCAAGGGCGTGCCTTCGAAGATCTGCAGCCGCAGGCGCGGTTGGCGCTCGACCACCTTGTGCAGCGTCGGGGCCACCAGGCTCGCGATCGCCGCAGGAATGGCCCCCACACGCAGCAGTCCGCTGGCACCGGCCTGGCGCGCGGCCATCGCCTCGAGCGAGACGTCGAGCGCCTGCAGGAGCTGGCGCACCACCGGCAGCATGGCTTGACCGGCCTCGCACGGCCGCATGCCGCGCGCATGCCGTTCGAACAGCGGCAATTCCAGCAACCGCTCGAGTTCGCCGATCGCCTGCGTTGCAGCCGGCTGGCTCATGCCGATGTGCTCGGCAGCGCCCTTGAGGGTGCCATGGTCGGCAATCGCCACGAGCAACTGCAAGTGCCGCAGGCGGGCACGTCCGAGCAGTCGGGCTTTGAGAACGGCGGCGGAGGGCGGCAAGCGCGGATCCGGTGCGAGATATTTGAAACGCTTATGGTATGCGCCAAGACCGATTTGACTTTGCTGCGGGATCCATCGATCGTCATTTATTACGCCCGCCACGTCCGGGCTGCTTTTTCCAGTTTCTGCAGTCTTCGACAGGCACCGCAGGTCATGAGTCCGGTCATCAGCCGCCCGTTCGCGGGGGCACCAGCGCTCGGGGTGAGGCGCCCGCCGGCCATGCGCTCGCGCTGCCGCCCGGCGGCCCATCCGTGCCGGCAGGGGGGTGCCGTTCTGACCCGCTTCTTCGGCAACCTTCTGTCGGCGCTGGCCTGCATGACCCTCGTCGGCGCAGCGGCCTCGGCCGGCACCTTGCAGGGCCGCGCCACTTACCGCGAGCGGTTGATGCTGCCGCCCGACGCCGTGTTCGAGGCAAGGCTGCAGGACATCGCGCGCGCCGACGCCCCGGCGACCGTGCTGGGTCGTGCGCGTCTCGATCCGGCCGGGCAACCGCCGTTCAATTTCGAGATCGCCTACGACGACGCGGCACTGTCGCCGCGCGGGCGCTACACCGTGAGCGCCACCATCACCCACCGTGGGCAACTCCTTTTCACGACCGACCGCCTCCACCCGGTGCTCGACGGCCGCAACGGGCCGCTCGAATTGCGACTGGTATCGGCGCGACGGCAAGCGGCACCGGCTGCCGGGGCCGGCATTCCCGGAGCGTTGCCGGCCTCCTTCGAGGGCGATCTGCCGGGGGCCGGCAACCCGATCCGCTGGCACGTCGACCTCTTTCCGGAAGGCCGCTTCCAGTTGCGCACGGTGCACCTCGGGCGACCCGAACCCAACCAGTTCGACGACATCGGCCGCTGGTCGCGCGAAGCCGACAGCGGCCGCCTCGTGCTGCGCGGCGGCCGCGAAGCGCCGGTGTTCATGTTGCCGGTGGACGGCGGCGCTGCGCTGCGCAAGCTCGACCTGCAGGGCAGGCCGGTCTCCTCCGCCCACCCGGACCAACTGCAGCGGCAGCCGCGCTTCGTGCCCATCGAGCCACGGCTGTTCCTCAACGGCATGTTCGCCACCACGGCCGGTGCCCCAAGCATCGTGCTTTGCGCCGACCGCCGCGCCGTGCCGGTGGCGATCGAGGCTGACTACCAGGCGCTCGCAGCAGCCTATGCGAGGGCGCACACGAAGCCCGGCGAGCGCACATTGGTCAGCCTCGAGGGGCTGCTGGCGCCGCGGCCCTCGATGGAGACAGGCCAGCCGCCCCGCACCACGCTCGTGGTCGAGCGGTTCGTCGGCGTCTTCCCGGGCCAGCGCTGCGGCGGTCCCCCCGCTCCGGCCCCGCGCACGCCGAACCAGCGCATGGCGTCGACAGATCGATTCCCGCTCCATCCTTCAACCCACGCTCACGAGGAAATGATGACCTACACGCTCGCAAAGTCAGCCGCCGTGCTCGCCATGGCGGGGCTGGTCGGTGCCTGTTCCAGCCTCAATCCATTCACCAGGATCGACGGCACCAACGCCTCCTTGCTGTCGAAGATGGAAGGCAGCTGGACGGTGCTCAACACCGGCGGCACCAAGGTGGAGGGCGTGAATCCTCCCCCGACCATCGTCTTCAACACCGCTGACCGGTCGGTATCCGGCTTCGACGGCTGCAACGATTTCAAGGGCAGCTACTCGTTCGAGGCCGGGCTGCTGAAGGCGAATGTCGCCGACACGCGTCGCGCCTGCACCAGCGAGATGGCGAACACGGTGAGCAAGCGCATCAACGACCTCTTCCGGCAGGGCGCCGAGGTCATCGACACCACCTTCATGGCCGCCAACGTCCTGATGCTCAGGAACGCCAGCGGCGACGTGCGCATGGGTCCGACCAGCGCATTGCAGAAGACGTAGTCATCGTCGATGCGGCCGTTGCCCTGCCGACGGCCGGCGCATCGGTGCCACGCCACGCAGTCGCCACGCGAGACCAACCATGACCCAGCCGATCCCGGGCGCCTGTGCCTGTCCTGCGACTCCACCGTTGGCGCGCCCAGGCGCACGCCGCGCCGGCGGCTCGCTGGCTGCCGTGTGGCTGGCGTTTTCGCTGGCGCTGTCGCCGGCCGCGCCGGCACAGACGGTGCAGGAGGTGGCCGCGGCCCAAGCGCCGGCGCTCGGCGCGGCCGACCTCGATCCGCTGCTTGCGCCGGTGGCCCTTTACCCGGACACGCTGCTGATGCAGGTGCTCGTCGCGGCCACCTACCCGCTCGAGGTGGTCGAAGCCGAGCGATTCGTGCGCGCCAGTCCTCGACTCAAGGGCGAGGCGCTGACGCGTGCGGCCGGCAACCGCGACTGGGACCCGAGCGTCGTGGCGCTGCTTCAGTTCCCGTCGGTGCTGGCCATGATGAGCGAGAAGCTCGCCTGGACGCAGCAACTCGGCGACGCCTTCCTGGCCCAACAGGCCGACGTGATGCAGACCGTGCAGGCGCTGCGCCTGCGGGCGATCGCCGCCGGCAACCTGACCGACACGCCGCAGCAGCGCGTGGTGACGCAGGAGCGGATCGTCGTCATCGAACCGTCGCAGCCTCAGGTCGTCTACGTGCCCTACTACAACCCGACCATCGTCTACGGCAGCTGGTGGCATCCGCGGCCACCCTGGGTCTGGGTTCCGCCGCCGTACTACCGCCCGCCGAACATGGGCGACGTCATCGCCGCCGGTCTCTTCTGGGGACTCGCCGTGGCCATCACCAACAGCATCTGGAACGACTACCGACCGGACTGGCGGACACAAGAGGTTCACGTTCACCATCACATCCACGTCCACCCTTCGCGCCCGCGCCCGCAGCCGCGTCCGGGGGCGGTCTGGAGCCACGATCCGCTGCATCGCAAGGGCGTGGCCTATCGCGATCCCGGGCTGCGTGACAAGTTCGCCGGCGTGGCGCGGCCCGCTCCACGGCCGACCGGCCCCGACACCCGCCCCGGCCGCGGCGACGACCCGACCCTGCAGCCGCGCCCGGCCGTTCTGCCGCCGGCGCGTCCCGCGGTCGCGCGGCCCACGCCCGCGCCACGGCCCAGCGTCACCCGCCCGGCCCCGCGACCGGAAACCACCCGACCGACGCCACCGCCCGAGACCGCTCGGCCTGCGCCGCGACCTCCGAT
>ERZ761602.7008-NODE-7008-length-12204-cov-5.829945_pt1 | contig 12204 bp, 7 predicted proteins | sample MGYA00512165_ERZ761602 | MGnify/ENA primary metagenome ERZ761602 (study PRJEB28899, sample SAMN02445085) | bioreactor sludge metagenome | biome: EBPR sludge; isolation source: Thorneside wastewater treatment plant | place: Australia: Brisbane, Thorneside... | reverse complement strand
ATTCCTGATCCCGCCCCGGTAACTATGGCTACTTTATTTGCTAACTGTTTCATAGTAATACATTATTAAGTAAAAAATAAATATTCCAGGATCAATCCCTGTCTTCTTTTATGATCTTTAATCCTTTTGTCCACCTGACCAATTGTTTGAGCATTGTTGCGGCGGCTTTATGAGAGGTTTCATTTGCCTCAAATTCATTCTGATCATTTATGTTTTTTTGAAAGAACGGAAAATTTACCGCCTCTGTTAAGGCAACCATCTTTAAAGAGGCAAGATCATTTTTCAAGCTGTTCAGGGCCCTGGTTCCTGCGGAAATACCTCCATAACTTACCACTCCTGCGGCTTTATAGGCCCATTCATGGCTCAGGTATTCCAAGGCGTTTCGCAGGGGAGCGGGATAGTTGTAATCATACTCTGCCGTAACAAAAATAAAAGCGTCCGCTTCGTCGATCTTTGCGCTCCACCATTTTGTATGTTCGTGCTGGTATTTTCTAAGGTTGGGGTGATTGGGTTCATCCATCATGGGGAGGTTGATCTCGCCCAGGTCTAATACTTCCACTTCGAAATGGCTATTTTGTGAAGCCAGATCGGCTATCCATTTGGCAATAACAGGGCCTTTTCTTCCTGGGCGTACAGTAGAGGAAATGATCTTTAGTTTATACATATATCGCTGCTTATTATTCCTTTCTCAATATAATTTCTATGCCAAAGGTAGCGCTAAGGCGTTAGACGGACATTGAGATAGGATAATAAAAAACATGATATACGTCACGGAATAACGACCTTGTCATGAGCTTGTCATCGTTCTTAAGACGAATGCGCCTGGCAGGATGTCGGCGTAAATAAAGCGGACAATATAAGGCCGGGTTATTTGCTGGTCAGGTCGTAGATGTCTTTGATATCTGTCAGGATCTTTTCAAAATTGATATTCAGATCGATGATCTTTCCGGATTCAATATCAAACACCCAACCGTGCACTTTAGGATATCCATCTTTCAAGTTGCTTAACTGTACCGCTGCAGTTTTAATGATATTGATGCATTGTTCTTCCACATTGAGCTCGATCAGTCGGTTATAACGTTGATGCTCGTCTGCTATAGCGTTCAGTTCGGTTTTATGAAGCCGGTACACATCTCTGATATTGCGTAGCCAGGGATTTAATATACCCATATCCTCCGGCGTCATCGCCGCCTTAACGCCCCCGCAGTTGTAATGACCGCAGACAATAATGTGTTTTACTTTCAATACCCGAACCGCATAGTTGATAACGGACATAACGTTCAGGTCAATACTATTGACGAGGTTGGCGACATTGCGGTGTACAAACACTTCTCCGGGGCCTAACCCCATTAATTCTTCCGCAGTCACCCTGCTGTCGCTGCAGCCGATGTACAAATAATCCGGATTCTGATCTTTCGACAGTTGCTCAAAAAAACCCGAATCCTGGTTTATTTTTTGTTCTATCCATTTTTGGTTATTCTTAAATAACTCTTCGTAAGAAGCCATAACTATATAATTAAGCGATCATTGATCGTTGTGAAACGCTCTCGGAGGATTGATTACTAAAAGCAGAATACTGCTAGTAATACTGATCAGGCGCTAAGTTACGAAGTTGAGCCGAAAGTAGGCGGCGTATATGTTCTTTAAATTTTTTGGCTTAAGAAAATAAAGAAGCCGTTTGTCAGAACTGATTGATCAGAGCAATACAGAGAGGTAGTTTATCGCCGCTGGATTTGTTGCCCATGAATCCCTGGCCGAGCACAATATCAGGCTTGCCATCTCCATTGATATCTCCTACGTCCATGGTCAGCGCTCTTTTAAATCCTGTTTCCAGGGGCAGGGCATAGGGCTGGAAATCCAAAGAGCCCTTATTTTCCAGGTAGGTAAAGCCTTCTGAAGGTTGTTGGTTATCGGTGAAAAAGCCAATAGCCGCTATATCAAGATCGCCGTCGCCGTCAAAATCTTTTGCCATGGCTTTGACGCAGCCATTGATGGGAAAAAAATATGCTTTTGAAAACTCATTCTTCCCATTATTTAAATAGATATATACCCCGTGATAGGGTTTTAATTGAGGGATCCCGTCTCCCCTGTCGCCGCAGGTATATAAAATATCGGGGAATCCATCCTGATTAAAATCATTCAATTCAAATGAAGTGGATCCATAAGTAGCCGGGAAACGGATAACCTGCTTTTCGGTAAATACGCCATTCCCCTGGTTGGCGTACAGGAAGATCCCCTCCTCTCCCTGCCCGAACAAGGCCCAGATATTCGGCTGGCCGTCGCGGTTATCATCCCGCACGATCGTTTTGGAAGCGCCGGGCAAAGAGCGGATTGTGCGTTGTATGTATTTCCCTCTTCCCTGATTTTCCATCCATATTAAAGAGCCAAACATGTTGCCAAATTCGGCAACGAGATAATCTTTCTGCTGGTCGCCATTCAAATCGGCATATGCGACATGAATAGGCCTGGCCAGGGAGTCGAACAAAGGCTTTGGCGCGGCCTGTATCTTTTGGTTGACAACTTTAAGACGCATTAAGGCGCCGTTCCTCGCATTGTTGCCTAGCAGATCGGTTCCTATTTTACAAGCCATCCATTCATTTGCGTCGGGCTCCAGGTTAACGATGGGCCCTGAGCCATTAAGCGAATCAATGATATTCATTTTGCCGTCGAGCAGCAACAGCGTATTGGTGGAGCTGGTCCTGTTTATCCATATCCTGGCCGGTTTTACCGTAGTATCTATTTTCACCAGGGAAGCCAGGTTCCCTGCGCTTACAAATAATCCAGGAGGAAGCGCAACCGAAAAGAAAGGCATATGTCGGCTGATGTCTTTGGGCTTTTCCTGGGCAGGTAAGGTTTCCGGCGACATTGCCGCATAATATTCAATGATGTTCTGCCAATCCCACGAGTTCATCGAAGGCTTATCGGGATAATTGTCTTGATCAATATCCGTATATATCCTGTATCGTCTTCCGTTGTGCGCATAGATGCCCAGGCGCGGCCCCATCAATTCGAGAGCCAGTTGCCAGTTCTGTTTGTCAAGCAACGAAGGATCGGGCAATAAATGGCAGGATTGGCAATGTTTTTCAGCGAGGTTCTTTCCCAATTGCGCTCTGGATGCAGGATTGTCTTCCGTAAACTCATCATCGGCGTCCGGATCGTTACAAAACATAAAAAAGAGCGAACAAAAAGCCGTTAAGAAAAGGACCAGGATAAACGCCTTTTTATTTTTCATCTCCTCAAAGTAATGTTTTTAAATTATACCCGTTGCAAGTTCAGGTATTAGCGCCTTTCCTCCATAAAAATAGTTTTACCGGGCCGCCGCGATTTATACCTTGTGTTATCAAACTCAGTCCTGTATTCCTTTAACTGTTCTTTGGAAACAGGACGCCCCGACATGGTCAGCGGGTTGATCATGGTAATATTTTTCCCGCTTAATGCCGCCGCCAACGATACATCCCCCCATTTTAAAAACCCGGGAAGGTGGATGGCCATGCTGTAAAAATCCACCGATGCCCTATTGTCAAAAAGATAGCTTACCGGCGCTTCGCGAAGAACAAGGTAATCGCCCTTGCCTTCCAGTGCGCTTAGAAACAGCGCCGCCAGCGCGGTCTCGCCGCTTCCGTCCAGCCCTATACGCTTTGCCTTGTACGTTGTTTTAACAAAATCAGCGACGGTATTCAGATCTTTCACCCACTCTCCCATCAAGGTTTTGCCCAACCATAATTCCGCGCGCGACTGCATATGATAGGTCATGCTCTTCTCTTTCACATTCTCTGCGCCGGATAAGGTCTCGCCTGTTCCGGATAGGTCAGCGATCACTATTCCCGCTCCTTTCTTCTTTACATCATTCAACGCGCTTTCTGCTATGTGTTGTTTGCCGAGGGGATGGCTGATGATCACGTATTCCTGCGATTGATTGGTTGGCGCCCGATGCAATACGGGGATCAGTCTTTTATCGGCAGTTTCCAGGACCAGCTTATCCCAACCGTCTGTCTTGCCATATGCATGGATTTTCCCAAGGGCAGGAAATTCAGTAATGCTTAGCGCGTCTCTTAATTCTTTCTTTTTTATGGCCGGATCAAAAGTCTTGTTATCAAGGAATGCGACCCTTAAACGCTCGCCTTCCTGCTTGCAATACGCTTCTGTTCCGATAAAAGATGCGCTTCTTTTTCCCGCGGCATAGGTCATGAGTTTTTCCTGGGGGACCAGCTCAAACGGGATCTCCATTTTAGGCGATCCGTCGCCGATGCCTTTCAGGTGAAGATCGAACCATCCCAGCGCAGTTTCCCTATCTTCTTTCATATATCCATGCGGCAGGTCAAAAAATGTATAAGAGATATTTTTCCCGGCGCCATACATGGTAAATACGGGCAGCGCGTTATTAAAACTCCTGGTCATCTCTGCCGGGTAAAAAGCAGGATTTGAATCCTTCTTATGGTTGCACATCTTCAATGCCCTGGGGGCTACCAGGGCTAATACGGCCGCTTCCTCCGAAACGGTTAAACCGCCGGGCAGCAGTTCACAGATGCAGTTTGAGCACATCACATAAGATTCAAAAGTGCCGACGCTGACTACCGGCATGCCAGCCTTAATGCGTTCATCAAAAGCCGTCAGCCACATGGTTTGGTTTCCGCCCCCGCTCGCCCCGGTAGCGCCGATATTCTTAGCGTCAACATAGGGTAATGAACGCAACAAGTCTACCCCGCGCATATTATCTATCACCTGCAGGCCTAACAGGGTTTGGCCAATATTCATCAGGGATGCGCCAAGGACTCCGCCGTGGTATTCAAATTTGCCATGATCAGTGGTACGCTCTCCGGCTCCCCAGGGATCTACCGCGAGGCATACATACCCGTTGAGCGCGAGGCTATGCGCTACAGATTGATAATTATTATAAAAGCGGCCATTGTTCGAATGCCCCATCATCAGGATCACCGCCGGGAATATGCCATTGCCGTCGGGCACGTATAAGTTGGCTGTAACAAATATGCCCGGGCGGCTCTGGTAGGCGATATTTTTAATTTTATAGCCCTTCATCTCCAGAACGCCGGTTTCTTCAACAAGCAAGGGCAGTTGATGGTCTATTGCAGTAATCCCCGCTTTTTCCATAAGCTTGCGCTTAAGCGTTTCCCTGTACGCTTCCCATTCATTTTTGTCGCCGGGCAAACGGTGCGCTGCAAATCTTAACCTGGCTTCGTTCTGTAGATTATTTTTAAACAGGTCCGCGTGGTTGCCGGGCAGGATTGCCGGCAGACTATCATTGATCGTCTCTTTCCCGCTTAGGTTATTGCGGTTAACCTTATACGCAGGAACGCCTGCGGATGAAAAATGAAGATGTATAATAGAAAATAAAAGGCAGCAGATAATTAATCCTCTCATTTCAATCAATTAATAAGTTATTGTTGTATGGGATCATTGAAAAACAGCGTTGCCGGCTTGTTTAGCGCGGGTTCTGACCGTTTCAAACTCGGTTTTGTATTCTTTCAGTTGCGCAGGCGATAAAGAACGGCCCGACATGGTCAGCGGGTTGACCATGGTAATGTTCTTTCCGCTTAATGCCGCCGCCAGCGAAACGTCTCCCCATTTTAAAAACCCCGGCAGGTGAATGGCCATACTGTAAAAATCCACCGATTCCCTATTGTCAAAAAGATAGCTTACCGGGGCATCGCGAAGAATGAGGTAATCGCCCTTGCCTTCCAGCGCGCTTAAAAATAACCCGGCCAGCCCGGCTTCCTTTGTGCCATCCAGCCCGATCCGCTTCGCCTTAAGAGTTGTTTTAACATAATCCGTAACCGCGCTTAATTCTTTCACCCATTCGCCCATCATGGATTTTCCTAACCATAGTTCGGCGCGGGATAAGGTATGATAGGTCATGTCTTTTTCGATCTCCGCTGCTGATGAAGTTTCGCCGGCGCCGGAAAGGTCGACGATCGCTATGCCTAATCCTTTTTTCTTTGCCTCGTTCAACAGGTTTTCAGGGATATGTCGTTTGCCCTGCGCGTGGCTAAAAATGATATATTCCTGCGATTGACCGGATGGCGAGCGGTACAAAAGCGGGATAAGCTTTTTGTCGGCTGTTTCCAACGCTATACGCTCCCATCCATCGACGCTTTTAGAGGAATACGCTTTTTTCAGGGTCGAAGGTTCCTGGACACGGAGGATATCTTTTAATTCTTTTTTCTTTCTGGCCAGATCAAATGTTTTATTGTTCAGGTATGCTTTTCTCAGTTCGGTTCCCTTGTTTTTAGCATATACAGCTGTTGTAACAACATCAGGGTCTCTTTTGCCTATTGGATAGACCAATAGCTTTTCCTGCGGAATGGTTTCAAAGGAAGCTTCTTTTTTGGACGATCCGTCGCCTACGCCCTTCAGGTGAAGATCAAACCAACCCAGCGCCGCTTCGCGGTTTTCTTTCCAATATCCGTGCGTCAGGTCGAATGTCTCGTAAGCAATATTGTTTTCCACGCCCAGCATTTTAAAAACAGGGCGCGCATTGTTTACACTTCTGATCATTTCAGGAATAAAAAAGGCGGGGATTTCTTCTCTTTTATGATTGCACATCTTTATTGCTCTCGGCGCAACCAGCGCCAATACTCCCGCTTCTTCCGTGAGGGCGAAACCATCCGGTTCCAGTTCGCATATACAGTTGGAACGCATGATATACGCTTCGAAAGTGCCTACGCTGACCACCGGCATTGCCGCTTTGACGCGTTCGTCCAGCGCCGCCAGCCACATGGTCTGGTTGCCGCCGCCGCTGGCGCCTGTCGCCCCGATACGATTGGCGTCGACATTAGGCATGGCGCTTAGCAGGTCTATACCGCGCATATTATCTACCACCTGGCGTCCCAGCAGGGTTTCGCCGATATTCATAAAAGAAGCGCCCAGGTTTGATCCGTGATATTCAAAGTCGCCGTGGGTTGTCGCCCGCTCTCCTGAACCCCAGGGATCGATCGTTAAACAAACATAGCCGTTCAATGCAAAAGCTTGTCCCACCTGCTGGGGGCCTGAAGTATCGATCTTTCCTTTTCTCCAATGCCCCAGCATATGCACTATAGCAGGGAAGGGCCCGTTCCCATCAGGAATAAAAAGGTTAGCGGTAGCGTATACGCCGGGAATGGTTTGAAAAGCTATGTTTTTGACCTTATACCCTTTCATTTGTATTTCGCCGGTCTCGCGGATGTTTAAAGGAAGTTTGTGATCAATGGATATGGCTGCTTTTTCAATTAATTTAGCCTTAAGCTGCGCTCTATGCGCTTCCCAATCTTTTTTATTATCCGGAAGCTGATGTTCGCTGAATTTCATTATCGCTTCGTTTCTCAGTCGGCTTTCCACCAGGTCGGCATGATTGCCGGCCAGCGCATCGGGCAAGCTATCCATCGCTAAAATACTCCTGTCGTTAAAACGATTTTTAATATCGCTGAGCGGCGCCGCATAAAGATTGATCGCTGCAAACAATATGCAGTAAAACATAAATCCTTTCATAGTAGTCAACTTAAATTTTGATATAAAGTATTATTTCCAAATCGCATTATCGTTACCCCTTATACCCCATGACGGGAAGGGGTTCTTTTCCGTAAAAGAATAAAGCGCTTTTTGATCTTCTATAATGATATCATCTTCTTTAAGCGTTCCATCGGGATTCATGGCTTTGGTTATGTCCAACCCAAGATGCTTGGCCAGAAAGGGATAAGCTGCCTGGCGTTTACTATCATCATAGCCATGAAATTCTTTGGGAAAATGAGCATTTTCAACCATCTCAGGTTTGCCCAGCAGGGTGTAAATATATTTCAGGTGGGGATATTCTACTTCCGGGGTGTTTTTTGTCCAGTCGCCGCCGACTGAAACCAGCAGCATAGGGCGCGGCGCGGTAAGCGCGGCAATCTCTACATTGTTGGTCTGGTAGTGATTTGCTTTATGAATAGGCATTCCGCTTTCGCATATACATCCCCCAAAAAAATGAGCGGAAACCATCACTACAGGAACGCTAACGGCGATACGATTATCCACCGCCGTCAATAGAAATGTCTGAGTGCCTCCTCCGGAGGCGCCGGTCATGCCGATCCTTTTCGGATCAACGCCGAGGGATAGCAGGAAATCCACGCTGCGTATGCTGTTCCAGAGTTGTTGCCTTACTGCGAGCGGATGATTGTGGGTCCATCCTAAGTCTGCCATCTGCCCATAACCCACCATATCATACGACCAGACCACCGCGCCCATGCGGGCCATGGCTGCATGGCGTTGTTGCGCTTCTACGCGATAACGGCCATAGTTTTCGGGTTTAGACCAATGGCCTTCTACGCTGATGATTGCAGGAAGCTTCTTACCCTTAACATACCCTGCAGGGGTATACAGGCTTCCGGTAACAAATACGCCCGGCAAACTTTCAAACGCCACGTTCTGCACCTGGTATCCGTCATATACGCGCGTTTCGCCAAAAATGGGGTTGAGGGGCGTTTTCTTAGGAAATTTCTCCAGGCCGGCGCCGGTTAAAATATGTTTACGAATCTCTTTGGCCCTGTTCTTCCAGGCGGCTGCAGTAGTATAGGAAGATCGCATCTGTTCCAGGAACTGTTTACCCTGCTCCTCTGTCCAGTGGGCGCCTACGCAGAGCATGGTATCCGTTTTTGTATCAGCAGATCCCTGGGAAAAACTAAATTGAAAGGAAAAAACTAAAGCCCAAACCAATGGCAAAGCTAGTCTCTTGTTTTTCATATTGCGCTTATTTTATTTACAAATCTTCTGTATTATCAGTCTTGGCCGGCGCGTTAAAACAGGTTCCGCCGCAAGCGTAAAACGCCTATGCTAAAAGGGTCTGATGAAGCAATCGATCGCCAGTCTAAATGATATACTGAAAATAGCGAATAAATCAAAGGCTGCCGGAAAATCCTAATTATAAAAGTCCGGGAACGTTATCGGTTGCATAATCTAATACATCCGAACGGTTATATCATCTGTTCCTGTAGCGCCCTTATTATCGGTAACGGTCAGGCGGAACACATAGGTTCCCGCAACCAGATCGTTGATCTTTGTTTGCCCTGCATTGGGAGAAACGATGGTATAAGAAGAAGGTCCGCTGACCTTGCTCCAGGAAAAGGAAGCTATCCATCCGTCGGGGTCTCTAGAGGGCGTTCCATTCAGCGTAGGATTATAATTCCAGGAAAGCGGGATATCCAGGTCTGCCCCGGCATTGGCGATCGGAGGCTGGTTTGAAGGAGGAGTAGATTCGCCGGTCATGGTTATCTGTACATCATCTGTTCCTGTAGCGCCTTTATTATCGGTAACGGTCAGGCGGAACACATAGGTTCCCGCAACCAGATCGTTGATCTTTGTTTGCCCTGCATTGGGAGAAACGATGGTATAGGAAGAAGGTCCGCTGACCTTGCTCCAGGAAAAGGAAGCTATCCATCCATCGGGATCTCTCGACGGCGTTCCATTCAGCGTAGGATTATAATTCCAGGAAAGCGGAATAGTCTGGTCGGCGCCGGCATTGGCGATCGGCGCCTGGTTTGAAGGAGGAGTAGATTCGCCAGTCATGGTTATCTGTACATCATCTGTTCCCGTAGCGCCTTTATTGTCGGTAACGGTCAGGCGGAACACATAAGTTCCGGCAACAAGATCATTGACCTTTGTTTGGCCCCCATTGGGGGAAACAAAGGTATAGGAAGAAGGTCCGCTGACCTTGCTCCAGGAAAAGGAAGCTATCCATCCATCGGGATCTCTTGAAGGCGTCCCATTCAGCGTGGGATAATAATTCCAGGAAAGCGGGATGGTCTGATCGGCGCCGGCATTCGCTATGGGCGGTTGATTGCCTGGCGGCGCCGTCCCCTCTGCGTCGATAAGGTATTCCCATGCCTGGTCATAAATGTATTTTCCATTGGCGTCCGTAGGTATGTACGTGTCAATGGCCGTCCCATTATGGTATTTATCGATTAGCGTGGTTGAAGGATCAACAGTAGTGATTAAGGTATGGGTAGACTGGTAAGGAGGCGTTGTTTCGCCGACATTTACAATCGGGCCATAGCTGCTCATGCCCATCGCATTCCATCCGATCGTTACCTTATCATAGGGAACCAATTCATCCTTTGTATTGGTCAGCGCGAAAAATTTCTCTTTATTGGCGGGCATCGTTTCCCAGTCGGGTATTCTGCCGCTGGAGAGAAAGTCGATCATGGATAGCATGATCACTTTTTTTATAGGGTATGTTTTACCGATCACCCCTGCCAGCGCGGCGCCCTGCGAATGGCCGCAGACAATCACCTTGTTCCAGTTTATACTGCCTGAGGAAAGAAACTGCCCCCAGTTTTGAGCAGGATAGGTGTTTTCCAGGTACAACAAAAGTTTGGTCAGCCTGTTGAGGATGGAGTTGGCAGGATCAACGTTAACAGAGGGGTGCCGGTCGATCCCGTCAATGGTTTCCAGCCGGGCGCGACGATGGCAGGTAATATCGTCGGTTTCTTTACACAGCGGGTTTCCGGCAACCTCATTGGGATAGCTAAGCCCGATGGTATGGTATCCCAAGCTTGCGGCTTTTCGCTCTATGCCCTTCGATTCAGCCGGCACACGGTATGTGCCGGGAATAAAAAGGAAGAGGGTATTTTTCAGCGCGGCTCCTTCGTTTACGGAAACAAAATGAGCGGCTAGAAAACTATTGATGGCCGGATCGGTGGCAGCCGGAGAAATACTATATTCCCTTAATACTGCGGCAGGCGCATCCTTTTTCGTCTGTGTTTCGGATTCGGGCGACTGACCGCCGTCTACTGCTTTCTGGCAGGCGCCGAAAGCCAACAGGAGCAGCAACGATAGCAGCAGGGTTTTAAAGCGGCAGAACATCTTCTGCCGGATCATGGTAACAAAGGGAGAAATAAAATATAATACGCACATACGGCTTGGCCTATTCCTAAAAGGCGCAGCAGGGGAAGGCGTTGACATATACTAAACGGGTTAAAAATTTAACTGAAGAAATCAAGTATAAGAAAAGGAAGGCTATTCAGTCGGATATAAGGATGCAGCGATTATGGGTTTAATAGGAATAGACTAAGGAATCAATAATATAAATAATATAGCTGAGGTTGGGGCGTCGTATCAATCCCTTATATCTGCCAAATTAGCCTATTTTGGAAGATCGTCCAAATAAATTCGCCCCCTGTATAGATACCGATACAATTGAATTTTTGTCCGGCCCATAAAGCGTCAAGGCTGAAGTTGAGTTATTACCTCGTTCCGGTCAGCGACTCCCCCGATCCCGGCATATAAATAAAAGCGCCGCATCGCTATTGTCTGATGCGGCGCTCGAGTATACAGATCTTCTGAGAATACGGGCAGCGTTGATTGCCGCCATATTATGTTATTCCCATCCCGGGTTTTGCGTTAGGTTTTCGTTTAGGATAAGCTGGAGCTGAGGAATCGGGTCCAGGTAGTCCCTATCCAATTTGAAGCCGTATCCATCAGGCAGCGCGTTTTTAAACACATCAATAAAACCGTTTGCATCGGTCGGAAAATTCGGCGTATTTGCAAACTGTGAAGCCTTAGCGCCGATAGGTCTTTTACCTACGATCAGTTCATCGGCGGCGGCCCAGCGGGCAATATCAGGCCAGCGAAGATTTTCTAAAACCAGTTCAACCTTACGTTCTCTCCTGATCTCATTGATGAGGGGAGATAATGCAGGAAACTCCCAGTTAGGATCAGTAACGATATTGTTCATATCCAGGTTAGGCATACCCACCCTGTCTCTTAATTTTTTAATGGTAAGATCAATATCGCCCTGGGTAACCTGCCCCAGTTCGGCCCTGGCTTCCACATAATTCAGCAATACTTCAGCATACCGGTATTGTATAGACGGCGTTTCTTCAAAATTCAGGTGGTGGTAAGCCATTACCGGGTTATAGTCCTTGCGACGAACATATCCCGTTGCGGGGGAAAATGTACCGTTGGAATACAGGAGATCATAGGCTTCCTGCCAGTACTGCGTTGTTCCATTCGTGTTGATCTTCCAGGCGACATCGGGGGTAAAAACCGTCTGGCGGAATCGAGGATCCCGGTTTGTTGTTTCTGTTAGTATATTATCATATCCCTGGAACAAAACATTACCTGTTATTGGCTTCCCGTCGGAACACAAATAAGAGTCGGCCAGTCCCTTGGTCATTCCGTATCCCTGAGGGGTTTCAAAACGATACAGCTTGCTATGGCTATGGATATTCAGGGCCA
>ERZ761602.7007-NODE-7007-length-12207-cov-4.865783_pt1 | contig 12207 bp, 8 predicted proteins | sample MGYA00512165_ERZ761602 | MGnify/ENA primary metagenome ERZ761602 (study PRJEB28899, sample SAMN02445085) | bioreactor sludge metagenome | biome: EBPR sludge; isolation source: Thorneside wastewater treatment plant | place: Australia: Brisbane, Thorneside... | reverse complement strand
ATAGTTTATCTTTCCTGTATATCGTAAATTTTAGTACAAAATTTTACACTATATCGTAAATTTTAGTACTTTTGATTCATGAAAAGGCTTGAAAGAAAATTAGAACCGGCACTCATTGATTGGTTTTTCCGGGGCAAAGTATTGGTAATCACAGGCGCCAGACAAGTGGGGAAGACCACCATGCTTAGTGCGTTGATGGCCAATGAATCGCTTACACTTTGGTTGAATTGCGACGAAACACAAGTGCGCGAAAGGCTCGAAAGCTTAAATATAAATGCCTATAAATCCATCATTGGGAATTATAAAATTCTGGTAATTGATGAAGTGCAGCGCGTGAAAAATGCTGGATTGATGCTGAAGTTGTTTGCCGATAACTTTAAATCGGTTCAGTTTATCGCTACAGGTTCCTCGTCGCTCGATATTGCCGATAGTATTTTTGAACCGCTCACCGGCCGTCATTTGCTTTTTCACCTCTACCCGTTTTCATTGTCAGAATTGTATGCAGACAAAAGCCCTTTCCAGATAGAACAGGAATTGCCTTTTCATCTGGTGTATGGTTCATACCCCGAAGTGTGTAACGAAAGAGCTGATGCAGAGCTAATTTTAAAAAACCTTGCTAACCAATATTTGTATAAAGACGTATTGGCGTGGAAAGACATTCGAAAGCCAGGGCTTTTGGATAAATTGCTCAAGTTGCTCGCCTATCAGGTGGGCTCCGAAGTGTCGCTTCATGAGCTGGGCAGACAGTTGAACGTGAAGTCGCAAACCGTGGAAACGTATATTGATATTTTAGAGAAAAGTTTTGTCATATTTCGGATCACGCCCTATTCTAATAATCCACGCAAAGAGGTGGTGAAAATGTCGAAAATCTACTTTTGGGATAATGGCATACGCAATTCAGTTATTCATCAATTTTCGCCTATTGCGGCAAGGAATGACTTGGGGCAGCTTTGGGAAAATTTCATGATTTCGGAGCGGTTAAAAACCAATCATTACGCAAAAAGCGATGCGAAAAGCTATTTCTGGCGCAGCCTCAACCAAAGCGAAGTGGATTATATAGAAGTGGATGATGATAAAATTCATGCTTATGAATTCAAATGGGGTTCTCAAACAAAGTTTTCACGTGCTTTTTTAAACTTTTATCCCCAGGCGCACACAGCCATCATCCAACCACAAAATTTTACAGATTTTTGCAGGGTTTAATGGATTGCCTATGTTGATACCAGGAAGTTTTGAGGTAAATTTGCACCATGCTTTCTGATTTTCCCGAACATATTCAGACACAGGTAAAAACCTTACCCGAAGAACCCGGGGTGTATCAGTTTTTCGACCGCGAAGGGAAAATTATTTATGTGGGTAAAGCAAAAGTGCTTAAAAACAGGGTGAGTTCCTACTTTGCACTGGATCACTCGGCATGGGGGAAAACCCGCATGCTGGTGAAGAATATTTGCGATATCAGGTACATTGTGGTAAATACAGAGCTTGAAGCGCTACTGCTCGAAAACTCACTGATTAAAAAATACCAGCCCAAGTACAATATCAGCCTGAAAGACGATAAAACGTATCCGCATATTGTGGTAAAAAATGAGCCGTTTCCGCGCGTATTTGCTTCAAGGCAGCCCGAGGAACACAGCACAGAGTATTACGGGCCTTTTGCTTCAGCCGGAGCCATGCACAATGTGCTGGCGCTCATCAAACAGCTTTTTAAATTGCGTAGTTGTAACCTCAACCTGACGGAAGAAAATATTTCGAAAGGCAAATTCAGCTACTGTCTTGAGTATCAAATTGGAAATTGTAAGGCACCTTGCGTGGGCAAGCAATCCTTTGAAGATTATGAAGAATCAATGACTCAAATCAGGCAAATCTTAAAAGGAAATCTAAACGAGCTGAATATATTTCTGCGAAACAAAATGAATGAATATGCTGCAAAATATGATTTTGAAAGCGCTCAGGAAATCAAACAGAAATATGATTTGCTCGAAAAGTTTCAAAGCAAATCTGTGGTTGTTAACCGCGATATCAAAGACACAGACGTGTACAGCATTGAGAGCGACGAAGATTTTGCCTATATCAACTACATGAAGGTGATGGATGGCGCAATCATTCAGGCCTATACGCTTGAAATGAAAAAGAAACTGGAAGAAACAGACGCAGAATTGCTGGCATTGGCCATCACCGAACTTCGCGAAAAATACCGTAGCCGATCCAAAGAAATTATAGTTCCCATTGACCCTGAAATAGAAATTCCACAGGTGAAATTTGTGATTCCCAAATTGGGCGATAAAAAAAAGCTGCTTGAACTATCGCAAACCAATACAAAGTTTTATATCAAAGACAAGTTGAAACAACTCTTGGTAAAAGACCCGGAACGCCACACCAAAAGAATTCTGGAACAAATGATGAAAGATTTGAGGATGAACGTACTTCCCCAGCACATCGAGTGTTTTGATAATTCAAACTTTCAGGGAGCTTTTCCGGTGTCAGCTATGGTTTGTTTTAAAGACGCAAAACCCAGCAAAAAGGACTACAGGCATTATAATATAAAAACCGTAAGCGGGCCGAATGATTTTGCGAGTATGGAGGAGGTGATTTACAGACGTTATAAACGCTTGCAGGAAGAGGGCGAAGACCTGCCACAGCTGATTGTGATTGATGGAGGGAAAGGCCAGCTCGGAGCTGCATTGAAAAGCCTTGAACTATTGGGCTTGCGCGGAAAAATTACAGTAATCGGCATAGCCAAAAAACTCGAGGAAATTTTTTACCCGGGCGATACCCTTCCGATGTATATCGACAAACGTTCCGAAACCCTGAAGGTAATTCAGCATATGCGAAACGAAGCGCATCGGTTTGGAATAACCCATTACAGGAGCCGCCACGAAAAAAGCCTTATCAAATCAGAATTGGATGATATTAAAGGAATCGGCCCACATACAGTGAAACAATTGTTGAAAAAATTCGGCTCAGTAAAAAAGATTAAAACACTGAACCTGGAAACCCTCACGGCTGAGTTAGGCCGGAGTAAAGCACAAATCATACATCGTTTTTATCATGAAAAAAATACATAGCAGCATCATCTTCGGAGTGCTTTTTTTTCTTTTTGCATGCAGTCCAAAAACCTTTGTAGTTAGTCCTGAATTGGCACCGGCCAATAAAGAAACTGCCGCACTGGATCCTTCGTTCATTAGTTTGCCGATAAATATTTCCTACGAGAGCTTGCGCGAAGCATTCGAGCGGCAAATGCAGGGTTTCTTTTATGTAGATGATGATTTTGAAAACAACGCAAAGGATAATATCAAGATTAAGATTCGTAGAACAGGGTCAATCGCAATTGTTGGGCATAATGAATACGTAAAAATTACCTTGCCGCTTTATATATGGGCCGAGGCACGCTGGAAGGCTTGTGAAATATGTCCTGCAATTACCAAAGACATAGATTTTGAACCTGAGGTAAGTTTTATTTCGAGGATTACTTTCCAGCCCGGGTATGAAATCTACACCAGCACTACTGTGAGCAATATTGCATATAAAAAAGACCCGGGAATAAATATGGGCCCCGTAACATTGAATCTAAAGCCACTATTGCAAAACGCCATCAATGAAAGCATCCGAAGCACAGGGCCAAAAATAGACGAAACCGTACGCAATGAGTTGAAAATCAAACCTTACATGGAAAAACTCTGGAAGGCAGTTCAGGAACCGATTCTGATAGATTCTTCCTATAAAACCTGGATTTATCTGCAGCCGGCAGAGTTTCAGACATCGCCTCTGGTTATGGGGCAAAAAGGAATGACCATCAACACAGCCATACAAACACTGCTTAAAATTGAATTTGGCGACAGGCCGAAAACCATCAAAACCAACCTTCCTTCCTTGGCAGTGAAGGAAAGTATTCCCAAGAATTTTAAACTGGATATTCCCTTGTCAATTTCTTTTGCCGAAGCCACCAACCTATTGCGCAATGCTTTTAAAGACACAACAATAGAGTTCAGCCAAGGGAAAAAAGTGAAAATTAATGATATCAGCATTTTTGGAAATGGAGGTTGGGCCTTTGTAAAAGTGGCCTGCAGCGGTGCATTGAACGGAACCATTTACATGAAAGGAAAGCCTGCATTGGATTTTGCTACGGCTACCATTCAACTACAAGATTTTGACTATGAGCTGAATACGAAGCAAGCATTGCTTAAAACGGCCTCATGGATCTTGAAAAGCACAATCAAAAATAAGGCAAAAGAGAAATTAAAGTATTCTGTGGCTTCAGATTTGGAAAATGCCAAATCTTCCATCAACAATTATTTGAATAATTACAAGTATGAAAAGCTATTGGAAGTTAAAGGAAAATTGACAACCCTAAAAATCAGCAGTTTGCATTTAAATGATTACGAAATCAATGTCATATTAAAAGCGGAAGGACAGGCACAAATGAATTTTTTATCCTTGCTTTTATAAAATAATTTCATAGCATTTCCAAAGTACAATTCCGGCGGCAACAGCTACGTTCAAGGAGTGTTTTGTTCCTGACTGCGGAATTTCAATGGCGTAATCGCAAAGCAAAAGGATTTCACCCTGAACACCTTTTACCTCATTACCTAGAATCAGCGCGTATTTTAGATCCTTTTCGGGTTTCCATTCATGAAGCATGGTTGGTTTGTCAGTCTGTTCCACCGCAATGATTTTATAGCCTTCAGATTTCAAATGCTTTAAAGCATCAATCGGACTTTGAAGATATTCCCAATCCACAGACTCTGTGGCACCTAAGGCTGTTTTTCTGATTTCGGGATGCGGTGGGCGAGGCGTAAAACCTGTAAGGATAATTTTTTCAATTAAAAACGCATCGCAGGTGCGGAAAATAGATCCCACATTATAAGCGCTGCGAATATTATCGAGCAGCACCGTCACCTGAACTTTCCGGGCTTTTTTATAATCTTCTGGTTCAAGCCTGTTCAGCTCAAGCATCGACAGTTGACGCATACTCTAATCCATTTGTTGTTCTCTGTTTTGTGCATCCACCACGGCGATAGTGGTCATATTGACAATTTCACGCACTGAGGAGCCTATTTGTAAAACATGAACCGGCTTGTTGATACCCATCAAAACAGGACCAACAGCCTCGGCCACACCAAAGCTTTGAAGCAGTTTATAAGCAATATTACCTGAAGCTAAATCAGGGAAAATCAGTGTATTTACATTTTGACCCACCAAATTACTAAATGGAAAAACTTCTTTCAGCAGTTCATTATTCACTGCGAAGTTGGCTTGCATTTCACCATCGATGATCAGTTCGGGGTGCATTTTGCGAAGATATTCCGATGCTTTTTGCATTTTCTCGGCTTGTTCTCCTTTCGATGATCCAAAATTTGAATAAGACAGCAATGCAATTTTAGGAATGATATTGAAATGCCTCACTGTTCTTGCTGCCGAAAGTGTGATGTCAACAATATCCTCCACCGAAGGATTTGTATTCACTGTGGTATCGGCTAAAAATATAGGTCCTTTTTTGGTGGGGAGGATGTACATTCCGGCTACTTTTCTCACACCGGGAGCAGTGCCGATAATTTGCAGTGCCGGTTTTATTGTTTCCGGATATTTTTTGGTGAGTCCCGAAATGAATGCATCGGCATCGCCGGTTTCCACCATCATCATGCCGTAGTAATTCCTGTCGCGCATCAATTTTTGGGCTTCCTTCAGGTTTACCCCTTTTCTTTGGCGTTTTTTATAGAAAATTTCGGCATAGCGTGCCCGATTTGCATCATCTTGCCACACGTCAATGATTTCTGCGTCTGGCATTTCTATCATGTGCTCCTTCATGATGTTCTCAATCAGGGCTTTGTCTCCCAACAAAATGGGCTTGGCAATGCCTTCGTCGCAGGCAATTTTAGCTGCCTTGATGATTTTAAACTCCGAACCTTCGGCAAAAACGACACGGCGGGGCGATTGTTTGGCTTTTTCCACAATCATCCTGGTGAATTTATCATAAAGCCCAAGACGTTTTTTGAGTTCATCGGTGTAGGCTTCCCAGTCTGTAATTTTAAATTTTGCAACTCCACTATCCATGGCTGCTTTTGCCACAGCCGGGGCAACGGTATATATCAACCGGGGATCCATAGGTTTCGGGATGATATAGTTTTTCCCGAACATGATGTTTTTTTCGTTATAAATTGTGTTTACGACATCGGGTACCGGTTCCTTGGCAAGATTAGCCAAGGCATGCACAGCAGCCAGCTTCATTTCTTCGTTGATTTTAGTGGACCTAACATCAAGCGCCCCGCGAAAGATAAATGGAAACCCGAGCACATTGTTTACCTGATTAGGATGGTCAGAACGGCCTGTTGCAAGGATGAGGTCAGGTCTGGAAGTAATAGCAAGCTCGTAGGTAATTTCAGGATCGGGATTGGCCAAAGCAAACACTATGGGGTTTGGCGCCATGGAACGAATCATTTCCTGAGAAACGATATTTCCCTTCGAAAGGCCTACAAACACATCTGCATTTTTAAACGCATCTTCCAGGGTTCTGATGTCGCGGGATGTTGCAAATTTGAGTTTGTTTTCATCGGTGTGGTTTCCGTCTTTCCTGATTACGCCTTTGCTATCGAGCATCACAATGTTTTCGGGTTTTGCACCCAATGAAATAAACAACAAGCCACATGAAATGGCTGATGCCCCGGCACCATTAAACACAATTCTGGCATCTTCTATTTTTTTTCCGGAAAGCTCAAGCGCATTTAGTAGGGCAGCTCCTGCAATGATTGCCGTGCCATGCTGGTCGTCGTGCATGATGGGGATATTGAGCTCCTCCTTGAGTCTTTTTTCAATGTAAAAACACTCCGGTGCCTTTATATCTTCAAGGTTAATTCCTCCGAATGTGGGTGCCATGGCTTTCACGGTTTGCACCACCAGCTCGGGGTCCTTCGCATCCAGTTCTATATCAAACACATCGATATCAGCATAAATTTTAAAAAGCAATCCTTTGCCTTCCATGACAGGCTTTGAGGCTTCCGGTCCGATGTCACCAAGGCCCAAAACAGCGGTACCATTTGATATTACAGCAACAAGGTTTCCCTTGGCTGTGTAGTTGTAAACATTTTCTACGTTTTCTGCGATTTCGAGGCATGGAATGGCCACTCCCGGTGAATAAGCAATGGATAAATCGCGCTGACTGCTCGATGGTTTTGATGGAATTACCTCCAATTTTCCAGGTCTTCCGCTCGAGTGATATTCCAGAATATCTTCTTTACTTGCTTTTGATTTCATTTTTATCTCATTTGATGTTGTGTTTTCTCAAATCCGGGTCAAAGATGATATTTTTTTATTTCATGGAGTAAGAAATCAGCCCCTGATGTGTCCGGGGGCTGATGCGCTTTATTCGTAGCGCAATGATTCTACAGGGTTTTTTTCCGAAGCTTTTTTGGCCGGATATATGCCAAACACCAGGCCCACGGCAATAGAAACCCCAAAAGAAAGAATGATGGAAAGTGGTGTAACAATGGTTTGAATATCAGCAAATTTCTGAATCACAAAACTCAGCACCAGGCCCAGCACCACACCGATGATTCCTCCCGTGATGCTGATCATCATGGCCTCGCTCACAAACTGCTGCAAAATATCGATTCGGGTGGCGCCTATGGCCTGCCGTAGGCCAATTTCCTTAATCCGCTCCAGCACCGATGCCAGCATAATGTTCATAATTCCGATTCCGCCCACCAGCAGCGAAATGGAAGCTATAATGCCCAGCACCAGATTAAAAAGCCGCTTGGTGCGTTGTTCTTGTTTCAGTAACAACTCCGGAACAATGATTTCAAAATCCTGCACACTGTTATGCCGGCGTAGCAGAATTTGTTCCACTACTTCGGTGGCTTTTGTAATGTATTCGCCGGATTTGAGTTCCACCACAAGCCTGTCGAGTTGGTTATAGTTTTCTTCTTTCTTTTTTGCCAGCTCTTCTTCGTCCTCCTCAAAGGCTTCTTCGAGCATTTTTTTGGTCACGCGTGAGCGGTCTTTGTACCGCAAAAGAAAGGCGTTGATAGGGATGTAAACATTGTTGTTGTCGTTTCTTACCGATAGGTTGGTTTGTGATTTTTCCGAGACATTTTTTTGCTCCAGCACGCCCACCACCTTCAGCCATTCTTTCCCGCATTTGATATATTCTCCCACAGGTGTTGTTTTAGCAAAATACTTTGATTTCACAGCGGAGCCAATCAGGCAAACAGCTTCGGCATTGGTAATTTGCGCCTCCGAAAAGCGGTTGCCCTCCTGCAGTTCGAGTCCGGCAATTTCAATGTAATCTTGCGAAATGCCCACCAATTTTGAACTTCCCTTCATGCCATCGCGCACAAAAGGCAATTCCAGCTCTATCTCGGGGCTCATTCTTTGTATTTCGCCTATCGTCTTTTTTATGTTTTCAGCATCAGCCAGGGTGAGTCCCGGTGAATATTTATTCTTCAGCTTTTGGTCCGAATTAGCATCTTTCACCACCGTTTTAGGTTTAATGATGATGTTATTTGAACCGGCCTCTTTCATTTGTTTCAGGATTTCCCGCTCTGCACCGGCACCGATGGAAAGCATGGCGATTACTGCCGCTACTCCGAAAATAATCCCGAGCGAAGTGAGCAGTGCTCTGGATTTATTGGTGAGAATGGCTTCAACACCCACCTGAATATTAAAAAGCAACTTATCCAAATGATTGAAAGTTTGGGATGTTAATGGGGTGCCGCTTCTGCCGCTTTTTGCAAGGCTTCCAGCTTTTCTTTGTTGGATTTGCCAATGCTTAACAAGATTTTTTCGCCACCTGCCAGGCCTTCGGTGATGATAATGTCTGTATCGTTCATTTCGGCGGTTTTTACTTCTTTTAATTCAGCACCCGAGCCGTTTTTTACAAATACATAGCTTTTTCCGGCGGCATTGTGCACGGCCTCCAGCGGAACATACACCACATCTTTAAACACACCGCATTCGATTTTGCAACTCGTGGTCATCGATGGCCGCAGGGTGGAATCTTTTTCGTTTACGGATATCACCACTTCAAAAACCTTAGCATCCGAATTGGGTTTTTGCTCACCCATATTCGATACAGAAATTACACTTCCGGTCAACTTTTTATTAGGATCTGAATCAAGCGAAATGCTCACTTTGTTGCCTTTTTTCACATTTCTCACATCCACCTCGTTGATGTAAGTGATGGTTTCCATCACTGATAAATCCGGTAACGCAGCCACTTCTGGGTCCCACATATTGATGCTGGAACCCACAACTTTTTTCTTTCCATTCCAGTTTTTGGCATAAATCACAATGCCATCTTTGGGTGCCAGAATTGTGAGTTTTTCCATCGTTGTCATCACTTCGCTCATGCGGGAACGTGTTTTCGCCAGCTCCGAACCCACAATTTGAACTTTGGTGGTGGCCTGTGCTACTTTGGTGGAATAGTTTTTTTGTTTTTCTTCGAGTTGACGCTGGGTTCTTTCATAGTCGAGCTGCACTTGTTTGATAACGGCCGGCGCTTCGTAAATCGATTGTTCTTTGATGAGTTTTTTTTCGTCGAGCTGATATTGTAAATTCACCAGCTCCTCCCTGGCTTCGCGTAGTGTGAGCGTGGTATCGAGTTGCGCTTGTTTGAATTCCTGTTCTTTTTTTTGCAGGTTGATGGATTCTTCGCTGATTCTCTTTTGCATATCGGTAGGGTCGAGCGATGCAATAAAATCTCCGGCCTCTACATGGGTTCCTTCGTCAATCAAATTCGAAATTTTAATGTCATAAATCCCCAGGCTCCTGATTTCCTGCGGTGCATTGATTTCCGTTTCCGATTTCGCTCTGAGTTCTCCTGTTCCGGTTATGCTGATGACAAAAGTGCCTTTTTTTGCCTCAGCAATAATTTCTTTCTCATCCGATTGTGAGGGGAAGAAAATGAATTTGATGGCAATTATTCCAAGAATTCCAATTGCTGCAAAAAGTATGGTTCTTTTTTTCAAAATTGTGGGTTTCTGATTTGCATTGAAACAAAACTCAAACTTCGTAAAAATATTACAGATTGACTCGATTTTTCGACAATCTTCATGCCGGGCTGCTTATTTTAGTAAGTCATCCAAAGCTTCGGTGGCTGTACTGTATTGAAAAACAAACCCTTCGCCAGTTAATTTCGCCGACGAAGGAGAATTTCCTGTCGTTACAAGGCTTGCCTGTTCGCCCATGAGGGCTTTCAAAGCAAACTCAGGAACAGAAATCGGCGAAACAAACCTGTGCAGCTTTTTTGCTGCCAATTGTGTGAATGCCTGATTGCTGAGGGCTTGCGGAGCTGTTAAATTATATATACCCGAAGCCTGTGGATTTTCAATGGCCCAATGCATTGCATTCACCACATCCTGAATGTGAACCCATGGAATCATTTGTTTCCCGCTGCCAATCAAGGCTCCCATGGCAAATTTGATGGGGTGCACCATTTTGGGAAACGCACCGCCATCATTTGAAAACACTACTCCGATTCTGAACACAATAGTTCTTTTGCAGGAGGCTCCGGCTTTGGCATGGCCGCTTTCCCATTCCACGCACACATTCGACAGGAAATCCATTCCAGCAGCTTCATTTTCCGAGAGGGGTTGAGCTGTGTTTTTGGGTCCGTAGTAGCCCGATGCCGAAGCGCCGATATAGAGTTCCGGAGCTACGCCCGAATCCAAAATACCTTGATGGATCAGTGCAGATGAATCTGTGCGGCTTTGAAGTATTTTCTGCTTTTGGTCCTTTGCCCACAATTTACCGCCCACATTTTCTCCGGCCAGATTGATGATGATATTCACATTTTCAAATGCTTTTACATCAATGTGTTTTGTGTCGAAATTCCATTCAAATTCGTTTTGATTTGTGGGCTTACGGGTTAAAATTCTGATTTCATATTTTTCAGCATCTAAACTTTTGGCAAGTTCCTTCCCGATTAAACCACTTCCGCCGGCAACTAAAACTACCTTTTTCATCGTTTCATTAAAATTATCAGTATATCAACTTGTTGGAGTGAAAATTGTTTCGAATATGGAAACAATTTTTATTGATAAGACACACTACTTCTGCTCGCCGAATTGTAGGTCGAGGATTTTGGCTTCGTCTTTTCTTTGGTTTAAAGTTTCAATATAATTTTTGAAACCTTTGCTTTTGTAATTCCTGTAGCCATTCTGGGCAAAGCTGAGCGCTTCATCAAACCGCTCCATCATTTCGTGTGCAAGCGCCAGGTTGTGGTATGCCTGTTTTTTGAAAACACTCAGTTTTGAGCTTTTTGCCAGTTTTAACCATTGTTCGGCTGCCGAAGGCCAGTTTTTGACCAGGGCGCTATCAGCGGCATCCAGCCATTTAGAGTCATTCCCGACATAAAATTCACGGGTGATGGATTCCCAGTAGGGAATTAAAAGTGACGAATAATTTATCCCGATAATCTGCGCTACGTTTTGCACATTTCCCCTCCGGTTGGGCAAGCTTTTATATGTAGGGTCATTGTTTGTGCCATTGCCGCTGAAGTAGTAATCGGCTTTTTCGGTTTTTTCCGATGCAATGGTTTTGTTTTGTGTGTTGTAAATTCGCCAGGTGGACTGGATGTTAATCTGACGGCTGTCGGTGAAGTAGGGGATGGTGAATGCTACTCCCTCTTTTGTAGCATATTGAGCGTCGGTTACCATTCCTTCGGTATAGGCATCCACATAGATTCCCTCAAGGCTGATGATGGCTTGCAGTCCATTGGCCGAGGCAAGTTGTTCAGCCGTTTTCCATGTTAATGGGTTCGAAATGAATCCCGTTTTGTTCTCCGTTTCGGTGGGCGATAATTCCACGATACTAAACCTTCCGAACCCGGTGAGTTTATCGGTAAGTGCCAAAATCGCTTCCATTGCAGCCACTTTAGGCAAGTCTTTGTATTTCGACAGGATGGAGGATTTGAAATACGTGCTTTTGTATTGCTCTTCGGTGAGTGCACTGCGGTCAATAATTCCAATTTTTTTCACGCTCACGGGCAAGGTAACCGGCGCCGGCCTCATGATTTCTACCCGAATGCTTTGTGTGGCACAGCCCAAAGAAAGGGAAAGAATAACAAGAAATGCGATGAATTTGAAATGTTTCATGAGGAATTCATTAGATGTCTCAGGCAACAAATATCCGCAATTTTTGTGCCTCAAAGGCAAGAAAAGAGAATTTTTATGTATAAAACAGAGGTCAGATACGATTTGGCGAACAGCACATAGA
>ERZ761602.7006-NODE-7006-length-12208-cov-3.962067_pt1 | contig 12208 bp, 12 predicted proteins | sample MGYA00512165_ERZ761602 | MGnify/ENA primary metagenome ERZ761602 (study PRJEB28899, sample SAMN02445085) | bioreactor sludge metagenome | biome: EBPR sludge; isolation source: Thorneside wastewater treatment plant | place: Australia: Brisbane, Thorneside... | reverse complement strand
GACCTCGATGGTGATGCGCGCGTGCAGGCCCGGAACGAACGCGCGATGCATCGTGTGCTCGAACGCAAAGGTCACGACCGCCTCGTCGGCATCGGGGCGCAAGCGAATCGTCTGCGCCACCGCGGGGGTATCGATCGCGCGCCCCTCGACCGAGAGGCGCATCGCCGGCTCGGCCGGCATCGCCCATGTCCAGGCCCGGCCCGAAGGCAGACAGCCCTCGACCGTCAGCGCCATGCCCGGCTCGAGCCTTGCCAGCCGAAGCTGCCGTGGCGCCTCTTGAGCGAAGTCGCTGTCGGCATCGCGGGGCGCCGGTGCCGGCATGTTCAGGAGCCCGAGCACGACGCCGCGCGGAAAGGCGCTGGCGAGCCGCGGCTCGAACAGAGCCGGCACCGGCTGCTCCCACCAGCGCGCCGGCGATGCGACGAGCCGATCGTTCGTGAGCAGATCCGCCGGGTCCTCGATGCGCGGCAAGGGCGTGCCCACCGCATCCGACTCGTCGGTGACGTAGCCCTGGCCCAGCGGGTTTCGCGGATACGCGGCGGCGCCGTACGCCTCGCGCGCGTCCAGCTCGAACGGCTCGATGCGGGCGGGCTCGCCGATGCGGACGCCAGACGCGCCCTTCACGATTGCGCGCGAACCGAAGACGCGCGCGCTGACATCGAGCCCCGCGCCGTGCAGGCGCAGCGTGCTCTCGCGCGCCCCCTCGGTGCGGGGGTGCACGTTGCCCTCGATGAAGACGTCGACCTCGGGCTTGAACAAGAGCGCGTCGCCGACGGGCATGCCCAGCGGGCGCTCGGCGAGGACGGGCTCGAGCCGCGCGCCGCGCTTGCCGAAGACGACGCGAAACCGCACCGAGAGCTGCCGGCACTTCGTCGGCTCGATCTCGAAGCTGAAGTAGTTCACAGCGAGTCTCCCCACGTCTCTTGGACGGGCTCGCCACCCCAGGCCGTGCCCTCGGCCTTGATCGTCGAGTAGTCGGTGGACCCCTCGACCTTGAGGCCCGCCACGTTGACCGTCGGCTTCGACGTCACCGCTCCCGTCGAAGGGTTCCATTGATGATCGATGGAGCCGCCGATGAAGGCCCCGCCGACCTCGCACTTGAGGACGATCGGCTCTTTCCACCCGCTCTTGTAGGACACAGCCACGCTGCCCGCCAAACCTGCGGCCGTTGCGATACCGGACTTCTTGACATCGATCCCGGCAGCATCCTTGATGACGTCGCCGAGCCCCGCCTCCTCTTGCCGACTGATCACGCTGATCCCTGAGCTCACGATGTCGGTTGCGACCGATGTCGCGATGTTGACGTATCCCTTGAAGTAATCGAGATCCGTCATCCCTACGCTGACGCTGTGAACGGCGTTGGAGTTGTTCTCACCATTGGGCATCGAGACGAAGTCGCCGCAGAGCATCATCTTCGTCCCCTTGGTCCGATCGACGCATGCTACCGCCTTCGCTTGGGCCAATACGGTGCTCGCCGTGTAGATGACCTTGCGACTCGACTTGATGCCGAAATAGGGGTTGTTGAAAGGAAAGTGCCGGAGAAACGGCCCGAGGTCGTGGCCGTCGAGCACGAGGCCCTCGCCCTTGTGCTTCACCTTGCTCGCCAGGCTGTGTCGACTCAGGATGCCGCCCAACGGGTGGTTCATCGGCTCTTCGCAATCGTGGATCTCGGGCGGAATCGCGCCCAGCGTCTGGTGGCTCGACGGGCCCGAACACAGATCCGTCGCAATGCTCACGATGTTCCCAATCACGCTTTACCTCCATTGGCGCCTTCGATTCGTAGCCGCGCGCCACGCTCTTCACCGTTCGGCGCGTCCACCTCGAACGGCAGCCGGTACACGACCGTGAACCGCATCTCCTCGGGCAGCAGCAAGAGCGCGTGCGCGCGCAGCTGCTTCGTCCCCGTTCGCGCGCCGAGCACGTAGTCGAGGTGCACGGTCAGCTTCGGGAACGCGAAGGCGATCCGCCCCATCGGGCTCATGCCGTCGATAACCACGGGCGCGCCGGCCTCGGGCGCACGCTCGAGCACCCAGTCCGGGTGGGCCTGGAGGAGCTCGGCCGCCTTGATGGCGCGCCCGACGCTCTCGTCTACCTTGCCGGCCGCGATGTGGTCGGCGGTGATGAGCCGCTCGAGGTGGAGCGCGCTCCCCGGCGGCACCGGCGCGAAGCAAGCGGGCTTCGGAGCGTCGCTCCAGTGATCGATCAGCGCGTCCGGGCGCTCGAGGTTGGGGAGGCGGCGCGCCCGGGCGAAGCGCGGGAAGCCGGGCGGACACGAGAGAAACGCGTCGAGCTCGCGCGCTTGGCCCGCCGGGTCGAAGCCGACGCCGAGCGGGTTCGTCGCGTGCTCGATCTCGACCGGCGAGTCGACGTCGACGTCGACGTCGGTTCGACCGCCGAACGCGCGCGCCCACGTCAGCGCCATGCGCGTGAAGGGCTCGGGCTCGGAGATGCGCGCGTCGTCGCCGCTGCTGATCCACTCGCGGTCGCCGATGACGACGATCTCTTGCCGCGCCGCCCCGACGCTCAGCCCGACGCGCCTGCGGCCCACCGGGCTGCCCGTCGGCGCGTACGCCGAGCCGAGGAGCGCGACCTCGAACGCGTGGTCATTGCGCGGCAGATCGTCACGCGGCAGATCGCCGAGCGCGGATGTCTCGCCCGCCCCGAACAGGGGATGCGGGTCCTGCGTCTCGAGCGGCGTCGACCCGTCGTCGTCGATACGGAACGTCGCCTTGGCGACCAAGAGACCGCAGCGTCGCCCGGCGCCATTCGTGCGACCGATGTCGAGCCGCGCCGCGAGCGCGGTCTGGTTCACGAGCTCCATCGCGTCCCCCGGTTCAATCGAACGCGCTCGGCGACGATCGCCTCGAAGCGCTCGCCCAGGCCCGGCTCGGCGCGAAAGCGCTTGTTGAAGTGGAGGAGTAGCGCGACCTCTTCTTGCTCCGAGACGTGACCGTGAACCTTCGCCACGACGTCGGGCGGCGCCGAACGTCGATCGGCGATGAAGTTGGCGTACGCTTCGAGCGTCCACGCCGAGAGGCGCGCCGCCTCGAAGGGTGTGCCCGGGCCCGCAACGAACCGCTGCGACACGCCGAGCGTCTGCCCCGACTGCTGCTTCGGATCGGCCGGATTGAAGACGAGGAAGGGCGGCGGCTCGCCGGGCGCGAGGGGCCGAAACGGTACGGCTGCGCCCGGTGCGGGCGACTCTTCGCGAGCGACGGTCGCTTCGTCCTCGATCGCCACCGACGCCTTGGCCGCGACGATCTTGGCGGGTGCCGCCCCCTCGAGCTCCTCGAGCGACGGACAACGCGTGCGCAGATCGCTGCGCGTCGCCTCGTGCATCTTCACGAAGCGATCGGCGCTCGCAGTCGAGCCCGCCTTGGTGTCCTCGGCCAGCTGCTCGGGCACCGCCTTCGCCGAGACCAACAGCTCGTCCCGGCTGTGACCGAGCGCCCCGAGCACCCGATCCGGCGCGATCTCGGAGAAGTGCTCCAGGTGCGCCAGGACGAACGCGAAGCGTTCGATGCCGAGGCTCGTCGGGCTCATAAACCCTCATCCCGACGAGATCTCCGGACCGGACATTGGGGTCCGCCAAACGAGCCCCCCCCGCGGAGCGAGGGGGGCTGGGCGGTGAAAACCCGGCACCTCGGTTGTCCAGCTCAACGACGGTGCACCCTCTCAGCAGCCTGCTGCTAGGCTCGGCCACCCATGGGGGGCGCCCTGACAGCCTTCGCGAGCGAACTCGCCGCCGCTCACCGGACGGGGGCTGACATCGACCGCTGCGCAGGCTCCGAGCTCTTGGCGCGCGCGGCGGCGGCTGGTGATCTCGCCGCCGTGCGAGCGTTTCTCGCCTCGTACTTGGCGCGGACCGCGGTCGCTCCGGGCGGCGAGCATCCCCAAGCTGTCCCGCAGCCCGCGCGCCAGTTGGCCTCGTTTCAGCTCGCAGCGCCACCGCCCGAGCCGCTCGCCCCGCCATCGAGCCCGGAGCCACACGGCACAGAAGACGTCGATCGGGCGGCGATCCTCGCGGCCGTCGAGCGTGGCGGGCTGCCGTTCGCGGTGGCCCCCGCCCAGTCCCCGCCACCCCTCGGTCTGCCCCGACCGAACGAGACCGTGTTCTTGGGGGACCGCGTCGCCGGAGAGGTCAGTGGCGGAACGGTGGTCCTATCTACCGGGGCGCCGCCGTCGCTGGAGGTTCCGTTCACGATCGCCCCCACGCATGACGCCGCGCGACCACAGGCGCTCCCGTTTCTGCCGCTAGACACGTTCGCCGAGATCGCGACCGCCATGATGCGGGGAGAAAACCCGCTGCCGCTCTTCGCTGCTCACGGCGTACACCCCGTGCAATACCTCCAGTGCTCGGGCGCCTTCTACGAGCGTGCCGCCAGCGACCCGACGTTCAAGCGAGCGCTCGACGATGCGATGTCCCGCGCGGAAAGGCGGCGCCGATGACGCGCAAACGCTTCTCGGGCCGCCTCGCGCCGGGGCCCGGCGCCGACCCCGGCGCGCTCTTCTCCATGCACCTGCGCGGCCGCCTGTTTTCGTCGCCGCTCGAGCCCATCTCGGTCGAGGGCGAAGAGGCGGTGAACGAGCTCTACGCCTTCACGGTTCGCGCCAGCGTCGACGCGCGCGACGACGTCACCGCCGACCGTTCGCTCTTGCTCGCCCCGGTCGAGATCGCGCTGCTCCCCGGCTCGCCGGCTGCCCGTCACATCCACGGTGTCGTGACCTCGCTCGCCGCCGAGGCGGGCGGGCCGCCCGGTCGGCACCTGCTCAGGTTGAGCGTTCGGCCGCGGATGTGGGCGCTGACGTGCCGCCGGCACTGCCGCGTGTTCGAGGACCAATCCGTCGTCGAGATCGTGACGACGCTGCTCCGAGAGCACCAAGTCGTGCACCGCCTGCGCCTGGTCAACACCTATCCGAAGCGACAGCACACGGTGCAGTACCGCGAGACGGACTACGAGCTCGTCGAGCGGCTCCTGGCCGAGGTCGGGGTGTTCTTCTTCTTCGATCATCCCCGGGCAGCGGGAGATGCGATCGAGACCGGCCTCGGCAACAGTGAGGTACTCGTCCTCTGCGATACGGCGCAGTACTACCCGCCCGTCGAGGGAAAACGAGAGATTGCCTACCGCGCCGCGGCGGCCGGGGGCAGCCTGGAAACCGACGACGGTTTTGCGACCGAGGTGCTGCTTCGTCACGACCCCGCGACCACCCAGCGGCTCGAGCGCGCGTACGACTTTCACCGACCGCACATCGATCTCGCCCACCACACACGCGAGACCTCCGACCGCGAGACGGTGTTCGTTTACGACTTCGGTGGTGAGGGTGACGAGAGTCCGCCCGAGTACGAGCGCTCGGGGGTTCGGCTCGAGCAAGATCGGGCCAGCGCCGTGGTCGCGGAAGGGTCGAGCGGCTGCCGCCGACTTCTTCCCGGTCGGGTCCTGTCGCTGCGTCAACACCCGATCCCATCGGTGGACGGCGACTACGCGATCACGCGCGTGGTGCACCGCGCGTACGCGCCTGAAGCTGCCAACGCGCTCGGCGTCGCGCTCTATTCGAACCGCTTCACCGCCATCCCCTCTTCGGTCCCGGCGCGCCCCGCCGCGCCCCGCCACCGCCCCCGGCAAGTGAGCGAGACCGCAGTCGTCGTGGGGCCGCCTGGCGCCGAGACCTACGTCGACGAGCACGGCCGCATCAAGGTGCAGTTTCATTGGGATCTGCAAGGTCGGCGTGACGGGCGGTCGTCGTGTTGGGTGCGCGTCGCGCAGTCGCTCGCCGGCCAAGGTTGGGGGGCGCAGCTGATCCCCCGCGTCGGGATGGAGGTCGTGGTCACGTTCTTGGGCGGCGATCTCGACCGCCCGCTCGTCACCGGCGCCGTCTACAACGCGCTTCACCCGTGGCCGTTCCCGCTGCCACAAGAGGTTCAGAAGAGCGGCCTCCGAACGGCCAGCACACCAGGCGCCAATGGGTTCCACGAGCTGTCATTCGACGACACCGCTGGCCACGAGCGGCTCTTCATCCACGCGCAGCACGATGCGGATCGGATCGTTCGACACGACGACCGCGAAGCGGTCGGAAACGATCAAACGACGGAGGTGGCCAAGAACCGTCGCGCGCACATCGGTCTGAAGGACGAGACGTCGGCCGGAGAAGAGATTCGAGCCGGCATCGGGCAGACGACGACCGGGGCCGTGATGCGCGACAAGAGCTACGCCGTCTCGACCGGCGACGCGACGTTCGCTCTCGATGGCCCCGACGCGGCGCTCTCGGCCTCGGGCAACATCAACCTCCACGCGGCGGGCAACGTCGACATCGAGGCGGGCGGCAAGGTGCGCATCGCCGCGCCGATCGTCGCGGTGGAGGCGGGGATGGTGGTCATCAACGGCGACGCCTCGATCATCGCCAAGTCGGGCGGGCCGGTCGTGGTCAAGGGCGCCACCGTGACCATCAATGGCGACACGATCACCGAGAACTGAGCAAGAAACGGAGACCCCATGAGCAAGGCAGCGCGCGTCCGTTCCCTCCCTTCTCCCCCGCCGGAGGGCGCTCCGAGCGCGAGAGGCGGGCTCACCCGCGGCAAGCTCGTCGCGCTGACCGAGCGGGGCGAGGGCCGCGTCCGCCTGCCCGACGGCGCGGTCCGGGTGGCGCTGCTCGCCACCGCGTTCCCCGACCGGCTCCTCGTTCAGGCCATCCGGAACGGAACGAGGTGCTCCTCGACTACGTTGATGACCAGCCCGTCATTCTCGGCTTGCTCCGCTCTCGGGTAGAGGTCCACCCGGCGACGGAACGACGCACGAAGGACGCTCATGTGCTCGTGGAGGCCAAGCAGACGTTGACGCTCGCCTGCGGCGAGAGCGCGATCGAGCTCCACCACGACGGCCGGGTGAGCATCCGCGGCAAGCACGTCGCCAGCATCTCGAGCGGCCCGCACCTGGTCGAGGGCTCCCCCGTTCGCATCAACTGATCGCACGTGACCGTCACCGTTGCCGTCAACACCCGCACCGTCGTGCACAAGGCCTCCGAGGGCTTGGCCGTCGGCTTTCCCGACGCGTGCAAGACGCCGCCCAGCGGGCAGGTTGTCCCGTACGTGAATACGGCGCACTCTCAGGACGCCGCCGGAACCGCCGCGTCGGTGTTCTGCGACGGCCACGCCGTGATGAAGCTGAGCTCGTACTTCGCTACGAGCTACGGTGACGAGCCGGGCATTCTCGGCGGCGTCATCTCCGGCACGGTGAAGGGCAAAGCCAGCTTCATCACCGCGAGCCAGAACGTCTTCATCGAGGGGGAGCCCACACCCCGCGCCGACGACTACGTCGAGGGCAACCATGGCAGCCCCGCGAACTTGCTGCTCGGAAGGTGGATCCAGCGGATCTTCGCCGCGTTCCCATGGGAGAAGGTCATCGTTTGCGCCGCCATGTGCTTCTGCCACGCGTCCGGGCAGCGGGGGCCGTGCGTCGCGTTCACCCTCGCCACGCCCGGCGTGACCAGGCGGGGCAACGGCTCCGCCTACTCGGCGAAACCTGCTTTCATCTGGGAGCCGCGCGTCCCCGGGATCTACGTCGAGGTCACGTTCGTTCCGGGGCGCGGCCGCAAGGCCGCCAGGTGGGTGCCTGTCTTGACCGAGCAAAAGAACGCAGCCGGCGTCCCCATTCCCAGCTCCGACCACATCCCCGGCTCCATTCGCCCCGACATCGTCATCGCCGAAGACGCGAGCAAGCCGCTCACGCCGCAGAACATCAAGAAGGTCTACGAGCTCAAGTTTCCGGGGGATGGGATGAGTGACAGACAGGAAGCAGAGTACCCCAGGATAGGCGGGAACGAGAAGCTGGAGGTGCTCACGGTCCAGAGCTGCAATTGCAAGAGCTACACCGTGCCCCCGGTTCCTCTGCGACTGCCGAAGTGGGAGAAGCTGAAGAAGCCGCAGCGCGAAAAGGGCTGGTGGGACGACATCGAGGAGCCGCCGCCGATCGTTCCGCCCGTTCCGCTGCCGCGGCCCACGCCGATCCCGCGGCCCAACCTGACGCCGGCGCCCAACATCTTTCCTTTGCTGATCCCTGATTCCTTCTGGGACATCGACCCCAAGACCGGCAACCCGCGACGAGAGGAGCCGTTGTCGTGATCAAGAAGTCGACGCGCCCCAAGCCGAAAAAGTGGCTGCCGCGAGATCATCCCAAGTACGTCGAAGAGATCTGGAAGGTCGATGTTCCCATTCGCCGTGCACTCGGCGCGATGCTCTTCGTGCGAGCAAAGACGAAAGGAGAGAGTGATGCGACGCTGCGCCTCTGGCGACGCTTCCTCGAGCGTGCCGACCCCGAGCTGCAGTGGTGGAACGACAGCAATGTCGAGCGGCTGCGTCCGTTTGAGGATCGGTACCGCGACCACCCCGCTCGAGTCCTCGGGCCGACGCTGAAAAGGCGGACCTACTGGAACGTTCACTCGGGCGATCGGGCTCGTGACGCAGGCTCTCTGCATTTCAGGGCAGCGCTCGGCGCGTCAGCGAAGGCGGATGCCGACCTAGACGTCTTCCTTTGGACGATGAAACATGACGCAAACGCTGAGCTCCTCCTCGGCGAAGCGCTTGAGTTCGCACGCGCGACCGCCGTACGGCACGGCACGATTGGGTTGCTACTGACGCTCTGCGGTCACGACCGATGGGGGGACTTCGCCTCTCCAATGTACGCGGCCTGCGCCCGCTTCCAGGGCCTCGAGTTTCCCCACACGTTCGAACGCGCGCGCTGCCTGGACGGTATCCCGACGAGTAACTGGGTCACGTTCGTCCACCAGACCTTCCTGAAGAAACTCGGTGGCGCCGCCAAGCTCCGCAAGGTGCTGAGCCGCGAGATCATCTTCCACGAAGTCCTCGAGGGGGTTGCCATCCAAGCCGGGTCGCAGCCGCTGCTGGGCGACGTCAACGCGGGTGAAGACTTGCCGCTCTACTACGAGGTTGGCCGCGCGCTCGCGCCCATTCGTTCGGGTACGGCACTTCGGGGCGAGTGGCGCTTGCACTTCGGCGGACCGAACGAGCAGCGCAACAACTTCAACACCGAGGAGACGGCCGCTTGGCTGGCGCGGTTCGAGCGATGATCGCCAAGAAGTCGACGCGCCCCAAGCCGAAGAAGTGGCTGCCGCGGGACCACCCCAAGTACATCGAGGAGATCGAGAAGGTCGACGTGCCGTTGCGCCGCGTGCTCGGTGCGAATCTGTACGTCCGCGCCAAAGCCAGAGGTGAGAGGGAGGCCGTGCTCAAACTCTGGGAGCACTTCCTCGAGCGTGCCGACCCTGACTTGCAGTGGTGGTACGACAGCAATGTCGAGCGTCTGCGTCCGTTTGAAGATCGGTACCGCGACTTCCCAGCTAGGGCCCTCGCGGCGACCCCAAAGAAACTCGCCTACTGGAATGTGCACTCCGGGGACCGCGCGCGCGACGCTGGCGCCCTCCACTTCAGTGCAATGCTTGGTGCGTCGGCTAAAGTCGACGAGCAACTCGATAGCTTCTCTTGGACTGGGAGAGGCGAGTCGCCTCTCGAGAGCCTGCTCGGCGAAGCGCTCGAGTTCGCGCAAACGACCGAGGTGCGGCACGGCACCTTGGGTCTCTCGTTGAGCCTGCCAGCAACGAGCAAGCGGCCTCTCTACCATGGTCACATGTACGCCGCTTGTGCCCGCTTTCAGGGTCTCGACTTTCCTGAGACCTTCGAGCGCGCAAGCTGCCTCGATGGCATCCCCACCAGCAACTGGGTCACGTTCGTTCACCAGACGTTCTTGAAGAAGCTCGGAGGAGCCACGAAGCTGCGAAAGACACTGAGTCGCGAAATCGTCTTTCACGAAGTCCTCGAAGGGATCGCCATCCAGGCTGGCCCGCGGCCGCTGCTGGGTGACGTCAACGCTGGCGAAGACTTGCCGCTCTATTACGAGGTGGGCCGCGCCCTTGCGCCCATTCGCTCGGGCACGGCGTACAGGGGTCGCTGGCGCTTGCACTTCGGTGGACCGAACGAGCAGCGCAACAACTTCAACACCGAGGAGACGGCCGCGTGGTTGTCGCGGTTCGAGCGATGAGCTTCGAAGAGGCGCCTTACCTGCCGCTCCGGCTCGTCGAGGAACAGCTCGACACGCTCGAGGGGCTTTGGCTGCGCCGTCCGGCGCTCGTGTTCGACAAGCGACTCGACCCCTCCCATGTCCGGAAGCTCGACCAACGGATCGATGCTCTGCTGCGCGGGCTCGCACTTCGGCGCGAAGCGTCCATTCGCGAGGCCGCCCTCCGGATGGCGTCGCCTCTCCGCTCCGAGTGCTTCGCGTCGACGCGCGCGTTCCTCTACCTGAGCGGCGTGAGCGCCGTCGATAGCGGTGGCTGCCTCGCGATCCGACCTCGGTGCGAAGGCGTGATTGCCCAGGCGGCTCGCGATGTGCCGCGGGAGATCGCGCTCCGTCTGAGCCCGGGTCATCCGATCGCGCTCGAGGCGCTCGGGCGGCACGAGCTCCTCGAGCCAGCAACCCTCTTGCCTCACCTGGAGGCCACCTCGCCGAGTGTGTTGTTCGCCCTGCGGGCCGCTAGGCATCTCACCTCGAGCGATGCGGTGCTCGCCGCATGTCTGAAGCTGGCGTTCGGCAAACCTCAGCCCCATCAGCCCGTCGGCGCGGTGGCGCACGCCCTCTTCGTGCTCGGGCTCGCCTGCGCCAAGAGCGTCGAACGCGACGCTTTCCCAGCGCTCGTCGACACGGTGCTCGGGGACGCGATCTTCGATCGGCCGTATGCGGTCCGGGTGATGGCCGTCTTCGGGAACGCCGTCACGGCCCGTCGGGTCGGGGCTCGAGCACTTGCCGCTCCGACCGCCGAGCTCGGTTTTTGCTTGGGTATGCTGGGCGTTGCCGAACAAGCGGCCGTGCTCGCGGGCATGGTCGAGCGAGGCCCGGAGCCGCTTGGTCTTGAGGCCATGCGCGCGCTCCATACGATGAGCGGCGTGTGGCCCGCGCGTAGCATCTCTGGAGCGCTTCGCGACGACGGTAGAGGGGTCCAGCCCAACGGAGCGGTCGCACGGGCGCTCGCTGAGGGGCTGGCTCAAGAGCGGCGCACGCGGCGCCACTTGGGCGTCGAGCTCGAGCGTTCGCCCGCGGCCTCGGCGCCAGCGACCCTCCACTGGTTGCATGGGATCACCACGGGCGATGCGCGCTCCGCTTTGGAGGTGCCGGACGGCTTGCTCGAGCCCCGGTCGCGCCCGCGGGCGCTCTGGGAGCTCGGGCCGCCCCAGGAGGAGGCTGACGCGCGGTGAGGTTGGTCAACTTGACCCGCTTCCCAGCGCAAGATCTGGTGCTGCTGGACCGAGATGGGGATGAATGGCTCGTCGTCATCGCAAAAGTGACGGCAGAGCTCCGGTCCGCGCGCCCGGCCGCCGATCAGGCGACGCTCGCCCTCGCCGATCGTTACGACGCGCATGGCGTGCTGATCGTTCCGGCAGACGTCGCCCTCGAAAGAACGGGAACGAGTGTCCTTTGTGAAGGGACCATCGTGGCGGAGCCCGCGTCGTGTGCGATCGGCTCTTGGTCGCTCTCCTTCGCTCGTGACGCGCAGACATCGGCCCACGCGCTCGAGCCACTCCCGCGCGATCAGTCGCCGCGGCTCGATCGAGCGGGAACGTATGACGCTCGCTGGGCTGCCGAGCGAGCGCCGCTCGTGCCGGAGGACTTCGATCCGCGGGCCCAAGACGTCGCGCCGGACGATGCGGTGATTCGACCAGCGCTGCGCGGAGGCGAGCCCGTTCGGCTCGAGAACGTGGGCGTCCCGGGCGAGGTGTGCGGCGCGCTCCCGCGGCTGTTGTTTCGCGTGACCTACGGCGATCACATCCTGCGGCCCGAGGTCGACATCGTTCGGTTGCGCCCCGCCGACGACCGCGTTTCTCTGACATTGCGCTTCGTCTGTGGACCCCTGATTCCGGATCGCCACGAGCGGGCCGTGCTGCGAGAGCTGAACCATCGACCGAGGTCGGGCGTATGAAGATCCTCGGCGCAGGAGCGCGAACGTCGATTGGGGCGACGATGCTCGAGACCGCTCTCTCGCTGCAGGCGGGTATCCAGCGAACGCGACGAGCGCCCTTCGTCGACGACAGAGGCGAGGCCTTTTTGGTGGCACCGGTCGTCGAGATGCGCCGCTCGCTGGAGGGGACCGAACGCGGGGTCGCCCTGGCGAAGCCGGCGCTCGCCGACCTCGCGCAGAGCCGAAG
>ERZ761602.7004-NODE-7004-length-12209-cov-6.904558_pt1 | contig 12209 bp, 9 predicted proteins | sample MGYA00512165_ERZ761602 | MGnify/ENA primary metagenome ERZ761602 (study PRJEB28899, sample SAMN02445085) | bioreactor sludge metagenome | biome: EBPR sludge; isolation source: Thorneside wastewater treatment plant | place: Australia: Brisbane, Thorneside... | reverse complement strand
TACGTCAACTGCTGAACGCCACCAAGCGGGCGGCGATCATGGTTGACGGAACCCTAGTTGGCGCCGCCGATCTCGGCCTGGCGGCTGCTGGATCCCAAGAGTGCGGTCAAGCAGGCGAGCCGTCGTTTGACTTGCGCCAAGCCCGCGAGACTGCCGAGCGCCAGGTCATCGTCGCGGCGCTCGCGCGCACGGCGGGCAACATGGCCCGTACGGCCGATCTCCTTGGCATCAGCCGGCCGACCTTGTACGACCTGATGAACCGATTGTCGATCCGACAGCAAGTTGGCGCCTGACGAATCTGCGTACGGCGCTGCAAGACCGCACCTTCGTTGCGGGAACAGACATGCTCAACCACCCAACTGGGGCCGTCGCCATGGCAAATCGAATGCTGCGCATCACGTTGATTGCAAGTGTGGCAATGGGTCTGCTGGCCTGCGGCGAAAGGACCGACGACGAACTGCTGGCCGATGCCAAGGCCCGCGTGGCCAAGCGCGACTACGCATCAGCCACCGTCGACCTGAAGACGGTGCTGCAGCGCCGCCCGACGGACGGCACTGCACGTCTGCTGCTTGGCAGAACCTTGCTGGAACAGGGGAATGCCCCGGCGGCCGTGCTGGAGTTGGAAAAGGCCAGGGAGGCTGGCGCGGAGGCGGCCGATGTCGCCCCGCTGCTGGCGCAGGCTTGGCTGGACGTTGGAAAGGCGAAGGAACTGGTTCAGACCTACGCCGGCACGGTGCTGACGCCGCCGTCGGCGCAGGCCGACTTGTTGGCCTTCATCGCCGTGGCTCAGTTTCGCCTTGGGCGAAATGCAGAAGCGGAGGCAACGCTGAAGCAGGTGCTGGAAATCGACGCCAATCACCCCGAAGGGTTGACGTTGCGAGCCAAGCAGGCAGCGGCCGACCGGCGCTTCGACGAGGCACTGGCCTTGGCGCAACGTGCCATCCGCCCAGACCGGGGCAATGGCGAGGCGCATATGGTTCGCGGCGCCATCCTGCGATTGACCCAGAAGGAAGGCGCTGCGGCGGTCAAGGAGTTCGAGCAGGCTGCTGCCGATCCAAGGGCCACCATGGCCGCACGTACGGCCCTGGTCCAAACTTACTTGATCAAGCGCCAAGTGCCTGAAGCAAAGTCCCAGGTCGAGGCCTTGCAGAAAGTCTTCCCCAAGAATCCCAGCGTGGCCTATCTGGCCGCAGTCGTTGCGTTCTTGGCCAGGGACTATGCCAATGCGGACGCGATCGCTGTCGATCTTTTGAGGATCGCACCCTCCAACCAACAAGTGTTGACCCTTGCCGGGGCCACTGCGCTTCAACGTGGTGACCTGCTCAATGCCGAAGCGCGGTTGGGCAAGGTGGTGCAGACCGTCGAACGCGCCCCCATGGCGCGCAAGTTGTTGGGTGAAACGTATGTCAAGCTCGGACAGCCGGACAAGGCCCTGCAGGCACTGGCACCGCTGACGGACGGCGCCAGTGCCGATGCCGAGGCGCTCGCTCTCGCCGGCCAGGCCCACCTGATGGCGGGCCGGCTGGATCTGGCGGAGGATGCCTTTGCCGTCGCGGCCAAGCTCAAGCCCGATGATGTCCAGGTACGGACGGCTCTGGCTCTGACGGATCTGGCCAAGGGGAACGTCGAATCGGCGATCGATGCACTGCAAGCCCTGGCTGCCAAAGACCCGGGAGAAACGGCGGACCTGGCCTTGATCACGACGCAGATGCGGCGACAGGACCATGCCGCAGCATTGGCCGCCATCGACAGACTGCAGACCAAGCAGCCTCAGAAGGCGATGCCCCAGCAACTGCGCGGGCAAGCTTTGCGGGGAATGGGCGATCTGGCGGCCGCGCGGGCCGCGTTCGAGGCGGCCCTGAAGCTGGAGCCACAGTACTTTCCGGCCGTGGCAAACCTCGCGCTGCTGGACGTGCAGGAAGGCCGCTTTGACATTGCGCGCGAGCGTTTGCAGGCTGCTGTGAAGGCCAACCCCAAGAACATCGCGGCGCACATGGCCTTGCTCGATGTGGTCAGCAAGCAGGGCGACAAGACCCACGAGCGGATGGAACTGATCGAAGGCGCGATCAGCGCCAACGCCGTGGAACCCGCTCCGCACATTGCAAAGATTGCATTGCTGTCGGCCAACGGTGACACCAAGGGCGCGGCCAACGCCGCGCAAGTGGCATTGGCTCGGATTCCGGCTCACCCCCAGATGCTGGATGCTGCCGGGCAGGCCTTAGCGTTGGCCGGTGACCATCAGCAGGCGATCAGCGTCTTCAATCGACTGGCCAGCCTGGCCCCAAAGTCCGCGTTGCCGCACCTTCGCCTGATGGAGCTGCACCAGCGCCGCGGTGACTTGGCCGCCGCGAAGGCGAGCCTGCATCGGGCGTTCGAGGCGGCCCCACTGGCGCCGGAGGTGCATGCGCAGCTGGTGGCGCAAGCTCGGCGCACCAAGGACCCAAAATCGGCGTTGGCGCAGGCCAAGGAGGTGCAGCGGCGATTCCCCGATTCCGCGCTTGGTCATTTGCTGGAAGGGGACCTCGAGGCGAGCCGAAAGGACTGGGCGGCGGCGCTCGCTGCCTATCGCAGGGCCCTGGACAAGCCGGGTGCTGGGAGCAAGCCCCAGATCGTGGTCTTTGGGGCGCTCTTGGCGGGGAGCGGCCAGGCTGCTGCCGACCGATTTGCTGCCGACTGGCTGCAAAAGCATGTCAAGGACACCCCGTTCATCGAGCACCTGGGGGGTCAGGCCCTACTGCGAAAGGACTTTGCCCGCGCCGAGGCGTTGTACCAGCAGGTGCTTACGGTCAATCCGCGCAGCGGGGCGGCGCTGAACAACCTGGCCTGGTTGATGGCAGAGCGGGGCGCAAAGGGGGCCGTCCAGTACGCGGAGAAGGCGCTGGCATTGGCTCCGGATGCTGGACCGGTACTCGACACGCTGGCCAAGGCGCTGGCCGTCGAAGGCGACATGAATCGCGCCGTGCAGGTTCAGCGCAGGGCAATCGAAGTCATGCCTGCGAACGTCACCTTTCGCTTGAACTTGGTGCGCCTTCATCTGAAGGCCGGTGACAAGGCAAAGGCGCGAAACGAACTCGACGAAGTTGAGAAGCTTGCGCCCAAGGGCTGGGGAAAGCAGGAACTGGGCGAGTTGCACAAGGCACTAGTGTCCTGATTGAGAAGTTCGCAGACAAAACCTCTCGATGCTCGCGAGGATGTCGTCGGCGGTCTTGGTCCAGACGAACGGCTTGGGGTCCTCGTTGTTCAGGTCGACGTACTGCCGGATGGACTTCTCTGTTGGCGCCGACCGAAAACTGAGCCAGGTGTTCGACCTACCTGCCCGGGTTATCCACAGATGGGCGGGGCTGCAGGAGTGATCACCATGCACACTGGCGTTGGGCTTCCGTGATGCAGCTCTTCACTGCCACGCAGCGTGTCGCCGGTCTTTACACTTGGGTTGATCAGGCTTGCGCGCCGCCATCTAAGTCTTTGTTTTTTAGACAAAAAACTCCACTGGCATCTAGTGTGCAACTGCTTGATGGAAGTCTGCCAACCCCTGGCTTCAACCTCATCGAAGGAGTGATCATGAAGAAGCTTATGAAGTCCGCGATCGCGCTAGCGGCAATCGGTGGGGCTATGCACGCCCACGCCACTTTGGTGATCGATAAGTTCAACGTGGGCAAAGCCGCTGGTGACCAGTTTGTTGCATCAGAAGGTTCCATCGAGTACAGCACGAGCGATCTGACCACCAACGCCAATATTTTGGGCGGTCAGCGAGATATCATCATTGAACGCACCATCAGCGGCGGAACGGGCACGCGGGTTTCCGCGTTGGTCAACACGACCTCTAACTTGTTCACGTTCAGCCAAGATACCTTGACTGCTGGCTACTCGATTCTTCGTTACGACGGTGCGCTTACGACTGCGACTGATGCCATCGACACCGGCGGCTTGGGCACGGTCTGTGTTTCGTGTGAGGCGGTTGGGTTCCTGTTCCAATTCGGCTCAGACTCTCCGTTCCCGAATCCGTCGGTGAATGATCCTTTTGCGATCAAAATTGAAGTTTGGGGTGCTGGCGGGGCAGCGTTCAACAGCTTTACGGAAATTGTTCCTGGTACGGGGGGTGCTTCGAACCTCCAGCCCGGCTTTGTCCTGTTGAACGAGGCTGCTTGGACAAATCCTGGGTTCGACTGGTCCGATGTCAGCGCTCTGCAGATCACCTTTAACTCAGGTTCGCCGCGCGCTGTGGAAGTTGATTTCGCTTTCACGGCCCCTGAGGGAGCCGTGCCGGAGCCAGGCTCCATCGCGCTGGCCGGCCTTGCTCTGTTGGGCGTTGCGGCCGCTCGACGTCGCAAAGCGCGTTGAACCTATTGGGGGGTGGTCCAAGGCCACCGCTTCATATTGAGGCCCGGCATTTGCCGGGCCTTTTTCATTCCTGGCCGGCCTCTATTGTCGTGCCGTATCCGTAAGCATGACCTGAAGGCCGCATTGATCCTCAAGGGCTGAGCACCCAAGCATGTGTACAAATGAAACCCTGTGGGCAATCGGGAGCGTACGCCCAAATTTTCCTGGGGCACGGCTCCGAGTGCTGCGAATGGGACCAGCAGCCGAGGACTGAGGAATCCCGCAGGATCCACCCGGCCGCATTTGAATGCTGCTGCCGAATCCCTGGCGGTCGATCGCGTCGGCCTGAAGGACGTGCCCATCCGTAAGATGGGTTCGCCGTGAGCGTACCAGTTTGGGCTTGGTCGCCGCAGGCAAATGAAGCCGGCTGCCGCCGGCATAGCTGAATGCCTGCGCCTTCCGGCTGATTGCGGAGGGCTACACTCTGCTCCAGCCCTTCAGCGCAACCTGACCATGGAAAGCGGCAATCCCAGTGACGAGACCAGTCGCGGCGCCTCCGTTGCCGCCCTGACCGGCATCGAAAAGTCCTACCAGATGGACGACGTGACGGTGCCCGTGCTCAGGGGCATCGACGTCGAGGTTCGTCCGGCACTTTTCACCGTCCTGCTCGGCCCTTCCGGCAGCGGCAAGACCACCCTGCTCAACCTGGTGGGCTGCCTGGACAGGCCCGACAAGGGCAAGGTGGTCGTCGCCGGCACCGACGTCAACAGCCTGAGCGACGACGAGCTGGCCGACTTCCGCAGCGAGAACATCGGCTTCGTCTTCCAGTCCTTCAACCTGATCCCGGTGCTGACGGCCTTCGAGAATGTCGAGTACCCGCTGATCCTGGCCGGCATGGACCCCGACCGCCGCCAGCGGCGCGTCAAGCGCCTGCTCGAGGCTGTCGGCCTGGCCGAGCGTGCGCACAACCGGCCGGGGCAGCTCTCCGGCGGTCAGCGTCAGCGCGTGGCCATCGCGCGGGCGCTGGCCCGCAAGCCCAAGGTCGTCATCGCCGACGAACCCACTGCCAACCTCGACAGCCAGACCGGCGCAGCCATCATCGCGCTGATGCGCTGGATGCAGCAGAACTTCAAGATTTCGTTCATCTTCTCGTCGCACGACAGCGGGCTGATCAAGGCGGCGGATGACCTGATCGTGCTGCGCGACGGCGTCATCCAGTCGGTGCGGCGCAAGCCCGACGGCGCCGCCGATGCGCCTTCGTCGCTGCCCGGTGAGGACACTTCGGAAGCGACCTGGGGCACGGAGGGGGCGCCGACCGATTTCACGTTCCTGCAGGACGAAACCCGGCCCATCGCGCGATGATGACCTTGTCACTGGCCACGCGGAACCTGCTGCGCAACCGCCGCCGCTCGCTCGCCACCTTGCTGGCGCTGGCCATCGGCGCCACGGCGGTGCTGCTCTTCGGCGGCTACAGCGCGGACATCCGCTACACGCTGCTGACCGACTATGTCTCGCGTGGCGGCCACCTGCAGATCCAGCACAAGGACTTTCACCTCTTCGGCAACGGCAATCCCACGGCCTACGGCATCGCCGATTACCAGAAGCTGATCGACGCCATCCGGAACGACCCGGCGATCAAGGACGAGATCCGCGTCGTCACCCCGAAGCTGCAGTTCGGCGGGCTTGCCGGCAACTACCAGGCCGGCGTCTCGCGCACGGTCATCGGCCTCGGCTATGTCACCGATGACGTGGTGATGCTGCGCAACTGGAACGAATTCGGCATCCTGGCCGTCTGGGGCCCCTATCCACTGGCCAAGACGCCCGACGATGCCGCACTCGTCGGCATCGGGGTGGCCCGGGTGCTGTTGCTGTGCGAGCAGCTTGGGGTCCCCAACTGCCCGCGGCCACAGGTGCTCGATCAGCCTGCCGCCAACGGCCCCGCCTTGCCCGCCGACATCGCGGCCCTGGCCACAGGCACGCAGTCGGCGCAGGCGGCGCCGCAGGCCGGGCCCGCAGGTGCCCAGATCGAGCTGCTGGCCACGCAACCCCGCGGATCGCCCAATGTCGCGTCGCTGAAGGTCGTCGCGGCCGAAGACCAGGGTTTCAAGGAGCTCGACGAGATCACTGTCAAGCTGCACCTTGCTCAGGCCCAGCGCCTGGTCTACGGGCGCGGCGATCCGCGCGCCACGTCGATCATCGTGCAGCTGCATCACACCAGTGCCATCCCGGACGTGGCCCCGCGCCTGCGCAAGCTGACCGACGAGGTCATGCCTGGGCATTCACTCGCGGTGCTCGATTTCGAGGAGATCAATCCGTACTACGGTGAGACCATCGCCCTCTTCAACACCATCTTCGGCTTCATCTTCGTGCTCATCGGCGGCATCGTCCTGTTCACCGTCAGCAACACCATGATGGCCGCCGTGATGGAGCGCACCACCGAAATCGGCACCGTGCGCGCCGTGGGCCTGCGCCAACGGGGCATCCGCCAGCTCTTCGTCACCGAGGGCTTCCTGCTGGGCTGCGTCGGCGCGTTGGTCGGGGTCGTCAGCGCCCTGGTGCTCGCCGCGCTGGTCAACAGCCTGGGCCTGACATGGTTGCCGCCGGGCACCTCGACGCCGCTGCCGCTGACCATTCGCGTCTTCAGCGAAGCGGGCATGATCATCGGCACGGCCATCGGCCTGGTGGCCATTGCCACGTTGTCGGCCTGGCTGCCCGCCTGGCGCGCGGCCAACCTGAGCATCGTCGATGCACTGAGGCACGCATGATGAATCGATCGACCTTTGTCCGCTCCCTGGCGGTGCTGCCGGCTTGTCTGAGTCTCGGGGCGTCCAGGCACGCGCTCGCCAACCCCGATCCGCAAGCCCTGCTGGCGGCCAGCGATGCCATCCGCAACCCGTCGCAGCCCTTCCGCGTGACGGTGACGCTGATCGAGTTCGAGAAGGGCCAGCAGGTCGACACCAGCACGCTGACCAGCTATGCGCGGACGATGGAAGCCGGCGGCCAGTTCGCGACCCTGGTGCGCTTCGTCGAACCGGCCCGCGACGCCGGCAAGCTGATGCTCAAGAATGGCAAGGACCTGTGGTTCTACGACCCCGGCACCAAGTCGAGCGTGCGCATCTCGCCGCAGCAGCGGCTGATGGGCGAGGCGTCGAACGGCGACGTCATCACCGTGTCGTTTGCGCGCGACTACAAGGCCACGCACGCCGGCGAGGAGAAGACCACCGATGGCGAGCGCAAGGAACGCAAGGCCCACAAGCTGCTGCTGGCCGCCGCCACCGACGACGCCACCTATGCAGCCATCGAGCTCTGGGTGGACACCGAGAACCGCCGTCCCATCAAGGCGCGGTTCCTGGCCGACTCGGGCCGGCTGCTCAAGACCGCCTACTATCGGCGTTACCAGAGCCAGCTTGGTGCCGAGCGGCCGACCGAGACCGTGATCATCGACGGGCTCAACCCCCAGCAGGTGACCCTCGTCCGCCTGTCGGATTTCTCGGCGCGCAACATCCCGACGGCCTGGTTCCAGCGTGACCACCTGCCTCGATTCCAGGGAGACTGACACGATGCGCAAGACTCGCGCAAGGGCGGCCGCCTTCGTGGCCGCGGTGCTGGGGGCCGGCCATCCGGGCGCCATGGCCTCCGACGATGCTGCGCTTTCGCTCGTGCCGCAGGCGGCCGATTCGTCGGCTGGCAGCGGTCCGCGGGCGCTCAGGGTCTTCGGCGAACTGGCCGTCGGGCGCCTGGGGCAGCGGTACGGGCTGCCGTCCGAGGACAGCCGGCGCGCTTCGCTGGACCTCACCTGGGACGCCAGGTTTGCGCCGCAATGGCGCGCCGTGCTGTCCAACCGGCTCGACGACATCCATCCGACCGGGCCGGGCGGGCGATCGACGCTGAACAGCGTGCGCGAAGCCTTCGTCGGCTGGCAGTCCGGCGATGCCCGTCAGGGCGTGGACCTGGGGCGTGTCAACGTGCGCTTCGGTCCGGCTTATGGCTTCAACCCGACCGACTATTTCCGCGAAGGCTCGTCGCGGGCGGTGACCACCGCCGATCCACTGGCCCTGCGCGAGAACCGCCTGGGCACGGTGATGCTGCGCGCGCAACGCCTGTGGGACGGCGGGGCTGTTTCCGTGGCCGTGGCGCCCAAGCTGAAGGACGAACCAAGCCGCGAATCCTTCAGCCTGGACCTGGGCGCCACCAATCACGCCGACCGCGCGTTGGTCAGCGTCAGCCTGCAGCCCGGTGGAACGGTCAGTGCCCAGGCCTTTGCCTACCATGACCGCGGCACGGGCTGGCAACTGGGCGCCAACGGCACGGCCTTGTGGGGTGATGCCACGGTGGCCTTCTTCGAATGGTCGGGCGGCAAGGACACCGAACTGTTCAGCGCCACCTTCGACGCCAGCCCCAAGGTGTCGACGCGGCACCGCGCGGCGGCAGGCCTGACCTACACCACGCCTTCCAGGCTCTCGATCACCGGCGAGCTGCAGTACAACGGCTTTGCACTCGACCGCCAGCAATGGCGGCAGGCCGTGGACCAGGTCGGCATCGAGGCCATGGGCGCCTACCTGTACGAGGTGCAGCGGCGCCAGGACATCGCGTCACGCAAGGCGGTGATGGTCTACGCGTCGCAGAAGGACGCCTTCGTCAAGAACCTCGATGTGACCGCGCTCGTGCGCTACAACACCGGGGACCGCAGCCGCTTCGTGTGGGCCGAGGCCCGTTACCACTTCCGCAAGGTCGACGTGGCGCTGCAGTGGCAGGCCAACCAGGGCAGGGCGTCGAGCGAATACGGCGGCCTGGTCGACCGCAGCCTCGTGCAGGTGCTGGCCGCGTTCTACTTCTGACGCGCCGGTTTGGCGGCGCCGCCGTTCAGGCCCGACGGAAGGCCAGCACCACGTTGCTGCCGCCGAAGGCGAAGGAGTTCGACAGCGCCAGCGGCAGCGACCCGACCTCACGGCCTTCACCCAGCACGTGGTCGACCCCGGTGCAGCCCGGGTCCAGGTCGGACCGGTGGGCCGTGGGCGGGATCATGCCCTTGTGCACCGACAGCACCGTGATCAGGGCCTCGATGGCGCCCGAGGCCCCCATCAGGTGGCCGTGCATCGACTTGGTGGCGCTGACGGCCAGCCTGGCCGCGGCGGTGCCGAAATGCTGGCGCAGCGCGTCGATCTCCACCGGGTCGCCTTCCGGTGTGGCCGTGCCATGGGCATTGACATAACGCACTTCGTCAGCGGCGGCGCCGGCCTCGCGGAGGGCATCGCGCAAGGCGCGCAACTGGCCCGAAGCCAGCGGCGCGGTGATGTGTCCGTGATCGCATGAGCTGCCCGCCCCGGCCAGCTCGGCATAGATGCGTGCGCCACGCTTGAGCGCATGCTCGCGCTCCTCGAGCACCAGGATCGCCGAGCCTTCGCCCAGCACCAGCCCGCCGCGGTCGGCCGCAAAGGGCCGGCAGGCCGCACGTGCGGCATCCGCATCGGCCGCGGGCGCCAGCACCTGCATCGACAACCAGGCCTTGACGACGCCATAGGGCAGGGCGGCCTCCGAACCGCCGGTGACGGCGACATCGCAATCGCCAGCCCGGATCCGGCGCGCGCCGTCGGCAATGGCGGCTGCCGCCGAGGCACAGGCCACCGAATAGGTGAAGCAGGCCCCACCCAGCCCGAACAACTGGGCCACGTGGGCGGCCGCGGCGTTGTTCATGCACTGCACCACGGTCAGCGGCGACAGCCGCGACCGGTTGCGCAGGAACAGGTCGCGGTAGCCCTTCTCGGTGGTCTGCGCGCCGCCGACGCCGGTGCCCAGCAGCACCGACGAGCGCTCGCGCTGCTCTTCGTCCAGGGTGTCCAGGCCCGCGTCGGCCCAGGCCGCCGAAGCAGCCAGCACGGCCATCTGGCTGACACGGTCCAGCGTCGCGGCGCGCCCGCGGCCCAGCAGCGGCGCGGCATCGACCGACGCGCACACCGCGCTGGCAATGGTGGCCGAATGGGGCTCGTCGCCAACGGCATTCAGCGTGATGGCGCTGCGCCCGGCCATCAGGTCGGCAAAGGCGGCCTGCGTGTCGTTGCCCAGCGGAGAAGTCAGTCCCAGGCCCGTGACAACGACCCGGCGGCGAGCGTCACCCATCGTGTCAGCCCTGTGCCGCCTTGGCGGACAGCTGGCTCATGAAGGGCTCGATCAAGCGTTGCAAATCCGCAACGGTCTGCGGGCGCTCCGTCGGCTCGGCGATGGATGTGCCCAGCGTGTCCTCGAGCGCGAACAGCATCTCGGCCAGGGACAGCGAGTCGACGTTGAGGTCGGCCAGGGTCGCCGAAGGCACCACCGCCTCGGACGGGGCGTCGCAATATTTGCCGATGACCTGACGAATCAGCGTCAGGGAATCCATTTCAGGCGCGGACATGCTCCGAACTCCTCGTGGTTGCGGGCGTCACGGTGAGCGCGCCCCTGGCGGTTGAATCGGCCGCGGCATCGGCGCCTTGAAGGAAATCCTTCATCTCGCTGAGAACCCGTGCCTTTTCCTTGTCGATGCTGATCATGTGATAGCTGTCTTCCAGCAGGACAAAGTTCACCCGTTGCGAGCTTACGCCACTTGCCACCTCGAAAGCACTGCGCGGCGAGGCGGCGTCGTCCTCGCGAGCATGGACGAGCAAGGTGGGCGACTTGATGCTGCGCATGCCCTGACGCACCAGGCGCATCAGGTTCTGCGCCTCGAGCAGGTCCTTGACCCTCAGCACGGCGGCACCGGCGTCCGAACCACCTGACTCCTTCATCTGTGCGGCGATCCAGGTCCGCAGCCGTTCGTCCTTCAACCCGAACGGCTCGCGCTCCTTGACGGCGATGCGGCCGGCCAGTGGCAGCACACGCGCCAGCGGCAGCATCCAGCGTGTCCAGGGGGCGGCCCAGCCGTCGTAGTGCAGGGTGGTCGACAGGGCCAGCACATGCGACACCGCGTCACCGCGCTGGGCCGCCACATGCAGCGACAGCAAGGCGCCAATGCACAGCCCGCCCACGGCCAGGGCGTCGCACTGCTGCCGCATGCGGTCGAACTCGGCCACCGCGGCCTGGGCCCACTCCCGATGGCCCCGGGGACGTGCAGCCGGAAGACCGTGGGAATAGCCTTCGATGACGGCGATGCGCACGGTATACCCGGCGCGATGCAGCCCCCGTGCCAGGTACTGCAGTTCCAGCGGCGTGCTCGAAAGCCCGTGAAAGAGCAGCACGCCGTGCCGGCCGCCCGGAAGATTCAATGCACGCGGCGCGTTCGACTTGGCCTGTGCCTTGGCGGTCGATTCGGCCACCGGGGACGCATCGGGCGTCCGCAGCACGGTCAGCCTGGCGACGGCCTCCTCGTCGCCCTTGCGATAGAGGCCGGTGGCCCGTCCGCTGGCGTCGGGCCTGCCTTCCTCGACCCAGGTCCCCAACCGGCTCGGTTCAAAACGGCTCGGCCCGAACCGGCTTTCGCCGAACCGGCCGCGGCCGGCATCGGCATCAGGGGTTCGGGGCATGTCGGGTTTCATGGGGCGGGGACGGGCGGACTCTGCGGTCAAGCCGCCATTGTCCATCGGGACGAGGCGAAAGTCGTCGAATCACGGCCGGCAGCAGCCTCATTCGACCGGTACAGGCGGCCAGACTTCATGCCGGACAAGAAGTGTTACCAGTCGCCTCGGACGACCGATCGGCGCCGTGGAGCCCGTCCGTGAATTTTCCGCTGCACCCTGCTCGGCGCCCCCACGGCCGGGGCTGGCATCGGAGGCCGTGTGCGAAGATCCTGATTCGTCAGGAACCAGGTAGCTTCCCCGGGGCCGACAATGCCCGGGTCTGGTCCATGCCCGCAGGTGAGGGACCCCTCGACCTGTCCGTGAACTCTGTCGTGAGCCGCGAAATGCCAACGTTGACTG
>ERZ761602.7003-NODE-7003-length-12212-cov-130.016780_pt1 | contig 12212 bp, 12 predicted proteins | sample MGYA00512165_ERZ761602 | MGnify/ENA primary metagenome ERZ761602 (study PRJEB28899, sample SAMN02445085) | bioreactor sludge metagenome | biome: EBPR sludge; isolation source: Thorneside wastewater treatment plant | place: Australia: Brisbane, Thorneside... | reverse complement strand
AAGGATTACTTTTATACGGAAAATATACGCCATATGGCGTATATACATATGTTACAAGCAACCCTAAAAGACGACAGTGCTAAACATGAACAGACAGAAAAACGACATAAAAGCCAACCGCACATTTAGCACATTTGGTTTTGCCCGACACACAAGCCAACGATTCGCAAAACCAAAAGAGCTAAATTTTGCCAACGCACCGACCGACACTAAAAAGTAGAACATGAACAAAAAGGACTTATCAGAAGCGGACATAAAAGAGAAGTTTATCACTCCTGCTGTGACAAAGGCTGGTTGGGACGAACAAACTCAACTTGGACGAGAAATATTTTTTACAGACGGACGTATTTATGTAAAGGGCAAAATGACTGCAAGAGGAAAAAGGAAATTTGCCGACTACATTTTATTTTACAAACCGAACGTTCCTATTGCAATAATTGAGGCAAAAGACAATAATCATTCTGTAAAAGCAGGAATCCAACAAGCACTTGGATATTCGAATACACTTGACATTCCTTTTGTTTTCAGTAGCAACGGAGACGGTTTTTATTTCCACGACAAAACTGTTACAAGCGGAAATATTGAAACCGAACTTTCGAATGACGAATTCCCAAGCCCAGAACAACTTTGGGAGAAATACAAAAAATATAAAGGCATTGAAGATAAAGAAGTTGAAAGCGTAATTTCAACAGACTATTTTTCTGATGGCTCTGGTCGTTCCCCTAGGTATTATCAACAAATTGCCATTAACAGAACCATTGAAGCTGTTGCGAAAAAGCAAGACAGAATTCTTTTGGTAATGGCAACTGGAACAGGAAAAACCTATACGGCTTTTCAAATTATTTACAGACTTTGGAAAAGCGGAGCAAAAAAAAGAATTTTATTCTTAGCAGACAGAACTTCACTCATTGACCAAACTGCAAGAGGTGATTTCAGGCATTTTAAAGATGCTATGACAATAATAAAACATAAACAAATTGACACAGCATATAATGTTTATTTAGCACTGTATCAAGGTTTATCAGACAGCAAAACCGATGACGCATACAAACAATTTAGTCCAGAATTCTTTGACTTAATTGTAGTTGATGAGTGCCACAGAGGAAGTGCAAAAGAGGATAGCAAGTGGCGTGAAATTTTAGAGTATTTCAAAACTGCTACTCATTTAGGCATGACTGCAACACCAAAAGAAACCAATGAAACTTCCAACATTGAATATTTTGGCGAACCAGTTTACATATATTCACTAAGGCAAGGAATTGACGATGGCTTCCTGGCACCTTACAAAGTAATCAAAGTAACGCTTGACATTGATGCTGAAGGTTGGAGACCACCAAAAGACTTTTTAGATAAAAACGGCAATCCAGTTGAGGATAGAATTTACAACAGAACAGACTTTGATAAAAATATTGTAGTTGATGAACGTAGAGAATTAGTTGCAAAGAAAATAACCGAATTTCTAAAAGGAAACGACCGCTTTGCCAAAACAATTGTTTTTTGCATTGACATTGAGCATGCCGAAGGCATGCGAACCGCATTGGCTAACGCCAATGCCGATTTGGTTTCTCAAAACAATAAGTATGTCATGCAAATTACAGGCGACAACGAAGAAGGAAAAAGAGAGTTAGACAGCTTTATAAATCCAAGTGAACGCTATCCCGTTATAGCGACAACTTCAAAATTAATGACTACCGGTGTTGATGCCCAAACTTGTAAACTCATAGTATTGGATAGTAATATCGGTTCTCCGACTGAGTTCAAACAAATTATAGGTAGGGGAACACGAATCAATGAAGAATACGGAAAAACCTATTTTACAATTATAGATTTCCGAAATGTAACCAATCTTTTTGCAGACCCTAATTTTGATGGCGACCCTGTAATGATTAAAGACGTTACCGAAGATGATGATATTTCAGGAACTGAAGATGAAGTAACAGACGAACCAATTGTTGATATAGTTGATGGTGGTGATGTAGAATTTCCAACGCCTGAATATCCAACCGTAACTGGTGGTGGCTTTATTGTAGCAGAACCAGACCCAAGAGAAAAAATTAGGGTGAACGGTGTTGAAGTTAAAATTGTAAACGAACGAGTGCAATATTTAGGTGCTGACGGACGAATAATTACCGAAAGTCTGAAAGATTACACCAAGAAAAATGTAATTGAAAAATACGCAACGCTTGAAACCTTTTTGAATTCATGGAAAAATGCCGATAAAAAAAAGGCAATCGTTGAAGCATTGGAACAACAAGGAATTTTCTTTGAAGCATTAAAAGAAGAAATCGGAAAAGACTTTGACCCTTTTGACTTGATTTGTCATGTAGCTTATGAAGCAAAACCATTGACAAGAAAGGAACGAGCTAACAACGTAAAGAAAAGAAACTACTTTACTAAATATGGAGAAAAAGCACAATCAGTAATTAAAAGTCTGCTTGACAAATATGCAGACGATGATTTACTCACAATTGAAAGTTTAGATGTTCTAAAACTTGACCCTTTAAACAAACTCGGTTCGCCACTTGAAATAATCAATGCTTTTGGTGGAAAAGAAAATTACATACAAGCATTGAAGGAATTAGAAAACGAACTTTATAAAGTAGCATAGGAATGGCAAATGTTGGTGCAGTAATAAGTAGCATAAGAAATATAATGAGGCAAGACAGAGGTATCTCTGGCGATGCACAACGATTAGAGCAATTAGGTTGGATGTTGTTTCTGAAAATAATGGACGACAAAGACCAGGAATTGGAAGTGATTAAAGACAATTACGTTTCGGTCATTCCTGAAAAATTTCAATGGAGAAATTGGGCTTCAAATCCCGAAGGAATTACGGGTGATGAATTGATAAATTTTATTGACAGCAACGAACTGACCAACAAGGGGCTTTTCCTATCATTAAGAGAGTTAAAAAGCACAACAAATCCAAAACGTGCTATGATAGTTAAATTGGTTTTTGATGGCACAAATAACTACATGAAAAGTGGTTATGAAATGCGTAAGGTAATCAACAAACTAAATGAAATAGACTTTACAAAATCAGAGGATAAACACGTTTTTGGAAATATCTACGAAAGCATTTTACAGGAGTTAAGAGACGCAGGAAACAAAGGCGAATATTATACGCCAAGGGCAGTAACTCAATTAATGACCATGATGACTAACCCAAAATTGGGTGAAAAAGTGTTAGACCCTGCTGCTGGAACTGGTGGTTTCTTAACTGCTGCAATCGACCATGTAAGAGAAAATTATGTAAAAACCGTAGATGATGAAGCTGTTTTACAAACTTCCATAACAGGTTGGGAATTAAAACCTGTTGCCTATGTGCTAGGATTAACCAATTTGATTCTTCACGAGATTGATGTACCCGACTATCACTACATAGACAGTTTAAAAAAGGAGTACAATAGCATAGGAAAGAAAGACCAAGTTGATGTAATTCTTGCAAATCCGCCTTTTGGAGCAAGCATAGCTGATGGTGTAGAAACGAATTTCCCTGCTAATTTTCGAAGCAAAGAATCTGCACAGTTGTTTTTAGCATTGATGGTTCAATTATTAAACAGTAACGGTCGTGCCGCTGTTGTATTGCCAGATGGTTGTGTAAAAGGAGATGGTGCAAGGATTAGAGAAAGGTTATTAGAAACATGTAATCTTCATACAATTGTGAAATTGCCAGAGACAGCTTTCTTTCCCGCCACAGTTAGTACCAACCTTTTATTTTTTGAAAAGGGTGAGCCAACAAAAGAAATCTGGTACTATCAACATAAATTTCCCGAAAATCAAAAAAGCTACTCCAAAACAAAACCTATTGATTTTAAAGAATTCAAAGACATAATAGACTGGTGGCATAATAGAGAAGAAAACGAAAATGCGTGGAAAGTTAAAGTTGAAGATTTAGTTGATTTCGATTTGGACATTAAAAGGCAATTTGTTTCAGAGAAGAAAGAAATTGATGTACCAAAAACTATTTCGAACATTAAATCAAAGACTACTCAGTTGACAAATTTGATTAATCAATTTGAAGAAAAATCTTTTTCGAACAAAAGCGAAGTAAAGCCAATCAAGTCTTTCTTGAAAAGAATTAAGAATCCGATTGATATTGAAGATGATGTGATTTACAAAAGAGTAACCATTAAAACTAATCACAATGGTATTAGTCTAAGGGACGAAGAAATAGGTGCTAACATTGGCACTAAAAAACAATTTACTGTAAAGCCTAACCAATTTTTACTGTCAAAAATTGATGCTAGAAATGGGGCATTTGGTATTGTGCCAGCCGAATTAGACAATGCAATAATTACAGGAAACTTTTGGACGTATGATGTTGACAAAATCATTGTTGATATTAACTGGTTCTTATATTTTACAGAGTCGCACCATTTTATAGATATATGCAAGACGGCTTCTACAGGTTCGACACATAGAAAATACTTGGATGAAACAAAGTTTCTTAACCACAAAATAAAAGTTCCTTCAATAGATGAACAACGTGCTGTAGTTAATGAAATTAATAAAGTGAAGGACATGCAATATTTGAATTTACAAATTCAAACGGAAAATGAGAACTTATATACTGGCATACTTGATAGCTACTATAAAAATATTTAAGATATGCCTCGTTTAAAACAAATAACCATAGAAGGATTTCGTTCTATTGCAGAGCAAGTTGTGATTGACTTTCCTGACAATAAGCCAGTCGTTTTGATTGGCGAAAATAATTCTGGCAAATCAAACATTATTCGTGCTATAGAATTAATGTTTGGTGAGTTTCACCCAAAATATAAAAAGCTTGAAGATTATGACCACTACAAAAGAGACACAAATAATCAAGTCATAATTGAAACTACCATAACTGGCTTACATGGTACTCTTTCAAACTATGGCAAGCCATATAATTGTAGTGGCTTTAAATTTCGTTCAAACAAAGGGAAAGAAAATGATTTTGTTGGTGTTCAATCTGCTGATGGTGCAGAAAATCAATACGTAAAAGGAGAGCTTAGAGATGAACTTTTATGCATTGTAGTAAATTCGGAACAGAACTTAAATTATCAATTAAGTTATTCAACAAAATTCACCCTCCTTTCCAAAGTCACAAAAGCATTTCACGACAAATTAACTGATGACAAAGCTAGAGTTGAAAAGCTAAAAGGATTCTTTGAAGAAATAAAAAACACTTTTATGGAAGTGAAAGAGTTTAATGTTTTCAGCGAAAACATGTCTTCAATAGCCAATTCAGTCTTATCAAATATGACTCATGCTTTAGCTTTTGACTTTTCAGCATACGACCCTAGCAATTATTTTAGAACCTTACGTGTTCACCCTACCGAAGGCGGTGAAACAAGAGCTTATGAAGAATTGGGGACGGGACAGAAACAAATTTTGGCTTTGTCTTTTGCTCATGCTTACGCTAAATCATTTTTAGGTCAAGGCTTGATATTCATACTTGATGAACCTGAAGCTCATTTACACCCTTTAGCTCAAAAGTGGTTAGCCAAGAAAATGTTTAAAATGGCAGAAGATGGCTTACAGATAGTCCTAACAACTCACAGCCCTTATTTTGTTGATTTGAATTACATTGAGGGTATTAATCTCATAAGAAAAGATTCTGATACTACATTTAACATTAACCATAATGCCAATTCGCTTTTCAACCATTGTTTGAAAACTGGTTCCAATCCACATAAAACAAAAGAGGAATCAATTATTCCATTCTATGCAAATAATTCTACTTCTCATATTCTTTCTGGCTTTTTCGCAAACAAGATAATTCTTGTTGAAGGTCCAACTGAGGAGTTGGCACTACCTGTATATTTTGAAAGACTTGGATTTGACCCAACTGAATATGGAATTGAAATACTTGGCGTTGGTGGAAAAGGAAATTTAGCAAAATGGTGGCGACTTTTTACCTTATATCAAATACCAACTTTCATTTGCTTTGACAACGACTATAAAAAGGATGATGAAAAAGGTTTTAAACGTAAGGACGCATTAAAAGCAATTGGTATTAGAGACGAAGAACTAGACAGCATTTTAGGCATTGACACTTGGGCGATTTCTGACCGTTTCTGTGTATTCGGGACAGACTTTGAAACAACATTGAGAGACTCGTTTGCAGACTATGCCGACCTTGAAAAACAAACAATTGAAACGCTTGGCAGTAGTTCAAAAAACTTAATTGCAAGGGAGACGGCTAAAATCATTAATTTGACAGTGGAAAGTGAAGGGAAAAATCAGATGATTAATTTAATCGAACTCATTAAAAAATTGACAGTATAAAATGCCAACGCTAAAGCCATACACATTTGCAAGCACCACAAGCCAGCCCACGAGCCAAAGCTTGCAAAAGAGTATGCCTTTCCAACCACACAGACACAGCAACACAACGGACAGACAAACCACGAAAGACAGAAGGGCAGCTTGTAACATGGGTTTTGCAAAATGGCGGGTGACGTGCTTCTATGACAGTTTTGTGCAAGGCTCAACAGTTGTGCTTCGAATGAATTTTAGTGCTAATATTCCGCCACTTCGCAAAGCCCCGAAACGTTAGCTGCCATTTTTGGACAACAGTGCAAACCCCGAAAAAACTGCAAGGAATAAACGATAATTGAAACGAACATTAAAACAAAGGGCATGATAACTCTACGAATTGAACATAAGATAGCCAACTTTGACAGTTGGAAGAAAGCATTTGACAGCGACCCCATCAACCGAAAACAATCGGGTGTAAAAAGGTATCGTGTTTACCGATCTGTTGACGATGACTTGTTTGTAGTTATTGAACTTGACTTCGACAACTTGGAGCAGGCTCAATCAACACAGACAGCTTTAAATAGAATGTTCGGAAATATTGACGGCAAAATAATTTTCGGACCACAGACTAGACTTTTGGAAATTGTTGAATCAACAAAACTCTAAAACATTTACTAATCATGACGTTAAAATTCATTCGCTTTGTCAACATCATTTTGGCGGCTCTTCTTGCGGGGACAAGTTTTGGAATTTGGGTAGGATTAAACCCAGACAACTATTCACCTTCCACTTATTTGGAACAGCAGCAACAGCTTGTTCTATCGCTAAATACCCTTATGGTTTCACTTGTAATTACTGCAACTATTGTTACTATTATTTCTGCCTTCCTTCAACGAGAAAACAAAACCACTTTCGTAACATTGATTATTGCTTCTGCATTTTTTGCAGCGTGTATTTTCATTTCAAGGTTTGGTAATCTTCCAATCCAAACTGAAATGCTGAATTGGAAAATAGATACGCTACCTGACAACTGGACTTCACTTCGAAACGAATGGTGGAGACTTCACATCATACGGACAGTTGCAGAATTATTTGCTCTTGCACTTGTAGCGTGGTCAACAAGTAAAACCGCTCTAAATTCTTCGTATGAAAAGTAAAACGGCAGCTAACAAGGGTAACTGTTGCACAACTTCCATTTTAAAAAATAAAGCCTTTTAAAAGTCTCACAGAAAGCATTAGCTGCTAATTTTCGGATGCAAAATTGGTAAGAGGGGAAGTTGAGTTTAAGGCATCCAGTCTGATTTTTGAGCTAAAAGCGGGAGAAAGGATTGAAATAAGATCAGACCGCAGCTTCTCTACTGGTTTTTGCAGAGCCATTGTTTTTATTTGTGTTTTTCTTTGAATAAACTTCATGTATTTTTTCAGATTATAACTGAGTGCCGACATGAGTGTATGTTTATTTGCTCCTGCCATGCCTCGTGTGTTTACCCGTTTTAAATTCATGTGATTAATGAGTGTGCCTAATACGGGTTCTACGGTGGCACTTCGCCGTTTTATTAATCTGCGATGGTAAGCTTTGTTCTTTGTTAGTTTTTGATGCATCTTGTCGTACAATGGCTTGTGAATGCTGTCTTCTATCTTTTTAAACCTGGTTTCTTAGCGGAATTATTCGCCAATAACGTCAATACAAACCTTCCCCATTGTTCTTCCTGTTTCCACATGCCGGTGTGCTTCTGCCAGATTTTTAATTGGATAGGTTTTTTCAATAATAATTTTCACTTTATTTTGTTCAATTAACTGACTAAGCCCTTCTAATAGTTTTCCATCGGTTTTCACCATCAATACTATTATTTTCATTGAAGAAAAAAAATTGAGAAACTTTATCAACGGTACCTGAATGGGATTGCCTGTTATTGTAATTAATTTGCCACCTGGTTTCAATAGTTTACGAATTTTAAAAACAGGGGTTTCTCTCACACAGTTTAGAATGACATCGTATTTGTCAGGTACAGATAGCAGGTCAGTTAGGGTATAATCAATAGTCATACTAGCGCCTAAGCCTTTCACCAATTGCGTTTTTGATGTGCTGCAAACGGCTGTAACATCTGCCTCAAGCGCTTTCGCAATCTGCACAGCATAAGTGCCTACTCCACCGGCAGCGCCATTAATAAGAACCTTCATTCCTTTCTTTAGAGAGGCCTGCACAGTAAAAGCTTCGTACGCCGTCATGCCTACGCCCGGTATTACACCGGCATCAACAGTGCTGATATTGTTGGGTATTTTGGCGGCATAGCTCTCTGGTACAGCAACAAATTCTCCATATCCGCCATTTTTGAAAATCCCCATAAAGGCATATACCCTGTCACCGATTTTGAATTTGTTGATGGCGCTTCCTGTACTTACCACTTCTCCGCTAACATCCACGCCCAATACAGCAGGCAAATTCAGTCGTACAAAACTTTTCAGCATTCCCTTTCTTATGGCGGTATCTACAGGGTTTACACTGGAACCATGCACTTTTACCAGCATTTCATTTTCCTTAATCGAAGGGATATTTGTATCTCCCCATTCAAATGTATCGGGAGAACCGTATTGTTTAATGATCATTGCTTTCATAACTTTTGCGTGGTTTGAAGCCTTTGAATGAATAAATAATTATTGATATCAGTAGGAAATTGTAGGTGTTTTTCCATGCCATTCATCTGAGTATAGCTGCTTCAAAATAAAATGAGCAAGATCGGCTCTAGATATTCTGGAGCCGCCATGAGGAGTGAAGAGCGGAGAAACCCTGTAACCCCCTGTCATGGGTGAATTTGTAAGTTGTGAAGGACGAACCGCTATCCAGTTTATATCTGTCACAGATTGGAGATATGACTCCAAAAGTTTCATGTCGGAATATGGCTTTTTTAATAATGGTTTAAATATCAGTTTATAAATGAATTCAAATGAGGGATCATTATCCTCAAGACCTGCTGAGGTGAGACAAATGAACTTTTTTACACCCGCTTTCCTCATGGCGCTAATAATATTTTTTCCACCTTTTGAATAGATTGTGGTTGCTCTGAAACTTCTTCCAATTCCCAGACAGGAAATCACAACATCTTTTCCAAACAATGCCTCCTCATAGGATGATGATACAAAAACATCACCCTGAACCAAATCAAGTTTTGAATCTTTTATATTAAACTTCTCCGGCTGCCTGACTATTGCAGTTACTTCAATATCCTGTTTAAGAGCCTGTTTAACAACTTCCTGTCCTGTAGGACCACTGGCTCCAAAAACTGCTATTTTCATAATTATTCTGTTAATTGATGTTATGTTCTTTTTTTTGATCTAATCTTTTATAATAATTATTCTTCATGATATACCTGGAGGGAATAATATAAAAATTATTGATTACAGAGAAATCGCAAAGAATATTTCGAAAATCTATTTCACTAATTTAAAATTGAAGGCTCCATTGTTGGTGGCCAAAAACACCCGAAGCCAAATTGGTAATACCGATTCGGTTCCCCTTGCATTGCAGATGTCGCCCAAATCTAGAAGATTTTCCTCCTTCCATCCAAAATTGTTAATTAAAAATTTTTTTACCTCAGTTTTGGCATCTGTATCATTCCCACAGAGATAATTGATATGATCTCCGCCGCCAATCATCGTGGGATTTACCATCAGGCCACACCACATGGTGTTTAGTGTTTTCACTACTTTAACTTCGGGAAATGTTTTTTGAATTTCTTCACCCAACGAATTGGTATTGCTGAGAGATGGAATGAGTGATGGGGGCATACCCTTAGAAAAATCCAAAGGATTGGCAACATCAATCAAAATTTTTCCATTAAGACTGGCTGCTCCGACACTATTCAATACATCGATGGAGTTAGCGCCTTTGGTGGCATTGATAATAATCCCGCCAAATGCGGCTGCATCTGCAAATGTTCCTGTTGAAGCGTTGGCCCCACTTTTGCTTACCCATTCAGCTGCTTTTTCGTTTGTAGCGGTACGGCTACCCATTTTTACTTCATGTCCTTTGGCAATTAATGCCGAACCGATGGTTTCTCCAACCGTACCAGTTCCTAATACTGCAATTTTCATTTTGTGATATTTTAATTGTTACTAATAAATAATATTGGTGAGTTGCTCACTCATTACCCAGAGTAGCTTTTGATCAGCTTTATTGTTGGCATTACCCGAAGTAGCCACAATTTTCTTATTTACAAAAAACTCGCCGCTAACTGTTTTTATGGATTCGTCCGAAGCAAGAAAAATGGAATTTTCAGCACCCTTTTCTGGGGATATGCCAAAAAGGTTAAGAAAAAACTGTATGATACCTGGCAGTTTTTTTATTAGGGGTGTTTTCACAATTCCGGGATGTATGGAGTTAACTGTTACATTTGTTCCTATTAACCGCTTCGACAGTTCTTTAGTAAACATTACCAGGGCAAGTTTGGTTCTCCCCATTGCACCAAACACTGAATAGCTTTTGGAAAGTTGAAAATCATTTAGGTTCAATTTAATGCCAAAATGTTTCGATGCTACATTCACAATTCTTCCCTGTTTGCTTTTCTTCAAACTGTCAAGTAACAAAAATGTAAGTAAAAAGTGAGAAAGGTAATTAGTGGCTAACGTTTTTTCAATACCATCAACCGATACTTCTCTTTTTGGAATAAATACACCGGCATTATTGATGAGAACATCCAGGTGGTTATATTTTTTTGTAAATTCTCTGGCTAATTGCCTCACCTGCTGCTGCGATGATAAATCACATAGCAGGTAGTCCACATCGTTATTGCCGCTGATCATTATGATTTCCTTTTTTACTGCTTCTGCTTTCACAGCATTCCTTGCTAGTAAAACAATGCGAAACTGTTTCTTGGCCAGACCAATGGCAGTTGCTTTGCCAATTCCATCAGTTGCGCCGGTAATCAAAACAATTTTTTTATTTTGCATATTGAATTATTTATTCTAAATTTACTTTTGTAACCAACTATAAATAGTATAGTTTTGCAAAGATAATGGTTTTGCATACTATCAAACAAGAGCTGTCAGAAGTCATACTTACTATCCTTTTTGACGTAATTGTGTATGGAAGAGCTTTTCAAAAAAAATTTTTTTATGTTGATAAATGATAAAGAAGTTAGGATATTACTCCATGACAGGGAATATCACTGTGCGATGGATATTTCCATGGATTATATTGGTGGCAAATGGAAAACCGTTGTGCTTTGGTATTTGAGAAAAGAAAAAAAGCGCTTTAACGAGTTAAAAAGATTAATTCCGGGGATTACTGAAAAAATGCTGAGCATACAGTTAAAGCAATTAGAAAAAGATGGATTGGTGGGCAGGAAAATTTATGGTGAAGTACCTCCAAGAGTAGAATATTTTCTAACTGATTTTGGAAAAACCCTTATTCCCATGCTTGAGGAAATAGCAAAGTGGGGAAGGACATTGGGCGAAAAGGAAGGTGAAATGATTGAAGTGAAAGAGAAAGAAAAACCATTAAAGAAAAAATGACATTACGCTAAAACTAAAGGCATGATCTAATATAGCACAGTTATCTAAAAATTACTCGGCTTTAGCTGATCATTTGTATTTTAGGAAGATAGCACTTGTCTTCCCCAATTGAGGACATGGTAGTGCCACCCTGCATGGAGGGTATTTTGTTCCAACAGGTTGGATTGACAGCAGAGTTGTGTAGTGTCCTCATTTTGTGGAGATTTTGGGGTAATACTGGATAATTTTCGGTGACCCTCTATTGTGTAGTGTGGTCATATCCCGAAGGGTTCCTTTATACATGACCATGGTTTTTTCATACATCAATTTACCTCTTTTGCATACCGGACATATCGTGATGTCAACGCCGGTCTTTATCAATACTCGAAGTGCTGTGGAGATACTGACCTTAGGCATTGGTGGCGGAAGATTCATTTGCTGATGTAGCCTTTCAAGGCGTGCTGTCTTGCCTC
>ERZ761602.7002-NODE-7002-length-12213-cov-4.571229_pt1 | contig 12213 bp, 11 predicted proteins | sample MGYA00512165_ERZ761602 | MGnify/ENA primary metagenome ERZ761602 (study PRJEB28899, sample SAMN02445085) | bioreactor sludge metagenome | biome: EBPR sludge; isolation source: Thorneside wastewater treatment plant | place: Australia: Brisbane, Thorneside... | reverse complement strand
GCGTGATGAGGCCGATCTGGCTGTAGACGTTGAGCGTGCCGCCGGTGAGCTTGAGCGCGAGGAGGGCGCCGGCCATCGAGAGCGGCACCGTCAGCATGATGATGAACGGGTCGACGAAGCTCTCGAACTGCGCCGCGAGCACGAGATAGATGAAGGCGAGGGCGAGCAGGAACGTCATGTAGAGGCCGCCCGAGGCCTTGCGGAACTCGCGGCTCTGGCCGTCGAGGTCGCTGAGGATGGCGGACGGCAGCTTCTTGGCCTCGGCCTCGAGGAAGTCGAGCGCGTCGCCGAGCGTGTAGCCGGGCGCGAGCGTGGCCGTGATCGTCGCCGAGCGCAGCTTGTTGAAGTGGTTGAGCTCGCGCGGCGTCACCGTCTCGCGCATCGCGACGAGGTTGGCGAGCGGCACCATCTCGCCGGCGCGCGAGCGCACGTAGATGTTGGTGAGATCGCGCGGCGTCACGCGCGCGGTGTCCGCCACCTGCACCATCACGTCGTATTGCTTGCCGGCGAGCTTGAAGCGCGTCACCTGGCGGCCGCCCAGCATCGTCTCGAGCGTGCGGCCGATGACCTCCACGTCGATGCCGAGATCGGCCGCCTTGTCGCGGTCGATGGCGACCTTGAGCTCCGGCTTGTTGAGGCGGAGATCGGAATCGAGGTTCGCGAGGCCGGGGTTGGCGCGCGCGGCCGCCATCAGCTGGTTGACGGCCTTCTCCAGCTCCAGGTACGGCGCCGAGGTCTGCAGCACGAACGAGACCGGCTTGTCGATCGCGCGCTGGCCGAGCGATTGCGGGTTGGTGGCGAAGGCGAGCAGGCCGGGAATCCCGCCGAACAGCTGCGGCGAAAGCTGCGCCACGAGGGCCTGCTGCTTCACCGGCCGCTCGCTCCAGTCCTTCAAGCCCACGAAGCCGATCAGGTTGCTCACGGTCGGGAAGCCGATCACGGCGAAATAGCGCGTCTGATAGGGCACGCGCTCGAACATCGCCTCCATGCGCCGCGCCGAATCGAGCGTGAACTCCACCGTCGAGCCCTCGGGCGCGATGCCGAGCGCGATGATCGTGCCGCGGTCTTCCACCGGCGCCAGCTCCGAGGGCAGCGAGCGGAACAGCGCCGCTGCGAGCACGCCGACCATGATCATGACGCCGAGCACGAGCGCCTTCATGTCGACGGTGATCTCGAGTGCGCGGCGATAGCCGTCGCGCAGCCGGTCGAGGAAGGCCTCGATGACGCGGAACGCCCAGCCGTGCTTCTCGCTGTGCTTCAGGATGCGCGAGCACATCATCGGCGAGAGCGCCAGCGCCGTGAAGCCGGAGACGATGACGGCGCCGGCCAGCGTCAGCGCGAATTCGGCGAACAGGCGGCCGGTGCGGCCCTCCTGGAACGCGATCGGCGCGTAGACGGCGGCCAGCGTCAGCGTCATCGCGAGGACCGCGAAGCCGATCTCCTTCGAGCCCTTGAGCGCGGCCTCCATCGGCTTCATGCCGTGCTCGACGTAGCGCGCGATGTTCTCGAGCATCACGATCGCGTCGTCGACGACGAGGCCGATCGCGAGCACGAAGGCGAGCAGCGTCAGCGTGTTCAGCGAGAAGCCGAACAGCCACATCAGCGCGAAGGCGCCGATCAGCGAGATCGGGATCGTGACCAGCGGGATGACCGTGCCGCGCAGCGAGCGCAGGAAGAAGAAGATCACCAGCGCCACGAGCACCATCGCCTCGAGGACGGTCGAGAACACGTTGCCGATCGAGCGCTCGATGAAGATCGAGGTGTCGTAGCCGACGCTGACGGCCATGCCCTCCGGCAGGTCGCGCGCGATCACGGGCAGCGCGGCGCGCACCTGGCGCGTGACGTCGAGCGGATTGGCGATCGCCTGCTTGATGACGCCGAGCGAGACCGAGTTCTGGCCGTTGAAGCGCGCATAGATGCGCTCGTCGCGCGCGCCGAGCCGCGCTTCGCCCACGTCGCGCAGGCGCACGAGGTAGCCCGGCGTCTCCTTCACGATGAGCGCGTTGAACTCCTCGGCCGTCTTGAGGTCGGTCTCGGCCAGCACGGTGAATTCGCGCTGCGTGCTCTCGATGCGGCCGCCGGGCACCTCGACATTGTGCTTGCGCAGTGCCGCCTCAACGTCCTGCGGCGTGAGGCCGTAGGCGGCGAGGCGCGTGCGGTCGAGCCACAGGCGCATCGCGTAGCGGCGCTCGCCGAAGATACGGATTTGCGAGACGCCGTCGAGGTTCTGCAGCCGGTCCTTGACGTAGCGGTCGGCGTAGTCGGTGACCTCGAGCGTCGAATGCCGCGTGCTGTAGAAGGCGAGGTAGATGACCGGCTGCGCGTCGGCCTCCACCTTGGCGACGACGGGCTCGTCGATGTTCGCGGGCAGCAGGCTGCGCACGCGCGCCACGCGGTCGCGAACGTCGGCGGCGGCGCCGTCGTTGTTGCGGTTGAGCCGGAACTTCACCGTGATCTGGCTCTTTTCGGCGCGGCTGATCGAGGTCATCACCTCGACGCCGTCGATGCCGGAGAGCGATTCCTCGAGCGGCTGCGTGATCTGGCTCTCGACTACGTCGGCGCTGGCGCCGCGGAACGTGGTCTCGACCGAGACGGTGGGCTCGTCGATGTTCGGGTATTCGCGCACCGAGAGGCGCTGGAACGCGATCAGGCCGACCAGCAGCACGACGAGGTTGATGACGGTCGCGAAGACCGGGCGCTTGATGCAGACTTCGGAGATCTTCATGGGCGCCGCGCCGTCGTCACTTGGCGGCCGGGGCGGCGGGCGGCGCGCCCGGCGGGCGGCAGAGCGGCAGGCCCGGCGGCGGGGCGGCGGGGGGCGTCTTGCCGGCGCCGCCCGCGAGGTTGCAGATGCTCACGCCGGGCCGCAGCTTGGGCAGGCCGGCGGTCACCACCACGTCGCCGGGCTTGAGGCCGGAGACGATCTCGACCTCGCCCTTGATGCGCTCGCCGAGCTCGACGCGCGTCATCGCGGCCTTGCCGTCCACGGCCTTGAACACCGACTTGCTGCCGTCGCTGCCCGGCAGCACCGATTGTTCCGGCACGAAGATCGCGTCGTTCTTCTCGTCGATCGTCAGCACGACGCGCGCGAACAGGCCGGGCCGCAGCAGACCGTCGGCATTGGGGATGCGCGCGCGCAGCACGATCGCGCGGCCGCCGGTCTCGAGCAGCGGGTCGATGGCGTAGACGGTGCCGTCCACCGCGCGGCCGTCCATCGCGTCGAGGCGGAGCCGGATCGTCTGGCCCACCTTCACCGCGGCCAGCAGCATCTCGGGCACCTTGAAATCGACCTTCAGCGGGTTGATCTGCTCGAGGTTCACGATCTCCTGGCCGGGCACGAGCAGCGCGCCCACCGAAACCTTGCGCAGGCCGATCACGCCGTCGAACGGCGCGACGAGACGCGTCTTGGCGAGCCGCGCGTCGGCCAGCTTCAGCGTGGCCTCGGCCGTGGCGAGATCGGCCTGGGCGCGGTCGAGCGTCGCCACGCTGCCGGCGCCGCCCTGGCGCAGCGTCAGCGCGCGCTGATACGTTTCCTTGGCGAGGTCGAGCGCGGCCTTGGCGCGCAGCACCTCGGCCTCGGCCTCGGCCGCGTCGAGCTCGACCAGCACCTGGCCCTGCTTGACCAGCGTGCCTTCCTCGAAATTGATCTTCGCGATGCGGCCGGTGACCTCGGGCTTGACGACGACCGACTCCCACGAGCGCAGCGTGCCGATCGCCTCGGCCTCGCGGCGCCGCAGCCCGACGCGCACCGGCGCCGCCTCGACCGGCACGGCGAAGCCGCCCGGCGGCCCGCCCGGGCCGGCGGTGCGCTTCGGCTGCGCGAACAGCCAGAGGCTCCCGGCCAGCAGCACGGCGATCAGCGCGCCGCCGACGCCGTAGGCGGCCAATCTCGGTCGCGAGAGCTTCGCCATGCGATGGATCGATCCCCGATGCGGAGCCGAGCCCCGGCGGCCCGCCAACGCCTGGGAGAATAGGGGCCGCGGCGGCGGCGAGACAAGCGCCGCGGCTGCCGTCGGCCGCCCGCGCCGTTGCCAGGGCGGCGGCGCTGCGCGCATAGTGGGCACATCGCATCAATCTTGGGAGCCCAAGCCCGCAATGCTGACCCTGACGCAAGCCCAGACCATCGTCGCCAAGACGCTCGAGAAGGGGCGCGAGAAGAACATGAAGCCGCTCACCGTCGCGGTGCTCGACGCGCGCGGCTGCCTCGTCGCCTATGCCATGGAAGATGGCGGCCTGTTGCGCGAGGTGGTCGCCAAGGGCAAGGCCTATGGCGCGCTCGGCATGGGGCGCTCGTCGCGCGCGATCGAGCAGCTCGCGAAAGACCGCCCGCATTTCATCAACGCGATCATCGAGGCCTCGGCCGGAAAGCTCGTGCCGGTGCCGGGCGGCGTGCTGATCAAGTCGGGCGCCGCCATCGTCGGCGCGGTCGGGGTCAGCGGCGACACCTCGGACAACGACGAGCTGGCGGCCGTGGCCGGCATCCAGGCGGCGGGCCTCGCGGCCGGCGTCGACTGATGCGGCGCGGCGCGATCCTCGGCGCGCTCGCGCTGCTGGCAGCGTACGGCGGCGCGGCCGCGCAGGGTTCGCGCAGCGTCACCTTCGACTTCCTGAAGCCGGGCACGGCGCCGGGCGCGTTCGACTGCGGCGTCACCGGCCCCGGCGGCCCGAGCCGCTGGGTCGTGACGCAGGCCATGGCCGAGGGCGGCCTGCGCCGCGTGCTCGCCCAGACCAGCCAGGTCGCCGACGCCAGCCGCGTGCCGCATTGCCTGCTCAAGGCCTATCGCGGCGCGGACGTGGACGTCGTCGTGCTGATCCGCCCGGTGAGCGGCGAGCGCGCGCAGGCCGGCGGCATCGTGTGGCGCGCGCAGGACGCGCGCAGCTACTACGCGGTCATGGTCGACGCGAAGGCTGGCCAGATGGCCGTCTATCGCGTCGAGAAGGGTCTGCCGGCGCCGCTGCCGATCGCGGGCGAAGACAGCAAATTCGCGCACCGGGCCAAGATCGAGCGCGACCGCTGGTATCAGCTGCGCGTGCGCGCGACCGAGGGCCGCTTCGAGATCTTCCTCGACGGCGCCAAGCGGTTCGAGGTGGAAGACGCCGCGATCCGCGCGCCCGGCGCGGTCGGCCTGGCGACGCTGGCCGACAGCGTCGTCCAGTTCGACGCGTTCAACGTCACGCGGTCGCGCTAGGACAAAACGGCGCGGGCCGATCCGATGGGCCCCGGCCTGCGTATAGCGGCCATGACGATCGTATCCCTTACCGGCGCGGTGCCGCACGCGCGCGGCACCCGCGCCCTCGTCGGATTGGCCTTTGCCCTCGCGGTCTGCCTCGGCGTGGGAGCGCTGGGCGGCGTCTGGACCGCCGGCGGCGTGCGGGACTGGTATCCGACGCTGGCCAAGCCGCCGATCACGCCGCCCGACTGGCTGTTCGCGCCGGTGTGGACCACGCTCTACCTGCTGATGGGCTATGCCGCGTGGCGCGTCTGGCGCCGGGCCGGCTTCGCCGGCGCGCCGGCCGCGCTGGCCCTGTTCGGCATCCAATTGGCCCTGAACCTCGCCTGGTCGTATCTGTTCTTCGGCCGCCACTGGATCGGCGCGGCGTTCGCCGAGATCCTCGTGCTGCTTGCCGCCATCGTCGCGACTGCCGTGGCCTTCGCGCGGCACGATCGCCTCGCGGCCGGGCTGATGATTCCCTACATCGCGTGGGTGTCGTTCGCGAGCGTGCTCACCGGGTGGATCTGGGCGCTGAACCGCGCCGGCTGACCGGGCCGCGGCTCACGCGATCAGCGCCGCGCGCGCCGCGGGATCGGCGTCGAGGCCGAGCTCTTTCAGGATTTCCTCGTTGTGCTGGCCGAGATGCGGCGGCGCGCGGCGCAGCGCGGGCGGCGTGCGCGCGAGCTTCACCGGAAAGCCGGGCACGCGCACGTTTCCGCCTTTCGCAAGTGGCGCCTCGAGCGTCATGCCCATCGCCTGCGCCTGCGGCGCTGCGAAGGCCTCGGCCACCGAATAGATCGGCCCGCACGGAATGTCGGCGGCCTTGAGCGCCGCGATCCACGCGGCCGTCGTCCGCGTCTTCATCACCGTGGCGACGAGGCCGCGCGCGTAATCGCGGTTCGTGTCGCGCGCCTTCTGCGGCACGAGCTTCGGATCGGCGAGCCATTCGGGCCGGCCGCAGAGGCGCGCGAATCTCTCCATGCGCGCGTCCTCGGACACGTAGATCTGCACGTGGCCGTCGGCGGTGGCGAAGGTGCCGTAGAGCGCGGTGACCGGATGGAAGTTTCCTTCGGGCACCGGATCGACGCCGCTCGCGAAATACTTGCCGGCCTGCACGCTCATCGTGCCCATCAGCGCCTCGAGCAGCGACGTGCGCACGACCTGGCCGCGGCCGCTGGTGGCGCGCTCGGCGAGCGCGGCGAGCGCGCCGACGCAGGCGGCATAGCCGGCCAGCGCGTCGGCGATCGCGATGCCGGCGCGGACCGGGCCGGTCTCGGGCGCGCCGGTGATGGCCATGAAGCCGCCGACGCCCTGGATCATCTGGTCGACGCCGGGCAGGTCGCGGTCGGGCCCGGCATGGCCGTAGGCCGAGACGCGCACGGCGACGAGGCGCGGGAAATCGCGCGCGAGCCGCGCCTCGTCGAGGCCGAGGCCCTCGAGCACGCCGGGGCGGAAATTCTCCACCAGCACGTCGGCGCGCGCAAGCAGCGCGTCGAGGATCGTCCGGGCGCCGGGCTTGCGGAGATCGACGCGCAGCGAGCGCTTGTTGCGGTTGGCGGTCGCGAAGTAGCCGCCGATGTCGGGCGCGAAAGACGGCGGGCTGTTGCGGAGGCGATCGCCCTCGGCGCCCTCGACCTTGATCACGTCGGCGCCGAGATCGCCGAGCAGCTGCGCGCAGAACGGCCCGGCGAAAATGCGCCCGAGATCGACGACGCGGAGTCCGGCGAGGGGGCCGGGGGCGGATCTATTTACTGGCATCGACCAACCGATGAGAATTGCGGCCGCCAAAGCGGCATCACTCATGCTATAATGGATAGATGCAAAAGGCGGCAAATCATCCCGGCGTCGCCGAACGCGCCGAAAAGTGGGTTGGCAAAGAGCGGCCGATCTCCCTTGATCGCGCCCTGTCGGTCCTGCGGATGAATCAATCGCGCCTGGCAGAAATGGGCGTCGTCCATGCCGGCATTTTCGGTTCGGTCGCGCGCGGAGAAGCCGGGCCCGAAAGCGATCTCGATGTGCTTGTGGTGCTCGATGACTCCAAGGTGGTTACAATCTACGATTACTGTGGCGTCCGATTGGCGATCAGCGACTTGTTCGGCGGAAATGCAGATGTGGTGGAGAGGAAAGCGCTCCGTCCGAGGCTAAAGGACCGCATCATCGCCGAGGTCGTCGATGCCTTTTAGAGGCACCGAGGAGTATCTTCACGACATTGTCGAGAATATCGACGCCGCCCGTAGCTTTGTTCGTGACCGCACGCTCGATCATTTCAAGAAAGATCGTTTGACGCACTACGCCGTCCTGCGGGCTCTCGAGATCGTGTCCGAGGCCACGCGCCACCTAACGCCGGAGCTGAAGGCACGGTATCCGCAAATCGACTGGCGTGCGATTGCGGACGCCGGCAATGTCTATCGACATGTTTATCACGATGTCGACTTGAATCGAGTGTGGGCTGTCGCAACGGCCTTGGTCGATCCCCTTTACGACGCGGCGAGAGGGGAGCTCGCCCGGCTCGCGCGATGATTGGTTGAACCCATTCGCGTTTCGCCACATCCGGCATCGGACGTGGCTCGGAAATCGAAGGTGATAGTGATACCGCTACCCCGCCTTCCGCTCCTCCGCCCACCGGAACTCCTTGAACTGCTCGCGCAGCGCGAGTTTCTGGAACTTGCCGGTGGAGGTGCGCGGGATCGCGTCGACGAAGACGACCTCGTCGGGCAGCTGCCACTTGGCGAACTTGTCCTCGAGATATTTGCGGATGTCGCCGCCCGAGACGGCGGCGCCCGGCTTCCTGACGACGCAGGCGAGCGGGCGCTCGTCCCATTTCGGATGCGCGACGGCGATGACCGCGGCCTCGGCGACGGCCGGGTGGCCCATGATCGCGTTCTCGAGATCGACCGAGCTGATCCATTCGCCGCCCGACTTGATCACGTCCTTGGAGCGGTCGGTGATCTGCATGTAGCCTTCGGCGTCCATCGTGCAGACGTCGCCGGTGCGGAACCAGCCGTCGGCGCTCCATTTGTCGGACGCGTCGGGCTGGTTGTAGTAGCTCGACGCGATCCACGGCCCGCGCACCTCGAGCTCGCCCATCGTCTTGCCGTCCCAGGGCGCCTCGGTGCCGTCGTGCGTGATCACGCGCATGTCGACGAACGGCGCCTGCACGCCCTGCTTCGCGCGATATTCGTAGGCGACCCGCTCGCCCTTGGCCGCGAGATGCGGCTTCACGTGCGCGACGGTGCCGAGCGGCGACATCTCGGTCATGCCCCAGGCGTGGACGACCTTCATGCCGAACTTGTCGAAGCGCTCGATCAGCGAGGGCGGCGCCGCCGAGCCGCCGACGACCGAGCGGAATTTCGGATGCAGCTTCCACTTGCGCTGGCCGGCCTCGAGGTTCTGCAGGATCGCGAGCCAGATGGTGGGGACCCCGCCCGAGAACGTGATCTGCTCGCGCTCGCAGAGGTCGAGCAGCGAATCGGCGTCGAGGTGCGGGCCGGGGAAGACGATCTTGGCACCGGCGAGCACGGCCGAGTAGGGAATGCCCCAGGCGTTGGCGTGGAACATCGGCACGACCGGCATCGCGCAGTCGTCCTGGCCGATCGCGAGCATGTCGACCATGCAGCTCGCCAACGCGTGCAGCACCATGCTGCGATGCGAATAGACCACGCCCTTGGGCTTGCCGGTGGTGCCCGAGGTGTAGCACATCGCGCAGCCGTCGGTTTCGGCTACGGCCGGATAGGTCCAGTCGCCCTTGGCGGTGGCGATGAAATCCTCGTAGCTCGTCATGCCCGCCGGCACCGCGCCCGACAGCGGCACGACGACGACCTTGTCGAACTTCACCCGGTCCTTGAAGCGCTCGTAGAGCGGCAGCAGCACGTCGTCGACGATGAGGAAGCGGTCGCCGGCGTGATTGGCGATATAGGCGATCTCGTCCGGGTGCAGCCGGAGATTCAGCGTGTGCAGCACGCCGCCGGCGCAGGTGATGCCGAAATAGCACTCGAGATGGGCCCAGTGGTTCCACGACAGCGTTGCGACTCGGTCGCCCGGCTTCATGCCGGCCCTGGTCAGCGCCTCGCCCAGCGCGCGCGCGCGGCGGTGGAAATCGGCATAGGTCTGGCGGTGCAGCGACTTGTCGGGCTTGCGCGAGACGATCTCGACATTGGGGAACAGCCGCTTCGCGCGCTCGAGAAAATGCACGAGCGTCAGCGGGTAATTCATGATGGTGCTGGGCATGGCGTTTCCTGTCTCCGACGCACGTTTCTGCGCGCGGCGACTATATCAAAGCGAGGCGGCGAGGCCAGCGGGACGGTCCGGGTGCGACAAGCTTTGCGGTGCTTGCGCCGCCGGCGCGCCTGCGGCGGCAAATTTTCCGCTCCCGCCGCATGCGCGCGGCGCTGCGGCGCGAAGGGCATTGGCGGCGCGCGCGCGTCCGGGCTAAGCCATCGGCTCCGCAGCCCGCCGGAGCCGCCGCGATGACCCTCGCCAGCTATCTCGCCCTCGCCGCGGCGGTGTTCGTCCTCGCGCTCACGCCGGGCCCGGTGGTGGTGGCGACGGTCGCGCGATCTCTGTTTTCGGGCCTTGGCGCGTCGGCCGGGTTCGTCGCTGGCGTCGCCGCGATCGATCTTGCCTATCTGCTGCTCGCCGTGTTCGGCCTCAGCGCGATCTCGGCCGTGCTCGGCGAGCTGTTCGTCGCGGTCAAGATCCTGGGCGCCGCCTACCTCGTCTATCTCGGCATCCGGCTCTGGACCGACCGCACGCACGAGATCCCGATCGCCGGCGCGCCCGCGCCGCTCCGCTTCTGGAAGAGCTTCGCCGAAGGCGCACTCGTCGATCTCGCCAATCCCAAGATCATCCTGTTCTACGCCGCGTTCCTGCCGACCTTCGCCGACCTCGGCGCGCTCGGCGGCGGCGAGGTGGCGATCATGGCCGCGATCGTGGTCGGAATCCTGGTCGCGACCAACCTCGGCTTCGCCTGGCTGGCCTCGCGCGCGCGCACGCTCATCAGGAGCCGGCGCGCGGTGAAGGCCATCAACCGCACCTCGGGAACGCTGATGATCGGCGCCGGGGCCTGGGTGGCGACGCGCTAGCTGCGGCGCGGCGGCGCCCCGCGAAGGCCGCTTTACACGCCGCCCGGCCGGACTGTTAAGTGGCGGCATGGGACAGGGAGCGCGCATCGTGCGATCCGTTCCGCGCCGGGCCGCGGCGCTCGCGGCCGCGGCCGTGTTCGGCGTGGTCCTGCAGGCGGGCGCGGCCACGCTGTGGGAATATGCCAAATTCCGCGATTCGCAGACCGGAACCGACCGCCACACGGTTCAGACCCGCATCGAGTACGGCGAGACGGTCGCGGCGCTGGCATTCGTCTGCGCGCGCGGGCGCCTGGTCCTCACCGTCGTCGCGACCTGGCCGATCTCGAACGTGCTGCGCTATCGCTTTCCGCCCGAGACCGCGCAGTGGATGCAGGGCGACACGCCGGTGCCGAGTTCCGCGGTGTTCCAGGGCGAGGCGGTGAAGAAGCTGTTCGAGACCGCGCTCGTGCGCCGCGAGATGATGATCCGCATACCGGGCCCACGCACCGTCGTCGAGAAGACGCTGGCGCTCGAAGGTTTCGCCGAGAAGGCCAAGCCACTGATGGAAGATTGCGGGATCGAGAAGCAGGATTAGGCGTTCGTCACGCCACCTTGCAGGTGAGGCCGCCGTCGACGACGAGCTCGGCGCCGGTGACGTATTTGGCCTCGTCGGAGGCGAGGAACAGCGCGGCGTGGGCGACGTCCCAGGCGTCCCCCATCCTGCCCATCGGGCACTGCGCGTCGCGGCGGCGGATCATCTCGTCCTCGCTGCCGCCGTAGGAATTCTGGATCGACGCGCCGCGCACCATCGGCGTGTTCATGAGGCCGGGCAGGATCGCGTTGGCGCGAATGCCGTGCTTCGCGTATTCGAGCGCCACCGAGCGCGTGAACGGCAGCACCGCGCCCTTCGTGGTGCTGTAGGACAGGTAGGAGACTCCGGTCCAGCGGATGCCGGCGATCGAGCCGATGTTCACGATCGCGCCGCGCAGGCCGTGAGCGTTTGGCGCCTGCGCCATCATCACCGGCAACACGTGCTTGCAGGCGAGGAACATCGACTTGATGTTCACGGCGGCGACGCGATCCCAGTCCGCCTCGGACAGATCGACCGGGCCGCCGGTGACGGCGATGCCCACGTTGTTGTGCAGGATGTCGATGCGCCCGCCGAACGCGGCGCGGCAGCGCGCGACCATCGCCGCCACGTCGCCGGACTTCGCGACGTCGCCGGCGAAGACCTCGGCGGCGCCGCCCTCGCCGCGGACGATAGCGGCGGTCTCGCGCGCCGCGGCCTCGTCGATGTCGGCGCACAGAACCTTGGCGCCCTCGCGCGCGAACAGCACCGCCGCGGCCTTGCCGTTGCCCCAGCCCGGCCCGGACGAGCCGGCACCGGTGACGATGGCGACGCGGTCCTGGAGACGCTTCGGCATGGACGACGCTTCCGGTCGCGCCGCGCGCTCAGCGTACGCCGAGGCGGCGCAGCGCCTCCTGCGGCTCTTTCATCTGCGGCGCCAGCGCGCGCGCGCGCCGGTATTCGGCGATGGCCTGCTCGCGCTTGCCCATGGTCTCGTAGACCCGGCCGCGGTTGAAGTAGGGCAGCGGCGATTGCGGGATCAGGAACTGCGCGCGCGACAGATCGTCGAGCGCTTGCTGGTACTTCTTCTGCTGCGCATAGACGAGAGCGCGGTCGTGATAGGCCGAGGCGTAGTCGGGCATGATCTCGATCGTCGCTGCGTAATCGGCGAGCGCTTCGTCGAACTTGCCCGCCTCGCTGTAAAGCTCGGCGCGGAAATGGTGCATGTTGGCGAGATCGCGCCCGGTCGCCTCCTTGGACTCGATCGCCTTGGTGACGAGCGTCATCGCCTCGTCGCGCTGGCCCTTTTTCGCCGCTGCGGCCGCGCGCGCGAAATCCGCCGCCGCATCGGCGGCCGCGGGCGCCGCCGACC
>ERZ761602.7001-NODE-7001-length-12213-cov-4.623211_pt1 | contig 12213 bp, 16 predicted proteins | sample MGYA00512165_ERZ761602 | MGnify/ENA primary metagenome ERZ761602 (study PRJEB28899, sample SAMN02445085) | bioreactor sludge metagenome | biome: EBPR sludge; isolation source: Thorneside wastewater treatment plant | place: Australia: Brisbane, Thorneside... | reverse complement strand
CGCCAAGAGGCGCGCGGGCCCCTTCTCTCCCACTTCGTGGGAGAGATAAGTGCTGCTTGCTTCTCTCTCCCGCGCAGCGGGAGAGAAGGGGCCCATCCGCCGCTCTTGCGGCGGATGGGAAGTGAGGGCCGGGGCCGCGGACTCAGCCGATCAGCGGGCGGTAATGCGCGGCCGCCGCGTCGCCGAAGCAGCAGAAGATCGCGCGGCGCAGCGCGGCGCCGGCGTGCGCGCGCAGGGCCGCCACCGCGATCGGCGCCGCGCGCTCGGGCGGAAAGCCATAGACGCCGGTGGAGATCGCGGGAAACGCGATGCTGGCCACGCCGTGCGCGGCGGCGAGCGTCAGCGACTCGCGATAGCAGGAGGCGAGCAGCGCATCTTCATCCGCGCCGCCGCCGCGCCAGACCGGCCCCACCGTGTGGATCACGTATTTGGCGGGCAGGCGGAAGCCGGGCGTGATGCGCGCCGCGCCGGTCGGGCAGCCGCCGATCGCGATGCAGGCGGCCAGCAGCTCCGGTCCCGCAGCGCGATGGATCGCGCCGTCGACGCCGCCGCCGCCGCGCAGGCTTTCGTTCGCCGCGTTCACGATCGCATCGACCGCGAGCTTCGTGATGTCGCCGACATGAAGTTCGAGCGCCGTCAAAGCGGGCTCATCGCTTCGCCGCGCCCTGCTTGATCGCGCGGGCGATGATCTCGGCGGCTTCGCCGGCCTCGGCCCAGCGCCCCACCTTTGCCCATTTGCCCTTCTCGAGATCCTTGTAGTGGGTGAAGAAGTGCGCGATCTGGTCGAGGAAGATCTGCGGCAGCGCGCGATAGGAGGAGACGGCGGAGTAGTAGGGGTGGAGGTCGTCGGTGGGGACGGCCAGCACCTTGTCGTCGTTGCCCTTGTCGTCTTCCATCACCAGCACGCCGATCGGCCGCGAGCGCACGACCGCGCCCACCGCTACCGGCACCGGGCCGATCACGAGGATGTCGAGCGGGTCGCCGTCGTCGGCCAGCGTGTGCGGGATGAAGCCGTAATTCGCCGGATACACCATCGCGGTGTGCAGGAAGCGGTCCACGAACAGCGCGCCCGACTCCTTGTCGAGCTCGTACTTCACCGGCGCGCCGCCGAGCGGAATCTCGATGATCGCGTTCACGTCCCAGGGCGGATTCCGCCCGACCGGTATTCTCTCGAGGTTCATGTCGCGAGCGCTTCTTTCGCCGGGCGATAGTCGAGGCCGAGGTCGCGCGCCACGGCGTCGAATGTGATGCGGCCCTTGTGCACGTTGAGGCCGGCGAGGAGATGCGGGTCCTCCTGCATCGCGCGGCGCGCGCCCTTGTCGGCGATGGCCATCACGAACGGCAGCGTGGCGTTGTTGAGCGCCGCGGCCGAAGTGCGCGGCACGGCGCCGGGCATGTTGGTCACGCAGTAATGCACCACGCCTTCGTCCACATAGGTGGGGTTCGCGTGCGTCGTGGGCCGGCTCGTCTCGCAGCAGCCGCCCTGGTCGATGGCGATGTCGACGATGCAGGAGCCCGGCCGCATCTTCCGTACCAATTCGCGCGTGATCAGCTTGGGCGCCGCGGCACCCGGCACGAGCACGGCGCCCACGACGAGATCGGCCTGCGGAACGTAGGTCTCGAGCGCGTCGACGGTGGAGTAGATCGTGTTGAGCTGGCCGCCGAACTGCAGGTCGAGCGCGGCGAGCCGCTCGTGCTTCTTGTCGAGGATCGTCACCTGCGCCTCCATGCCCATCGCCATCCGCGCGGCGTTGGTGCCCGAGACGCCGCCGCCCACGACGACGGCCCTGGCCGAGGCGACGCCCGGCACGCCGCCGAGCAGGATGCCCGAGCCGCCCGCCTCCTTCTCGAGGCAGCGCGCGCCCACCTGGATCGCCATGCGCCCGGCCACCTCGCTCATCGGCGCCAGCAGCGGCAAGCCTCCGGCGCGGTCGGTCACGGTCTCGTACGCGATGCAGGTGGCGCCGGATTTGATCAGCCCCTCGGCCTGCGCCTTGTCGGCGGCGAGGTGGAGATAGGTGAACAGCACCTGGCCGTCGCGCAGCATCCGGCATTCGGCCGGCTGCGGCTCCTTCACCTTCACGACCAGCTCGGCCTTGTCGAACACCTCTTTCGCCGTGCCGAGCACGGTGGCGCCGGCGCGGCGATAATCGTCGTCGGTGAAACCGATGCCGCCGCCGGCGCCGGTCTCGACGAACACCTGGTGCCCGTGATGCGAAAGCTCGCGCACCGAGGCGGGCACGAGGCCAACGCGAAATTCGAGAGTCTTGATCTCCCTGGGAACGCCGACGCGCATGAGGATCACCCGTGCTGCTCAAGGCCCCGCAAGGATGCGGGAGCGTTCATGCGGGGTCAATCGCGGCGCGGTCCCGCGAAAAAGAAAACGGGCCGCGCTGTGGGGCGCGGCCCGTTCGGTTCCACGTTTGGCTTTGGTCGCCGGCGCGCTCAGTGCACGCTCACCGGCTCGAGGTCGTGCGAGCGCACGGCGGCGAAGGCGGTGTCGCGGTCGCCGATGATGGCGAGCGGCGTGCCGTCGGCGGCATGGACCGAGAAGGCGGGCTGGCCGTTCTCCAGCACCGGCTTGATGTAGGCCACCTGGTTCACCATCGACGCCTGCCACTCGGCCGGCGTCAGGGATTTCTTTTCGTATTCCGTCAACATGGCTGCGATCCTTTCTTCGTCCACGGCCCCCGTCAGGCTGGTCTCTTGTCGGCGGAGAGATCGATGGTCTCGCCGCGCCCGTTCGGCCGGGTTTCGGTCTGACCGCTCCTGATCTCTACGGTGCGGACGCGCGATTCCGCTTTCGGGCGCACGAGGTCGATGTTCAAAAGCCCGTTATCCAGCCCGGCGCCCGCCACCTCGATTCCTTCGGCGAGCACGAAGATGCGCTGGAACTGTCTGGCCGCGATGCCGCGATGCAGGAACACCCGCTGCCCGCTCTCGGCCTGCTTGCCGCGGATCACGAGCTGGTTGTTCTCGACCGTCACCGCGAGATCCGAGGGCGCGAAGCCGGCAACCGCCAGCGTGATGCGCAGCCCGTCGGGGCCGGTCTGCTCGATGTTGTAGGGCGGATACGAATCGCCCGGCGCCTTCGACAGCCGCTCCAGCATCTCCTCGATGTGGTCGAAGCCGAGCAGCAGCGGGCTGTTGAACAGCGAAAGCCGTGTCATCGCGCCAACCCCTCCTTCCGAGCGAGTTGCCCCGGTTTTGGCCGGTCCGGAAACCGGTCCGAGCCCGAAGCGCCCGGTTGCCCGGCGGCCCGTCATGGCGCCGCCTGCCGGCCGGGGCGGCCTAAGGGAACTGCCTTTCAGCAATTCGCGTGCCGGCCTGGTCGGGACGCCCATTATCTGGGCGCGGCCGCGGCGCGCTTCAAGTGCGCCGGAGGAACGGGAAACGCAGGCCGGCATGAGGGGCTCCGCGGCGTCGGGCGCGCCGCCGCCCCGGTCGAAGCCCCGCCGGGAAGCGGCCGCGCGCCGCGGGAAGCCTGCGCCCGCAGCATGAAGGGCGGGTTAACGGCCGGCCGGCCGCTACGCGCTCAGGTTGAAAGGCCGAGGATGGCCGCCGTGTCCTTGCGCGTCGAGAGCGCCAGCACGGTATGCGTGCGGATGGCGCCGGGGTTCTGCTTGATCGTGTCGGCGAGCACCGTCTCGATCTCGGAGACGTCGGCGAGCCGCAGCTTGATGAGATACGACCAGTCGCCGGTCACGTGGTGGCATTCGAGCACCTGCGGCAGCGCGCAGATCGCCTCGACGAGCTTCTTCTCGTTGTCGGGACGGTCGATCAGCAGGAACATGTAGGCCAGCACGCCGCGCCCGACCGCCTTGGGGTCGACCACCGCGCCCCAGCCCTTGATCAGGCCGTTGCGCTCCAGCTTCTTGAGGCGCTCGTTGATCGCCGACACCGAGAGGCCCACCGCGGCGCCGATTTCGGCATAGGTGTCGCGGCCCTTCTGCTGCACGTAGTCGAGGATTTTCCGGTCGATGGCGTCCATGGCCGGAAATGATACAGGCCAGACGGGGGAATTCAACAAGACCAGCTCGTTCGTCGTCCCCGCGAAAGCGGACGGCGACTCGGGCGGCGGCCCCTCAGCTCAGCGGCATCGCCACGTGCTGGCGGAAGCCGGGGCGCTCCTGCAGGCGCTGATGCCAGGCGTCGCAGGCGGCGAGGCGCGGCTTCGGCACGTCGAGCTTCGAATAGCGCCAATAGGCGCAACCGACCGGAATGTCGCCCATCGTCAGCTCGGGGCCGGCGACGTATTCGCGCGACGAAAGGTGCTTGTCGAGCAGCGCGAACGACGCGGCCAGGCGCTCGCCCGCGGCCTTGATCGCGGCGAGGTCGCGCTTCTCGGGCGGCGTGCGGATCAGGCCCCAGAACACCGGGAACATGTCGGGCGCGATCGTCGTCTGCTGCCAGTCCATCCAGCGGTCGGCCTCGGAGCGCTGCGCGGCGTCCACCGGCCACAGCTTCCCGGCGCCGTAGCGGGCCGCGAGATAGCGCACGATCGTGTTCGATTCCCACACGATCACGCCGTTGTCGTCGATCGTCGGGATGCGGCTGTTGGGATTCTTCGACTTGTATTCGGGCGTGTCGAGGCCGCCGAACGCGCCGCCGGCGTCGCTGCGCTCGTGCGGCAGGCCGAGCTCGGCCACGCACCACATCACCTTCTGCACGTTGATCGAGTTCGAGCGGCCCCAGATCTTCAGCATCGTCGGTCCCTCCGCGAAGGCGGCCATTAATAGCGGGCGCGCGCGGCCTGTCCAGGATCGGGCGGCACGAAGAGGCGCTTCGAAAGCGCATGGCCGGCCGCGCGCGTCGCCTCGCGCAGCGCGGCGCGTCGCGCCGGATCGATGCGGCGCGCCGGCAGCGCCGCCCACACCGAGGCGATCGTGCGCCGCCGGACGACGACCGGCGCCGCGATCGCATAGATGCCGGGGTCGACCTCGCCGAAGCTCTCGGCGTAGCCGCGCTTGCGGATGAGCGCGAGCTCCGCTTCGCGCTGGCGGCGCAGCGCGCGCTGGGCCGGGTCGGCGCGCTCGATGCGGTCGAGATAGGCCGCGCGCAGCGTGGCCGGCAGCGCGGCGAGCAGCAATTTGCACGGCGCGCCGGTGTGCAGCGGAAAGCTGCGGCCCGAAACGCCGGAGAGATGCGCCGGCCGCCGCGGCTCCACCGCCGCCACCGGCATCGCCGCGTCGCCGAAGATGCGGAACAGCACCGCGGTGGCGCCGGTCTCGGCCGCGAGGCGCGCGAGCACCGGCTGCGCGGCCGCCATCAGCGGGCTGGCCGCGTCGGCGGCGCGCGCCAGCGCGTGCACGCGCGGCGTCACGCGGTAGCGCCCGCCGCCGGCTTCCTCGACGAGGCCCTGCTCGCGCAGCAGCGCCAGCAGGCGATAGGCGGAGGAGAGGGGAAGCCCCGCCGCGCGCGCGAGATCGCCCACCGCCGCCCGCGGCCGCGCCGCGTCGAAGCTCAGCAGCAATTGCAGCACCTTGCGCGCGCTCTCCACCCCGACCGTGCGCCGCGACGTCGCCATCGCCGATCCTCTCTCAGCCCGTGAGAATCACTCTCGCACTCTTGAGCGCCAAGGCAAAGTGCGTAGCTTCGGCGGCCGGCATTCGCCGGCGCCCGGCGGGCATCGGCCGTGATCTTGGGGGGTCGCCTATGGATTTCTCGCTGTTTTATCTGCCCACCTACCGCGCCGGCTTCTCGCCGAGCCTCGCCGCCTTCTACGGCGAGCTGCTGCAGTCGGTGAAGCTGGCCGACCGGCTCGGCTGGGCGCGCGTGCTCACCACCGAGCATCATTTCCACTACTACGGCGGCGCGGTGCCGAACCCGGCCGTGATCCTCGCCGCCTGGGCGCGCGAGACGAAGCGCATCCGCCTCTCCGCCGGCGTCTCGCTGGTTCCGCTGCGCCATCCGCTGCAGGTGGCCGAGGACTATGCGCTGGTCGACCACCTCTCCGAGGGCCGCTTCGACATGGGCGTCTCGCGCGGCTTCGTCCCGCACGAATTCGACGCGTTCGGCGTGAGCCAGGCCGAAACCGCCGAGCGCGTGATGGAGGCGCTCGACATCATCAGGAAGTTCTGGGCCGGCCAGCCGTTCGCCTACGACGGCAAGTTCACCAAGTTCCCGCGCATCGATCCTTGGCCGCAGACGTTCCAGCAGGAGATCCCGATCTGGGTCGCGGCGTCGAACGATCTCGCGAGCTTCGCCCGCGCCGGCGCCGGCGGCTATCACCTGATGATGAACCAGTATCCGATGAGCTTCGCGTCGCTGGTCGAGAAGCATACGGCCTACAAGGACGCGTACGCCAAGGCCGGCCACGATCCCAAGAAGCAGAAGAGCGCGATCGCGTTCCTCGTCCACCTCGCCGACACCGAGGAGAAGGCGATCGCCGAGGCGAAGGGCTGGGTGCAGGAGCACGCGGCCGCGTTCCGCAAGGTGCAGACGCACGACGAATGGAACCGCGACTACGCCTACGACGAATCGATCCTGCTCGGCCTCGGCGAGCCGGACGTTCGCGAATTGTTCCGCAAGCGCACGCTCGTCGGCACGCCGGCGCAGGCCGCCGAGCGGCTGCGCAAATACATCGACCTCGGCTTCACCGAGGCGATCTTCGTCGCCCGCTATGCCGGCGTTCCGGCCGCGCAGGAGCGCGAGACGATCGAGCGCCTGACGCGCGAAGTGCGCCCGATGCTTGGGCTGAAAGCGGCGGCGTAGGAAGTAGGAACACGAGCCGGGGCGACGGCGAGAAGAGAAGGAAGTTCATCACACGGGCACGGAGGCGGCGGAGAAGGTCTCTTCGCGCGCCCTCGGCGCGCGCTCCTTCCTCCACCGCGACCTCCGTCCGAAATGCTTCTTTGCTATCTTCTCCCCGTCTCCCCGGCTCCTGTTCAATTTCTTGCTTCCGCCCGCCGCCGCACCTACCTTCGCGCGCCAAAAGAGGGGGCGATGATGGCCGGACGAATCGAAGCGCGGATGAAGGAGCTCGGCATCGTGATGCCGGAGGCCGCACCCCCGCGCGTGGCGAAGATCGAGGGCTGCGTGCGCTGGGGCGATCTGCTGTTCGTCTCGGGCGCGGTGCCGAAATGGAACGGCGAGGTGCGCTTCGTCGGCAAGGTCGGGCGCGAGTTCGCGCTCGCCGAGGCGCAGGCGGCCGCGCGGCTTTCGGCGCTCAACATGCTGGCGCAGGCGAAGGTGGCGTTGGACGGCGATCTCGACCGCATCCAGCGCATCGTGAAACTCACCGGCTTCGTCAACGCGGTGCCCACCTTTACCGACATTCCGCACGTCGTGAACGGCGCCTCCGAGCTGTTCCTCGACCTGTTCGGCGAGGCCGGCCGCCACGCGCGCACCGCTGTCGGAGTCGCCGTCATGCCGTTCGACGTCGCGATCGAGGTCGAGGGGGTGTTCGGGGTGAAGTGACAAGGAAGGTTCAACACGGAGACACGGAGGAAGGAAAGACGGCGCGCCAAAGGTGCGCAATGAAGTCCTATCTCCGTGCCTCCGTGGTTAATTCCCCGTCTGACCAAACGGAACATCGAAAGTTTCGAGAATGAAGCTGCTGAAAGATCCGCCGTTCCCGCACGCCTACTACGAGGATTTCGCGCTCGATCAGTCGTTCGAGTACGGCGCCCACGCGATGCGCGCCGACGACATCATGCGCTTCGCGCGCGAGTTCGATCCCGAGCCGTTCCATCTGAGCCCCGAGACGGCGGCCGCGACCCCGTTCGGCCGCCTCATCGCCAGCGGCCCGCACATCTGCGCGGCGTGGCGGCGCATGAACCACGACGCGTTCCCGCACGTTCGCTCGGGCAGCTCGCCGGGCTGGGACGAGGTGCGCTGGAAGGCGCCGGTGTTCCCGGGCGACGTGCTCACGTGCCGCACGACGGTCAAGTCGATGCGCGTGCTCAACAGCCGGCCCAATTTCGGCTTCGTCGCCTGGACGCACGAAACCCGCAATCAGGCCGGCGACCTCAAGATGACCCACGGCGCGATGTTCCTCGTCGAACGCCGGCCGGGGTGAGGGCGGCGGTGCTTCGTGGACAGGGCCGGCCGTGCGGCTTAGCATCGCTGGGGAGCTGGGACGGCGGCCGCCCAATGGTTCATTGCATGAAACGCCGCACTGCGATGTTCGGTGCCGTCTCGCTGTTCGCTACCGCCCCCTTCGCGGCGCTCGCGCAAGAGGCCGGCCGCGTCCCGAAGATCGGCATTCTCAGCGGCCGCATCACGCCGATAGAACACGGATTTCGTCTTGGCATGCGCGACCTCGGCTATGTCGAGGGGCGCGATGTCGACTACGTCGTGCGCAATGCGAAGGGCGCCAGCGACCGGTTGCCCGAGTTCGCTGCCGAGTTGGCCGCACTCAAGGTCCACGCGATCTTCGCGATGAGCAGCCCGTCCATCGCGGCGGCGCGGCAGGCGACGGATACGATCCCGATCGTGTTTACGATGCTTGGCGATCCGGTGGCGAAGGGGTGGATCCAGAGCTACGCACGGCCCGGCGGCAATCTCTCCGGCGTCGTGGGTCTCAGCCAGGATTTGGCGGAGAAACGTCTCGAGCTTCTGAAGCTCGCCGTGCCCGACGCCGCACGCATAGCCGTGCTCATGAATCCGGACAATCCAATCGAGGAGCAGGGAGTTCGCGAGCTGATAAATGCCGGCAGACAGCTCGGCGTCGTGGTCCGAATCTTTGAAGCGCGCAAAGCGGCGGAGATCGATGGCGCTTTCACGGCCATTACCCAATGGCGAACGCAGGGCCTGCTGGTGCTGCCCGATGTAATGTTCGCCGCGGAGCCGCAGCGTGGCGAAATCGTGCGGCGCGCGGCGCATGCCCGTCTTCCGTCGCTATACGTTGAGAATGATTGGGTTACGGCCGGAGGTTTGATGAGCTATGCGCCCAATCTTTCGGAAATGGGCCGACGATGCGCCGCGCTCATCGACGCGATCTTGAAAGGCGCGAAAGTTGCCCACCTCCCGGTGGAATTGCCGAGCAAGTTCGAGCTCTACCTAAACCTGAAGACAGCTAACGCGCTCGGCCTCCCGATCCCGCAAACGATCCTGATCCGAGCAGACCGCGTGATCGAATAGGCCGCCGTCCGCCGCCTACGGCTCTTTCTTCGGCAGGCGCACGGATTTCGGCAGCCGGTCGGCGCGCACCTGCACGCTCAGCGGCCGCACATGGATGCAGGCGCCGGCCACGGCGCCGTGCTTGGCCGAAAGCGCGGCCACGTCGGAGGCGGGGCGCGGCGGCGGCATCGTTCCGCCCTTGCGCGCCGTGCGCGCGGCATGGGCCTTGATCTCGGCGCGGGCGTTGGCGAGCGCCTCGTCGACGCTGCGGCCTTCGGCGCGGCAGCCGTCCACGTCCGGAAACACGGCCCGGTAGCCGCCGCCGGGCTGGCGCAACACCAAGGCGATGTAGCCGTCCATCCGTCCCCGCTCGCTTCGAAGCGGCGCCGACTATACAGCCCGCCTGCGGCCGCCGCCACTGACGCGATGCAAGCGGCCGGCGGCGCGGCTCATCGCTCGTCGCCGGCGACGGTGCCGGTCGCGAGAATGGCTGCCGTCGGCACGTCGAACGCCGCACCGTTGCGGAAGCGCGAGACCGCCGCCGCCGCGGCGGCCCGGATGGCCGCGAGGCGCTCTGGCGTCTGCGCGGCGAGAAGCCTCGCCGTGCGCACGGTGCCGGCGGCGAACCGGTCGATCAGATCCTGAGGCCGGTCGAGCGTCCAGACCGCGTCCACGCGCCGCGCGCTCGCGCATTCCGGCGCGAACCCGGCGCGCGCCAGCAATCCGAGGCAGTCCCGCTCCGAAACCAGGTCGCCGCCGGGCGGCGCCGGATAGTTCCCGGCCGCCTCGCCATGGGCGCGGACGGCGGCGAACACGATCGCGAACGCCTCGTTGACGCCCTTCGCCCAGACGGTGAAGGCGATGCGGCCGCCGGCGCGGGTGACGCGGCGCGCCTCGCGCAGCGCCGCCGCCGGGTCGGGAAAGTGGTGGGCGCCGAAATTGATCGCGACCGCGTCGAACGTGCGGTCGGCGAAGGGCAGCGCCTCCGCGTCGCCGACGTGGAACGCGATGCCGCGGTGCAGGCGCCGCGCGGTCTCGATCATCGCCGCCGAAAAGTCGATGCCGGCGGCCACGGCGCCGCGCGCCGCGGCCTCGCGTGCGCACACGCCGGTGCCGCACGCCACGTCGAGCAGCGCCTTGCCGGGGGCGGCGCCGGCGGCATCGAGCAGCAGCGGCACATAGGGCCGCGTGGCTCCGGCGAACGCCGCCTCGTAGCGCGCCGCCGCATTTTCCCAGCCCGCGTGCTCGAAGGCGCGATAGGCCTCGTGCGCCTGGGCAGCGGAGGGATCGGGGCGATCGGGCATGGTGCGGCGTCCGCCGTCGGCGCCGGCGCTCAGAACGCGCACACCACTTTGCCGAAATGCCTGCCCTCGGGAAACGCCTTCAGCGCGTCCTTGAGCCCGTCGAACGCGAAGCGGCGGTCGTCGAGCGGCGGCTTCACCTTGTGCAGCGCCAGCGCGCGGTTCATCCGCTCGAACAGATCGCGCGAGCCCACCGTGATGCCCTGAAGGCGGATGTTCTGCGTCACCACGGGCCCGAGATTCACCTCGCCCGCGCCGCCGGCCAGCACGCCGATCAGGCTGACGATGCCCGAGGGCCTGACGGCGCGGATCGAGCGCTCGAGCGTGCCGGCGCCGCCCACCTCGACGACGTGGTCGAGCCCGTGCCCGCCCGCGATCTCGCGCGCCGCTTTGCTCCAGTCCGGCGTCGTCCGGTAGTTGATGACGTGATCGGCGCCGAGCGGCTTCGCGCGCGCGAGCTTCTCGTCGGAGGACGAGATCAGGATCGTCTCGGCGCCGTGCATCTTCGCGAAGATCAGCGCGAACAGCGAAACGCCGCCGGTGCCCTGGATCAGCACGCGCTGCCCGGCCTCGACGCGGCCCTGCTCCACGACCGCGTTCCACGCGGTGAGCGCGGCGCAGGGCAGGGTCGCAGCCTCGAGGGCGCTCATGTGCGCCGGCGCCTTCACCACGCCCTCCTGCGAGAGGCACATGTATTCCTGCATCGTGCCGTCGAGCGGCCCGCCCAGCGTGCCGAGCCACACCTCCTCGTGGAACGTGCCCGAGCGCCAGGTCTGGCTGAAGATCGGGCAGACGAGATCGCCCGGCTTGACGCGCGTCACGCCGGGGCCGACGGCCTCCACCGTCCCGGCGCCGTCCGAGCACAGCACCAGCGGCAGGTTTCCGCTGCGCCGCCCGTAGCCGCGCTTGGCCATCACCGTGTCGCGGAAATTCAGCGACGCGGCCTGCATCTTGATCAGCACCTGCCCCGGCCCCGGCGCGGGCTTCGGCCGCTCGGCCAGCACGATGCTGTCCACGTTCCAGTCGCGCAGTTCCATGGCTTTCATGGCGGGCATCCTTCGGCAAGCGGGCTTCGGTCGGCCGGCCTGCGATTGCATGCGGGCCGCGGCGGAGGAATGGCGGGCCGCGCTGGCGCGCGCCGTGTCGGCCGCGCCGGGGTCGCGCGCGGGCGGATCACAGGATCTCGTAGGCGTCGATGATCACGGCGTCGGGGCGGCGCTCGCCCTTGCCGACGCCGATGATGCGATTGAGCCAGGCATGGCGGCCGGGCGGCGCCTCGAACAGCATCGTCTCGCGGAAATAATAGGCGGCGGGGTCGACCGCCTCGCCCGCGGCGACGCGCGCCATCACCTCGGGCGGGCCGTGCCGCATCCCAAGCCCCTTCATCAGGATGATTGCGCCGTCGTCGCATCGCAGCGTCACGCGCACGTCCAGCTCGGCGACGCCGTCGGCGCGCACGAGCTGGCAATCGGCGCCGCCGCCCAACAGCGTCCCCGAGAGGCGCTCGCCCGCGAAGGTTCCGCCCGTCACCGGAATGAAGCGGCGCTCGCCGAGCGGCCCCGCCGGCGTGATCTGCGGCGGCGCCACCTGGGCGCGGAGTCGGAACAGTGGCCGGGTCTCGATCACAATGGTACTCACGGGCTGGGGTGCACCGAATCGCGGAACGCATTTCGCGCAAGCGCGGTGCAAAAGGCAAGGAACGACGGAGATCGCGACCATGCTCGACGCCGACAAGCTCGTGGCCATCGACATTCACACCCATGCCGAGGAGCCGTGCGGCACGCATGCCGACGACGGCTACGACGAGTTCCAGGCCGGTACCGCCACCGAGTTGGCTGGCGTGACCAAG
>ERZ761602.7000-NODE-7000-length-12218-cov-11.418647_pt1 | contig 12218 bp, 9 predicted proteins | sample MGYA00512165_ERZ761602 | MGnify/ENA primary metagenome ERZ761602 (study PRJEB28899, sample SAMN02445085) | bioreactor sludge metagenome | biome: EBPR sludge; isolation source: Thorneside wastewater treatment plant | place: Australia: Brisbane, Thorneside... | reverse complement strand
GCTCGGCCGCATGCTCGCGGCGCGCCTCGCCGGCGAGCGCCTGCAGCAGGGCTTCGCCGTTCTCTGTCTGGTCGTCGCCGGTTTGCTGCTCGGACGCGTCGTCAGCGCCGTCTTCTGATTACCCGGGGAGCCAGGCGGAGAGGGTACAATCCTCGCTTGATTCAGGCTCGCTGCAGCTTTGACTGCTCCTTCAGGTGACCAAGGCCTTTCTTCCTTTCTTAGTTTTCTTGTTCGACCTCTCGGCCGTCATTGTTGCTTGGGCTGGCGGGATTTTGCTGCGATTCAACCTCGATCTGCCAGCCAGCTATGTTCCACTGTTGGCCTGGGGCCTGGTCTTCTTGATGCCTGCGCATGCCTTGGCCTGCGGCCAGGCCGGCCTTTATCGCGGGATCTGGATGTTTGCCAGCCTGCCGGACTTGAAGCGGGTCTTGCGGGCGGTGGCGTTGTCGACGGCTGCGATGCTGGTTTTTTTTGCTTTCTATCACTATGGGCGAATGGCGGTCCCGCGCTCGCTCTTGGTGCTCTATCCGATCTTGCTGGTCCTTTACATGGGCGGCGGCCGAGCTGCCTACCGGATGTGGAAGGAGCATCGCCTCTATGGTGGGCTGATCGCCCAAGGCAAACCGGTGGTCATCGTCGGAGCCGGGCGCGGTGGCGCGATGCTGGTTCGCGAGCTGGCGCGCAGCCCGGACTGGAGGGTCGTGGCGCTGGTGGATGATGATCGCAGCAAGTGGGGGCGCGAGCTTTTCGGAAACCCGGTTCTGGGCGGGATCGATAGCCTGCCCGAGGTCCTCGCCTCGGAGAAGGCCGCTCATGTGATCCTGGCCATGCCATCGGCGTCTGCCGAGGCGTGTCGCCGAGCTGCCGACCTCGCCGTGGAAGCTGGCGCTCACGTGTTTACAGTGCCCGGGATTGAGGACGTGATGGGGGGGCGAGTGGTTGTTTCGTCGATCCGACCCATCGAGATCGAAGATCTGCTCGGTCGGGAGGCGATATGGATCGACACGCCCCATATCTCCGCCTTGGTGACTGGCAAGACCTTGTTGGTGACCGGCGCCGGTGGCTCAATCGGCAGCGAGTTGTGCCGGCAACTGGCGCGTTTCGGTCCAGCCCGTTTGCTGCTGTTCGAGCAGAGCGAGTATGCCTTGTATACGCTCGAGCAATGGTTCGAGGTGCACATGCCGGACGTTGCGCTGGTGTTGCTGGCAGGCGACGTGAAGGACGCGGAGCGAGTCGACGAGGTGTTTGGCGAATGGCGACCGCAGGTTGTCTTTCATGCGGCGGCGTACAAGCATGTGCCGCTGATGGAGGTGGGCAATGCCTGGCAGGCAGTGCGCAACAACGCGTTGGGCACGCTGCGGGTCGCCGAGTGTGCGGCCCGCTTCGATGCCGAACGTTTCGTGCTGATTTCGACGGACAAGGCGGTGAATCCGACCAACGTGATGGGTGCGACGAAGCGGCTGGCGGAGATGGTCTGCGAGGGGTTGCACCGGCAGGGTTGGAAGACGCAGTTCGAGACCGTGCGTTTCGGCAACGTCCTGGGCAGCACAGGCAGCGTCATCCCCAAATTCCAGGAGCAAATCGCGCGCGGCGGACCGGTCACGGTCACACACCCCGACATTACCCGCTATTTCATGTCGATCCCGGAAGCGGCGCAACTCGTGATGCAGGCCGCGGCGATGGGCCAGGGATGCGAGATATTCGTCCTGGAAATGGGCGAACCGGTGAAGATCGTCGATCTGGCGCGCCGGATGATCCGGTTGAGCGGTTACACCCACAAGGATATTCGCATCCAATTCACCGGCCTGCGCCCAGGCGAGAAACTCTTCGAAGAACTGCTGGCCGATGCCGAGCAGACCCGCGCTACCCTGCACCCCAAGTTGCGCATTGCGGGCGCCCGATCCGTCGACGACGATTTCTTGCCCGGTTTGCGTTCGTGGCTGGAGGGCGGCAACCAGAGCGACATCCAGGTGCGCCAGGCGCTGATGCGCTGGATCCCCGAGTATCGCCCGGTATCTGACGCTGGTGGTCGTTGCAGCGGGTTCGGGAGCCTGGGCCAGTGATCGAATGCATATGATTGGATCAACATGGTCGCTGGCGAGTCACGCGTGCTGGTTGCGAAGGTTGTACGGGTCGTTCACCTCTGCAGCAGCGCACAAACCCGCCATGCAACAGCCCTCCAGTTTCCGACTGACGGAGAACAACTTCGACCTTCTGCGCCTGCTCTTTGCGGGAACGGTGTGTCTTGTTCACGCTCACGAACTCTCAGGATTCCCGGAGTTGGCCGTGATCAGTCGGATTCTGTCGTCCGGCATGGCCGTGAAGGGCTTCTTCGTACTCAGCGGGTTCCTGATTTTCATGAGCTTCGAACGTTCCTCCTCGCTGTCGTCCTACGCCATGAAGCGCATCCGGCGCATCTATCCCGCATACTTCACCGTCGTCATTCTCTGCGCTTTCGGCATGGTCGCCGTCAGTTCGCTCAGCGCTGCCGAATACTTTTCCGGAACCTGGGTCAGGTATGTCCTTGCCAACCTGGCTTTCATGAACTTCCTGCAGCACACGCTACCGGGGGTGTTCGAGAACCACAGATTGACGGCTGTCAATGGGGCGCTTTGGACCATCAAGATCGAGGTCATGTTCTACGTGGCTGTCCCGCTGTTCGTGCTCTTGTTCAGAAAATTTGGCCGGCTTTGGGTACTTGTGCTGACCTACTGTGCTTCCGTGTTCTACGCTGAAATCATGACCACCATGGCGGAACGAAGCGGGTCCCAACTGCATGCGGAACTTGGGCGCCAGCTGCCGGGGCAACTTTCGTACTTCATGTCCGGGGCCTTCCTTTACTATTTCTTGCCGTTGTTTGAACGTCGGATCAAGTCTTTCCTGGCTTTTTCAGTAGCCGTCCTGGTGACCAACCAGTTCTTCCCCCTGCCGATGTTCGTGCCCTTCGCTCTTGCCGTGGCGGTGATTTTCTGCTCCCTGTTCCTGTACGTGGGAAATTTCGGAAAGTACGGCGACTTCTCTTATGGCGCCTACATTCTTCATTGTCCTCTCATCCAACTGCTGATTCATCATGGATGGTTCAGCCATCATCCTTGGCTATTCCTTGCTTCAGCAACCGTGATCACAGCAACTGGCGCGGTCGCCATGTGGCACCTCGTCGAAAAGCGGTTCCTCTTCCGCTCCAGTCACTACATCGCAGCGACGGCGGAGGCAGCCGGTTGATCGAAGACACGAACCCTCTTCCCGCCACTTCTCGGTCAGCCCGACCCTTCCTGCAGGCGATCAGGTGACCAGAAAGTCGAGGGTGGACAACGCCAGGCCGCTGGGTAGTGTCGCAAACTGCACTGCGGCAGCTCCGCTGCCATTGCCGTCGGCATCGTAGTAGAGCGCCCCGGTGGTCCTGTTGTAGATCAGGTAGTCGTTGGCGTCGCGGGCGCTGGTCACGCCGTTGCCCGCACGCAACGATCCCTGCGCCAGCGCGCCGACCGCAGTCAGCGAGGTGAACACGGCGTTCTCCAGTTGCAGCGTGTCGTCGCGCACGTTGAAGTCGGTGATGCGGTCGAGGTTGCCGCTCGCGTTCGGCCGCGTGTCGAAGCGGAAGACATCGTTGCCGCTGCCGCCGCTCAGGTTGTCGTTGCCGAGGCCGCCGAGCAGCAGATCGTTGCCGGCGCCCCCGCTGAGGGTGTCGTTGCCAGCCGCACCGTCGAGTCTGTTGGCGATGCCATTGCCGACGCCCTTGGCGGCGCCGGGCGACAGCAGGCGCAGGTTTTCGACGTTGGCCGGCAGGGTGTACGCCGGGAGGGAACTGTAGACGGTGTCGTTGCCGCCGGATGCGAGACTCGCGCGGTTCTCGATGACCCGGTCGCCGGGGTGGTCGACATAATAGCGGTCGGAACCGTCGCCTCCGGTCATCCGGTCGGCCCCGGCACGACCGTCGAGACGGTTGCTCGCGGCATTGCCCGTCAGCGTGTCGTTGCCCGAGCCGCCGATGGCGTTCTCGATCCTCACGCCGAAAGCGATCGCCAGGTTGGCCGTTCCGTCGTACGTGGGGGCCGGTCCCGAATAGCCCGGAGGCACAGGGTCCGACGGGATGGCAATGTCGGAAAAGGACCCGGCACGCAGGTCTATCCGGCACGCCTGGCGGAAATTGGCGACCGATATCGTATCGTTTCCTCCCGCATCCCAAAGCGTCATGAAGAACGGTGAGTCGGGAGAAAACGTGTAGGTGTCGTTACCGGTACGATAGGTCGTGTTGGCGCCATACAGGTGCTGGATGGCCGCGATGTCGTAGAGCATTGGCGTTCGCGGCGTCACCCAGTAGTAGGTCGAGTGCCAGGACCCTCCAACGTGATCCACGTCGAGGAACAGCGCATGCGCATGTTCGGTGTAAGACATCAGGCTGTATTGCTTTGAATTCTGCGCGGTGGGCAGCACCGGCTGGCCTTCAAACGGGTGCTTGAGGCCCAGGGCGTGGCCAATCTCGTGCAGCAAGGAAGAGAAATGGCCGGTTCCGGGCGACCAGTCGCCGCTGGCCCGTGCCGGGTTGATCCACACGTCGCCGCCCGAGGGCCAGGACGCGCTTGGATGATAGGCCCAGCCCCACCAGGACGAGATGGCAGGCGTGCGGGTATAGGCAAAGCGAAGGTCGCCGACGTTGGCCGCGGTCTCGACGGTTTCGACGAACTTCAGGCTCGCGACGTTTGCCCACTGCTGCAGGGCCTGCCGCACGGCAGCCCGCGCTTCGCTGGCGAGACCGGAAGATGAACTTCTGGGCTCGTCCTCGCTCAACCTGGAACCGTAATCAGCCGGTGCCGCCCACCAGGCCAGAGAACCGTTGACATAGGGAAAGCTGAAGGCAATCGTCGCGCCAGACGTTGCCGATCCCCATTTGACTCCTGCCGAAAGCGCGTCGATGTGCTTCACGCCCGCAGCGTGGACCGAAGTCGCCGGCATGGCCGAGGTGGGTCTGGTCATCGGGGCCCGTCTCCGAAAGGCATGTTAAGGAGTACTCTGCTGCCGCCGCCGGCCGATCGATCGACGCTGGTCCGCAACGGTCGCGGCGGATGGCTTCTGCCAAGCCGGCAGGTTACCACGAAGTCGATGTGGCTGAGCGCCGGTCGACTGCTCAGTGTTGTGAATGGCGCCACGGCGGTGCCGCAGCGCGCCTCCGCTGGCGACCAGCCATGAAAACGGCCAGCGTTGTGGCGACGAGAGCCTGGATGCGGCTTCATGATGCCCCCTGGGTTCATGAGATATCGGAAAAGCGAAAGCCCTCTGGTGCAACCTCCATCACTGGGATTCGCAAGCATTTTCAGCGTTCCTGGCAGACATCGACGGCGCCCGGTTCGCCCCGCTTGGCACGCTGCAACACCGGCTGTCGTGAGACGCCAGGCCGCTTGGTGGCCTCTTGCCACAAGGCGGTCAGCAGCCAGGTGTCGCCGCTTCAAGGCACCGGCGCGAAGGCGACCTTGCCGGTTCCCTCCTCCAAGGGGGGGCCCGCCACCCGCAGGGCCGTCTGCGCTTCGTGCGTGGCTTGACCCGCGGCGCGGGACGCTTACAATGTTGATGAATACCGCTATCGAGGCGCTTCAGTCCAACGAGGTCTATCTGTCGCGGATGCGCCAGCGGCAAAGCCCGATGCTCTTGGCGCGACGGATGAACGGTGTTCGGATGATTGCTCGAATCAATGGATGCGAGGTTGTGCTATGGCCACCGATATGGTTGGCAAGCTGGATTGCCCCAGTGACAAGCAAGTATTTGCAGATGCCTTGAATGTCAAGGGATGGGCTCACTCGGAGGCGGATGGCGACATTGATATAAGCATCTTTATTGACGGAGAATTGGCGAAATCTGGCGCCAGGGAGTTTCCGAGGTATGATGTATATCAACAATATCTGTCGGAAGCCGCTTACCTGTCAGGCTTCATTGCGAGGATTGGAATCGCTGATCTCTGTTATGGACAACACACTCTTGAAGTTGTGGCAAGGAACGGAAATGGCAGTCATTCAATTGGCAAGGTTGATTTTTACAGGGAGCCGAAAAACAAGACCGAGAAGAATTTCCTGAGCAAATTGTTTTCAAGGAAGGAACAAGACAGGGCGCCACTTCTCGGCGGCGCTGGTTCAGTGATGCGCGGACAGAGAAAGGTTGCGGAAAATCTGGTAAGAAGGTTCATCGAATTGGGAAGACTAAAGGAAAACGACAGGATTTTGGATGTCGGCTGTGGAGTCGGAAGGGTTGCGCTTCCGCTGACACAATACATTGGTCCTGCCGGAATGTATGTGGGGACTGACAATGTCAGAGAGTCAATAGAATACGCCAGAGCACACATCTCTCCGAGATTTCCGAATTTTCAATTTCAACATTCTGATGTCAGAAGCGATGTCTATAATCCGGGCGGAAAATTCAAGGCGTCAGAATACAGGTTTGATCTTGATGATGACTCGTTTGATTTTGTTTTCTTGACGTCAGTATTCACGCACATGAAACTGGATGGTGTGAAGAATTACTTGTCAGAGGTTGCAAGAGTCCTGAGTGAAGGGGGGCGTTGTTTTATCACCTATTTCATTTTGAATGGGACGACGGTCGGTCAAATCAACAGTGGTGCCAGTCGAAGAACCTTCCGCCATGAGTTTGACGGATATTTCTCTGACGTCGGGCATTTCCCGGAACGGGCCATCGCATATCAAGAAAGCGTTCTCAGAAAATTGTATGGCGCTGTCGGTCTAACCATAGAGGAGCCCATTTACCTGGGGTCTTGGTCTGGACTGAAAGGGTTTGCGGGTCAGGATATCATTGTTGCATTGAAACAATAGCGGGCAACGGCAGGAAATGCCTCGTGTGTAGTGATCGTTTGTCGGATGCCGTCATGTTAACGAGCATAACAGGTGCGGTTGGACTGTTCCGGAGAGATCACGATCTCACAAAATGGTTTTTCTCTTGCCGGTAATGAGAGACAGTTACTTTGTCAGATTGTGTTTCACTCTGATGCCTGGAGCATGGTGGCTTGCTTTCTGCAGTCGGACTCCATGGCCTGGCGCCGCCGTCCATGCCTGTCGATGATCGATTCGGCGAGGTCTTCGTCGGTGACGATCTTGGTGGGCAGCCGATGGCGCATGATCTTCACCAAACCACGGCAAGAGAGCAGCTCAGCCGTTTCACGCTGGGCGATTCGCTCCTTGGTCAGGAACATGGGCCTCGCCGTCCTTGCCGTCACGGATCGACAAACGCGCCCAGGTGGATGCCAGCTGCGCGGTTGTCCCGCAATCGGGGTAAGCTGCTTGCCTGCGACCGCATCTGGACCCGCTCACCGATGATCGACTCCATCCTTCTTGTCGCGACGCGCATCACCACTTTCGCACAGCAGCAGCCACTGACCAACGCCAGCGGCTTCTTCTTTGCCCGCGACGACCAACTGTTCCTGGTCAGCAGCCGGCATGTCCTGGTCGACAAGCCGAGCCATCATCTTCCGGATCGCATCGAGATCGAGCTGCATGTCGACCCGGACAATCTGGCCGAGGCGAGGAACTTCTCGATTCCCCTCTACCATGGCGGTCGCAGTCTCTGGCGGCAGGGACGGGATTCCGCCGGCGACATCGACGTGGCGGTGATCGAGATCGAGCGCAGCGCCCTGCCGGTGCCCACCGTGCTCAGGGCCTTCGGTCCAGAACATCTGCCGCGCCACGGTGATCGCGTCGAGATTGGTGGCTCGGTGCTCGTCGTCGGCTTCCCGCTGGGATTCCACGATACCCTGCATCACATGCCGGTCGTTCGTCAGGCCGTGCTGGCATCGTCTTACGGCCTGCGCTTCAAGGGCGAGGGCTACTTCCTCACCGATGCGCGAACGCATCGCGGTACCAGCGGAGCGCCGGTGGTCATGCGCCTGGCGGCGGACGATGCGGCGCACGCCGGGCTGCCCTGGCTGCTGCTCGGCGTGCACTCCGCGCGGCTCGATGTCGGATCGCGCGACCTCGAACTGGATGAGGCACTCGGCCTCAATTGTGTCTGGTACGCGGACATCCTGATGACGCTGACCGCGGGCTGAGAGGTCGCCACCGGATCGGCGCGAGGCGACGGCACGGGGCAGGCGGCGCAGCCGGTGAGCACTGTCGCGGGGGGGGCATACCTGCCGGCGGCCGGCTGCAGCTGCTCTGGCTGCGCTGGCCCAGTCACCGGGGAGGGGGGACGGCGACCGGGGGGACGGCGACCGCGCCTCAGGCCGCCCCGATGCCCATTGCCGACCCTTGCCCTTTGCCGGCGTATCCCTCATCATCCGCCGCATCGTCTGGAAGACATCGTGAAGGAACGCCAATACATTGCCCGTCGAGCGGCGGAATGGGAAGCCTGGGATCGCTGGCTGGCGCCGGGACGGGGGCCCCGTGCGGCGGCGCCTGCGGGCGATGCGGCTGGCGCCGCCGGGCTGCCGCAGCGCTTCCGGCGGCTCTGTCACGACCTCGCGCTGGTGCTCGATCGCAACTACTCCGCGGCACTGGCGGAGGATCTGCATCGCCGCGTCTTGGCAGCGCACCAGCGCATCTACGGCGCGAGCGAACCGCAGGGGCATGCGTGGCGACGCTTCTTCGGTGGCGACCTGCCGGCGCTGGTGCGCGGCGAGTGGCGGCTCGTGCTCGCTGCCGGTTTGCTGCTCCTCATGCCGCTGCTGGGCTTGCTGCTGCTGGTCCAGGCGTGGCCAGACGCTGCCTTCCTGTTGTTGTCACCGGAAACGGTAGGCGAGATCGAGGACATGTATTCGCCGACGGCACGCCACGTCGGGCGGCCGCGCGCGGCAAGCAGCGAGTGGGCGATGTGGGGTTTCTACATTGCCAACAACGTGCGCATCGACTTCCAGATCTTTGCCGGTGGCGTCGCTTTCGGCCTGGGAGCGATCTTCTACCTGCTTTACAACGGGCTGCACATCGGGGCCATTGCCGGCCACCTGACGCAGATCGGTCATGGGACGACTTTCTGGGGTTTCGTCGCCGGTCACAGCGCCTTCGAGCTGACCGGTGCCGTGCTGGCCGGCGCGGCCGGACTGAAGCTCGGCGTGGCGCTCGTGGCCCCCGGGCGGCAGACACGGCTGGCGGCTCTGCGGCAGCACGCGCGCGTCGCGGTGAAGCTGCTCTATGGTGCTGCCGCCCTGACCGTGCTCGCCGCTTTCATCGAGGCCTTCTGGTCGCCCCGTCCCGACCTCCCGTTTGCCGCCAAGGTCGCCGTTGGCAGCGCGCTGTGGGTGCTGACCTGGGCCTATCTGCTGCTGGCCGGGCGCACCCGTGCGGCTTGAGGACATCGCCGTCCGCCTGCGACGGCGCAGCGCCTGGGAGGCTATCGACCTCGGACCGGCCATGCTGCGGCAGTGGGCCGCGCGCATCTACGGCGCGTGGTTCGCCACCTACTGGGTAGCCGGTCTGCTGCTGCTTGCCTTCTGGCCTTGGCCGGGATACGTCATCTTGCTGCTATGGTGGCTGAAGCCGCTGTTCGACCGCGTGCTGCTGCATGTCTGCAGCCGTTCGCTGTTTGGCGAGGCGTGCACCGTTCGCTCCGTGCTGCGCGAACTGCCGCGCCTCATGCGTGCGCCGGGTCTGGTCTCGGGAATCAGCCTGCGCCGCTTCAGCCTCGCGCGCTCGCTGCTGCTTCCGGTCTGGCAGCTCGAGGAGCAGCGCGGCGCAGCGGCCCGCGCCCGCTTCGCGCTGCTCGGGCGGCGCTGTCGCGGCCATGCCGTCTGGCTGACCTTCTTCTGCGCCAACATGTCTTCGGTCCTGCTGTTGTCGCTGCTCCTGGTGCTGTTTGCCCTGATTCCGGGCGACCACCCGGAGTGGTCGCCATGGGACTGGCTCGGTGGTGAAGAGTCGCGCCTGGATCATCGGCTTGCCACCCTGGGCTTCATGTTCGCCGAAACGATCATCGAGCCGCTGTACGTTGCCTCCGGCTTTTCGCTCTACCTCAACCGACGCAGCGAACTCGAGGGCTGGGACATCGAGCTCGGTTTGCGACGGCTGGCTCAGCGCCTCGCGGCCGAGCGCGTCGGCGTACCCGGCATGCTCGTCCTCGTCGTGCTGACGGTCGGCGCCGCCTGGCTGTCGCCAGCCCCGGCCCTGGCGGACACCCGGCCGGCAGAGGCTGTCGCCACTGCCGCTGCGGGCGGGGCGGTGACCGTGGCGCCGGTCAGGCCGCCGGCAGCGGCGCGCGAGGTGGTCGACGCAGTCCTTGCCGACCCGGTCTTCGGTCAGCTGCGCGAGGATTGGCGCTGGCACTGGCGACGGCAGGAGAACCTCGCCGACGAGCCGCGGCGCGACTGGCTGGCGCTGCTGGCGAGCGTCGCCGAGAGCCTCGCCGAGTTCCTGCGCGGCCTGTTGTGGGTATTCGCCGGGTTGGGCCTGGCGGCACTGGTCCTGCTGCTCGGCCGCTATAGACCGCGGCAGCGGGCGACGGGGCCGCAGCGCTTGCCCGGGTTCGTCGCCGGTGTCGATCTGGGGCCGGCGTCCCTGCCCGCCGCGGTGGCGCCGGCAGCGGCGGCGGCGCTGGCGAGAGGCGCGACCGCCGAGGCGCTGAGCCTGCTCTACCGCGGTGCGCTGCGCAGCCTGATCGCGCAGCGGCAGGTTGAGTTCGCTGTCGGCGACACCGAGGAAGACTGCCTGCGTCGCGTTGCGGGGCAGGTTCCAGTGGCGGTCGAGCGGTGTTTTGCCGAGCTCGTCGAGGTCTGGCGCTTGGTCGCGTATGGCGGCTGCCCGCTGCCGGGTCGACGTGGTGAGGAACTGCTGGCGGCGTGGCAGCGGCATTTCGACGACAGTGGTGGTCGGCGATGAGGCGACGACTGCTGGCGGCCGGACTGCTGGCGCTGCTCGGCATTGCCGGGTTGTCCGTCTGGCTTCTCGATCATCTCGAGCGCGTGCCGGTTTCCGTGCGCGAGGCGCCGCACGCCGAGGCGCGTCGCAATCCGTATCTGGCCCTCGAGCGGTTGACAGCCGGCATGGGTGGTCGGCTGACGAGGCAGTCGGATGCGCGCGTGCTCGACCGTCCGCCAACGGGAAGTACCCTCTTTCTCGACCGTCAGCGCGCTCATCTGCTGCCGCCGGAGCGGTTGCGCCGCCTGCTGGCCTGGGTTGAGGCGGGCGGTCACCTGATCGCGGTGGCGGAAGCGCCACAGCTTGCCGACCCGCTGCTCGACAGTATCGGCGTCGATCGTGCGACGAAGCGAACGGAGGACCTGCCGCAACGGCCCGCGCCGATCGCCGTGCAGCCGCCCGGCGGCAGTCGCCCGCTGCAGGTCGCCGCCAGCTGGCAGACGCTCGTCGCCGTTGAGCGGCAGCCGGTCTGGTCGGCTGGCGAGGGCGAGCAGGGGGCGCAGATGCTGCAGTTCCGCATCGGACAAGGACGTCTGACGGTGGCCAGCGAACTCGACCAGCAGCTCGGCAACCGGCGACTCGGCGAGCTGGACCACGCCGAGTTTTTCTGGACGCTGATCGGTGGCAACGACCACTCAGCACCGCCGCAGGTCGTCCTGCTGTCAAGGCTGCAGATGCCGACGCTGTTCGAATGGATCGCCGAGAATGCCCGCGTAGCCTCGCTCGCCACGCTCCTCCTGCTGCTTCTCTGGCTCTGGCGCATCGTTCCGCGCTTTGGCAGCGTGCAGCCCGAGCCGGCGCCGTCACGCCGCCAGCTGCGCGAGCACCTGGCGGCGGTCGGTCGTTACCTGTGGCGCTGCGGGCAGCTGGCGGCGTTGCTGCCGGCCGCCCGCGAGCACTTCCGCTACCGCCTCGGTCAGCGCCGGCCGGGAATCGCCGGCCGCCCGCCGGCGGCGCAGGCGAGCCAGCTGGCAGCGCTTTCCGGTCTGCCGGTCGCGCGCATCGCCGCCGCTCTGTCCGCCCACGCCGATGGTCCGCAAGCCTTCACCGACGCACTGCGCACGCTGCGCGAGCTTGAACGTGTCCTGTGAGAAGTCCACCATGAACAACAGTCCGGCGGTCAGTCTTTCGACAGAGCAGTTGCAGCAGGCGGCGCAGTTGCTCGCCACCTTGCGCGGCGAAATGGCGAAAGCGGTGATCGGTCAGCAGGCGGTGATCGAGGAAGTGCTGATCGCGCTCCTCGCCGATGCGCATGTCCTCATCGAGGGTGTGCCGGGTCTTGGCAAGACGCTGCTGGTGAAGGCTCTGGCGAGGACCTTCTCCGGCGAGACGCGGCGCATCCAGTTCACTCCCGACCTGATGCCTTCCGATGTCGTT
>ERZ761602.6999-NODE-6999-length-12221-cov-3.902186_pt1 | contig 12221 bp, 10 predicted proteins | sample MGYA00512165_ERZ761602 | MGnify/ENA primary metagenome ERZ761602 (study PRJEB28899, sample SAMN02445085) | bioreactor sludge metagenome | biome: EBPR sludge; isolation source: Thorneside wastewater treatment plant | place: Australia: Brisbane, Thorneside... | reverse complement strand
TCACCAGATCGCAGCCTTCGTCAAAAAGGCGCTGCGTGCCGATGCAGGTCAGCCGGTAGATGTCGTCGGCGGTGCGGGTGCCATAGGGGGTGTTGGCATTGTCGCCGTAATAGACAAAGGGCACATCGGGCAGGCGGCGTTCCAGCGCTTCCAGCACCGTCAGGCCCCCCAGCCCCGAATCGAACACGCCCACTGCCATCGCCTGCCCTCCTGCGCGGCCCCGCGCGAGGCGGGGCTGTTGCGGCCCGTCTTACGACCTCGCCGCGCGGAAATCCATCGCCAGTTTGCCGCGCACAGGTCGCCCGGTCATTCCGCCGCCAGGCGCCCGCCGGTTCCCCCCTGCCCCAGCGCCGCCAGGATCTGCGCCCGCCGCGCCTCGGCCTTGACGACGCTCGCCGCCTTGACCGGGCCATAGCCGCGGATCTGCAACGGCAGCAGCGCCAGTTCCAGCACCAGGTCGCGCGTCGCCGGGGTCACCTGCCCCAGCCAGTCGCGCATGTCGCCTTCGAACCGGGCGATCAGCGCGCGTTCCTCGCGCCGTTCGGCGGCATAGCCGAAGGGGTCGAAGGGGGTGCCCCTGAGCCCCTTCATCCGCGCCAGAACCTTGAACACGCCCAGCATCCAGGGGCCGAATTCGCGCTTTTTCGGCCGCCCGTCGGGGCCCTTGCCGCCCAGGATCGGGGGCGCCAGATGGAAGGACATGCGAAAATCGCCGTCGAATTCGGCGCGCGCGGCCTCGGCGCTGGCCAGGTGCAGGCGGGCGACCTCGTATTCATCCTTGTAGGCCAGCAGTTTGTAGTATCCCTGCGCCACCGCCTCGCGCAGCGCGCGGTCCGCGATGCTGTCCACCAGCGCGCGGAATCGGGCGGCCAGTTTCGGACCCTGATAGGCCACCAGCCGCGCCTCGCGCAGCGCGACCGGATCGGCGGGCAGCGCGGTGACCGCCTCGGGATGCAGCAGGCGTTCGGCATCGGCCGGGTAGAGGACCGCCCAGCGGCCAATGTCGAAGGCGCGCAGATTGCCCTCGACCGCGGCCTTGTTGAGGGTGATCGCTTCGCGGATCGCGCCCAGCGACAGGGGCACCAGACCGGCCTGCCACGCCCCCCCCAGCACCATCATGTTGGAATAGATCGAATCGCCCAGGAGCACGCGCGAGAGGTCCGAGGCGTCGAACATCCGCAGCCCCTCGCGCAGGCGCGCCTGAAGGGCGATGGTCAGGTCGTTGACCGGCAAGCGGAATTCGGTGTCGCGGGTGAAGGCGCCGGTGACGATGTCGTGGGAGTTGACCACCGCGCCGGTCTGGCCCTGGGTCATCAGGCCGATGGTCTTTGCCCCCGCCGTCACCACCAGATCGCCGCCGATCACGCAATGCGCCTCGCCCACCGCGACGCGCACGGCGCTGATGTCCTCGGGCCGGTTGGCCAGACGCAGGTGGATGTGCACCGCGCCGCCTTTTTGCGCGAGTCCGGCCATTTCCATCATCCCGGCGCCCAGACCGTCGATCTGCGCCGCCTGCGCCAGCACCGCGCCGACGGTCACCACGCCGGTGCCGCCGACCCCGGTGATGACGATGTTGTGCGTGCCCCGGATCGCGGGCAGCACGGGTTCGGGCAGGTCGGGCAGGTCCAGCGCGCGCGAGGCGGCTTTCTTCACCCTGGCCCCCTCCAGCGTGACGAAGGAGGGGCAGAAGCCCTTGAGGCAACTGAAGTCCTTGTTGCAACTGGACTGGTCGATGGCGCGCTTGCGGCCGAGGTCGGTTTCCTTCGGCACGATCGACACGCAATTCGACTGCACGCCGCAATCGCCGCAGCCCTCGCAGACCTCGGAATTGATGAAGACGCGGCGGTCCGGGTCAGGGAATTCGCCGCGTTTGCGGCGGCGGCGTTTCTCGGCGGCGCAGGTCTGCACATAGAGGATGGCGGAGACGCCCGGCGTCTTGGCCAGTCGTTCCTGCACCGGCATCAGCCCGGCGCGTTCCACCTTTTCGATCCCGGGCGGGAAGGCCGCGAAATCGACGTCTTCCTTGGCGTCATAGACCAGGACCACGGGTTTGACCCCCATCGCGGTGATCTCGTGGGCGATGCGCGCGGCGGTCAGGCCGCCTTCGTTCCTTTGCCCGCCGGTCATGGCGACGGCATCGTTGAAGAGGATCTTGTAGGTGATGGTGGTTCCCGCCGCCAGCGCCGCGCGGATCGCCTGCACGCCCGAATGGTTGTAGGTGCCGTCACCGAGGTTCTGGAACACATGGCCGCGGGTGGAGAACGGCGCCTCGCCGATCCAGTTCGCCCCCTCGCCGCCCATGTGGGTAAAGCCCAGGGTGGAGCGGTCCATCCACTGCACCATGTAGTGGCAGCCGATCCCGGCATAGGCGCGCGAGCCTTCGGGCACCTTGGTCGAGGAATTGTGCGGGCAGCCCGAGCAGAACCACGGCGTGCGTGCCGCCAGATCGCGGGCGTTGTCGGCGCGGCGGGCCTCGGCCAGTTTCGCGCGGCCTGCGCGGATCGCCTCGGTCTCGCAGCCTTCGTCGGCGAGGATTTCCCCCAGCTTTTCGGCGATCATCACCGGATCGAGCGCATAGCGGGTCGGGAACAGTTCCACCTGACGGCCGTTTTGCCAGGTGTCGCCCTTGTGCCAGCCGTAGACCCGCCGCCCGCGCCGGTCGTCAAAGATCGCCTCCTTGACCTGCACCTCGATCAGCTTGCGCTTTTCCTCGACGACGACGATCAGATCCAGCCCCTCGGCCCAGTCGTGGAACCCGACCATGTCAAGGGGCCAGGTCTGCCCGACCTTGTAGGTGGTGATCCCCAGCCTTTCGCATTCCGCCGCATCAAGCCCCAGCAGGCTGAGCGCATGCACCAGATCCAGCCAGTTCTTGCCCGCCGCGACAAAGCCGATGCGCGCCCCGGGCTTGCCCCAGACGCGCTTGTCCATCTTGTTGGCGTGGCTGAACGCCTCGGCCGCAAAGCGCTTGTAGTCGATCATCCGCGCTTCCTGGAGCACCGGAAGATCCTGCAGGCGGATGTTCAGCCCGCCCTCGGGCATCTGGAAATCGGGGCGCACAAAGGCCATGCGATGCGGGTTGCCATCGACGACGGCCGTGCCCTCGACCGTGTCCTTCATCGTCTTCAGCCCCACCCAGAGCCCGGAAAACCGGCTGAGTTCATAGGCATAATGGCCATAGTCGAGGATTTCCTGCACCCCGGCGGGCGAGACCACGGGCATGTAGGCGTCGATCATCGCCCAGTCGGATTGATGCAGCACGGTCGAGGATTCGCCGGTGTGGTCGTCGCCCATCGCCATGATGACCCCGCCGTTGCGGCTGGTGCCCGCCATGTTGGCGTGTTTCATCACGTCGCCGGTGCGGTCCACCCCCGGCCCCTTGCCATACCAGAGGGCAAAGACGCCGTCGTATTTCCCCTCGCCGCGCAGTTCCGCCTGCTGGGTGCCCCAGATCGCGGTGGCGGCCAGATCCTCGTTCAGACCCTCGTGGAATTTGACCTGCGCTGCCTCCAGCACCTTGCGCGCGCGCGCCATCTGCTGATCCACCGCCCCCAGGGGCGAGCCGCGATAGCCGCTGACATAGCCGGCGGTGTTCAGCCCCGCCGCCCTGTCGCGCGCGGCCTGTTGCAGCATCAGGCGGACAAGGGCCTGCGTGCCGTTCAGCAGAACCGGCGTTTTCGACAGGTCGAACCGGTCATTCAGAGACACCGTCTGCTTGCCCATCGTGCACCTCCCCGCGCATTGGTCGATTTGCTGGCGTTTGCGGGATTATAGGTCAAAATAGTTGACCTTAATAGCCCCCTCGGCCGTTTCTTTCCTTTTACATCACAGTGATCTGCTTTAGGTATTTTGCTGCGCACAAACCTGCCCCGACTGGACAGACATTACCATGATGGACTGGGACAAGCTTAGAATCTTCCACGCGGTTGCCGATGCGGGCAGCCTGACCCATGCCGGCGACAGCCTGGGGCTGAGCCAGTCTGCCGTCAGCCGACAGATCCGGGGGCTGGAGGAATCGCTGGGCACGACCCTGTTCCACCGCCATGCGCGGGGCCTGATTCTGACCGAGCAGGGCGAATTGCTGTTCGAGGCGACCCGGTCGATGACCAAGCGGCTGGAAACCGCGACCGCGCGCATCCGCGACAGCGAGGACGAGGTTTACGGCGAACTTCGCGTCACCACGACCACCGCCTTCGGCACGCTCTGGCTGGCCCCGCGCCTGCCCGCGCTCTATGCGAAATACCCCGAGCTGAAGATCGACCTCATGCTGGAAGAGCGCGTGCTGGACCTGCCGATGCGCGAGGCCGACGTGGCGATCCGCATGAAGGAGCCCAGCCAGGCCGATCTGATCCGCAAGCGGCTGATGGCGGTTCACATGCGGCTTTACGCCTCGCAGGAATATCTGCGCCAGAATGGCACGCCCCGCACGATGGCGGACATGGCCGATCACCGGCTGTGCTGCCAGGCCGCGAATGCCCATCAGGTCGCCGCCGGGGCGGAACTGGTGCGCAGCCTGATGGGGCATGCGGTGCGCTCGTCGTTCACCGTCAACAATTACTTTGGCGTCTTGCAGGCGGTGGTGAACAATCTGGGCGTGGGTGTGCTGCCCGACTATCTGACCGAGGATTTCCCCCAGCTTGTCCGGGTCCTGCCCGAGGTGGAAAGCGCCGAAGTGCCCGTGTTCCTGGCCTATCCCGAGGAACTGCGCCATTCCAAGCGCGTCGCGGCCTTTCGGGATTTCGTGCAGGAAGGGGTGATCGCCTATCGTCGGCAGAGATCGGTTCTGAACACGGAATGACCTTGCGTCACCGTTGTCTGCTCAAAGGTGAGGCATGCGCGCAACGCATCGCGGCTATGATGCAATCGCAGCGTGGAATTTATTGAACGCATGAACCGATTCGCGTAATGGTTGGGTCAAGATACAGGACTTTGTCGTGTATCTTACCTCCCTGTTGGACTTGGGCCGAGCGATTGCTCGGCCTTTTTTTTCGTGCCCGCCACGGGGCACGGGTCCTGCGTCTTGACCCTTCCCCTTTGGCCCCCCTTCCCCTAAAGAAGCGCGCAACGCCTGCATCCGGGAAGCCCGCCATGACCGAACCCGCCCTGACCCCCGACCTGATCGCCGCGCACGGGCTGAAGCCCGATGAATACCAGCGGATCCTGTCGATCATCGGGCGGTAACCCAGCTTTACCGAACTCGGCATCTTTTCGGCCATGTGGAACGAGCATTGCTCCTACAAGTCCTCGAAAATCCATCTGCGCACCTTGCCCACGACCGGGCCGCAGGTGATCTGCGGGCCGGGTGAAAACGCGGGTGTCGTGGACATCGGCGACGGTCAGGCGCTGATCTTCAAGATGGAGAGCCACAACCACCCGTCCTATATCGAGCCCCATCAGGGTGCTGCGACTGGCGTCGGCGGCATCCTGCGCGACGTCTTCACCATGGGCGCGCGCCCGATTGCCGCGATGAATGCGCTGTCGTTCGGCGAACCCGGGCACCCGAAGACTGCGCATCTGGTCAAGGGCGTGGTCGAGGGCATCGGCAGCTATGGCAATTGCTTTGGCGTGCCGAATGTGGGCGGCGAGGTGCGGTTTCACCGCTCCTATAACGGCAATTGCCTGGTCAACGCCTTTGCGGCGGGTCTGGCCGATGCGGACAAGATCTTCTATTCGGCGGCCTCGGGCGTGGGGATGCCGGTGGTCTATCTGGGTGCCAAGACCGGCCGCGACGGGGTGGGCGGTGCCACCATGGCCAGCGCCGAATTCGACGACACGATCGAGGAAAAGCGCCCCACGGTGCAGGTGGGCGACCCCTTTACCGAAAAGCGCCTCTTGGAGGCCTGTCTGGAACTGATGGCCAGTGGCGCGGTGATTTCCATTCAGGACATGGGGGCTGCGGGGCTGACCTGCTCGGCGGTCGAGATGGGCGACAAGGGGGGCCTGGGCATCCGGCTGAACCTGGACCGCGTGCCGCAGCGCGAAACCGGGATGACGGCCTACGAGATGATGCTGTCGGAATCTCAGGAACGGATGCTGATGGTGCTGAAGCCCGAGATGGAATCGCAAGCCAAGGCGATCTTTGACAAATGGGATCTGGATTTCGCCGTCGTGGGCGAGACCATCCCCGAGGACCGCTTCCTGATCCTGCACGGCAACGAGGTCAAGGCCGACCTGCCGCTGTCGAAACTGTCGTCGCAGGCGCCCGAGTACAACCGCCCCTGGGTGCCCACCCCGGCCGCGGCGCCGATGGCGCCGGTGCCCGCCATCGACCCCATCGCAGGGCTGAAGGCGCTGATTTCCAGCCCCTCCTACGCGCACAAGGGCTGGGTCTGGGAGCAATACGACCATCAGGTGATGGGTGACACGGTGCGCGTGCCGGGTCTGGGCGCGGGCGTGGTGCGGGTGCATGGCACCACCAAGGCGATTGCCTTTACCAGCGATGTGACGCCGCGCTACGTCAAGGCGAACCCCGTGCAGGGCGGGCGGCAGGCGGTGGCCGAGGCCTATCGCAACCTGACCGCCTGCGGAGCAAAGCCCTTGGCGACGACCGACAACCTGAACTTTGGCAACCCGGAAAAGCCCGAGATCATGGGCCAGTTCGTCGGCGCCATCCAGGGCATCGGCGAGGCGTGCCGGGCGCTGGATTTCCCCATCGTGTCGGGGAATGTCAGCCTTTACAACGAGACCGACGGCAAGGGCATCCTGCCCACGCCGACGATTGGCGGTGTGGGTCTGCTGGACAGCCTTGACGATCTGATCGCGGGGGTTCCGGCCGAAGGAGATCTGGCGGTGCTGATCGGCGCCACGGCGGGCCATCTGGGGCAGTCGGCACTGCTGGCCGAGCTTTTGGGCTGCGAGGACGGCGACGCGCCGCCGGTCGATCTGGCGGCCGAACGGGCGAACGGCGAATTCCTGCGGGCGAACCGCAAGCGGGTGAAGGCGGCGACCGACCTGTCGGACGGCGGTTTGGCGCTGGCGGCCTTCGAGATGGCCGAAGGCGCGGGGATCGGCGTGACGCTGGATGCGGGCGATGTGGCCTTTCTGTTCGGCGAGGATCAGGCGCGCTATCTGGTCGCCTGCGCGCCCGATCAGGCGGCGGGGTTGCTCGCCGCAGCGGGAGAGGTGCCGGTGGCGGTGGTGGGCCGGTTTGGCGGCGCGGCGGTGCGGCTGGGGGCATCCGAGGCGCCGATGGCCGAGTTGTCGGCGCTCTATCGCGGCGCCTTTGCCGCGGCGGTTGGCTGAGGCGCTCGGAGGCGCGGCGGGCGGGGGCATCGAGCCCCCTTCCGCCGCCCGGGACCTTGCCCGGAGTCGCGGCGGCGTGGAGGTCCTGCGCCCGGCCTGCCGCGTTACGTCGAGGATTTGCGGCAAGATGAAGGGCTTGTCTTGCCTGCGATGACGCGGCAGGTTGCCCGGGATGCAGCCCTTGCCCCCGTTGAACGCCGATTGCTCTGCCTGCGCCGCGCTGTGCTGCATGGCCCTGCCCTTTGACGCGGGCGATTCCTTTGGCTTTGACAAGCCCGCCCTGCATCCCTGCGCGCATCTCGACGGCTACCGCTGCGGCATCCACGGGCAACTGGCGGCGCGCGGGTTTCCCGGCTGCGCGCGGTTCGACTGTCTGGGCGCGGGGCAGCGGGTGATGGCCGAGCTGTTCCCCGGTGCCGACTGGCGGCGCGACCCGGACCTGCGCGCGCCGCTGGCCGAGGCGCTGCACCGGTTGCGCCGGGTCCACGAGGCGCTGGAGCTTCTGGTTGCGGCCGCGGCGCTGGACCTGCCCGAGGCGGACGAGGCCGCGCGTCGGGACCTGCTGGCGCGCTTTCACCCCTCGGTCGGCTGGACGCGCGAAAGCCTCGACGGCTTTGATCTGGCCGGGGCGCGCAAGGATCTGAGCGGCTTTCTGGAGCGCCTGCGGGCGCATCTGTGACCTTGCGTCGCCCTTGCGGGCTTGCACGCCCTGCCTGTGGGTTCTACATCTGCACCAGACAGCCAAGGAGACCGGCATGGCCATGACCGCGAGCGAACTCGAGCAGCTTTTGCGCGAGTCCTTTCCCGCCGCCAAGATCACCATCACCGATCTGGCGGGCGACGGAAACCATTATGCGGCGGAAGTGATCGACGCCAGTTTCAAGGGCAAGAACCGCGTGCAGCAGCAGCGCGACGTCTATGCCGCCCTCAAGGGCAAGATGGACGGCGCGAATGGCGTCCTGCATGCGCTGGCGCTGACCACCAAGGCGCCCGAATAGCCCCTTTCCCCGCCCTTTCGGCGGATTATCTTTCGCCCATCTCGCGGCCCTGCGCCGCCCCCAGCCACAGGAAAACCCATGAGCGCCCAGGATACCATCCGCGCAACCGTCGAAGGCAATGATGTCGTGCTGTTCATGAAGGGCACCAAGACGATGCCGCAATGCGGCTTTTCCAGCCGCGTGGCCGGGGTGCTGAACTTCATGGGCGTGAGCTATGTCGACGTGAACGTGCTGGCCGATGCCGACATCCGTCAGGGCATCAAGGATTATTCGGACTGGCCGACGATCCCGCAGCTTTACGTCAAGGGCGAATTCGTCGGCGGCTGCGACATCGTCACCGAGATGACTCTGTCGGGCGAACTGGACCAGCTTTTCGATGCCAAGGGCGTGGCCTATGACAAGGACGCCGCCGACAAGATCCGCGAAGCCAACGCCTGATCGGGGCCGATGACCCCGGCAGATGATCTGGTTCCGGCGCTGGTCGTGGCCCTTCTGGGGGCGACGGGGATGGGTCTGCTGGCCTTTTTTCTGCTGGGCCTCGAACGGCGGGGCCTGAAGGCGCTGACCGATCTGGCCGAGCGGCGGGGGCTGTTGTTTGACGAGATCAAGCCGTCGCGCGGCGCCGCCGGGCGGTATCGGTTCACCGATACCGCGCGCGGGTTGGTGCTGGAGGTCACGCTGGTCCGACGCAGCGGCAGGACCTCGCAGACCAACGGGCAGAGCGTTCTGACCTGGTCCGGCTTTCGCCTGCCGGGTGCGCTGGTGGTGATGCCGGGCGCGCCGCCCGGGCTGGGGACGCAACTTGCGCAGGTTCAGGGGTTTCTGGGCGGGGCGCTGATCCAGAAGCTGTTGGCGCGGGTGCTGGGCGAGGACCTTGCCCGCGCCCTGCCGGAACTGCGCGAGATACCGGCGCCAGAGGGCGCGAATGTCACCGTGATGACCTCGCTGGCCGAGGTGCCGCCGCTGGCGCCGCTGATCAAGGCGCAACAAAGCCTGCCGACACCGCGCAGCGCGGTGGCCGGTGTGACGGTCACGCAAGCCGGGGTCATGCTGCGGGTCAGCACGGCGCTGACGCGGGTGCCCGAGGTCGAGGCCATGCTGGACGCCGGGCTGGCGCTGCGCGAAGCGTTGCGCTGAGTCCGGGCGGTTGAGTTTGGGCGGCTGAGTTTGGGCGGCAGGCCTTCAGCGCGCCTCGAACTGATCCGCCAGCGCCTCGGCCCTTGCCGCCAGCTCCGACAGTTTCTCGACCGTCGCCGCCGGGATCGCGGGCACCTCGACGCGCTCGCGCGGGCTGCGGTGCAGGCGTTCGATCTCGGCCCGGGCGGCGGAGAGCTCGGCTTCGAGCTGGCGCACCCGATCCTCGGCGCCGGCCGTCTTGTCGGCCAGCATCAGCCCCGACATCAACAGCATGCGCGATTCCGGCAGGCGACCGATCTGGCCGATCAGCGCGGTGGCCTCGGCATCGAGCATGGCGGCGGCGGCGCGCAGATACTGCTCCTCGCCGGGGGAACAGGCGACCTCGAACTGCTTGCCGCCGATGGTGATGGTTTCCTGGGCCATGGTTCCCTCCGCTCAGCGCGCATCCGCCGCAAGGAGCGGCTTGATCTCGGCAAGGATCTCTTCCATCTCGGCCATCTCGGCGCGCCGTTCGGCCTGCAACGCCTCGAGTTCGGCCGTGATGGAGCGGTTGATCAGCGTGGCATCCGGGAAGGCCTCGACCTGGGCCTCGCGCAGGCCGGTATTGGCCTCGATCAGCTTGGCATTGGCCTTTTTCAGCCGCAGCATTTCAAGGCTTTGCAGGTCGAGCTGTTCGGTCAGGCGGGCCAGACGGCGTTCCAGTTGGGCGATGGTCGTTTCCTGACGCTGCTTGACCTGATGCACCCGCTCGCTCAGCTGCGCATTGGCGGCGCGCTCTTTTTCCAGCGCGTCGCGCAGGCTGGCGATGATCGCGGCCTGTTCGGGGTCCGGCGTGGGCTCGGCACGGCCGCCGAGTCCGAACACCGAACTGCGGGCGGGCTTTGCCTGCGTCGGCGCAGGCGCCTTGTCCAGTTGGCGGGCGATGCGTTCGAGGGCTGCGGACAGACGCCGCTCGACCGGGGCCAGATCGCTCATCGTCACTCCTTGACGTTCAGCCCCGGACGCCGAATCGGCTGGGCCCGCAGGCAGGGTATTGCGACAACACCTTAAGGCGAAAATTCCGCCATTCCAACCGATCCGCGCCGCCTTGGGGGGCCCCCGCGCGCTTGAACTTGGGGGCCAGCCTGCTATGACGCGCGCAACCCCCTTTTGTTGCCAAAGGAAGCCTCCATGGATATCGCCTCGCTCAAGGCCCGGCACCCCGACCACTGGCGCCTTGCCTGCGCCATCCGCGTGCTGACACTGGACGCGGTCGCCGCCGCCAACTCGGGGCATTCCGGCATGCCGATGGGCATGGCCGATGTGGCCACCGTGCTGTTCCGGAACCACCTGAAATTCGACGCCTCGGCCCCCGACTGGGCCGACCGTGACCGCTTCATCCTGTCGGCCGGCCATGGCTCGATGCTGATCTACAGCCTGCTGCACCTGACCGGCTATGCCGACATGACGCTGGATCAGGTGCGCAATTTCCGCCAGTGGGGCGCGATCACCGCCGGCCATCCGGAATACGGCCATGTGAAGGGCGTTGAAACCACCACCGGCCCGCTGGGTCAGGGCATCGCCAATGCGGTCGGCTTTGCCATGGCCGAGGAGCATCTGCGCGCGCGCTGGGGTGCCAAGGTGCAGGATCACCGCACCTGGGTCATCGCGGGCGACGGCTGCCTGATGGAGGGGGTCAGCCAGGAGGCCATCGCCATCGCCGGTCGCCACCGGCTGAACCGGCTGATCGTGCTCTGGGATGACAACGGCATCACCATCGACGGCAAGGTGTCGCTGTCGTGCATCGTCGACCAGCGCGCCCGCTTTGCCGCCGCGGGCTGGGACGTGTTCGACTGCGACGGCCATGACCCCGAGGCCATCGACGCCGCACTGTCGGCGGCCAAGGCCAGCCCCCGCCCGGCGCTGGTCGCCTGCAGGACGCATATCGCGCTGGGCTCGTCGGCGCAGGACACCTCGAAGGGGCACGGTGCCCTGACCGATGCCAAGCTGATCGCCGACACCCGCGCCGTCTATGGCTGGGAGCATGGCCCCTTTGTCATCCCCGCCGACATCAAGGCCGCCTGGGAGGCCATCGGCGCGCGCGGTGCAGCCGACCGCGCCGCCTGGGAGGCGCGCCTTGCCGCCCTCAGCCCGGCGAAACGGGCCGAGTTCGCCCGCATCCTTGCCCGCGAGTTGCCCGCCCGCCTGCCCGCCGCCATCCGCGCGGTGAAGAAGGCCGCGGTCGAGGCGCCAAAGAAGAAGGCTTCGCGTGCGGCGTCGGAAGTGGTGCTGAAGGCGGTCAACCCGATCGTCACCGAGACCTTTGGCGGGTCGGCCGACCTGACCGGATCGAACAACACCAAGACCGCCGATCTGGGGGTCTTTGATCTGGAGACCCGCAAGGGCCGCTACATGTACTGGGGCATCCGCGAACACGGCATGGCCGCGGCGATGAACGGCATGGCGCTGCACGGCGGCGTGCGGCCCTATTCGGGCACCTTCATGGCCTTCACCGACTATGCCCGCCCCTCGATGCGCCTGAGCGCCCTGATGGGCCTGCCGGTGGTCTATGTGATGACCCATGATTCCATCGGTCTGGGTGAAGACGGCCCGACCCACCAGCCGGTCGAACATCTGGCGATCAGCCGCGCGACGCCGAACACGCTGGTGTTCCGACCCGCCGATCTGGTGGAAACCGCCGAATGCTGGGAACTGGCGCTGGGCCAGAAGACCACGCCCTCGGTGCTGTCGCTGAGCCGCCAGAACCTGGCCCCCGCGCGCACCAGCCACACGGCAAGGAACCTCAGCGCGCAGGGCGCCTATGTGCTGGCCGAAGCCAATGCCAAGCGCCGCGTGGTGCTGATC
>ERZ761602.6997-NODE-6997-length-12221-cov-29.574223_pt1 | contig 12221 bp, 8 predicted proteins | sample MGYA00512165_ERZ761602 | MGnify/ENA primary metagenome ERZ761602 (study PRJEB28899, sample SAMN02445085) | bioreactor sludge metagenome | biome: EBPR sludge; isolation source: Thorneside wastewater treatment plant | place: Australia: Brisbane, Thorneside... | reverse complement strand
CGAGCGCGTTGGCGGCGTGACGGTCACGAATTGCCAGTCAGACCGCCCGGACGCAGCCATCATCGAGGTCATCAACACCCAGGTCCAGAACACTCGTGCCGAATCCGACAAGACCTATCACCTGATCGTCAGTTTCCGGGCCGAAGAACCAGGCGAAGCCACATTGAAAGCCATCGAGGCGCGCATCTGTGAGGGCCTCGGGTACGGTGAGCATCAGCGAGTCAGTGCGGTGCACCACGACACCGACAACCTGCACATTCATATCGCCATCAACAAGATTCACCCCACCCGTTACTCGATACACACGCCCTACAACGACCACAAAACCCTGGGTGAGCTTTGCCAGCGGCTGGAACTTGACTACGGCCTGGAACGTGACAACCACCAGGCGCAGAAGCGAGGCGCCGAGAATCGAGCTGCCGACATGGAACGTCATGCAGGCGTTGAAAGCCTGCTCGGTTGGATCCAGCGCGAATGCCTGAGTGAGATCAATGGCGCGCAGTCTTGGGCCAGCCTGCATGAAGTGATGCGTGACAACGGCCTGGAACTGCGCGCGCGCGGTAACGGCCTGGTCATCGCCGATCGGTCGGGAACGGCGGTCAAGGCGAGTTCAGTCGCCCGCGAATTGTCGAAGGGAAAGCTGGAAGAGCGATTCGGCCCTTTCGCAGCGTCGCCCGAGTGGACCGCTGCTCAGGTGGCGAAGCCGGTGCGGAGCTACGAGCCTCGTCCCGTCCGGACGCGGGTCGATACGGTCGAGTTGTACGCCAGGTACAAGGCCGAGCAGCAGCACGTCGGTGCTGCGCGTTCGAGCGAATGGGCAAAGGCCCGTGACCGGAAGAATCGCCTGGTCGAAGCTGCCAAGCGAAGCGGTCGCCTGAAGCGAGCCGCCATCAAACTGCTGGGTGACCCAGGCGTCAGTCGCAAGGCGCTCTATGCGCTCACAAGCAAGGCGCTCCGCGACGAGATCCAGAAGATCAACAAGCAGTACCTCAAAGATCGGCAAGTCATTCACGAGAAATGCCAACGCCAGGTGTGGGCGGATTGGTTGCGTCGTAAGGCCAACGAGGGCGATCGCGAGGCGTTGGCCGCCCTGCGCGCACGCGATGCGGCTCAGGGTCTCACCGGCAACACTCTGATTGCCAAAGGCGACCAGAAGGCTGACCAGGCGGTCGAGGCACACCAGGACAGCATCACCAAGGCTGGAACCATCATTTACCGGGTCGGCTCGGCGGTGGTCAGAGACGACGGACAGAAGCTCAAGCTGTCTCGAGGAGTCACGCAAGATGGGCTGGTAGCTGCCTTGCGCATGGCCATGGAGCGGTACGGCAACCGCATCACAGTCAACGGGACCGTCGAATTTCAGCAGCAGATCGCCAGCGCCGCAGCGACCGCCAGTTTGCCGCTCACGTTCGAAGACGCCGCCCTGGAGCGACGCCGGCAAGTGCTCCTGAGCAAAACAAGCACAGAGAGCCCTGATCGCTTTGGGCACCATGAAGGCGAGAAAGGACACCTTTCGAATTTCGATATAAAGAACAGCAGCGGATATAATGAACGCAATTCGGCAAATGAAGTGATCGCTGACGCCTCGCAGAACGAAGGCCAGTCGCCGGCCTTCTTGAGACGTGGCGAAGAAATCACGGTGATACCGACTGACGAAGCGGGCGCACAACGCCCGAAGCGCGTCATCTCACAAGGTTCCATCAAGACGAAAGGGCGCAGCAGGTGAAAGACAAATTCAACAACGCCGTCGGTCCGCAGGTTCGCGCACCGAAGCCGAAGGCCGACAAGATCATTCCCGCCTTGGGCGTTGCGTCACTGCTGGCTGGCCTACAGTCCGCCACCCAGTTCTTTGCGCACGATTTTCAGTACCAGGCGTTACTCGGTCCTCACCTCAATCATGTGTATGCGCCGTGGTCGATCCTGAACTGGACCAGCACCTGGTACGGCCAGTATCCGGATGCCATCATGCGCGCCGGAGGTATCGGCATGACCGTTAGCGCGGTCGGCCTGCTCGGCTTGGCTGTCACCAAGATGGTTCTGGCGAACTCGGCCAAGCTCAACCCCTACCTGCACGGTTCCGCGCGCTGGGCGAACGTGAAGGACATCGAGGCCTCCGGGCTGTTGGCCCGGCCGCGTACCGTCTGGCAGAGCCTCACCGGGAAGGCGCCGGCCACAAGCGCTGGCGTCTATGTTGGGGCGTGGCTGGACAAGCACGGCAAGCAACGCTACCTGCGCCACAATGGCCCTGAGCATATCTTGTGCTACGCCCCGACCCGTTCCGGCAAGGGTGTCGGCCTGGTCATCCCGACACTTCTTTCGTGGGGCGAGAGTGCCGTCATCACCGACCTCAAGGGCGAGCTTTGGTCCTTGACCGCCGGATGGCGAAAGCAGCACGCACAGAACAAAGTGCTGCGCTTCGAGCCGGCCACGGCCAGCGGCAGCGTTTGCTGGAACCCTCTGGACGAAATTCGCATCGGCACCGAAAACGAAGTCGGCGATGTGCAGAACCTGGCCACGCTGATCGTCGATCCGGATGGCAAGGGACTCGAATCGCATTGGCAGAAAACCAGCCAGGCCTTGCTGGTCGGTGTAATCCTGCACGCCCTCTACAAAGCCAGGAACGAGGGCACGGCAGCGTCGCTGCCGGCCGTCGATGCCTTGCTGGCCGATCCTGAGCGGGACATTGCCGAACTCTGGATGGAAATGCGCACCTACGGCCATATTGGCGGCGAGAACCACCCCGCCGTCGGATCGGCCGCCCGCGACATGATGGATCGTCCCGACGAAGAAGCCGGGTCGGTGCTGTCCTCCGCAAAGTCGTACCTGGCGCTCTACCGAGATCCCATCGTCGCCCGCAACATCAGCAAGTCCGAATTCAAGATCCGAGACTTGATGCACCACGACCAGCCGGTCAGCCTGTACATCGTCAACCAGCTCAAGAGCCGCGAAACCGGCTACGGCCACGACGAAAGCATCACCTCCAATTGCCACGTCCAGGCCGCCTACCCGCCGAACCGGGTCGAGACCGCCGAGCACCTTTCCAAGTTGACCGGGCAAACCACCGTCGCCAAGGAACAGGTCACCACCAGTGGCCGTCGCACGAGCGCTCTTCTGGGCCAGGTTTCGCGCACCATCCAGGAAGTGCAGCGGCCCTTGCTCACCCCGGACGAGTGCCTGCGCATGCCCGGCGCCGTCAAGAACGCCAACGGCGACATCGACGAGGCCGGCGACATGGTGGTGTATGTCGCCGGCTATCCGGCGATCTACGGCAAGCAGCCTCTCTACTTCAAGGATCCGGTGTTTCAGGCGCGCGCCGCGATCCCGGCACCCAAGCACAGCGACAAGCTTCTTCATGCCCACCCGGTGTCGGCCGCGGAGACGATCACCCTATGAAGCGCCTGCTGCGCCGCGTCAGCGTGTGTACCGCCGTTGCCGGCGTTTCCCTCCTGTTCCTCGGCGCGATCGTCTACGCCAGCGGCGTACGCATCAACAACACCCGCAGCATTCCACTCGGCGTCTACTGGTTGACCAGTGATCCTGTCGCCAAGGGCGCCTATGTCCTGTTCTGCCCGCCGCAAGCCGCAGTCTTCGACGAAGCCAAGGCCAGGGGCTACATCGGCGACGGCTTCTGCCCCGGCGACTACGGCTACCTGATGAAGCGCGTTTTAGCCGCTAAAGGCGACGCCGTCACCATCGCCGATGAAGGTGTGCGCGTGAATGGCGAGCTGCTGCCCTTCAGTGCGCCGATCCCGGCCGATCCGGCGGGTCGGCCACTGCCGCGCTTTGCGGCTGACCGCTTCACCTTGAGCGCTTCCGAACTGCTGCTGATGTCGGACGTCAGCGGCAAGTCTTTCGATGGCCGCTACTTTGGCCCGATCGATCGTTCGCAGATCAAGGGCGTTATTCGCCCGGTTTTCACGTGGTGAGGAGGAACTCATCCGTCTGTTCGTCGCTGCCGAGCCCGGCCTGGTCAAAGCCAGCGCCCGCGCCTCTGCCAGCCAACCCGAGGAGTAAAGACCATGACCGTCAGCAACACCGTTCCACCGGATGCAGCACCTCAAGCCAGGGCTGCCAACGATGAGGCCAACGCCGCCGCCGTGCTGCACGAGAAGCTCGCCGACGCGATGACCCCCGGCTATCAAGCCGAGTTCGACCCCGAAGAAGCCGAACAGGCCGGCGCTTTCGTTGAGGACGCCCTGAGCGAACAGGACGCCCTCGAAAGCGATATCGACCTGGTGGAGGCCGGCGCATTGGCCACCGCTCTGGCCACCACTCCGGCCACCACCACCGCGGCGAAGGGGTAAGGACGATGGCCGAGACCAAGAAAGCTTTTCACGAACAGCTTGCCGAGCAGCTGATCGAGCAACTCAAACAAGGTACCGCTCCTTGGCAAAGACCGTGGCAGCCGGGTGATCCGAGTTCCTTCATCCCGATCAACCCGACCACCGGCAAGCGCTATCGCGGCATCAACGCCATCCAGCTGCTCGGCCAGAGTCGCAGCGACCAACGCTGGATGACCTACAAGCAGGCGGCTGCCGCCGGCGCGCAGGTGCGCAAAGGCGAGAAAGGAACGCCGATCCAGTACTGGAAGTTCAGCGAAGAACAGACCCGCACCGACGACAGCGGCAAGCCGGTCCTCGACGCCCAGGGCCAGCCGGTGAAAGACGCCGTACCGCTGGAACGGCCGAGAGTATTTTTTGCGACGGTGTTCAACGCCGAGCAGATCGACGGCCTGGCGCCGCTGCCACCGCGTAAAGTGCAGGAATGGAATGCCATCGAACGCGCAGAACACATCCTGCAAGCGTCCGGTGCGCTGATCCAGCACGGCCCGCAGAACCGCGCCTTTTACCGGCCGGCGTCCGACAGCATCCACCTCCCCGAAAAGGGCCAGTTCTTCAGCGCCGACGCCTACTACGCGACGGTGCTGCACGAACTGGGACACTGGACCGGCCACCCGTCCCGCCTTGCCCGTGACCTGGAGCATCCTTTCGGCAGCGAGGCCTATGCCAAGGAAGAGCTGCGCGCCGAGATTGCCAGCATGATCCTCGGTGACGAACTCGGCATCGGCCACGACCCCGGCCAGCATGCCGCCTACGTCGGAACGTGGATCAAGGTCCTGCAGGACGACCCGCTCGAAGTGTTCCGCGCCGCCGCCGACGCCGAAAAGATCCACGCCTATGTGCTGACGCTGGAACAACAGCAGGTTCAGCAACAGGCCAGCGAGCAGGCCCCCGAGCAGATCGCACCGGTCGAGCCGAACATTTCAGACCACGAAAACCAGGAGGCCACCATGCAGGCTCTCACGCAGACCGAAGCCAATGCGCACGAGCAGGCCGCCAAACTTGCGCGCATCGAGGAAGAGCGGGTGCGCAGCAATCCCGACAGCACCGCCGAGGAGATCGCCGCCGCAAGAGAGGCGCGCAAGTCGGCCGACCTGGCCGCCGTACTCAACGACGCCGATATTCAGCGACGCATCGCGGAGAACACGCGCGAGAGCGAGAAGCCGCCGGTAGCGGCGGCGAACGAGACAGAGCCCGCGAAAAGGACCTATCTCGATGTGCCGTTCAAGGAGAAGGACGAAGCAAAGGCGCTCGGTGCGCGCTGGGATCGTCAGGAACAATCCTGGTACCTTCCGGCAGGCATCAAGGATCCCGCCTCCTTCGCGAAATGGGCAGCAAAAACCGCCACGGACCCGAACGGCCCCGCCAAGCCCGAGAAAAAGCGCACTCAGCACGCTCGGGAACGCCAGTACCTCGCCGTTCCCTACGGCGAACGCAGCGCCGCCAAGGTCGCCGGTGCGTTGTGGGACAACGCGACGAAGTCCTGGTATGCCGGTGCGAATGCCGACAGAAGCCGGTTGCAACGCTGGTTGCCGGAAAACATCGCCGGCCAGCAAGGGCCGGCGATGTCGCCGCGCGACGAGTTCGCCGCGGCGCTGCGCGCGATCGGCTGTGTCATCGGCGGTGATCATCCGATGATGGACGGTAAGAAACACCGTATCAGCGTTGAAGGCGACAAACTCAGTGACAAAGCCGGATCCGGCTTCTATGTCGGCCACCTGGACGGCCACCCGGCCGGCTACATGAAGAACAACAAGACCGGCGTCGACATGAAGTGGAAGTCGAAGGGCTACGCGCTCGATCCCGAGCAGAAGGCCAAGCTGCAGGCCGAAGCGGCCGAAAAGCTGCAAGCCCGCGCCGCCGAACAGGAGCGGTTGCACGAGCAGACGGCGCAGCGGGTCGGCAGGCAGATGACGAAGCTGCTGCCAGTTACCGAGCCGACCAGCTACATGCAGGCCAAGGGCATCGAACCGCAGGCAGGGGTCTTCACAGACAGCGAAGGCAAGGAAACCTACATCCCGGCCATCGACGCCGACGGCAAGCAGTGGACCACGCAGTACATCCAGGAGGACGGCACCAAGCGCTTCGCCAAGGACAGCCGCAAGGAAGGCTGCTTCCATGCCCTCGGCGGCCTGGACGCTCTGGCCAAGGCCCCTGCCCTAGTCATCGGCGAAGGCTACGCGACGGCCAGCAGTCTGCGGCAGACGCTGGGCTTTGCGACCGTCGCCGCTTTCGACTCGGGAAATCTGTTGCCCGTCGCCAAGGCCTTGCAGGCGAAGTTCCCGGACAAGCCCGTCGTGATCGCCGGCGACGACGACCAGCACCTGGAAGCCACCCAGGAAATCAACCCCGGCCGCAGCAAGGCCGAGGAAGCGGCCAAGGCGGTCGGCGGCAAGGTCCTGCTACCGATCTTCGCGCCTGGCGAGCAGGCGGCGAACCCGAAGGGTTTTACTGACTTCAATGACCTGGCGACCAAGAGCGTGCTGGGCCGGGAGGGGATTGAGAGGCAGGTTCGTGCGGTGGTCGATGACGTGATCGAGCGGGAGCGCGCGCGCAGTGTCGAGCCGCAGCAGCAGGTCGAGAAACGGGAGCGCCGGCCGCAGCGCCGGGCGGTGAAGATAGGCTGATTCAGAGAGCAGCAAAGCCCCCTGCGGGTGCTCGCTCTTGGGGGACTGCCTGCGGCAGACCCCCGCCGCTAGGCTCCCCCCGAAGCGGCGAGATCGCTTGCGCGAACTCGCTTGCTTTAAAACCAATGGGAGCTCCTCTCCCAGTAGCGCAACGTGAGGTGCTCGAAGGGTTTGTTCGTCACGCAGAAAGTGCCGCGCTGGATGGCCCGGCGAGCGTGTCCGGTGGGCAAGCTGACTACTACGACTGGAGCCTTCGCTTGGGGCCGGAACACATTCCTCCGTAACGTGGTACGACCGCCCTCCGGCATGGCAAGAACAGAACTTGACCTGAGCATGAAGCTCAGAGTACAACCAAGCAACCTCGCGTCGCTACACGTCGACTGTCCAGATTGGCGTGGAATGGCCGTCAAGTTTGCGTGGAATACGAAAAATTTCCCCAAGGGAGCTGTGTGGCCCGGCTCACTATCCATCTTAACTGCTTAGCCACTGATAACATGCTGATTGCACCTGCTGAACTGAATGGCTACATCGTTGAAGATCCCATTGAACCCATTGATGTTTGGGATGCCGTGGTGGCCTCAGTACGAACCGAGTATCTATCCGACGCGCAGGACTATCCCTGGATCATCGGCTTCTCCGGTGGCAAAGACTCTACCGTTGTTGCCCAAGCGGTGTTTGAGGCACTACTGCTGGTGTCACCGTCGCGCCGAACGCGCCACATCCACGTTGTCTCAAACGACACACAGGTTGAGAGTCCGTTGGTGATGGCGCACCTTTCAAAAGTTCAACGGGCTATTAGGGAGATGGCTGAAAGCCTTCGAATGCCGGTGACCGTTGCCACCACGCGCCCTGCAGCGGACAAGACATTCTGGACCCTACTCATTGGTAAGGGATACCCCAGTCCAAATATGACGATGCGTTGGTGTACCGACCGGCTGAAGATTCAACCAACGAGCCGGTACATCCTGGATAACGTATCGGCGCACGGTGCGGCAATCGTTGCTCTCGGCGTTCGTCTTGACGAAAGCGACAGCAGGCGTAACTCGATCAACAAACATCAGAACCTTGCAAACTCGAACCTGACGCCGCATGCCGATCTTCCGGGGGCGTTCATCTACCGACCCATCGTTCATCTGACTATCGACGATGTCTGGGAGATCCTCGGCGAGCGCGAGCCCCCTTGGGGTGGAACCCACAGGGACCTGATCCAGTTGTACCGAGATGCCGAAGGTGGTGAGTGCCCTGTCGTGCTCAGCACAAACGAGGCGCCAGGCTGTGGGACATCGAACAGCCGGTTCGGCTGTTGGACGTGCACTGTGGTTGAAAAGGATAAGAGCCTCCAGGGGTTCGTCGATTCTGGCAACCACCACTTTTTGGCGCTGATCGAGTTTCGGCAATGGTTAAGGGACATTCGCAACGACCCTCGATATCGGTCGATTGAGCGCCGCAACGGTGAAATTCGCTTCAATGCACGGGGAGAGCAGATTCAGCACGTTCCGGGTCCGTTCACCATCCAGGCCAGAAAAATGATCTTCGATCGGTTGATGGCTACTCAGGCTGAATACGGAGATACGTTAATCTCGGCCGACGAAGTCGAACGTATCCAGGTGATTTGGGCTGAGGAGATCGGTCGGCCCGTAAAACAACATGGTGGAAGTAATGAGTGAAGTTTTCCTTGGCGATTTGCCATTGTGGTCCGACCCTGGCGCGCGCGCCGTCCTTGAAGGCCTGTGCGCTAAACATGATGTTCCAATGGACGTGCTAGAGGAACTCGTCGGTATTCAGCGCGAGCGCGCTGGCGAGGAGCGGGCGCGGAATGTGTACCCGCGCATCGAAGAAGTTCTGAGCCGTATGGACTGAAAGAAGACCATCGCTATGTGGATCGCCAAGATTGAGTTGTTCAACTTCAAGAGCTATCAGCACCAGACGTTCGAGTTTCCGCAACCTCACGGTGGCCGCAACATAGTGCTGATTGGCGGGATGAACGGCTACGGAAAGACATCCGTCCTTGAAGCCCTGTATCTTGGGCTTTACGGCAAGGAAGCTGTGGAGCACCTTGGTCGCGCCGGTCTCAAGGATGACGTGGGCTATAGGAAATTCGTCGAGCGTGCGCTTCACGGTACGGCAATCCGGACTGGTCGCGACTCCATGTGGGTGAAGATTCAAATCAATCAATCAAAGGCTGAAGGGTTTGAGGTCACACGGAAGTGGTTCTTTAGCAGGTCTGGAGATTGGACCGGGGAGGACGAAGTCGTGATCTACGAAGTGCGCGACGGAATTCGCGGCCGAGCGATGCCCTCTGAGCGGCTTCCCGAACTCCTCGATCAACGGTTCATCCCCGCACACGTTGCACCGTTCTTTTTCTTCGATGGTGAAGAGGTAAAGAAGCTCGCTGACCAGAGCCGGGGCGACCAAATTCGAAGTGGAATCGAAGGTTTGTTAGGTGTCGTGCTCTTGCGTAAACTCAAAAAGCGCCTTGAAGAGTTCCAAGCGAACCGCTCCACCGGGATAGCCGTTGTCGACGAGCAGAAGCACCGGGAGCTATTCGAGGCCCTGACGCAGCATGAGCGCGAGTACGATGAAGCCGAGCGCAAGCAACAGGCGTTGGACGAGTCGGTGAAGAGCCTTCGGGCCCAACGCACCGATTTCACCAATAGGATGATGCAGCTCGGGGCCGGCGCGGGTGATGTCGCTAGCGTATCCGATGTAGTGAAGCAGCAGGCGGACGCCGAGACAGATCTCAAGGTGACGGAAGATGCACTGGACGACACCGTTGCCAGCAAGCTGCCTTTCCACCTCGTGTCACGCGAACTGATGGAAGAACTCTCGAAGCAGGTTCAGGAAGAAATAGCACGAGATAGTTGGGACGCAAGAAAGCGGAGCTTGGAACCGGAAAAAGCCAAGTTCATTGGGACGTTTTACGCTACGACCGAACCACCACTGGAGCCCGAACTAACCGTAGAACAGGGGGCGGCCCTCAAGGCGAGGCTGAACGCAGCTTGGGAGAGCCTCTTCTATCCGATGCCGGAAGGATGCGCGGAGGTTGTAGTCCATGAGTACCTCGGCGCTAAACGACCTTCGCTTTTGCAGACGATGAATGGCTTGCGCATGGGCGCGCAGGACGTGCTCGGCCTAGTGGCAAAGCGGGAGGCACTACAAAAGAAAATTCGCGACCTTGTCCATCGGTACACCAAGATCGAAGGTGTGGACCGTGACGGTTCGCTGGCGAGGCTGAATGCGGAACTGACGGCGGTTAACGTGACCCTCGATCAGCGGCAACGGGAACTCGGCGACATAGAACGTCAGATGTCAGGGCTCAAGGGGACCATCGACCAGGAACGAGCCCTTTACGCGCGCGAACACGAGAAGTTCGTTCTGGCCAATCCGGTCAAGTCAATGGTTGGGCGCGCTGAGCGTGTGTCTAAACTTATTGGAGGGCTTATCCCCCAGCTCTACGCACTAAAGGTTGAGCAGCTAGCTAGTGCAATGACTGATGTATACAAAAAGCTTGCCCATAAGAAGCAAGTGGATCGCATCGATATTGATGCGTCCGGGATGACAACGATCCTGAGCAGAGAGGGCGAAGTGATTCCATTTGACAAGTCTGCTGGGGAAAATCAAGTCTTCGCCACCGCTCTGCTTGCAGGCTTGGCAGAAATCTCGGGAATTGACGCACCGCTCGTCGTTGATACACCACTTGGTCGCCTAGATAGCACTCATAGGGCAAATATCCTCAAGTACTGGGTATCAGATAAGAAGCGACAGGTGATTCTGTTGTCACAGGACAGAGAAATCGATCGGGCGACCTTTGAATCCATGGAGCCCAACGTCGGTATGACTTACTTATTGCTGCACGTCGAGATCGGTAGCGGAGTGGGTCGTACGACCGCGCTGGAAAACCAGTATTTCGAGGAGTTTGCCTAATGGCTGCCCTTACTCTCGAACAAGTCTTGCTGGCTGGTTTCCAGACTTCCGCTGAAGCAGATCGACGGACGGAGCACCTTCGCTCTAACTTGGGGCTTCAGGCAAAGAACCGCGTGGCGCGCCTTGCGATCGGGAGGTCCTTGTCGGAGGCCACCTACCCAACTGGCAGCCTCGACGGGGCAGGTAAGCCGATCAAGGGCGATGTATTGTTTGCTTGAGTTCGACAGTAAATCCCGTAAGCCATTGAATATGCGCAATTCACGTAAATGAAATTGGCACTACAAACGCTTGGCGGACGGTTCTGGCAGGGCGACGGTCTCGAACAGCTCCTTCTGTTGTGGCGTCATGGCCGACAGGCCTGACGCCGACTGACGTTGATGCAAGGTGATCTGGTGAAACTGGATGCGGCGCGCGATCTCCAGCGCACGTTCCGGCGAGAGCTGGCTATCCCTGGCCTTCAGGCGCATGCGTAGTACCCGATAGAGCACCAGCGCCAGGAAACAGATCAGGGCATGCGCGCGAATCCGGTTCGGCAGGCGATGGAAGACCGGCGCGATCTCGATCTCCGATTTCAGGACGCGAAAGCCGCGTTCGATGTCGGCCAGCGCCTTGTAGCGCGCCACGATCTCGGCCGGCGTGTGATCCGGCATGTTCGAGACCAGGATCAGCTTGCCATCCATCATGCGCGCACGGCTCAAAGCACGCTGGTCGATCTCGTAGGTAAATACCTCCGCCGACAGATTGACCTTGATGATGTTTGCCAGGTGTGCCTCTGTGACAGCGCGGTAAAACCGCGCCGTCGTGCCGGCATCCGACAACTTCCGGCCACGGTGTGTCTGTCCTGAATCCTGACCGTCGAGCTTGCCCGCCCACTTTGCCGCGTCGGCCTCCAGCGCCGCGATGCGTTCATCCCGCGCCTGACCCTGTTCGCTGGCGGTGTCGGGGCGGTGCGCCACGATCAGACGAAAGCCCTGCCACTCCACTTCCCCGACGACCTCTTCGGTCGCCGACAGGCAGCGCTGCTGATGAAATTCGGCGAGCAGGGTGTCGAAGTCCGCGTAGCGGCGGGCCGGAACGGCCAGAATGAATTCCAGTGGCTGACCGCCCACCCGAATTGCGCGGATGGCTTCCAGATTATCCAGGCTGAGCAAGCCGCGATCGGCAACCAGCACCACCCGCTTGATCGGGTAGCGCGCCAGGACCTTCTCGATCGTCGGCACCAGCGTCGTCGTCTCGCCGCTGTTGCCGGCGAAGACCTCGTGATGAATGGGCAATCCTTCGGCGGTCTGTACCACCCCCAGCATGACCTGCCGCACGATCCCGCCATCCT
>ERZ761602.6996-NODE-6996-length-12223-cov-10.982331_pt1 | contig 12223 bp, 13 predicted proteins | sample MGYA00512165_ERZ761602 | MGnify/ENA primary metagenome ERZ761602 (study PRJEB28899, sample SAMN02445085) | bioreactor sludge metagenome | biome: EBPR sludge; isolation source: Thorneside wastewater treatment plant | place: Australia: Brisbane, Thorneside... | reverse complement strand
GCCACTGGTTCATCCTCGGCCGCAGCGACGACACGCTAAAGGTCGCCGGCAAACGCGTCGGCCCCGCCGAGGTCGAATCTCTCCTCGTCGCCCATCCGCTCGTCACCGAAGCCGCCGTGATAGGCGTCCCGGATGAAGTAAAGGGCACGGCAATGGTCGCGTTTGTAGTTCGGAGCGCGGACACTCCTGTCCGCATCGCCGGTTCCTCCGGCGAGACTCTGCGTGACAGTGAATCCACGGCCGACGAAGCGTCGACCGTTGCGGACAAGAGTGTCCGCGCTCCGTCGCTCGAAGCCGAACTGAAAGCTCTTGTAGCCAAAGACATGGGCAAACCCTTGGCACCATCGAAGATCCATTTCGTCTCGGCCTTGCCCAAAACCCGCAACGCCAAAGTAATGCGCCGCGTCATCCGCTCCGCCTATCTTGGCGAGGACCCGGGCGACCTTTCGGCTCTCGAAAACCCGCAGGCGGTCGAAGAGATCGCGGCCGCGGGCAAAGATTCGGAGTAAGATCTAAAGATGGCCCGTGAAGTAGAAAACAACCCGCATCAAGCCGGAGAGATCCTCGCCTCGCGAGGCGAAAAGGTCATTCAGCAATTGTCCGAAGCTGTTCGGCCGGACAATGCCGAGGGCATCCACGACCTTCGTGTCGCGATCCGCCGCCTGCGTACTGCGATGCAGGATCTCGGCCCCATCTCTGATAAAAAAGCAGGCCGAAAACTTAATAAAGAGTTGAAAGCGATCGCAGACCTTGCCGGTAAGGTCCGCGACCATGATGTCGCCATCGCGGTGCTCGAACGGCTCGCCAGCGAGGCTGAAGCCCCGCAGATCCTTCTGGGCATTAATGAAATGATCGCCGGCCGCCGTTCGCGTCGAGACACAGATCACCAAGCCCTCTTAACGACGCTCTCGCCCAAAAGCACGGAAGAACTCGCCGCCCGCATCCGCAAGATCGCCGGTTTCGATGAGGGCGTAGCGATGGATCCGGGACTCGCTGCCGCCGTGATCGGCGAACGTTGCCTCGCCTTCCTCGAACTCGTGCCGTCGCTTTACGACCCGGCCGATACCAAACGCCATCATCGTCTGCGGATCGCCGCCAAGCGGCTTCGCTATTCCGCCGAGCTTTTCGACCCGCTCGCCGATGACGAGAACTCCGCCCCGAGGCTCATCGCCGAAATGCAGGATCACCTCGGCGATATGCACGACTGCGACGTCTGGATCCGGACGCTAAGCAAGAACCTCAAAAACTACGTCAAAAATGCCGGTGAAGCGACCCCCGAGTTCCTCGCCGCCGAGTGGCTGCTCGGCGAGTTCGTCCGCCGCCGGGCAAAGCACTATCGCGAAGCCCTCCGGCTTTGGATGAAGTGGGAACAAACAGGCTTTATCGATTCGATGCTCTCCACATCAGCCGACCAGTCGCCAGAAACTGAAATTCCCGAGTCATCAACTTCTGGAAAAGTTGAGGGTTAAGATAATCTTTTCGTCAGAGGGAAATAACGAGATGCGGATCGTCATCGACACTAATGTGCTTGTTTCCGCCGTTCGAAGCCGAAACGGGGCTTCGTTTGAGCTACTCTCAATGATCCCTGATCCGAGGTTCGAACCGGCCGTTTCGATAACGCTCTATCTTGAATACGTGGATGTTCTACTCCGCCCTGAACACATACCGCCCGGGAGAACTGCGGAAAACGGATTGAGCTTCATTCGCCGTTTTCTTACCTTTTGTCATAAGCACGAAATGCGGTTTTCCTGGCGGCCGCTTCTCAAGGATGCCGATGATGACTTTGTACTCGAATTAGCGATCGAATCCAACAGCCGATATATTGTTACGTTCAATAAGGCAGATTTTGGTAATATGGAGATCTACGGGATCGAAGCGGTCACGCCCGCTGAGTTTTTGGGGTTGATGAACAAATGAATGCTGTAACGTTAAAACTTCCGGATTTCTTGCTCAAAAGGATCGAACAACTATCTCGGGAACGCGGTTTCTCGGTCGAGCAATTTCTTGCAAGCGCCGCGGCGGAGAAACTCGATGCAATGCTCGACCCCGAGTTCCTCGAGAAAGAGTCGCGGCGAGGTTCCGCAAAGGACTACGAAGAATATCTTTCAGCCGTTCCCGATGTACCCGCGACCCCTGAAGACCTTGTAAGGTGATCCACTTTTCGCCTTGTTCGGATGATCGGCGGCGTTGAGGGAGAATAAGATGATAAAGCAGTACTTGTTCGTTGCGTTTGTACCGTTGGTTTCATTCTCACTTGCATTATCTGCCTGCGTTTCAATTCCCTCGAAACAGAATGGAGCGGTTAGTGCTGCAAATGTGCAGGAAGAAATGCAGGAACACCGATTTAATGCAAAGGTTAGTCTCGAGGTCGACCCGCGTTGGGGTCTCCAACAGATTCCAGTTAAAAGCGCTACCACATTTAGACGACTTCATTTTGTTGACGCTCTAACGGGATACGCAGTCGACGGAAAGGCCAACCTCTACAAAACGACAGACGGTGGCGTTTCTTGGAATAAGATGAAGACGTTTCCCGGCTCTTCGATTAGCAACATTTTATTTCCTACTGAAGATATAGGACTTGTTGCAACGCATACAATTCCTGATTCGTCAATCGGCGGAGAAAACGCACTTGCACGTATCTTTCGCACAGTTGATGGAGGCAATAGCTGGACTCAGGTCTTCGAAGGCCGATCATTGGGAATAGACTCACTTAGTGTTTCCAAGTCGCGGGTTGTTTTCGCTGCTGGTTCGAAGTCTGCGGTAGTCGATTCCGTTCTTGAATGGAGTCCTCTTTTTATGTCTTCCTCTGACGGTGGAACAAGCTGGAACGACATTTCGGGTGGGCTGATCCAAGAATTTGAACGCGGCAACAGGATCAATGGGATGCCGACCGACATCATCGCCGACGATAATTTAGTTACCGTAGTAACCCATCATGGGAGCATCATCTCGTCGGACGATCTCGGCAAAACATGGAGTTTTCAGGCTGGCGTCGACCGACAAGGTTTTCCGTATTCGGTTAGACCTCTTGGGCGGTCTAAGAATGGGGAATTACTTCTTTATGGAGCATCAAGCTCCATGGACCATGGAACGGGTTCATTTGTAGCGTCGTGGTCAAAGGCGGCTGGGTGGAAAATTGGCCTCTTACCCCGGTACTTTCTTTCAGATGCCGTGCTTCTTTCGAGTGGTGAGATCGTTGCTGTGGGTTTCGTCTTTAAGGACGGACTCAGATCCCCGAAGACTAGCATCGTGCTTTCGACATCAGACAACGGCCAGAACTGGCAACTCATTCGAGAAAGTGGCCCCGATAACTCGTTTAACTCAATAAGCCGCTTAAGCGAAGGAAACGTTTTTGTAGCTGGAGATGAGGGAGATACAGTAGTTCTTGAAAGAAGATAGACGCCACTATATAAAGGTTCGTTTTCTTCCGATCGTCGAGAGTTAAGAAACGCTAATAGCCTGAACTCATTGCGTCGAGCGGGAGTTTTCGCGAAAATGTGTTGCGACTAGAGAGGGCTCTATACTCGACTCGTCTTGGGATTGGGGCGGTTGAGAACGAAGAAGAATGACCGTGCGCACGAACATTTGTCTTGTGATCTTTTTTCTGGCTATGTCCACGTATGGCCAGAACTTGGTGCTTCCGGGAATGCCGGTGCTTTCGAGTGGGGCGGGAGCGTGCTCTGAGATCAACGTAGGCATCTCTTCGCAAAGATGGCGAGTCAGAAAAGGCGACACCTTCGAGGTTCGGGCATTTCTCCCATTTCAAGAAACAAGCAGACTCCGCTTTAAGTGGGCGGCGCAGAATGGAAAGGTCGTCTCGGGGCAAGGATCGCTCAGAGCAGAGATCAAAGCAGGTTCGAAGCGAACACCGGGTTACGTCAATGCATCCGGCTTTGTGCTCATTGAGTTGATCGTTGAACCCTTGGATGCCTCGACACCGTGTACGGTCCGTTCCGAGTTTACGATGATGGTCGGGAAGATACGCGAAAGCAACTTCTTTTCTGAGGTCGAAAGCGTTACCCTCAGCGATGCTCAGATCGCAGCATCGTGTAGCGAGGCTGATAACAGGTCTGTTCGGGTAGAAACCGTGGCATCCGATCCTGAGAACGACCCGCTGCTTTACAGCTACGCAGTAAGTACAGGCCGCATTATCGGCAACGGTGCGAAAGTCATTTGGGACCTGTCGAACGCGGAACCGGGCCTTCATCGCTTGCTGGTTGGAACCGACGACGGCAACGGCGTACATAGCGTGAAGTCCGCGACTGTAAAGGTGCTGCCTTGTGCTAACTGAGATCTATACCATCGGCCATGGGCGGCATGAGTTTGGATATTTTCTGGAGCTATTGCGGAAGTTTGGCGTCGGGTTCGTTTGCGATGTGCGGAGCGTTGCCCGTTCGCGTTGGCCGCAGTTCAATGGGATGGTCCTCGCCGAGCTTCTCCGCGAGAAAGGCATAGGCTACGAACACTTGCCCGAGTGCGGCGGCAAGACGCGTCCAACACCCGAAGACCTAGCCTGGGGAATCGGCCGCATCGCCGAGATCGCTTCCGAAACGCCGACCGTTCTGATGTGCTCGGAGTCACACCCGCTCTCCGCGCACAAGGTCCCGCGGGCAAATTGCCACCGCATCGGCATGCTCTCGCCGCCGCTCCGGGCACGAGGCTTCAGCCGCATCGTCCACATCCTCCCCGACGGCTCCGCTGCCGAATTCGACGAATCCGCCGTCCCGTCGATCTGGTAGCCCGTTGCGACCGCCGCCATTTCACTACCGACTTATTCCTTCTCACTTATTCCGGATCCTGCCGCCGGAAACGGACGAAGCTTCGGTATCCAGCATCTAACCGCCCGCCGATAAACGTTATAAGGATCGCCGAATCGCGCCGCAAGGTCATCTTCTTCCAGCGGCCGAAAAACGAACTGCCAGATCGCTGAACCCATCAACGCATAAACCGCAACCAGCGGTGACCCCAAAATGAATGCGACGGCCAGCCCCTGCCCGATCCCCGAAACAGCCATCGGATTTCGCACGTAAGCATACGGCCCAGAAACGACCAGCGACGTCGCATGGTCGAGCGGCAGCGGCGTACCCTTGCCCATTCTCGACATCACGAACGCCGACCAAACACCGGGAATGCTGAGGAGAACAAAGAGCACGGCACCGATCGCGGCCTGGCCCGGAAAGTTCCATCGAGCTACACCGATCTTGTCCTCGAGTATCGTGATCAGATACGGAAAAATGAGCAAAATGACCGACCATACAACGATGATCTGACCGAATGTCTTCGTGAGCACGTAGGCTTCCGAACTTGGCTTCGCCCGTCGAAACATCTCGCCGCCGACCGCGAGTCCGGTCGCAAACACTCCCGACCACAGCATTGCCGGCAGCATTAGCACAACCCCGAGCCAGCCGCGATCGGTCATTAATGCCATAGCGGCGGTATACATCGTCGCATAAGCGACTCCGCCGGTGACCAACCATGCGAGATGCTCGGCGTATCGTATGTGCCGCTTTACCGCAAGTGCGACCGCAAACGATCCAGGCCCGATCAAAAGCAGATCGGGCAGCCAAAATGCCCAGAGGGTAGCGAGTGAATCGGATTCAAGGGCGAACCAGTCCTGCGACTCGGGATAGGTAAGTAGCAGTCCCCACCAACCCGCAATGGCAAGGCCTTGAATCAAGTAGTATGCCGCAGCGCCGTTTCGAACCTTTTCCATCTGATTGCTAATATCATACGTGAAGGAATTTACCAGCCGCTATTAGCGATGTCCAAACCCCTTACAAATGCATCAATGATCAGAGCATGCGGCCTGCTCGCCGGCCGCGACGCGAACCTCCGCAGCGTGCTTAACCGGCACGGGACACCGCCGCTCTGGGACCGCGAGCCCGGTTTTGCGACGTTGGTTCAGATCATCCTCGAGCAGCAGGTCTCGCTCGCCTCGGCACGTGCGTGTTTTGAAAAACTTCAAAGCCGGCTCGGAGAGGTCAGCCCCGCTGGTGTACTTGAGCTGAATGATGCGGAACTAAAGGCGATCGGTTTTAGCAGGCAGAAGACGGCATACGCCCGGCATATGGCAGAAGCGGTTCTTGAGGGCAGGATCGACCTTGAGACGATCGCCAGCCTGCCGGATGCGGAGGCAAAGGCCGAGCTGCAGCGGCTCAAGGGCGTTGGTGAATGGACGAGCGACATTTATCTGCTAATGGCACTGCTCCGGCCTGACGTGATGCCTAAAGGCGATATCGCTCTGCATGCGGCGTGGCACCGTATCTCGGGCGAGCCAAAGCCCGCAGCCGATGAATTTCTTGCCATCGCCGAACGCTGGCGGCCGTTTCGCTCGGTCGCCGCCAGATTGCTTTGGCATTATTATCTGAGTGAAAAAAATGGGAAAACGTGAAAAAGGGAAAAAGTGCAAAAGTGTAAGGGGAAACGGCAAAGGGGTCAAAAGTGAAAAAGTTTAAGTGTGAAAATGTTTAAAAGTAGGAGTCGAACGGACAGGCTGCTCCTGCACTTTTTCACCTTTTCACTCTTACACCTTTGCGCTTTTGCACCTTTTCACTTTCCCACCTTTTCACTCTTCTGCAATTGCACCTTTGCACATTTTCCCCTAGGGTTTCCGTGATGAAGATACTCGACGTCGGCTGCGGCGTGAATAAATTTGAAGGCGCGATCGGGCTCGACAACAATCCGCGCACCGGTGCGGACGTTATCCATGACCTCGGGGAAGTTCCTTACCCATTTCCGGACGACGAGTTTGACCTGATCATCGCCAGTCACGTCGTCGAGCACGTGCCGGATGTGATGGCGTTCATCGGTGAGCTTCACCGCATCGCCAAGCCGGGCGGGCACATCCGCATCGCCGCTCCACACTATTCGAACGCCGATTGGGCAAACGACCCGACGCACCGCAACCACATCAATAGCTACACTTTAAATACGTTCCAGCCCGGCCGGCAGGTGTTCGACTTTTACACCGACGTGCAGCTCCGTCCCGTTTCGGTCTATTGCTCGCTCGCCGGGCTCTGGAAGGCACTCGGCGTGGAGTTCCTGGTCAATCTTGACGGGCGGATGCCCTCGATGCGGTTCCTTCGGAAATTCTGGGAGCAATACCTCTGCTACATTATGCGGGGCAAGGAACTTCGGTTCGAATTTGAGGTGATCAAGGACGCAGAGGCGAAAAAAAGCTGAGCGAACAAAAATTATTGGCAAACCGTAAGGGTATTGTGATACATCTTTAAGTCGGACAGCTGCTTGCTCCTTTCATTTTAGAGGTTTTATGCGCATTAAAATTCTTGCCTTTTTCGCACTTTTCGCGGTCGCACTCGCCTATGGCACTTCGCCGGCCGATTCAGCCACATCCAAGAGCGTAAAGCGGGCCAAGGCCAATCAGTTGGTCACGATGCTGCCCGCCTCTGACGCGATAATGACCTTCGATGTCAGCCGCGGCTTCAGCGAGGCGTTTCCGTTCATCCTGTCCTCAAAGCCGGACATGCTCAATAAATGGATGGACAAGCTCGGCGAGTTCGAGCAGAAATCGGGCATTCAGCTTCGGTCGTTCGATATGGTCGTCGCGGGTATGACCGTGAAGCAGACCGGCAAGGGCAAGTACGATATGGCACCGGTGATGATCGCCCGCGGAAGCGGCAATTCGTCGGCGGTGATCGCGGCGGCAAAGGAAGCGGCCGGCGGTAAGTACAGGGAAGAATCGATCAGCGGCAAGACCATCTACGTTTTCTCGTTCAAGGAGTATGCCCAGAAAAAGGCCGATGATGCAGCCGCCAAGGACCCCGAAAATAAGGGAATGATCGACAAGGCACTCGGGCTGGCGTCGTCTGAGATGGCCGTGATGGCGATCGACGCAAACACCGTTGCGGCGGGCATTCCGGACCGCGTTCGCGAGATGGCCGAGGGCCGTTCGAAGGTCGGCAAGGATGTCGTTGACCTGCTCAACAAAAAGCCCTTCGGAATCATGAACTTTGCGGCAAAGGTTCCGGCCGGCATGAGCGATTTCTTGCCGCTCGATAATGACGAACTTGGTTCGAGCATCGACGCCATCCAAACCGCTTACGGCAGCATGGACATTGTCGGCGGCGAGATGCAGATGGGAATGACCGCCCGGACGAAACAGCCGGCACAGGCCGAGCAGCTTTACGACACGATGGAAGTGATGCAGAGCTTTGGCAAGATGGCTCTCGGCAGCTCAAAGCGTGCCGATCAGCAGCTCTATGCCCGGTTGATCGAGAGGGTCAAGCTCGCCCGAAACGGTTCGGACGTCTCCTTCGACATCAGTGTTCCGCAAACGGATATCGACCAACTGATGGCGATCCTGGTCAAGTAGAGCAAACGTAGAGTTATAGGAAGAACGGCTGTCCGAAACCGGGCGGCCGTTTTTAGTTTCGGCGGCGGCGATAGTTTCCCCCGCCGGAGCTGCGTTTGGCGGCCATTTGGTCGAGGCGGGAATCGTATTTTCCGGCGGCGTCAAATAATGGAAAAAGCTCGAGATATTTCGAAAGATATGCCGCCCGAAGCTCGACCGGACGCGTTCCGGCGCGGTTTATCACGCGGACCCGAGTTCCGCGAACCTCGGCCATCCATCGGGCAAATTCCTCCGCCCGTCCGACGGTCGCAGAGAGCAGCAGCATCCGGATCCTCGGCGGCGTGAGGATTATCGATTCTTCCCAAACGTGCCCGCGTTCCTCATCGGAAAGGTAATGGGCCTCATCAAGGATAACGAAATCCGTTCGGACCTCCGCTCCTTCGCGGAGGGCGTCAAATAGCTGATTGCGAAAGATCTCCGTCGTCCCGACGATCAGCGGGGCACCGGAGTTCTCCTTGCGGTCGCCGGTCAGGATGCCGACATTCTCGGCCCCGAACTCATCGGAAAACTCGAGATATTTGGAGTTTGTCAGTGCCTTGAGCGGCGTCGTGTACCAGGCCCGCTTGCCGGCCGCGAGCAGGCGGCGGATCTCTTCGCGGGCGATCCACGTCTTGCCGCTGCCGGTCGGAGCGGTGACGAGCACGTCCTCGGTCTCGATCGCGGCCAGAGCCTCGACCTGAAAGTCATCCGGAGCGAACGGCGAGGGCTCCGGAACGCCAATTCCGTCCAAAAGTCGCCGGACGGCTGCCGGGTCGCTCCGCGGGCCGCGAGGCTCAGCTGCCTCGGGCGAACTTTTCCTCGCAAGCCGGCGTTTATCCGAACGTTCATCCCTTCGGGGGCCGGATCGGCGGCGAGAGCGGTCGTTTGATCTGGATCGTGCCATCGCGGAACAAAAAATCAACGCCTGCGGGGTGCAAAAACCTTTCAAAGGGCTTGCCGAAGTGATAGAATTCTCGTTTGCATCGCAACGAATTTGCGGTGTTTTGCGTCTAATTTCGAGCAGCCCGTAGTATCGGCCGTTAATTATCGGAAATTATAGCAGTTATGAGCCAAGAGCAATCATACATAGGGACAGAAAATGCCGCCCAGACGCCGGCAGAGAAGGACTTTCTTCAGAATTACGAGCTTCGCGGCTGGGAGCTTTCGCCGCGGATCTACAAGATCCTTGGAGTTTCGGCGTTGGCAAACCTGCTTTTCTTTGGTGTTGCCGCCCAGACGAGCCTTTTGACGATGAAGGGCTGCGAAAGCCCGTTCGTCGGCCGCGTTTGCCAGGTGCTTGATACGGTTTACGTCGGTGCGGTGCTCTTTGGCACGGACCGCGAATTCGTTGACGCAGCATACGAACGGATCGACCTCGGCGAGGCGGACATCACTTTTGTAGATGTGACCGGGCAGACCGGGCCGCTCGAGTATCCGGAAGGCTATTTCCAGGTCGCCAACCCGGAGCAGTTTGCCGCGATGCAGGCCGCGAATCAGAACCCGAACTTCGGGTTCAATCCAACGGTCCCTGTATACACGCCTCCGCCGGCACCACCCGTTGGCGGCGGTGTGCTTGGAAAGACTCCGCGTTTGCCGAAGGCAAACCCGAACGCCGTAAAGGGCGACGAGCCGGATCTGCCGTTCAAGATCGATGATGAAACTGCCGATGCCGATGCCGGCCGCGGCGGAAACAAGCCGCCGCTCGGCAATGCCAACACCAACGGCCAGGTCGCGAATGCGAATACGAATCCGCAGCCGGTAAATCCGACCGACCCGCTCGCTCTGCCTGAGATGATCAACCGCCGGCCGCTGGTCGACCTCGGCAACTTCATCAACGACGAGCGTGCGAAGAATCAGCTTGACCTGCAGTCCGAGTTCGAACTTTCGGCTCGCGGCAAGCTCGACAAGAACGGCCGGCTCGACCCGAAGAACTTCCGCTACATCAAGGCCAGCGGCGAAGATGAGCGGATGATCAACGTCGTCAAAGCGTCGATCGAGGCGATAAACGTAGCGGGCTATCTTCAGTATCTGCGGGACCTCACCGGAAAGGACCTTTTGCTTGACCTGAGCCAGAACGAGACCGATATTTCGGCGGTGATCCAATCCGAGATGGAGACCGAGTCGCGGGCTAAAGCGATCAAGTCCACTCTAGACCTTGGGATAAGCCTCGCAAAACAGCGGAAGTCAGGTGAGAACGCCGACCAGAACGACAAGGACGACCTTCTCCTGCTTGAAGGGGCAAAGGTCGAGGTTGAAGGCAAGCGTGTTATAATCCGCTTCGTTGTTCCGAAAGAAGTCGCTCATCCGATGATCGAGCGGAAACTCGCGGAACAGGCAAACGAAGCGAAAAAGCCGAACGGCAACGCAGGCATGCGTCCGGCGGATAGAACGGCAGCGAAATAGATCTTGGAAACGAAGCGGACTCAAAACTCGGTCATTTTCCTCGCGACGCTGGGCGTTTACATCGGCCTGTTGATGGCCGGTGCGTCGCCGGGTGCTATTGCTCAGGGAAAAGTGACGAGCAGATATGAGTGCGAACTGAAACATCTAGTATTTGATGAGCGACCGGGAGACGTCGATCCATTGTCTTATGATTTGGCAAGACGGTTTATCGAACTTACGGAAGCAACTAAAGTTCGGCTCGAGATCGTGATGGTCAATGAACCATCGGAACACGGCTATCCGTTTTTCTTTAGACATGTTGACTTTGCGTCATATATTGGCCGGGATGGTAAGGTCATTGATGATGAATGGGATAGCAGTTCCAGTAAGTGGGCATCCGCTTCTCACGCGGGTCAGATGGTTGACTTACATGCTCTTTTTCTGACGGCATTAGCGGATTGTACGGACCCCACCAGCAAAAAGGTAATCCAAACGTCCGCAGAGTTTACCATGGATGCCGACGTTGTGGGGCTTGAACTAATTCTTAGAAAGGCTTCCAATGAACGGGCATTCAGTTTAGCTACGGAATTAGAGAATCATTTCAGAGTAAAAGCCGCTGGACAGGACCTTCGACAGACCGTCGTCTATTCGAACACTTCAGTCGTTTCAAACGGCAACCAAGTTTTTATCGTTACCCGCCTACCTCGTGCCGGTCTCGATGCGCTAATTGCCAATGACGCAAAGTAGCGGCGAGCGGTATTCACGTAATTCATTTCTCGCCATAACCAAACGTCAAATATAGATCGAGAGTTGCGGTCGGGCAGCCGATCGTCCAAAGTACGAACTTTGGTATGCCTTGATATTTTGACAGGCAGGCCGGTTTGGAAGGCACGCTGGAGCGTGGACTTAGAACACAAGAGGAACCAATGCCAGTAAACAGTTTTGCAGATAAATTGGTAAAAAAGATCTTCGGATCTTCGAGCGATGTATTTCTTAAAAAGGTCAAGCCGATCGTTGCCGACATCAACGATTGGGAAGCGAAGATCCAAGGGCTTTCGGATGATGAGCTGAAGGCGCAGACGCCGAAGTTCAAGGAGCTTATTGCCCGCCGGCTTGACGGCATCGAGGACAAGGACGAACGCCGAAAGGCCGAGCAGGAAGTGCTTCACGAGATCCTTCCCGAAGCATTCGCAACGGTCCGCGAGGCATCGAAACGCGTCACCGGGATGCGGCACTTTGATGTGCAGATGATCGGCGGCGTCGCTCTTCACCAGGGCCGCATCGCCGAGATGCGCACCGGTGAAGGTAAAACGCTCGTAGCGACGCTTCCTTCGTACCTCAACGCACTGACCGGCCGCGGCGTCCACGTCGTTACGGTCAACGATTACCTCGCCTCGCGTGACTCCGAGTGGATGGGACGCATCCATCAGTTTCTTGGGCTGACCGTCGGCTGCATCCAGAACGACATGGATGACTTTGCCCGCAAGGAAG
>ERZ761602.6994-NODE-6994-length-12231-cov-5.420171_pt1 | contig 12231 bp, 8 predicted proteins | sample MGYA00512165_ERZ761602 | MGnify/ENA primary metagenome ERZ761602 (study PRJEB28899, sample SAMN02445085) | bioreactor sludge metagenome | biome: EBPR sludge; isolation source: Thorneside wastewater treatment plant | place: Australia: Brisbane, Thorneside... | reverse complement strand
CAAAAGGAGGCACGCAATTCGGCCCCAAACAATCCCCGAATGGGTCGGCCGGAGGAGGGTTAAACGGCGATAAACCTTCATTAAAAACATCGATCAAAATCCCCACCCGCGGACCGCCGTTCGGATCTTCAATGTAAACAATAATCGGATGAATTTGTTTCGGCGCGGGAAGCTGTTTACTTTCTTCGTGCGGTAAATCAAATAAATCCCAAAGAGGCTTCAGTTCGTCACGCGGCCCGATTGTCCCGGAAACCGGTTTAGGGTCATTAAACCCCGAATTAAAAGAACCTCCCCAAACAGCCTCCTGACGAACGGTTGTTTGCCCCTGAATATCAATTTCGGTTGTCCGGTGCTGAAAATCTAAATCAATTTTTTGATCGCCGCCTAGCGGACCTTGCGGTTTAAAACCTTCCGTTATCTGAGCTTGACCCGCGGCGTCAATTCTTCCGCCTGGAGCACCCGATGTCGTGACTTGTCCCGTGCGTAAATCAATGTTGAAATTGTCTAGATGCGTGAACCCCACGGCATCAAAAACATCGTTCACATTCTCCAAATCAACATACCCAATGACTTGCTCGCCGTTGCCCATCGGAGGTTTAATCACCGCCGTTGCGGAAGTTCCCTGAAGATCAATTTTTTGATCGCCTCCCAAAGGGCCTTGTGGTTTTAACCCCGCTTCAATTTGAGTCTGGTCAGCCGCGCCAATACGGCCTGTCGGTGATGTCGTCACTTGCCCGGTACGCAAATCAATATTGAAATTATCTAATCCCGTTAGCGGTGTCATGTCGTCAATATTGCTCACATCATCCAAATTCACTTGTCCGATCACGCGTTCATTCGGATTAACGCGTCCCGCCTCCGCGCTCTTAACCGCCGAATCCGGTGCAGAGCCCTTATCTGCCGCCCCCTTCGCTGGCGCTTTAGAGTCTCCGGCTCCGGGCTCATCTCCCACCCTCGTCTTCAGTCCCTTCATCGTATCTTTCATCAGCTTTTCAGTACCGACATCCACCACCATCTCAATCACAAATTTAAAAAGCGACCCGGCGCGCTCACCCGCCGTCATGTCTTTTCCGATATCTTCTCCGGAAACCTTCGTTCCGATCGCGGCTTCAAGCAAACTGGTTGCGGGATTCAAGTCCGCGAAAGTATCATTAATCGCTAAAGCGACACCTGCCATCCCGCGCTGAAATCCGGAGTGCATATCTTCATAGGTACTTTGCGCCGCAAAATAAATAGCCCGATCCTGCAAAGCACGCAAAGCCATTAAATCTTTCTTGTCGCTTTTTGTGTCAACCCGTTCATTAACAATTTCTGTCGCATCATAAAGCTGGTCAGGACCAATACGGTTATAACTGTTCATTATTTCGCGAAAACTTGATTCAGAAAAATCGGTAACATTCAAAATACCATTGTAGGATTCAATCAAACGAACTTTAAAAATATCCCCTCCGGTTTGCGGGGCCGCGTCCAGCATATTAGCCAAATCAGTCGCTGCCAAAATGCGAACTTGGGTGTTGCGCGCGCCTTCTTTATCGCCAAGTTTAACCTGCTCATTCATCCGTTGAGTTAATTGAGTGCGAATCGTGTCCAAATCTTGCCGCGCTTTTTGGATCACTTGCTGCCGCTGTTCGGCGACGGAAGGTTCAGAAAAAACAGGGGTAATGAAAGTCGTGAAAGCAAAAAGAGCTGAAATTAAAAAACGAAGAAACATGTCCGCCTCCACAATAGATTAGAACTATTTAATATCTGCCCTGAGGATGATACACATATTAATTCTAAGGGTAAACTTGAAAAATCAACTACAGCACTATAAATAAATGCCTCAGAGCGCTTTGCTAATCGATAGGAATATCCTCATATCGGGCATCCCAAAGATTGTCGTCATAGTCTTTTTTGTTATAAAAAAGAGCCAAGCCTATCGAAAGCGGTCCGATGCGCCCGAGCACCATCAGAGCAATCACAACACATTTTCCCGCGAAACTAAGCGCGCCGGTAATCCCCGTACTTAAACCGACCGTGCCAATGGCGGAAGTCGCTTCAAAAATAAGATCGAAAACAGCCAAGTTGGAATCGGTGATGCTGAGTAAATAAACTCCCGCGGTTAAAAATAAAATATAAAAATTAAAGCTGGCGCTCGCTTGTTGAAGACGAAAATCAGGAATCACGCGCCCCATAAAAGTCACCACGCGCCGTCCCCGTAAAGTTGCGAAAGTTTCCGCCAAAACCGCGATCACCGTGGTTGATTTAATACCGCCGCCAGTTCCGGCGGGTGAGGCGCCCACAATCATCAGAATGGTCATTAAATAAAGCGCGCCATGCGAGAGGCTTCCGATCGTAACCGTGTTAAAGCCAACCGTGGTCATCGCCGTCATAGCTTGAAACAACGCGGTCAGCCAAACCTGATTGGGTAATTCTTTAAAAAGAGGCTCGGTGAAAAAAAGTAGAGTACATCCCGCTGTAATGGTTGAAAGCGAGAACCCGAGAATAACTTTTGAAGTAAATGTTATTTCCTTCTTGCGGCCTGTCACCCTCTCCCAAACATCCACGATCGCAATAAAACCAATCGCGCCGGCGAAGCTTAATCCGATGATAATTAAATTCAGTGCGATATGATCTCGAAACCCCTCAAAGCTATTGTTGAACAAGCTAAACCCCGCCGTACAAAAAGCGGACACGCTATGAAAAACAGCGTTCCAAAGCGGGTCGGGAATTCCCTTCTCTTTAAAAATCACATAAAGCCCCGCGGCGCCCAAAGCCTCAACCAATAAGGTAAACAGCAACACAGTTTGAACAAATCCGCGAAAATCAAAACTTTTGGGAAGACCAAAATCGGTGCGCAGTAATTCTTCGTGAGTTTTAGAGATTTTTTTGCGGGTGATCAAAACAATAAACGACCCAAAAATCATATATCCCAATCCGCCCATCTGGATCAAAATAAAAACCAACAGCTCTCCGCCTAAATTGTAATGATCGGAAACACTCACGGAAGTAAGCCCTGTAGTTGAAACCGCGGAGGCGGCCGTGAACAAATTATCAATCGCGTGCGTGGGAAGAGTCTGAAACCAAGGCAAGCTAAGCAGGCTCCAGCCAATCAAGGTCATCAAAAGATAACCGAGGGTCAAAGTCTGAACGGGGTTGATACGGTGGAAAAATAGCGCGAACGCTTGAAAATAACGACTCAGACTCATGATGTTCCTCTTGCGCCTACGAGGTTAGCTGACGGGCTAAGGTTGAGTAACAAACCTCTTACCTTGCGGTAATTAGCCCCTGGATAATGGGTCCCCCGTTCCGTGTTACGGATTCGGCATTGGTTAGCGAAAAATATACTCTCCCCCGACCAGGGTGTCAAATCTCCCTCAAGAAATACCCTTTTAAGATCGCTCGGCGGCACCTATTGCCTCCTAAAACTTGAGTTCAACGCCTGAGATAACGGTCCTCCCGTCTCCCGGTAAAAATTGCGCCGAATCACGTCCGCGGGCATCCGCAATCACACCTGTTGTCGCAACATAATGTTTGTCGGTCAAATTCTTGGCCTCCACAAAAACAGAAATGCCGCGCTTCATTTTAAATCCGCCTTTGAGTCCCAATAAAATGTAATTATTGGCTTCAAGCGAATTCGCCATATCCACGGCATATTGCTTCAGCACCCATTCCACGTTGGGTCCGAAATAAAATCCGCAGGGATGTTCATAGTTGAGTTCCGCTTTAAAAAAATGCTCCGGAATTCCGGGCAGGGCGTTATCGCGATACACACGGTCATCATCGAAACGGAACCGGCTCCAGTTGTAAATGCCGCGCAGCTGAATTTTATCTGCGGTCTCATTTTTTTCTTTATCTGCCTGCTTTAAAATGCCGCGCCAAACATCAAAACCAATTCCCAGCTCAATGCCCTGATGCGTAGTGTTTTCCGCGTTAATCGTGCCAAGCGGATTGCCCGCGCCGTCATTTAAGCCAAGCAGCTCATTATCCACCCATGAGTAATACCAAGCGGCATCCCATGAAAGCCGCCATTCCTGACCGCGCGTCCCCACTTCAATCGTGGAAGCATTTTGTTCTTTTAAACTGCGAATTCCGCCGCCGGTGACATTGGTGAGTTCGCCAAAACTGGGCGGTTCAAAACTCCGGCTAAAATTAGCAAAAGCCTGACTGGTTTCGGTAAACTCATAACGCAGGCCGACCTTGGGGCTCCAACCATGATATAAGGGCCTTCCGCTATGATCACCATCCGTCAAAAACTTGTCATTAGCCCGGCGCGATGCCACGCTCCATTGCAAGCCGCCAACCAACGCGAGTTTTTCCAACGCATAGAATTGCTCTTCCGCGAAAAAATCAAGATTGTAGGCTTTGAGTTTTGACTCCGCGGTTTTGTTTCCTGCGCGGCCGCCGACATTGGTGTAACGCACATCTTCCGTCGCGCCGAGTGAAGGGTTAAAGCCAAAAGTAAAAATGTTCTTATGATCAAAAAGTTCGTTCTCATTTTGATAACGAAAGCTTGCGCCGACATCATCCGAGATTTGGTTAATCACCTGAAAAATAGGATGAAACAAATCTTTGCGAATCCAGAATGCGCCAAGCTCAAGCATTTGCCCGTTCCCCTGCAAAACGGTTTTGGCCGCGAGACGCACTAAATCAAAGTCGCGCTTTTGATTTTGCGTGACATTCGCCGCGGCCGCTTGTTTGGGGTTCGATTCAAACTGAGCCGCAGTTAAATTACCGGGCAGTTTCGATTTGGAATCCACCAAACTTAAATAAAAACGGGTTTCCGCCGCGTCATTCCAACGCACACCGTAATTACTGAATAAACGCTTCGTCCACTGTTCAGCATGATTGCGATAACCATCCTGACGCACTTCGGAAAGCGAAATAAAATAATCCAGCGGACCTTTCGCGTAACCCGAACTAACCTGATCGCGCATGTAACCAAACCCGCCGTATTCAAAGCGCCCTTGTATTAAAGATGCGGTATACCCCGTCGGCGAAACGAAATTGATCGCACCGCCCATTGTTGTCGAACCGTATTGCAAAGCGTTTGCTCCGCGATAAACTTCAATGTAGTCCAATGCCAAAGGCTCAATTGCCTGAAAATCACCCGCACCGTCGGCTTGGTTAATGGGCACGCCGTCTTGCAGCAGTTTGATCCCGCGCAAATGAAAGGTGCGCTGAATGCCCGAACCACGGATGGAAAGTCGCGCTTCATCAGAACCAAAACGCGGCTGGACAAAAACGCCCGGCGCGTAGCCAAGCGCATCCTGCAAAGTGGAAGCTCGACCGGTCTTATAAGACTCGGCATCAATCAAGCTTGTTCCGCCGACTGTGCGCGCTAAATTTTGCGCCGCGCTTGCTTTACCTGCCGTGAGAGAAGCTTTTCCTTTTCCGGCCCGAACTTCCACTTCAGGCATTGTCGTTGAGGTAGAAGTCGCGGCAAATCCGCCGTTTTGAAAAGGCAGGTAAAAAAATCCTGCTAAAAATAAAATTAAAAAGAAACGCATAGAAATCCCTTTCTGTTTATTCGCGTGATGACACGCGAAACAAAATCAGCTCAGAAAGAGAAAGCGACCGGCGGGCGAATCAGAGGAAAAACAGACATTCCGCCTAAGGACGGAACAAAATCAGAAAACTTACTTCCAGAAAATTCGGGCGCGCTTATAGCTTGCGCTTTGGGCATATCAAACGGATGAAAAGACGGCGCAAAACCTGAATGAAGCGTTGTCGGATCGGAAGCGACGCGGCGCAATTCATGCGAATCAGAATCATGGCCTTGCGCTTTTTCCAGAACAGGGCCGCTTGTACAAAAACCATTCGTAAGAGCGGAAGACTCCGGCGCTCGCAAGCCCGCGGTGATTAAAAGCCCAATGGTGAGTAATGCAAAAAACTTTTTCATAATTCGTAGAAATTATATTCCACGCGTCAACTTAATAAGCCTCGGGCATCCACAGCAAGAGCGCCCATTTGTTCTTTGCTTTGCGAATCATAAAACCCGCGAATACGCCCCGAACCATCCACCAATATAAAACGCGTACTATGCAGGCCGGGGTTATCGGGCGCCGAAGTCATGAAGTCCAAGGCGATTTTATTCAGCTTTTCTTTTTCACCGGTTAAAAAATTCCATTTCTTGGGGCCAATGCCGCGCTTCACATATTCCGCGAGCACTTCAGGCTTATCAAAATCAGGATCCGCGGTGATGGAGACAAACTTCAAAATCGGAACCTGCTTTGAAAGCTTGGTCATTTTTGTCACCATCAAAGGGCATTGATCGGGGCAACGCGTAAAGAGAAACGTCATGATCCACGGATCGCCCATCAATGAGGATGATTCAAATTTTTCTCCCGAAGAATCAGTCAGTTCAAAAATAGGCGCGGCACCGTAATCCGGCAACACCGCGGCATCCTGAGCTTTTTTAATCGCATACGCCGCAAAGAAAATGCTGACCACCAAAATAGGAATCGCGGTCATAGAAAGAGTTCGGGCAAAAGAAGGTTTCATATGTTTCCCAAAGTTACTCAGAGCTGAGAGTTAATGTCCACAAATGCATGCGTACTCGGCACGCTTACAAACATCACAAATACGATCTTCATACACAAAACGAAAGTTGCGGGTTTTGTCATCGGCGGATTGTTTAAATCTCACCACCAGCTTAAGTGCGTGTTCTTCCGCAAGTACCCCTTTACTGACCAAAACATCCCCTTTTTTCTCAAAATCGAGCGATGATTTTTTTTCGGCTGTTTCAGCAATAACCGATACGCTCTGATCAGAAACGGGCACCGGCTTTAAATCCGCATCATAAAAAGCAACAGTCGCCGAACGATCTTTTTCTACGAAAAATTCGGCCTGAGGCTGTGTGTTTTCCAATATTCTACCGCCTTTAGGCCCGCCAACGGAAGCATGCTTATGGTCGTCCGCTGCATAAGCATTTGCATTCAAAGCGAAGAAGAGAATCGCTACAGCCAAAAATAATTTCGATACCATTTTCATAATTAAGTTCCTTTGTTTTTTAATATTCGTTGCTCCAACCATTCATAAAGCACAGGCAGCAAAACCAGTGTGAGAAAAGTCGAAGTTATGATTCCGCCGATCACAACGGTTGCAAGCGGACGCTGAACTTCCCCTCCGGCTCCTGTTGCGATCGCCATAGGCACAAATCCCAACGATGCAACAAGCGCGGTCATAAGTTTCGGCCGCAGGCGAAGCAATGAACCATCCCAAACTGATGTCCGAATGTCAGCGCCTTGTGCCCGAAGCTGATTAAAGAATGTGATAATCATCAGTCCGTTCAGCACGGCAATACCGCTCACAGCGATAAAACCAACGCCGGCTGAAATGCTAAATGGCAATCCGCGTATTGCGAGCGCAAAGACTCCCCCCGTAACCGCCAACGGAACAGCTAAAAAAACAAGCAGCGACTGCCGAAAGCTATGCAAAGCAATATAGATCAGCGCAAAAATAAGCAGCATCGCAACGGGAACAACGACGGTCAGTCTGCGTTTGGCATCAATCAGATTTTTAAACTGTCCGCCAAATTCGATTATGTAACCATCCGGCAATGTCAGTTTTTCCTTTATTTGCCGCTGCGCGTCCAGCACAAAACTCTCCACATCGCGGCCGCGCAAATTAATCATGATCGCCGCTCGGCGCTGGCTAAATTCACGGGCAATTGCGGCAACTTGTTCGGTGACATGGAAATCAGCAACCTCTCCCAAAGTTAACAGTCCGCCGTCATCAACGCGCACAGGCAAACGCTTTAACTCGTCGATATTTGCGCGAAGATTTTCACTTAAGCGCACAACAATATCAAATCTCCGGTTTCCGTCGATAAGCTTACCGACTTCTTCCCCCGCAAGCGCCGTATTCACGACTCGATTCAGCTCAGCGGCATGAAGATTATATTTACTCATGGCATCCCGCTTGGGAACTATTTCAAGCAAAGGAGCTTTCCCAAGCGCATCAAATTCGACATCCGCTGCGCCCGGCACTTTTTCCAAAATAGCGCGCGCCTGATCGGCAATTTTTTCAATCACCGCAAAATCATCGCCAAAAATTTTGACGGCAATGTCGGCACGGGTTCCCTCGAGAATTTCATTGAACCGCATTTCAATGGGCTGGCTAAACAAATGGGCTTCGGCCGGCACATGCTTGCCCAATTCTTCCGTCATCAAATTTGCCAGTTCGTCCTTGGTGATCCGCTTGCCTTTGGTTTTCCGCCAATACTTGTGATCCTTGAACATCATATAGGTATCAGCCACATTCACACCCATAGGATCGGTTGCGACTTCCGCCGTTCCGATACGGCTGAAGATGTAATCAATTTCCGGAAACTTCTCTAAAAGCATTTTTTCGCCGCGTTTTTGCATATCAACGCTCGCGTCAATTCCGATGCTCGTTGTGCGAATCATATGAGTCGCGAAAGAACCTTCATCAAGCTGCGGCACGAATTCCGCGCCCAAATGATTAAAGACAATCAGCGCTACAGCAAAAATTCCGATCGCAGCGCTGATAACAATTTTACGCGACTTCAGTGCAAAGTTTAAAATGGGCGTATAGCCCTTCTTCGCCGCGCTCACAAGCCACGAATCTTTTTCTTTAATATCACCGCCGAGAAAGTAGGAGCAAAGTGCCGGCATCAAAGTCATTGCCAGGATAAGTGCGCCGGTAAGAGCAAAAATGACGGTAATCGCCATCGGCTTGAACATCTTTCCCTCAATGCCTGTCAAAGCCAGTATGGGAAAGTAAACCACCATAATAATCAGAACACCAAAAAACATGGGGCTGGCCACTTCTTTCGCGGAACGCAAAATCTCATCGCTGCGTTCAGCGGGAGTCAGTCTGCGTTGAAGCAGGTGCTGTTTTTCAGCCATGTGCCGGATCATATTTTCAACCATGACGACAGCTCCATCTACAATGAGCCCGAAGTCGATGGCCCCCAAACTCATCAAATTACCCGACACGCGAGTCTGAACCATGCCTGTAATCGCAAACAACATTGAAAGCGGAATCGCAAGCGCAACAATAATCGCCGCGCGCCAATTCCCAAGCATGACAAGCAGAACGACTACAACAAGAATAGCACCTTCAAATAAACTCGATTCGACGGTGTGAATGGTTCGATCAACCAGCTTGGTGCGGTCGTAAACCGGAATAATTTTCACGCCTGCGGGCAGTTTGGTTTCTAATTCTATTAGTTTTTCTGCAACCGCTTTGGCGACAATCCGGCTGTTCTCGTCCGCCAACATGAGCGCCGAACCCAACACACACTCTTCTCCGTTATAAGTACTCGCTCCGTTTCTCACAGCTTTGCCGATAACAACATCCGCGACATCTTTCACGCGCAAAGGGGTTGCGCGCGCGCCAAATTTAAGCGGTAGCTGTTCAATCTCTGCCGAAGTTTGTACCCGTCCCGCCGCACGCACAGCAACTTGTTCACCGCCGATCTGAATCACGCTGCCGCCGGCATTCTCAACATTTTCTCCGATGGCCGCTGCGATTTCACTGAAGGACATACCGACACTTTTTAGTTTATCGGGATTCGCTTCAATAACAATTTGCTTTTCATAGCCCCCCGATGAATTCACTTCGGCAAGCCCCGGTGTTGAACGCAGCCGCGGCTTGATAAGAAAGTCATGAATCAATTTAAGTTCCATGAGCTGAGATTCACGCTCAGCGGGTTTATTGGGCGCATCGGACGCATACTCAACCACATAATAAAAAATTTCGCCGAGGCCCGTGCTGATGGGCGCAAGTTTCGGCGTCAAGCCTTTGGGCAATTCATCCATGACGGTTTGCAGGCGTTCGCTGACCAGCTGACGCGAACGGTAAATGTCTGTTCCCTCTTCAAAAACAAGCGTGACCTGCGAAAGACCAAACTTAGACAAAGAGCGAAGATCAGTTAAGCCCGGAATGCCCGCCATTTCATTTTCAATCGGAAAAGTGACAAGCTTCTCGATTTCTTCCGGGGCCAGCGCAGGCACCGAGGTGTTCACTTGAACCTGAATGTTGGTAATATCCGGCACGGCATCAATGGGCAATTTTGTTGCGGACCAAATTCCGACCGCAGCGAGCAGAAGCGTGGAGAGCACTACAAACAAACGATTTCGGATAGAAAATTCAAGAATAAGATTTAGCATAATTAATGACAATGTCCTCCGCCTTTGGTCGCGCGAAGCTCAATGAGCCAAAGAGTTTCAACGGGTTTTGCGACAACTTGGTCGTCGGGATATAACCCTTCAGTAATTTCTACTTTTCCTTCGGCACTGCCACCCGTCGTAACGGCTGTCCGGTAGTAAGCGTTCCCATTCACCGCATAGACAAAAGTTCCCATAACGGTGCGCAAAAGCGCGGAACCGGGAATAATCGTTACAGGCTTGGTGCGCGGCATCAAAATGGATGCGCTAGCAAATTCCCCGTCTTGGAGCCCGCTATCCGCCGTTGTCACACCGATAATAATTTCGGTTTCTCCTTGAACAAGCGGCTTTTGAACCTTAACCACAAACCCATCCAAAGTTTTATTTTGCAAAGTCTTCAGTTTTACTGCTTGCCCAGCCTCCACCAAAGCCGCTTTGTCTGCGGGCAGAAAACCCGAACCATGAATATCGCAGCCCGTGTGATCCTGATCCAAATTTTCAGGGCGGTGCTTTTCTCCAAAAATCTGAACGCTCAACTCGACCACCTGCGGCAGCTCCTCTTCCGTGACATCGACAACTTCGAGGCCCAAAATTTGCCGGGTTTCGTCTGTCAACATAACCCCTTTGCCGGCCTTAAATGAAGCGCCGGATGGTGACTCACTTCCGTGATCACTTTTTTCTTTTTCCCGGCCGCAGCCAAAAAGCATGATCCCGAAAACCAGCATAGGTATCCAAAAAAATGACCCTGCTTTTTTCATTTTGCCTCGCCGATTATGTTTACCAACGACAGATCGGTTCCGGTCAGCAATTCCAATTGGCTTGCCGCTTCGAGCGCTTCTTTTTTTGTATGCTGCAATCCTTCAATTGTCGCAAGGTATTGAGACTGCAACTCAACATAAGTCGAAACCGGCACTGAACCTAAACGGTAATGGCGGTCAGCCAGCTCGGCGGCCTCTTTAAAATGTTGAATCGCTTCCGGATTCCAATGGCTCATCTCGGCAAGTTTGGCTTTGTAAATGGCCGCTGCCTCAATAACGCGCCGCTCCGCTTCGCGCTCAGCCAAATAAAATATTGTCTGCGCTTTCGACTGCTGCGCTTTTGCCGTCTGAATGCCGCCTTGATTGCGGTCCCATAAAGGCACGGGTAAGGATATCTGCGCCCCGATAATACGCTCGCGCTCGCCGGCCTGCTCCTGGGAAATTGCCGGTCCCGCGGTGATCGCAGGAAATCTTTCATTTCTCGCGAGCTTTACGCCGTACTTCTGTTTTTCCAATTCCATCGCACGAACCCGCACTTGAAAATCGTTCTTACGCGCAAGCTTCATAAGATCATCTGTGTGTTTTTCAAGCGGTTTAAATTCCAGATCAATCTTAGTAAGTGCAATAGCAGATTCAGGCGGCATACCGCGCAATTGATTTAAATCAAACAGGGCAGCTTGATAGGCCGCTGTCGCGGCATGGGCGTTTCTGTGACCATTTAACTCCATGCCTTCGATAATTCGTGCTTCCAATACCGAAGTAAGCCCCGCTTGATCACGCTGCGCAAGCACCTCATGCAAAGCATGAAAATGTTCCGCAACTTCACGCGTCGCTGCCGCTTTTTCGCGCGCGGCAACAAGATTATAAGCGGCCATTTCCGTGCGCGCTGCCAGCAAAGCGCGAAACTGTTCCAGTCCTAGCTCAGCCACTTTAATATCGCGGTCAGCAATCGCCTTGCGCAAACGGATTCGCCCCGGCCACTCGAGCGATTGCGTTACCACAACCTCACTCGCCACACCTTTATCGGTGCCGTCACCGCTTGTCACCTTTTTTTGGCCAACGGAACCGCTCACCTCGGGGTTATTCCACATGCCAGCCGTTTTACGCAGCCCCTTCGCCGCTTCGATTTCAGCTTCATAAAATTGAAGCTCGGGATTATTCGCAGAGACTTCTTCCAGCAAATCTTCAAAGGCCGTCACATGCCGCGCTTCGGACTTTACCGGCAATTGATTCGAAATGACCAGACTTTCAGCTTCTTTGGAAAATAATTTCTCCGTCCCGCTGATAAGCGCGACCGCGACAACCGCTGCAACGATAAGCAACCCAGATGGAAAACGGATTTTCATAAGAACTCTTTA
>ERZ761602.6992-NODE-6992-length-12236-cov-12.841803_pt1 | contig 12236 bp, 12 predicted proteins | sample MGYA00512165_ERZ761602 | MGnify/ENA primary metagenome ERZ761602 (study PRJEB28899, sample SAMN02445085) | bioreactor sludge metagenome | biome: EBPR sludge; isolation source: Thorneside wastewater treatment plant | place: Australia: Brisbane, Thorneside... | reverse complement strand
TCGCCACCGAGCTGAGCAACACCATCAGCAGCGTGCGCCGGTCGCGCAGCGCGTCGAGCAGCTCCTTGCGAAAGACCGCCAGCGCCGCCCTCATCGTGGCGCCTCGCCGTGCGCCTGTTCGTCGGCAGTGAAGGCCAGGCTCACGAAGGTCTCCTCGAAGTCGCGGTGTCCGGTGCGCGCGGCGAGTTCGGCCACCGTGCCGCTGGCCACCGTGCGGCCGTGCGAGACGACGACCACCTGGTCGCACAGCCGCTCGACCTCCTGCATGATGTGCGTCGAGAACACGATGCACTTGCCCTGCTCGTCGCGCAGACGGCGCAACGCGGCGCGCAGCGCCCGCGTGGCCAGCACGTCCAGCCCGTTGGTCGGCTCGTCCAGGATGATGTTGGGCGGGTCGTGGATCAGCGCCCGCGCCAGCGCGGTCTTCATCCGCTCGCCCTGGCTGAAACCCTCGGTGCGACGGTCCAGCAGCGGCCGCATCTCCAGCGTGTGCGCCAGCTGCTCCACCCGCTGGCGCGCCGCCTCGTCCGGCACGCCGTGCAGCCGCGCGTAGTAGAGGATGTTCTCGCGCGCGGTCAGCCGCGCGTACAGGCCCCGCGCATCGGAGAGCACACCCATGCGTGCCAGCGCCGCTGCCGGACGCGCGGCGACGTCCACGCCGTCGACGACCACCCGGCCGGCATCCGGCACGACGAGCGCCGCGACCATGCGCAGGGTCGTCGTCTTGCCGGCCCCGTTCGGCCCGAGCAGGCCGGTGATCCGGCCATCGGCCGCCGTGAACGAAACCCCGTCGACCGCCTGCACCGTCCGCGCGCGGCGTCCCCGCCCCTGCACGAAGCGCTTCGCCAAGCCTTGCACCTCGATCATCGGCTGCCTCCGGTCCCGGGCGCGCCGACCGGTGCGAAAGCCGGCGGCCGCGGAACGCCGCTCGCACAGTTCGCGTCCACGGCCAGCGCCTCGTCGTCACCCGGGGCGTCGATGAAGCGGAAGACGACGTCGCGCATGCACCCCATCGCCATCACCCCATGGCCCGCGTGCTCCACGACCACGTGCCGCGCCTTCGGGCCGAGCGCCCGGCTCACCCGCTCGCCATGGCGCGGCGGGGTCACCGGGTCGCTGCCGCCGGACAGCACCAGCGTCGCCACCGGTGCCGGCGGCACGCGGTAGAACGCCTCCGGCACGCGCCCGCGCGGCCAGTCGGCGCACACCTTGCGATAGAGCACAGCGAAGCTGTCGCCGAAGTCGGCGCCCGGCCGGTCGGCCGTCGCATCCAGCCGCGGCACGTCCTCGGCGCACACGACCGAGAAGTGCATGCCGCCCGCCAGTCGCGTCTCGCCGGCGCGACCGCCGCCGAGCGCGGCGGCGAGCCCGAACAACGCGGCAAAACGCCCGCTCGCAGCCTCGGTCACGGCATGCGGCAGCGCCGACGCCAGCACCGGCGCGTACAAGGGCAGCCGCACGAGCCCGATGACCATCTCGCGGGTCACCGTCAGCGTCTCCTCTCGGCCGCTCAGCGGATGGGGCACGGTCACCGTGCGCGGCAGGCCTTGCAGGAGCGCCGACCAGTCGGCACGCAGGTTCGGGTGTCGCGCCCGGCACGCCGGCTCGGCGGCGCAGGCCGCGAGCACCGTGTCGAGGGCGGCCTGGTTGTCGGTCGAGAACGACGACGGCAGCACCATGTCCGGCGGCGCGACCCCGTCGATCACGACGCGGCGGACCGCCTGCGGGAACTGGCGCAGGTACTCGAGCGCCGCGCGCGTGCCGTACGAGCCCCCGACCAGGTTGAGCTTCTCCACGCCGAGGGCCCGGCGCACCGCGTCCACGTCGGCCACCGCGATGCTGGTCGTGAACTGGCGCAAGTCCCCGTAGGGCAGCTTCTGCAGCTCGCCGCGGCAGCGCTCGGCCTCGGCCATCTGCCACTGCGGATCGTTGACTTCGCGCAGCGGACGCGAGGGCGAGGCCTCGGCGCACAGCAGCGGCGCGGACCTTCCCGTGCCGCGCTGGTCCACCAGCACCACGTCGCGCCGGTTCAGCACACGCGCCAGCTGGCGCGACAGCGGGCCGGCCAGCGCGATCGCGCTCTGCCCGGGCCCCCCGGCGAAGAACACCACCGGGTCGGGCTTCTTGTGGCGCGCCAGCGCCGGCAGCACCGCGACGTGCACGTCGATCTGCACGCCCGTCGGCGCCGCCGGGTCGAGCGGCCGGCGCAGGCTGCCGCACAACGCCTCGTGTTCGACCCCCTTCAGGCGGCAAGGCTGCAGCGCGAGCCCCTCGGCCCGCGCCGCGCCCGGCAGGCCCGCGGCGGCCAGCAGCGCCGCGACGGCGGCGACGATCGTCGACTTCATCGGGCGGATTCTGTCGCGACGACGCAAGCCCGCCATCCCGCGGCGACGAATGACCGTCCGCGGTGCACGAATCAGCGCCGCGCCGGTGCGAACGGCCGTCGGCGCCGGCGTCGGCCGCCCGGCCCCCGCTTCAGCCGAGCATCGTCGCCAGCTCGCCGCTGGCGATCAGCCGCTGCAGGTCGTCGGCGCCGCCGACGAGCACACCCTTGACGAAGACCATCGGGAACGTGGGCCAGCCGCTCCACATCTTCAGCGCATTGCGGCGGCGCCACTGGTTCAGGTAGTTCCCGTACTCCAGGTAGCGGTACGGGACACCCGCTTCGCGCAGCAGCCGGCACGCCTGGCGCGGGAACGGGTTCCATGCCATGCCGACGACGACCACCGGCTGGGCCGCGATCGCCGCTTGCACCTCGTCGACGATGTCGGCGTGCGCCCGGGCGACACGTTCGCGCACGGCGGGATGAATCCGGGACTCGTCGAGGATGGCGCGCGGCATCGGGGCTCCTGGCGTTCAGTGGCTGTCGAAGACCGCATTCAACACCATCGACGGCAGCCCGGCTCGCCGCGCGCTAACGTCGCGATCCCGTCATCCCTGTCGAGAAAGACCGCCAACCATGAAGCTCTACTACAGCCCCGGATCCTGCTCGCTCAGCCCGCACATCGTGCTTCACGAGTCGGGCCTGCCCTTCGAGGCCGTCCTCGCCAGCACCAAGACGCACAAGCTGCAGGACGGCACCGACTTCTACACGATCAACCCGAAGGGCTACGTGCCGCTGCTCGAGCTCGACGACGGGCAGCGCCTGTCCGAGGGACCGGCCATCGTGCAGTACATCGCCGACCAGGTGCCCGCCAAGGGCCTCGCGCCGGCCGCCGGCACGATGCCGCGCTACCGTCTCATCGAGTGGCTGAACTTCGTCAGCACCGAGCTGCACAAGTCCTTCAGCCCGCTGTTCTGGCCGACGATTCCCGAAGAGGCGAAGAAGGTCTACCGCGAGCGGCTGATGGGCCGCTTCGCCTGGGTCGACCAGCAGCTCGCCGGCAAGGCCTACCTGATGGGCGACAGCTTCACCGTCGCCGACGCCTACCTGTTCACGGTCACGCGCTGGTGCGGTTTCGTCGGCCTCGACATCTCGGCACTGGGCCACCTGAACGCCTATGTCGCGCGCGTCGCGGCGCGCCCGGCCGTCCAGGCGGCCCTGAAGGCCGAAGGCCTGCTGAAGTGAAGGGCCGGGCCCCTCAGGGCTTCAGGTGCCGCGCCAGGAAGGTCTCCATCGCCGCGTAGAACTCGAAGCGGTTCTCCTCGTTGGCGAAGCCGTGGCCTTCGTTGTCCTTGACGATGTACTGCACGTCGACCCCGCGCCGGCGCAGCGCCTCGACGATCTGGTCGCTCTCGGCCTTGTTGACGCGCGGATCGCGCGCGCCCTGGGCCACCAGCAGCGGCGTGCGGATCCTGTCGGCGTTCAGCGCGGGCGAGGTCGCCGTCATCCGGGCCTTGTCGGCCGGATCGTCCGGGTTGCCGACCATCTGGTACATCTGCTGGCGGAACGGCTCCCAGTACGGCGGGATCGTCTTCATGAAGGTGAAGAGGTTGCTGACGCCCACGTAGTTGACCGCCGCGGCATACAGCTGCGGCGTCTTCGTGATGCCCGACAGCGTCGCGTAGCCGCCGTAGCTGCCACCGTAGATCGCGATGCGCTTCGGGTCGGCGATGCCCTGGCGCACGAGCCACTGCACGCCGTCGGTGACGTCGTCCTGCATCGCCAGGCCCCACTGCTTGAAGCTCGCCTCCCAGAAGCTGCGGCCGAAACCGGTCGAGCCGCGGAAGTTCATCTGCAGCACGCAGTAGCCCCGGTTCGCGAGGAACTGCACCTCCGGGTTGAAGCCCCAGCGGTCGCGCGCCCACGGGCCGCCGTGCGGGTTGATCACGCAGGGCAGGTTCTTCGGCGTGCGGCCCACCGGCAGCGTCAGGTAGGCCGGGATCTGCAGGCCGTCGCGCGCCGTGTAGCGCACCGGCTGCATCGGCGCCATCTGCTCGGCCTTCAGCCAAGGCGAGATCTCGCCGAGCAGCGTCAGCGTGTCGGTCTTGGTGTCGTAGAGGTAGCGCGCGCCCTGCGTGCGGTCGCTCGCCGAGGCGACGACGAACTTGTCCTCGGCCAGCGTCGCGCTCTGCAGGTTCAGCGTCATGCCCGGCAGCTTCGCCTCGAGGCGCCGGTACAGCTCCCGCGTCGTCTCGTCGAAGTAGTGCCGCGCCGGCTTGTCGGTGTCGTAGGCGGCCAGCGTCAGCGTCTTGCGCACGCGCGACCACGCGGCCCCGTCGAGGTCCACCTGCGGGTGCTGGTAGATCACGCGCTCCTCGGCCGGCCGCGCCGGATCGATCAGCACCAGCGCGGCCTTGTCGCGCCCGCGGTTGCTGACCGCGTAGAAGAGCCGGTTGTCGGCGTCGAAGAACTGCGGCGCGACCGAGGTCCGGAAGTCGGTGCTGAACAGCACGCGGAACGGCTCGCCGTCGGCCGCCCGGTAGAGCACGGTGTTGTTGACGCCGTCGCTGGCCACCCCGATGCGCACCCGCCCGGCGTGGTCGGTCTGCCAGCCGACGATGTTGCCGGGGTTCTGCGCGACCAGCGTCTCGGCACCGGTCTTCACGTGGATGCGGTAGACGTCGAAGGCGCGCCGGTCCCGGCGGTTGTGCAGCACCAGGATGTGATCCGGGTCGTCGACCAGCGGGTCGATGATGCCGGCGCGCACGCCCGCATGCGGCGTCAGGTCCGTGACGCGGCCGGTCGCGACGTCCACCGCGACGACGTGGTCGTTCTCGTCGCCGCCGGTGTCCTTGGTGAACAGCAGCGTGCCGGGGCCCTTCCAGAAGTAGTTCGGGATGTCGCGTGCGCTCTCGCGCGTGACCTGGCGAGGCTCGCCGACCAGGCGGCTGCCCTCCAGGCGCTGCACGAAGATGTTCATGCGGCGGGTCTTGCCGTCGTCGCCGACGGCCGGCTCCATGAAGCCGAGCATGCCGCCATCGGACGACAGGCGGAAGTAGCCGCGATCGATGTTGCGGAAGAAGTCCCGCATCGGGATCTGCGGCGGCGCGGCGCTCGGCGCGGCCCCGGCGGCTGCACGCTCGCCCGGTGCGGTCGCGCAACCGGCGGCCAGCGCGATCGCCGCGGCGCCCAGCAGGGCGATCCGGCCCAGCCGGCCGGCCATCGAAAGCTCAGTCATCGGGGATCCTCGCGGAAACGACAAGGCGCGCAGTCTCGCGCAAGCGCGCGCAACCCGCCACGACCGTGCGACGAACGGCCCTGCTGCGGTCACGGGCGGCGGCTGGCGTCGACGATCGCCGGCAGGAGCCGCTCGAGCGGCGGCACGTTCGACGCGGTCGACGCGTGCGACGCAGGCGCCGCCGGCCGCGCCAGGCCCGTCGTGCGGACCGAGGCCGCCGTTCAGGCGCCCGAAGCCGCCCGCAGCAGCCGCTCGCAGGTCGCGCGCTGGCCGTCGGCCGCGTCGACCTTCGGGCAGATGCCGTCGAGCTGCCGCTGCAGGCGCTGCAGCACCGCGGCCTGGCGGCCGTCGGCGTTCCACTTCTGCAGCTGCGTGCCGACGCGCTGCAGCGAACGTGCGCTGCGCTCGTAGAACGCGCCCTTGTCGGCGGCGGCTTCGCCGAACAGCCGGCTGGCGAGCTTCTCGATGCGCGCGGCGTCGGCCGGCGCGAGCTCGACCAGCGCGCCGAAGTAGCCCGCGCCCCACTGCAGGCGCGTCGCCGGGCCGACACTGGTCTCGAAGGCCTGCTCGTACCAGCGCAGCGCCTCGTCCTTGCGGCCGAGCTTGCGCGCGTTGCCGCCGAGCTGGCTCATCAGGTAGTAGGGCGAGTGGCTCTTCGCGAGGTTGGCCTTCAGCAGCGCGTCGCTGTCGGCCCACAGCCCCGCCTCGCCCTGCATCCACGCGACCATCGTGATCACCGACTGGCGCTCGTAGCCGTCGGTGATCTCGCGGTCCATCCGCGCGGCCGTCTCGCGCACGTCGCGCAGCAGCGCCTCGGGCATCTTCGGCGCGGTCTCGGCCTTCGGCACGCCGATGCGCGCCAGCTTGACCCGCCCGATCAGCGCGCCAACGCGGTCGCCTCGCGACAGCGTCGCGTCCGCCTGCAGCCGCGCGAGCGCGGCGTCGAACTGCGCCGCCAGCGCACTGCGCTCCGGGCTGTCCTCGTCGCTCAGGACCTGCACCATGTCGTCGGCGCCACCGGCCAGCACGTCCATGTGCGTGCGCGCCAGCACCGGGTCGGCGAGCACGCGCTGGACGCGCGCGCGCAGTGCGGCGTCGGGCTTCAGGCCCTTGCCGTCGTCGCTGGCCGCCAGCGCCTTCAGCCACAGCCGCATCGTCGTCTCGCCGTCGCCGGCCGGGCTCTTGCCGGCCAGTTCGGCCAGCAGCGCCGGCCGCTCGTCGGCCGCGACGAGCCGGGCCTCGTCGGTCTCCCACGAATAGAAGGCGAGCATGCGCCACTCGTTGGCCGACAGCGCCTTGCCGGCGCGCGCGTCGGCCAGCACGGCCTTGATCGGCCGCCCGCCGGACAACCCGGCCTGCAGCGCCGCCATGATCTGCGGCGCGTCGGCCTCGCCGGGCAGGCGGGTGATCTCGGCGCCGTCGGCCGACATCAGGATCACCGTCGGGTAGCCGCGCACCTTGAAGCGCGCGCCGAGCTTCTGCGCGCCGGGCCGGTCGCCGTCGACGTGCACCGCGACGACGTTCTTCGCCAGCGTCGCGAAGTCCTGCCGGTTGAAGAAGGTCGCCTTCAGCTGGTTGCACGGCGGGCACCAGGTCGCCCCCCAGTACAGCAGCACGGGCTTGCGCTGCGCGCGGGCCTGCGCGAAGGCGCGGTCGATGTCGGCATCGGCGGCCGCGGGCTGCCAGGCGACATTGGTCGACGGCAGGCCGGGGGCGGCGTGGGCGGCGGTTGCGGCCAGTGCGGCGCACAGGGCCACGATGGACAGGATCTTGACGCTCATGGCGGACCGGCACCGCTGGCGGCGCTGTCGGGGTTGTCGCGCAGAGCGCGGATTGTGCGCCGCGCGACCCCCGCCCGCCATCCCCGCCCTACAGCATCCCCTGCGCGTCATCGTCCAGCGGCGGCTCGGCGGCCGCGCGCGCGAGCGCCATCCAGGTGCCGAAGGCCAGGCGCATCGCCCGCTTCGGCGCCGGCCGCGCGAGCTCCAGCGCTGAAGCGCCGGCGATCAGCACGCCGCACTCGGGCGGCACGTCGTCCGCGGTGCCGATGCCCTCGCGCAGCACGTACCAGCACTGGCTGGACAGGGCCACGTAGGCGGCGCGTTTCTCGGCACGCCGCAGGTCGGCCAGCAGGTCGGCGCGGCGAACCTTGATCTCGTGGACCACGGGCTCGACGTAGTCCTCGACGGTCGTGTGGCGGATCGAGAAGACGTCGGGCATCGCGATCGCCCAGGCGGTGCCGCCCGTCGGCCCTTCGGCGGGCCCAATCGTCGCGCCGGCCGCCGCCACCAGCGGCGCGCGCAGCGAGAGCCCGCGCCAGACCACCCGGCCGGCGCGCTGCATCTCGCGGGCCACCCGCTCGACGAGCAGCTCGTGGGCATCGCGCGCCGCCCGGTTGGCCCGCAGCGTCGCCGCGAGCAGCCGCACGCCGGCGTCCGTGACGCGCAGCGTCTCGTGTCCGGCCCCGTCGGGCACGCGCTCGAGCAGGCCGGCCGCCAGCAGCTCGACCTCGACCAGGTCCTGGCAAGGCCAGCCCGCCGAGCGCCAGATCTCGCGCAGGCGCCGCCGGTGCGGCGTGCCGATCGTGATCGGCGGGCCGGGCTCTGGCGGTGCAGCGGGCGGCGGGGGCATGGCCGGAGCGTACCGCCGCAGCGCCCGCGTGCGGCGTCGAACGCGGCGTGCAGGGCGTTGAACGCTGCGTGCAAACGGCAGGCGGTGCACGAGCGCGATCCCGCGCCTACAGTGAACGGCATGAGCACCGAAACCCTTCTCGCACCCTTGCCGGTCGTCACGCACCCGCGCGGCGTCGAGCGGCTCGTCGCCGGCCTGCCCGCCCAGGACGGCGCGGGCGTCCGGCTGACCCGTGTGCTGACCCAGCCGCTGCAGCGCCGTCTCGACCCGTTCCTGATGTTCGACGCCTTCGGCAGCGACACGGCCAGCGACTACATCGGCGGCTTCCCCGACCATCCGCACCGCGGCTTCGAGACCGTGACCTACATGGTCGAGGGCCGCATGCGCCACCGTGACAGCGCCGGCAACGAGGGCCTGCTGACGCCGGGTGCCGTGCAGTGGATGACCGCCGGCCGCGGCGTGATCCACAGCGAGATGCCCGAGCAGCAGGAAGGCCGGATGGAAGGGTTCCAGTTCTGGCTGAACCTGCCCGCGCGCGACAAGCTGTGCCCGCCGTGGTACCGCGACATCCCGCCCGCGGCGGTGCCGCGGGCCCGCGCCGACGGGGTGAGGGTGCACGTCGTCGCCGGCCACGCCCTCGGCGTCGCGGGTGCGGTGCAGCGCGAGGCCACCGCGCCGACCCTGCTGGACCTGCACCTCGACGCGCAGGCGGCCTTCGCGCAAACCCTGCCGGCCACGCACAACGCCTTCGTCTACGTCTACCGCGGCAGCCTGGAGATCGGCGGCACCGCCGTGCGCGCGCAGCGCATGGCGATCCTCGCGAACACGCCCGGCAGCGATGGCGTCGTGCTGCGGGCCTTGGGCGAGGGCGCCCGCGCGCTGCTCGTCGCCGGCCGGCCGCTGAACGAGCCGATCGCCCAGTACGGCCCGTTCGTGATGAACACGACGGACGAACTGCTGCAGGCCATCGACGACTTCCAGCGCGGCGTGCTGGCCTGAGTCCGCCCCGGTACCGGGCGCGCCGCCGGCGGCGCGTCCTGCGCCGGCCGTCGGGTCCGGGACCTCGGGTTCGGCGGCCTGCGCAAGGCCCGGGTTCGTCAGCGCTGGCCGCTGCTCACGTCGCCGAGCGGCGCAGCAGCACCTCGAGCCCGATGTGATGTTCGGTGACCGACAGGCCCCGGGCGAGCGCGCGGCTCGAGTCGAACCAGCTCTCGCCCAGCTCGTGATCGTCGACGCCCGCCGGCGCCTCGGCCGGCCCCGCCCGCTCGCGGCGACGCCCGGCTCGCCGGGTGTCGGTCGCGGCCGCGTGCCGCGACAGGTGGGCCTTGCACCACCGGCTGATCGACAGATCGTGTGACATGCGGTCTCCCCAGGCTGGCGGGCCGCTCGGCCGGGCCCGTTGACCGCATCGTCGAGGCCGGCGCCGCACCCGCCCATCGCCCGCAGGGCGGCGTGGCTGGGGCCCCGGCAGAGGACACCCGCCCGGGTGACCCCGCCGGGCCGCCCGCGCGCCGTTCAGCCTCAGGCGCCGCCGAAGGGCCGCACGCCGATCCAGGCCGCGTGCGCCCAGAACGCGAAGACTGCCCAGGCGACCAGGCCGCCGACCACGGCGATCAGCGTGCCGGCCAGCGTGCCGGCCGGGTAGGCCGTCTGCAGGGCGCGGTCGCGCGCGCGCGCCGCGCGGTAGCTGAGGATCGCCCACACCAGGAAGCCACCGAACAGCAGCAGATCGGCCAGCGTGTGGTTGGCCAGCAGGTGCGCGAGCGCCCAGGCCTTGACGCCCAGCACCATCGGGTGGCGCAACCGGGCCTTGATGCCGTTTCGCGGCACGTAGGCCGCCACCAGCAGCACGAAGGCCGCCAGCGTCAGCAGCGACGCGATGTGCTTCACCGCCGTCGGCAGCGGCTGCCACAGCACCACCGGCGACTGCCGCGCCAGGCCGTAGCCCCAGACGATCAGCACGAAGCCGGCCACCGACACCAGCGAATACAGGCCCTTCCAAAGCGGCTCGCCGACCCGGGCGAGCGTGCGGCCGCGCCACTCGTCGGCCACGATGCGTGTCGAGTGCACGCCGAGAAACAGCACCAGTCCCAGGATCAGCATCGACATCGCAGCGCGCTCCTTGTCTGCACGGCCGGCCCTGCCCGGACCGGCCCCGTACCCCAACGCCGCGTGCATTCTGGCGTGCCGGGCATCGCCTTGCGAAACGCCGGTCGACCGCCGGGCCGGCGCGGCACCGGCCAGACGAATCAGCCCCGCCGGTCGATGCGCTGGGCGAGCACGATCGAGGTGTGCGTCTTCAGCACGCCGTCCATCTCGCCGATCTCGTCGAGCAGCGCGTCCAGCCGCGCGGGCGAGTCGGCCTTCAGCAGCGCGAGGTAGTCGAACTCGCCGCTGACACTGCACAGCTGGCGCAGCTCGGGCAGCGACGCCAGCCGCAGCTGCAGGGTGCGCGAACGTTTCGGGTCGACGTTCAGGCCGACGTAGGCCTGCACGCCGCGCTCCTCGTGGTCGGACGCGAGGCGGACGCCATAACCCACGACGATGCCGTCTCGCTCGAGCCGCGCCAGCCGGGCGACGACGGTCGTGCGCGCGACGCCGAGGCGCCGGGCCAACTCGGCCGTGCTGGCCCGCGCGTCGGCCTGCAGCAGTGCCACCAGCGCGCGATCGGTGGCGTCCATGGGGCGAGGCGAGGCGACGGTCATGCGGGTCGTCCGTGGCGATGCGTGTGTGTCGATCGGGGCGTCGAAGCGCGGTCCATTTGGACGACGCTGGGCAACAGGGGCGATGCGTCCGACGATTCGATGCGCTGGTCTCGACGTTTCGGCGAGATTCTCGTCGTATTCGACGAAGAGTGCGTTGGTTTCGTCATCGAGCCTGCCTAGACTCCCTCGTGACCGACCCCTGATCGACCACGAGGAACACGACCATGAAGATCGCGCTGCTCGGCGCCGGCCACATCGGCCAGACCATCGCCCGGCTGCTGGCCAGCTGCGGCGACTACGCCGTCACCGTCTGCGACCAGAACGCCGCCGCGCTGGCCCGCATCGCCGAGGCCGCGACGGCGGCCGGCGCGCCCGTGCACACGCGTGTGCTCGACTCCGAGGACGCGGCCGCGCTGCACGGCGCCATCGCCGGCCACGATGCCGTGGTCAACGCGCTGCCCTACCACCTCGCGACGACGGTGGCGACCGCGGCGCGCGAGACGCGCTGCCACTACTTCGACCTGACCGAGGACGTCGCCGCCACGCGGGCCATCCAGCGCCTGGCCGACGGCGCGCCCACCGCGTTCATGCCGCAGTGCGGGCTCGCGCCCGGTTTCATCGGCATCGTCGCGCACCACCTCGCGCAGGGTTTCGAGACGCTGCACGACGTGAAGATGCGCGTCGGCGCGCTGCCCGCCTTCCCGACCAATGCGCTGAAGTACAACCTGACGTGGAGCGTCGACGGCCTGATCAACGAGTACTGCCACCCGTGCGAAGCGATCCGCGACGGGCAGCCGCTGGAGGTGCTGCCGCTCGAGGGCCTGGAGCACTTCAGCCTCGACGGCGTCGAGTACGAGGCCTTCAACACCAGCGGCGGCCTGGGCACGCTGTGCGAGACGCTGGCCGGCCGCGTGCGCACGCTCGACTACAAGAGCGTGCGCTACCCGGGCCACCAGGCGCTGATGAAGATGCTGCTGGAGGACCTGCAGCTGCGCGACGACACCCCGACGCTGAAGAACATCCTGCGCAAGTCCGTGCCCGGCACGATGCAGGACGTCGTGCTGATCTTCGTGACGGTCAGCGGCCTGCAGCGCGGCTCGCTGATGCAGCAGGTCTTCGCCCGCAAGATCTTCGCCGACCGCAGCAACGGCGAGCCGCTGTCGGCCATCCAGATCACCACCGCCGCCGGCCTGTGCGCGGTGCTCGACCTGTTCCGCGAAGGGCGGCTGCCGCGCAGCGGCTTCATCCGCCAGGAGCAGGTGGCGCTGCCGGACTTCCTGGGCAACCGCTTCGGCAAGGCCTACACGCAGAGCCGGCAGGTCGAGAGCATCGGGTGAGG
>ERZ761602.6990-NODE-6990-length-12238-cov-22.022244_pt1 | contig 12238 bp, 9 predicted proteins | sample MGYA00512165_ERZ761602 | MGnify/ENA primary metagenome ERZ761602 (study PRJEB28899, sample SAMN02445085) | bioreactor sludge metagenome | biome: EBPR sludge; isolation source: Thorneside wastewater treatment plant | place: Australia: Brisbane, Thorneside... | reverse complement strand
CTTGCCTTCTGCGCGCGCCGCAAAGTTCAAGCCTGAAAAGGCGCTGACTGAGGCCTGGAGAAGCGGCTGCATGCCGCTTCTCCGTTTTCACATTTCTTCTCTCTCCTGCTGTAACACCTTTCCGCCGATCGCCCGGGACCCGCGCTGACACCCGACCCGCGGTGGTCCTGCTCTGATGGCGCCGGTTCCCGTGGGGCACGCGGTGCGTGGTTGCGCTTTCAGTGCGCCATCCCTTGGGGAACCCACGAATTTTCCGACACTGTGCCGCTATCTTTGCGCGTACCTCATCCTGCCGGCTTGTTTCTGCCGGCTGCGTCCGTCGTGCCCTTTCACCGCAAACCACCATTGGCAAGGCTGAAAAGGCGGCGGGCGGCTATCCTTTGCCAAGCCATGTCACCCAGCTTTGGCCGGTGCTGCTCCTGGCCGGCACCGCCAGGAGCTGTGGTCGCGGCATGGATTGCAGCCAGGTCATTTCGGCCTGAGGTGCGCTTCGGCCTCGGCGGCGGTTTCGTAGCTGCGGGCAGCGATTTTTCGCTTTTCGAGAGCCTCGCCGAGTCTGGCGCGCAGGAAGGTATTCGAGGTGAAGCGGGTGACGTTGTGGTAGTAGGTGTCGACGACTTCCTTGACCATGTCGATGTAGTCGTCGACCAGTTCGGGGACGATCGAAAAGCGGTCGTAGTTGACGATCGCGTAGACCTTGTGGCCGATCGGCCCGAGTTTCTCCCCGATGGCCTGTCGAAGCCGGGCGATGTCATCCGTGGTACGAACGCTGAGTCCTTCGAAGTTGAGGAAGAAGATGTTCTTCCGCTGATCGTAAGACAGGCGTTCGGCCATCGGAATCTCGAGCATCTCCGCCCGCAGCTTCATCGGCTCCTCCCGGAAAATCCGGCTGTCCATCAGCGCCGGTTGGCCGTGCATGATTGGCACGAAGTCCATCTTGTCGAGGATGTCACTCTGCAGATCGACACCCGGGGCGATCTCGATCAGCTCCAGGCCCTCCGGGCATAACCTGAAGACGCAGCGTTCGGTCACGTAGAGGACGGTCAGACCACTCTTGCGAGCCTGGGCGCCGCTGAAGGTCCGGTGCTCGACCTCTTCGACGAACTTGCGCGCCTTGCCGTCCTGCACGATGCGCAGCTTGCCGTCGTCGAGAGCGACTTCCAGCGCGCCGGCCGTAAAGGTGCCGACGAAGACCACTTTCTTGGCGTTCTGCGAGATGTTGATGAAGCCGCCGGCGCCCGCCAGACGAGGGCCGAACTTCGAAACATTTAGGTTGCCCTGCCGGTCGGCCTGCGCCAGCCCGAGGAAGGCGATATCCAGGCCGCCACCGTCGTAGAAGTCGAACTGGCTGGGCTGGTCGATGATCGCTTGCGCGTTGGTCGCCGCTCCGAAGCTCAGGCCGCCGGCCGGGATGCCGCCGATTACGCCGGGCTCGGCGGTCATCGTCATCAGGTCGGCGATCTGTTCCTCGGCGGCGATGCTGGCGACGCCTTCCGGCATCCCGATGCCGAGATTGACCACGGCATTCGGCCGCAGCTCGAAGGCGGCCCGACGGACGATGATCTTGCGCTCGCTCATCGGCATCGCCGGAATGGCCGACATCGGCACCTTGATCTCACCGGCGAAAGCCGCGCTGTACTGCTCGGAAAAGGTCTGCATGTGGTATTCGGGTTTTTCGGCGACGACCACGCAATCGACCAGGATGCCAGGCACTTTCACCTGACGGGGGTTCAGGGTGCCGCGTTCGGCAATGCGCTCGACCTGCACGATGACGATCCCGCCCGAGTTTCGGGCGGCCATGGCGATCGCCTGCGCTTCCAGTGTCAGCGCCTCCTTTTCCATCGTGACGTTGCCATCGGGATCGGCCGTGGTGCCGCGAATGATCCCGACATCGATCGGGAAGGCCTTGTAGAACAGGTACTCCTCGCCGTCGATCTCCATCAGCCGAACGATGTCTACGGTGGTCATCTCGTTCAGCCTGCCGCCGCCGAAGCGCGGGTCGACGAAGGTCCCCAGCCCGACCCGGCTGATCGTTCCCGGCTTGCCCGCGGCAATGTCGCGGAAGAGGTGGGCGATCACCCCTTGCGGCAGGTTGTAGGCCTGGACGCGATTGGCCACCGCCAGTTTCTGCAGCGCTGGCACCAGTCCCCAGTGACCACCGATGACCCGGCCGACCAGGCCGTCATGGCCGAGGTGGTTGAGTCCCCGCTCCTTGCCGTCGCCCTGTCCGGCGGCGTACACCAGGGTCAGGTCGCGCGGACTTCCGAGACCCTTGGCGTCGTCACTGGCCGCCTGGAGGAAGCGTTTCTCCAGTGCGACGGCGATGTTCTCGGCGAAGCCGATGCCGACAAAACCGCCGGTGGCGACGGTGTCACCGTCCTCGATCAGCCGTACCGCGTCTTCCGCGGAAACGACCTTTCCGGTGTCCGACGCGCGCAGCGACGAGGCCATGGGATGGGTGGCAAGCGGCATGAATATTTCTCCAGGAGAGTTTTTTAGGGGCGTGATCGTCTGACACGATGCTGTGGCTGTACGTGGCGGCGCTCATCGCGACAGCATGCTGCGCAAGTATATACAGCAACGCGCCGGTAGAACCGGCCAGGCGCCGGCAGCAGCGTAATCTCCCTTGATACGGCGCGTGCCTGCCGTGCTTCGTCGCCGTCACGGTCGTCGGAGCGCCTCCGGCTGCCTTTGCCTATGGCCGTGAAGCTGCTAGACTCGCTACGGTTTGCCAAACAACGTCAGGCCATGGATACTTTGCGGTGCCAGAAGGCGCCACCCCAACGGAGGAGACAGCATGGGCTTATTTGATTTCGTCAAGGAGGCAGGTGAGAAGCTTTTTCGCTCCCAGGATGCGGAGGCCGCGTCGACGGCCGTTGACCGCGCGCCCGATGACGAGGCGGCCGCGGCCAGGCTGAGCGAGTTGAACCGCAGCGCCGGCGATGCCATCGAAGCGTACGTCAATACCCAGGGCCTGCCGGTTACCGGGCTGACCGTGACTTTTGACGGCGCAAGCGGTACGGCGACGGTCTTCGGTGTCGCCGGTGACCAGGCCAGCAAGGAGAAGATTTTGCTCTGCTGCGGCAACGTGACCGGCGTTTCCAGGGTCAATGACATGATGTCGGTCGACCAGAGCGAGCCGGAAGCGATGTTCTACACCGTCGTTGCGGGTGACAATCTGTCGCGGATCGCAAAACTGCACTACGAAAACGCCAACAAGTACATGCTGATTTTCGAGGCCAACAGGCCGATGCTCGGCCACCCGGACAAGATCTACCCCGGCCAGGTCCTGCGCATCCCGCCCCTGTGATGCCCGTCGCGCTTGCTGGACGCGTACGGCCTGCTGCCTGCTAACACATTGATTGACTAAAGGTCGGCGATGGGAATTCTGTGGACCGTCGTTCTGGGTTTTGTCATTGGCGTGATTGCCAAGCTGATCCATCCCGGCAGGGAAAACATGGGCTTCGTGGTTACCGTCGTGCTCGGCATTGCCGGGTCGTTTTCTGCCGGGGTGGTTGGACAGTTCCTCGGCTGGTACCGCGCTGGCGAGGGGGCCGGCTTCATCGCCTCGGTGATCATGTCGGTAATCCTGCTGGTGATCTACGGCAAGCTTCGCCGCTGAGCGTCGCCGTTGGCCGGCTCAGGGCTGACGAGGCGCAGCCAGGCGCTCGATCATCGTGCGCACGGCGTTGATCTGCGGTCCTTGGCGGGTGGGATAGTCGTTGCCCGAATAGCCCCACCAGTCCCAGCAGGCAAACGGGTTGTTCAGCCACTTCCATGACCCCATCGCTGCGCCATAGCGCGGAGCCACCTGCGGGTAGAGGACGATGATCCGGTTGCTGGCCGCCCATCCGTTGTAGCCGGCGCCTTCCACGAATCGTCGTCCAATCTGGGCCGCACTCTGGCGGCAGCCGTGGAAAGCGACGTGGATTCGGCAAGCCCCCGCGTGGCACGCGGGCGGCACGAAGAGGTAGCCCTCGTCCGCCAGACTGGCGTCGATCGCCGGGCCGTCGACAAAGGGGCGCTGGTCGAAGCTTGCCAGTTCGCCTTGCGTCGTGGTGGTCGGTGGCAACAGCGGGCCAAGCAGGTGGGTGAGCATTTCGCCGGCGGCGTCGAAGTCGCCACAGCGGTTGATGTAGGGCGACTGCGCGCTGGCGCACGGATTGGCCTGGGGGTCGGCGACCGAGATCATCGCGTGCCCGGCTTCGGGCAGCTTGACGAAGCGAATCGCTGCCGGCGTCATCCACTGACCGTAGAACGCTGCCAGCCGGTCCACTACCGCCGTCGCCACGGTGTCGTCCTTGCCGCCCGAGAACAGCCATGCCTGGTCGTCGCGCAAGTTGTCGAGCGGGTCGATGCGGCCGGCGCCGGCCAGTGCCTCCGCCCTGGCGCGCAGTTCCGCCACCGATGGCAGCGCTGCCCACGACGACGGCGACATGCAACGCGTCAGCGCCAGCCGGGTTGAGCCCTCGGCGCAGTCGTACGGGCCGCCGGCGATCACGCCAGCACCGCGCACCAGCTTCGAGTGCGCCACCTGGAACTGGACCGCCATGTAGCCGCCGGATGAAACACCGGAAACCGTCAGCTGGCTCAGGTCGGCGCCGAGTGCCGGCAGCGGTGCCGCGGCGCTGGCACTGCGCAGGGTCAGCACGATGACAGCGGTCGACAGGCTGCGCAGGGCGGTGGCGGCGGTGTTCATGAGGGGGGCGTCCTGAGAGCGCTTGATTGGTGAATGCTATCAGATCGCCTCGCCGTTGATCAGCCCGACGCGCACCGTCAGCCGTTGCTGCGCTGCCGCCGGCCTTGTTTCATCGGCAGGGCAACCCTACACTAGGCGCCTTCTCACCGATCACCGTGCCCAGCGCGGATTGCCATGCGCCAGTCATCTGTCGTCATTGATTCGAAACTCCCCCGGGTGGGGACGACGATCTTTACCGTGATGTCCAAACTCGCCGCCGACTGCGGGGCGATCAACCTGTCGCAGGGTTTTCCGGATTTTCAGGCGGACGCGGCCTTGTTCGACGCCGCCTTGCGGGCGATGCGCGACGGGCGCAACCAGTACCCGCCGATGGCCGGAGTCCCCGAATTGCGGGCCGCGATTGCCGGCAAGGTGGCGGCGCTCTACGGCGCATCCTACGACGCCGAGCACGAAATCACCGTCACCGCCGGCGCCACGCAGGCGATCTTCACCGCCATCGCGGCCTTCGTCCGCCATGGCGACGAGGTGATCGTCTTCGAGCCGGTCTACGACAGCTATGTGCCTGCGATCGAGACCGTCGGCGGCCAGGCGGTCTACGCCAGGCTGGCTTTTCCGGATTACCGGCCGGACTGGCAGCAACTGCGTTCGCTGCTCAGCCCGCGCACGCGGATGATCATCATCAATTCGCCGCACAACCCCAGCGGCAGCCTGTTGGACGCCGACGATCTGGAGCAACTGGCGGCCCTGACGCGCGGAACCAATATCGTGGTGCTCTCCGACGAGGTCTACGAGCACATCGTTTTCGACGGCGTGCGGCACCAAAGCGTCGCCAGCCATCCCGAACTGGCCGCCCGCAGCATCGTCGTGTCGTCCTTTGGCAAGACCTACCACATCACCGGCTGGAAGATCGGTTACGTGCTCGGCGCGCAGGAACTGATGAGCGAGTTCCGCAAGGTCCATCAGTTCAACGTGTTCACGGTCAATACGCCGTGCCAGTTGGGGATTGCCGAGTACATGCGCGACGCTTCTCGCCACCTCGGGCTGGCCGCGTTCTACCAGCAGAAGCGCGAATTCTTTCGCGCGCAGTTGCACCACTCGCGCTTCGAATTGCTGCCGTGCCGCGGCAGCTACTTTCAACTGGCACGCTACAGCGCCATTTCCGACCTGCCTGATCGGGATTTCGCGTACTGGCTGACCCGCGAGGTGGGGGTGGCGGTGATCCCGGTATCGGTCTTCAATCATCACGGGCACGACGACCGTGTCGTCCGCTTCTGCTTCGCCAAGCAGGAGGCGACGCTGGCCGCCGCGGGCGAAAGACTGCGCGGCGTTTGACCGGGGCCAAAGCCTGCCGGCAAACGGGCGGCAGCGATTGCGCACCGCACCGCGCCGAGCCAGCAGCTGCGGCTTTTGACACCCCTTTTGTTTTTTAACGACCAGTGGAGGAACAGCATGAGCATGCTGCAGGAGTTCAAAGAGTTCGCAATGAAAGGCAACGTCATGGATCTCGCCGTCGGCGTGATCATCGGCGGCGCTTTTGGCAAGATCGTCGAAGCGATCGTCGGCGATCTGATCATGCCGGTGGTGGCCTTGATCATGGGTGGCAAGCTCGACTTTTCGGGGATGTTCGTGGTCCTGGGCAGCGTTCCGGAAGGGACCGCGACGACGCTCGACGCGTTGAAAAAGGCGCAGGTTCCGGTTTTCGCCTACGGCCACTTCCTGACCATCCTGGTCAATTTCATCATCCTCGCCTTCATCATCTTCGTGATGGTCAAGCAGGTGAATCGGCTGAGGAAGAGCGAGCCGCCGGCCGCGCCGGCAGCAGCCCCGGAGCCGGCCGAGGAGGTCGTACTGTTGCGCGAGATTCGTGACAGCTTGAAGAAGTAGTCGGGGGTGGGCCGGCGTGGCCGCCCGCCGCCGTCAGTTTGCGTTTCCCTTGCTGACGTCGGTGGCGACGACCAGCGTCAGCCGCTCGGGGTCGATGTACTTGCGGAAAGCGGCGTTGACCCGTTCCGGGGTGAGCGCCATGATCTTGTCCTCGAAGTCCTTCGAAAACTGCCAGTCGCGGCCGAGGTCGAGAAACGAGACCCAGCGGGAAGCGACCGCGCCGTCCTGTGAACGTTCGACGGCGCGTGCTTGAAGGAGCCCCTTCTTGGCTTCGGCGACCTCTTCCGCCGTGAAGCCGTCAGCGCGCGCACGCCGCAACTCCTCCAGGAAAGCCTGTTCGGCGCGGTTGGCGTTCTGCGGCGCGGCCATCGCCGCAAAGGTCCAGGTCGACAGATGCTCGCGGCTGCCGACCGACAGCGACGAACCGACGCTGTAGCTGAGTCCGTCCTTCTGGCGCAGGCGATCCAGCAGTCGGCTGGACAACCCGGTGGTGCCGCCAAAGATGTCATTGGCCAGGTAGAGGGCCGGGGCGTCGGGGTCATCGTCGCGCAACATGAGGTCGAGACGGGCGCGCACGAAGGCGTTTTCCTTGTCGGGGGTGTCGATCACGAGGCGCTGAGGGTCAACCTGGCGGTACTCGCGGTCGACGCGGCCATACGGCGAGCGGGAGACGTATTCCGGGAAAAGCCGCTTGAGCTCGTCGATGATGGCTTTTTCATCGAAGTCGCCAACGATCGCGATTTCGCCGCGCGCCGTGCCGATTAGCTGGCGGTGATAAGCGGTGACCTGGTCGAGTGTCGTCTGGCGCAGCTGTTCGATACGCTCGGTCAACTGCGCGTGGTAACGCGGGTCGCCGGGGGGATAGGTGTTGAAGTGGGCGGTCAGTGCGTCGCGAGAAAGTTCCTGAGGATTGTCGAGCTGGGCCTGCATGGCGGTCAGGGTTTGGCGTTTGAGTTCTTCGAACTCGGCCGCCGGGAAGCTCGCGTCGTGGAACAGTTGCGCCACGAGGCGGAGTGCTTCGGGGAGATGGTCGCGGGTGGTCTCGAAGTGGCTCAGGTCGCCGTTGACCTTCAGACGGGTGAGTTCGTCGGCGATCTGCTGGCGGCTCAGCTGGCTCGTGCCGCGCGCCAGCATGGCTACCGCCAGGCCGCCTGCCACCTCGCGATTACGCAGTGAGTCCTGGTCCCCCCAACGGAATTTGATGGCCACGTTCACCGTCTGGCCGCGGTTCTTCTTCGGCAGCAGCGCGACCTTCAGCGCACCAAAGCTCGGCAGGTCGGTCCGTCGGTTGATGTTCTCCGGCGAGGCGTCGAAAGCCTCGCCGGCGTCGCCTTTTTCCTGCGGCTTGAAGTTCGCCAGCAGTTCGGCAGCGCTCGGCGCCTCGGTGATCACCGCCCGCTGCGGCGAATCCTCGGGGATGAAGGTGCCCAGCACTCGGTTGTCGCGCACGAAGTACTTGCTGGCGGCAGCGTCGATCTGCGCCGGCGTGATCTGCGCCAGTTGATCCCGGGCATGGAAAAAGAGCCGCCAGTCGCCCAGCGCGATGTACTCGGACAGCATCACCGCAAAGACCTCCGGGTCGGCTAGGGCTCGCTCGTAAGCCGTCCGCGCCTGGTCGACCGCGCGACCGAGCTCGGCCGTGGTCGCCGCGTCGTCGGCGAAGCCGCCTTCGAGCACCTCGATCATCCGCTCGCGAACGCGATCCAGTGATTCGCCCTTCTTGACCATTGCGCCGAAGACCACGAATCCGGGCTGACGGGCGTCGACAGTGAACGCGAACACCTGGGCCGCCAGTCCCGGCTGGACCAGAGCCTTGTAGAGACGACCGTTCGGCGTGTCGCCGAGGATCTCGCTGGCCATCGCGACGGCGTCCGAGTCGGCGTGCAGGCTCGACGGCGTGCGGTAGGCGAGGGTCACGAGCTGGATCTCGCCTTTGCGGCGGACCGCGAACTGGCGCTCGCCGTCGGCGGTCGGCTCGACCGTCCATGACGTCGGTAATTCGCGCGTCGGCTTCGGCAGCCTGCCAAAACTGGCGACAATCCACTTGACCGCCTGCTGTTCGTCGAACTTGCCGGCGACCGTGAGAACCGCATTGTCCGGCTGGTAGAACTGCCGATAGAAGGCCTGCAGGTTCTCGATCCTGACGTTCTCGATGTCGCTGCGGGCACCGATGGTGTTGTGGCGATAGTTGTGCCAGTCGAAGAGCATCGATTGCATCCGTTTCAGCATCACGCTGGACGGGTTGTTTTCTCCCATTTCGAATTCATTGCGGACGACGCTCATCTCGGAGTCGAGGTCTTTCCTGGCGATGAACGAATTGACCATCGCGTCGGCGCTCCATTCCAGCGCCCACTTGATGTTGGCTTCGCTGGCCGGAAAAGTCAGGTAGTAGTTGGTCCGGTCCAGCCAGGTCGAGCCGTTGATCTGGAAACCGCGCGCCTTGAACTCGCGGGTCGGATCGGGGAAATTCTTCGATCCTTTGAAAAGCATGTGTTCGAGCAGATGCGCCATGCCGGTCTCGCCGTAATTCTCATGGAGCGAGCCGACCAGGTAGGTGACGTTGACGGTGGCCGTTGGCTTGGCGGCATCCGGAAACAGGATGAAGTGCAGGCCGTTGGCCAGTCGGTATTCCGTGATCCCTTCGACCGTGCTCAGCTTGTCGACGCCCGGGGGCAGTTTCGTTGGCATGGCCTGCCCGGCGCCAAACGCATGCGGCGCGAAAGCCAGCAGCAGTGGCCACAGCAGGCAGGCGAACGTCTTCATCCATCGGGTCATCAGCATCACTCCACGAACCTCGCGCTTGGCGATCAGGGGTCAGCGTTGCGCCAGGTGACCGCAGCTTGCAGAAACGTGGCTCGCCGCTTTCCGGAAGAGGAACGGCCCGCGCAGAGGGAGGGTCTGGGCGGGCCGGGTGCTACGGCCGGTGCCGCTCGGGGGGAGGGGGGAGAGCGCGGCAGCGACAGGACGGAGATTAGCGAATCCGCCGAACATGATCTGTTGCATCTCTGTCCCCATTGTGTAACGGCGTGTGATCTGGCATGGCCTGGCTGAACGCCGACGCTCTGGCCCCTGCTATTGCCATCCATTCAGCAGAGCTGGCATTATCCTCGACTCAAGTCGCCGTTGGGGCGCCGCAATCAGAAAGGGAGCTAGAGATGAATCACGAATCGGAAGATCGCGGACTGGCGGCGGTCTTGCTGGAGCGTCTGGAAAAAGAGCGGCTGCCGCGGGCGATCGATCTGAAGGCGAAAGTGGACGCCGGCGAGCGGCTCGACGACATGGACATCGCTTTCCTCGAACGGGTATTTACCGACATGGAGGATAGCAAGGCACTCGTCGCCCGTCATCCCGAATATGGCGAGCTGGCGGCAAGATTGATCGATCTGTACGAACAGATCACTGCCAAGGCCCTGGCGAACGAGAAGACCGGCTGACCCGCCTGCCCGTGCTTTCGGCGCAGGCCGTCGGCGCGCGTTGACCAGGTCCAGAGTCTAGCTCACGGGAGCCCGCGCCCGGCGCGTTCTCAGTCGTCTCCAGAGCGCATCACCCCGAGCTCCGGTCCGATCCGCTAGCCGGCTGCCGGCCCGGGTGCCCGCGGCGCATTGACCGAAGCCGACGCTGGCGTCGGCGGGTTGTCCTGGCCTCCTGCCGCTGCGGCCGCCGCGTCTGTTTCGTCGGCGCTGCCGTCCGTTTCTGCGGCGGCCACGTCCAGATCCTCACGCACCCGCCAATGGCGAATCGCCTGGCGCATGGTTGGAAATGCGCGTTGCTGCAGGGACTCGTCGGGGTGTTTGGTGGTGATCAGCCATTGCTCGAACTCGATCTGCCGGCCCGCCAGGATCAGCGTGATGTTCTTCGCCGCGAGTTCCGCATCGAGCCTTTCCAGCGTATCGATACCGGTGATGTCGACGTCGGTCATGGCGATCATGTCGAGTACCACGCGCTCGACCGGGACCGGCTGTCTCGCGATCGCCCGATGCACCTCGGCACGAAAGTGGTTGGCATTGAAGAAGACCAGGGGTCCGCAGAAGCGCAGCAGCAGCAGGCCATCGATGATTGCCGCATTCGGGAACAGCTTGTGATTGTAAAGCCCTGCTCGGCCCGGGATATTGACCAGTTCCTCGCAGTCTGGTCGTGCCACCCGACGAATGAACATCAGCAAGGCCAGCGAGACGGCGAGCATGATCGCCTTGATCGCGCCGAAGGCGAGGACGCCGAGCATGGTGATGACGCCAAGCACCAGAGCTGAACGTTCGATCTGGTGGTAGCGCCTGAAGACCTGGAAATCGAGCAAGGACCACGAGGCAAAAATCAGCACCACGCCGAGCGCCGGGATCGGCAGCCAGGCCAGCGAAGCGGTACCGATCAGCAACAGCCCGGAGATCGTCAGCGCGGCGATGATGCTGACCAGCTGGGTGCGACCGCCATTCGAGTCGCTGACCGCAGTGCGCGAATCGGCACCGGTGACCGCAAAGCCCTGCGACAGCGCCGAGACGATGTTGGCCAGGCCAAAGGCCGCGAATTCGCGGTCCACGTCGATATCGTAGCCGTTGCGCTCGGCGAAGCTGCGCGCAGTGAGCATGCCGCTGGTGAACAGCACCAGCGCCAGACCCGCCGCCGAAGCAGCGATCTCACCGACCACGTCGATGTGCAGTTCCGGCCATTCCAGATCGGGCAAACCACCGGCTACCGGGCCGATCAGCGCCACCCCGTGCTTGTCCAGTCCGAACAGAAAAGCGGCCAGACCGGCGACGATCATGGTCACCAGCGAAGCCGGTACGCGCTTGGTATAACGGGGCATCAGGAACATTACTGCCGCGCAGCCGATGGACATGATCACCGTTGGCCAGTGGGCTCGCAGCACGAGGTCGGGAATCTCCAGCAGCTGCTTGAAGAAGCGGCTGGCTTCCGGCTTGCTGCCGAGAACCTTGCTGACCTGACCAATCAGGATCGACAGCGACACGCCGTTGAGCAGACCGATGATGATCGGCTTGGCCAGGAAGTCTGCCAGGCCGCCGAGGCGAAGAAAGCTCGCCGCGAGGCAGAAAACGCCGGTCAATAGCGTCAGGGCGATGGTGTACGAGAGGTACAGACCGCTGTTGCCGGCGGCCAGCGGCGCGACCACTGCCGCCAGCATCGCGCAGGTGGCGGCGTCGGGACCGATGATCAGCTGTCGCGAGGTGCCGGCGAAGGCATACACCACCATCGGCAGGATCGAGGCATACAAGCCGGTTGACGGACTGAAGCCGGCCAGTTGGGCGTAGGCGATGGCGATCGGAATGGCCACCGCGGCCACCGACAGCCCGGCCCGCAAGTCGTGTGGCCAGTCAGCAGCACGATACTTGAGCAAGGGCTGCAGTCCGGGCAAGACGCGATTCAGATGGGCAAGAGCTTGCATTCTGTGACCTCGACGGTTCGTTCAAGCAAGGCCGGCTGCCGCTGGTTGCGGGCCCCGGGGCTGTCGCAGCGAGCGGCCGATTGTACCAGAAAGCCAATTTGGGTCGACCGTCCCGGCCCGCATTGACTGGCTCGTAGTGGTGGTCGCGACGTGCCTGCTGATGGCCGATCGGGAGCGCCGCAGCTATTGCATCAGCCGCCGGTTGTAGTATTCTGCCGCGAAGTTGTCAGACAACCGGATCGCCATGGTCACCAACG
>ERZ761602.6987-NODE-6987-length-12248-cov-4.153941_pt1 | contig 12248 bp, 8 predicted proteins | sample MGYA00512165_ERZ761602 | MGnify/ENA primary metagenome ERZ761602 (study PRJEB28899, sample SAMN02445085) | bioreactor sludge metagenome | biome: EBPR sludge; isolation source: Thorneside wastewater treatment plant | place: Australia: Brisbane, Thorneside... | reverse complement strand
CTTGCTGAAGGCGATCGGGAGGATGAAGCCGTAGTAGACCACCATCATCGCCAGCGTCAGCGTCCAGCCGAAGCGTGACCGCTTCTCCTTCAGCGCTTGGTAGTTCGGATCGGCCGCGACACGGGCCTCCAGTGACGATTGCATATTTTCTCCCCGCCCTCCTGTTCAAAAGACGGCAGGGCGAAACCCGTTCGCCCTGCCGTGCGCCTTCACGATCGTGAATGTACTTAATAGTGAGCGTGATCGGAAGCCGCATTGATCTGAATCACGCAACTTTCTTGCTCGCTCGACGCCTCCGTCGCAACGACGTAAAGCGTCGCCCGCCGCACGGCGCTAACGGGATGCCGCGACTGCGAAGCGGTTCGGCGTACCATGGCGTACAACATCAACGCCTGTATGAGCTTGCGGGGTGCTCCGCGTCCGCCGCGGAGGGCCTCTCGCGGCGGAGCGCCGCCGCCGCGACGGGGCGCCGACCCCTCTTGGCGCAGGCTCTACGTCCCGCCGACGGCGCTCGTATCCCGCTATGGCTGCGCGATCGGGCGGTCGGAAAAAAAGCCGGGGTGTGGCCCCGCGGCACTTCGGCGTCGCAAAATCGTAAAACTCGCTCCGAATCAACGGCTCGAAGAGGTCCGAAAACGAATCACGTCAGCCTCCGCCGGCGACGCCTGCGACCGATCTCGCACCTGCGGCATGCAGGGCGCCGCGGGATCAGTCGGCGTGCAGGGCGCGGGCAATGGGCGGCCCGATCTCGAGCCCCTCGAACCGCGCGACGAAGCCGCCCCGCTCGGGCGAGCAGGCCATCGGCCCGACCCTGACCGGACCCGGAACGAAGGCCGCGAGCCGCGCCATCGCCCAGGGGCCGCCGTCGACCGCATACTGGACCCGCAGGGCGTCGCCGTGACGGGTCACGCGCGCCGTGACGAGGCTCGCTGGCGTCGCCGCAGCGAGCGGGATCACCGACCAGTCCGAACGCGGCGCCGACGTCACGACGCTGAAATGCATCCGCCCGTCGGTGAACTCGACGCCGGCCTTCGCCCAGGCCTCGCCCCCCGTCTCCATCACCATCAGCCCGGCCTGGTCGTAGAGCGCCCGGTAGTCGCCGCGAAACCGCGCCGACGCCGTGAAGTCGCCCTCGACCGGCGCGAGCCAGGCGTGCCCGGAATCGCGGGTGAAGCCGTAGAAGGTCTCCCGCCAGAAATCCGTGCTCGGGGCGGTCTCGAGCTCCAGCGCCGCCGCGTCGCCCGCCCATCGCGGCGGCGGGTTGATCCAGGCGAAATCCCGCGTCATCGGCCCTCCCCGCCCCCGCGATCCGAATGCCCGAGGTCGCGCTCCGGCGCGATCCGGTCGCGCACCAGCCGCTTCAGCGTCGGCGCGTCTGGGAAGCCGCCGTCGCGTCGGCGGTCCCAGACCAGTTCGTCGCCGACGCGCACCTCGAAGACGCCTCCCGTCCCCGGCGCGAGCGTCACGCCGCCGAGCTCCTCGGCGAAGGTCGTCAGCAGCTCCTGCGCCATCCACGCCGCGCGCAGCATCCAGCCGCATTGCCGGCAATAGGCGATGCTCACCGCAGGCTTCGCCGCCGGGCCGCGTTCCGCCTCGCTCGTCATCCGGCGCCCTCCTCGCGTCGCTCGCGCGCGCCACAGGGACACGCCGCTGCGCGTGAGGCAAGTCCGGGGTGGAACGCGGACCCGTCCCGGCGAATTCTGTCCTCGCGGGGCGACGGCGGGCGCGGAGTCCGCCGCGGGCCCGCGGGATGCGAAAGGACATGGCCATGGCCATCGCCAAGAACACGATCTGCCTCTGGTACGAGAGGGACGCCGAGGCGGCGGCCCGCTTCTACGCGGAGACCTTCCCCGACAGCGCCGTCGGCGCGGTGCAGCGCGCGCCGAGCGACTTTCCGTCGGGCTCGCAGGGCGACGTGCTGACCGTCGACTTCACCGTCTGCGGGATCCCCTGCATCGGCCTGAACGGCGGCCCGCAGTTCAAGCACTCGGAAGCGTTCTCGTTCCAGATCTCGACCGACGACCAGGCGGAGACCGATCGCTACTGGCACGCGATAGTCGGCAACGGCGGCAAGGAGAGCGCCTGCGGCTGGTGCAAGGATCGCTGGGGCATCTCCTGGCAGATCACGCCGCGCACCCTGATCGAGGCGATGACGGCCGGCGGCGCGGAGGCGAAGCGCGCGTTCGACGCGATGATGACGATGGGAAAGATCGATGTCGCCGCCATCGACGCGGCCCGCAGGGGCTGAGCCGCGGTTGACACGCTGGCCGCAATGCGCTCGCAGCCTCGCGCATATCCCCTGGCCGATCGACCGTCGTCGATCGGCCCGCGTTCGCCCTCCCCAGGGCGCCCACGGGCCGATTGCCGACTTCCGGATATCCGAGAGACCTCTGCGAAAGCCCGCATGCGCCGCGGACCGCGAAGGTGTCCGCACGCGGACAAGACGCCAACAACCTGACATGATTGCATTATCCGACCTCCGTTAACCCGATGGCAACCTTCGTTGACCCGGAGTGGAGCCCTGTTCACGGCGTATAGCCGCCGCCGCCGGGCGTGCGGAGCTCCCAGACGTCCCCCGGCCCGACCGTCCGGCGGTCGGCTGCGGCCAGCGTGTCGATCGCGCCGTCGGCGCGCAGGATCCGGCTGGAGCCGCGCTCGCCCGGGCCGCCGCCGCCCATCCCGGGGGGCGGCACCGTGCGGTGGCCGGACAGGATGGCGATCGTCATCGGCGCGAGGAAGCGGATCCGCCGCGTGACGCCGTCTCCGCCGCGGAACCGCCCGTCTCCGCCCGAGCCCGGCCGTATGCGGAACTCGTCCAGCACGACGGGATAGCGCCATTCCAGCACCTCCGGGTCGGTCAGCCGCGAATTGGTCATGTGGCTGTGCACGCCGCTCGTGCCGGGATAGCCGGTCCCGTCCGACAGGACGCCCGCCCCGGTCCCGCCGCAGACGGTCTCGTAGTACTGGTAGCGGTCGTCGCCCCAGGTGGTGTTGTTCATCGTCGACTGCGCCGCCGCCTGCACCCCGAGCGCGAGGAACAGGGCCGAGGTCACCGCCTGGCTGGTCTCGACGTTGCCCGCGATCACCGCCGCAGGATAGGCGGGCGACAGCATCGTGCCGGGCGGCAGCACCACGTCGAGCGGCTTCATCACCCCCTCGTTCATCGGGATGTCGGCGTCGACGAGGCAGCGGAACACATAGAGCACCGCCGCGCGCGTCACCGGCTCGGGGGCGTTGTAGTTCGTCGCGAGCTGGGCGGTCGTGCCGGTAAAGTCGATCCGCGCGGAGCGCGCCGCGCGGTCCACACTGATCCGCACGCGGATCTCGCGCGGATTGCCGTCGAAGTCCGGGTCCATCGGATAGACGTGCTCGGCGTCGCGCAGCGCGGTGATCGCGCGGCGCACGCTCTCCTCGGCGTTGTCCTGCACGTGCCGCATGTAGGCCTCGACCACGTCGAGTCCGAAATGCGCCACCATCCGGCGCAGCTCCTGCGCGCCCTTCTCGCAGGCCGCGACCTGCGCGCGGAGGTCGGCGAGGTTCACCTCGGGCGCGCGGGCCGGATACGGCGCATCCAGCAGCAGCGCCTGCGTCTCGGCCTCGCGGAAGCGGCCGCCCTCAACCAGCGTCCAGTTGTCGATGTAGGCGCCCTCGTCGTGGATCGTGCGGCTGTCGGGCGGCATCGAGCCCGGCGTGAGGCCGCCGACGTCGGTATGGTGCCCGCGCGCGGCCGCGTAGAACAGCACCCGCGCGCCGTCGTCGTCCCAGACCGGCGTCACGACGGTGATGTCGGGCAGGTGCGTGCCGCCGTTGTAGGGCGCGTTCAGCACATAGACGTCGCCGGGCCGCATCTGCGGGTTCTGCGCGATGATGGCCTTCACGCTCGCGCCCATGGAGCCGAGATGCACCGGCATGTGCGGCGCGTTGGCGATGAGGTCCCCCGCCGCGTCGAACACGGCGCAGGAGAAGTCCAGCCTCTCCTTGATCGTCACGCTGGCGGCGGTGTTCTCCAGCACCGCCCCCATCTGCTCGGCGATCGACATGTAGAGGTTGTTGAACACCTCCAGCAGCACCGGGTCCGCCGCTGTCCCGACCGCCGCGCGCGCCGGCCGCGGGGCGACCCGCTGGAGCAGGACGTGGTCGTGGCGCGTCACGCGCGCCCGCCAGCCCGGCTCGACCAGGATCGCCGTGTGCGGCTCGACCACCCCCGCGGGCCCGCTCACCGCGTCGCCGGGGGCGAGCGCCTCGCGCCGCACGAAGCGCGCCTCGATCCAGCCGCCGTGCAGGAACACCGGCGCGATCAGCGCCACCTCGCATGCGGCCTCGTCGCGCTCCGTCTCGGGCGCGGCCGCCTCGGTGAGGTCCGCCGCCTCGCCCACCGCCTCGACCTCGAGCGCATGGATCACCAGAGCCGCCCCGCCGGGGTCGAACCCGAACCGCGCCCGATGCGCCGCCGCGAAATCGGCGCGCATCGCCGCGAGGTCGCTGAACCGCACCGGCAGGGCGGTGTCGGTCCCCTTCACCTTCAGGTGCAGCGACTGCGCGAGCCGGATCGCGCGTTCCGGCACGCCCTGGGCCTCGACCTCGCCGAGCGCCGCCACCCCGAGCCCGTCCAGCCGCGCCGCCGCCGCGAGCCGGCTCGTCGCGTCGAGCTCGGCCTCCACCGCCTCGGTCCGCGCGGCGCGGATGTCCGCGAGCCCCATCCCGTAGGCCGACAGGAGCGAGGCCATGGGATGCACCAGGCATGTGCTCATCCCCAGCGTGTCCGCGATCGCGCAGGCATGCTGCGCCCCGGCGCCGCCGAAGACCGTCAGGCAGTAGCCGGTCACGTCATAGCCGCGCTGAACGCTGATCTTCTTGATCGCGTTGGCCATGTTCTCGACGGCGATGGTCAGGAAGCCCTCCGCGACCTCCTCGGCCGGCTTGCCGATCTCGGCCGCAAGCCGGTCGAACCGCGCCCGCGTCGCCCTGGCGTCGAGCGGCCGGTCGCCGCCGGGGCCGAAGATGGCGGGGAAGAACTCCGGCCGCAGCCGCCCGGTCAGCACGTTGGCGTCGGTCACGGCGAGCGGCCCGCCGCGGCCGTAGCAGGCCGGGCCCGGATCGGCGCCCGCGCTCGCGGGGCCGACCCGCATCCGCGCCCCGTCGAAGGTCAGGAGCGAGCCGCCCCCCGCCGCGACGGTGTGGATGTTCATCATCGGCGCCGTCACCCGCACGCCCGCGATCTCGGTGGACAGCACCCGCTCGAAGGCCCCGTCGAAATGGCAGACGTCGGTCGAGGTGCCGCCCATGTCGAAGCCGATGATGCGCCCCTGCCCCGCGATCTCGCTGATGCGCGCCGCGCCCACCACGCCGCCTGCGGGGCCGGACAGGATCGCGTCCTTGCCCTGGAAGCGGCGCGCGTCGGTGAGCCCGCCCGATGACTGCATGAACATGAGCTTGCCGCCCATGTCGCCGTCGAAGGCCGCCGCCACCCGGTCGACGTAGCGCCGCAGGATCGGGGTGAGGTAGGCGTCCACCACCGTCGTGTCGCCCCGGCTCACCATCTTCATCAGCGGGCTGACCTCGTGGCTGACCGAGACCTGTCCGAAGCCCGCCTCGCGGGCCAGCGCCGCCGCGCGGGCCTCGTGCGCACGGTGACGGTAGCCGTGGACGAAGACGATGGCGCAGGCGTCGAAGCCCGCCGCGCGCGCCTGGGCCAGCTCGACCGCGAGGCGTGGCTCGTCGAGCGCGACCTCGACGGTCCCGTCCGCCCGCACCCGCTCGCGCGCCTCGATCACCCTCGAATGCAGCATCTCGGGCAGAACGATGCGCCGGTCGAACAGCCGCGGCCGGTTCTGGTAGGCGAGGCGCAGCTGCTCGCCGAGCCCCTGGGTCGTGACCAGCACGACCGGCTCGCCCTTGCGCTCGAGGAGCGCGTTGGTCGCCACCGTCGTGCCCATCTTGACCGAGGCGACCCGCGCCGCCGGGATGGCCGCGTCCTCGGCGAGCCCGAGGAAGTCGCGGATGCCCTGGAGCGCCGCGTCCGGATAGCGCTCCGGGTTCTCCGACAGCAGCTTCGACCGATGCAGCCGTCCCTCGGGATCGCGCGCCACGATGTCGGTGAACGTCCCGCCGCGGTCGATCCAGAAGTCCCACATGCGCCGCAGTCCCCGCCTCGCCCACGAGCCGCTTGCAGATCGCCACGGCCCTCCCCGGGATGCAAGCGCGATCGCCTCGGCGCTCCAGCGCCCGGCGACGGCTGCGGAGCTCGCGGCCGTCGCCCCGCGCGCCGCGCCTCAGCTGAAGACGGCGCGCAGGTCGACGGAGCTCCGCTCGCCGAGGTCGTTCCAGTGCGCGACGAGGAACGCGTCCATCGCGACCCGCCCCGCCTCCTTCAGCTGGAGCAGGAGGCCGCGGTTCGGCGTCAGCTTGGTGGCGACGCCGAGCTGGCGCATCAGCGCGTCGTCCTGCACCGAGTGGATGCGCACGTCCTTCATCGTGCCCGGCTGGATCTTGCCGGCCTCGATCAGCCGATGGACGAACTCGATGGCGCGCAACTCGCGCAGGAGCGACGAGTTGAAGCTGATCTCGTTGATGCGGTTCAGGATCTCCGTGGCCGTCCGCGGCGTCTCCTCGCGCCGCAGCGGGTTGATGTGCACGATGATCACGTCGTCCGCGCCGGTGCGGTAGAAGAGGGGAAAGAGCGCCGGATTGCCGGCGTAGCCGCCGTCCCAGTAGGCCTCGAGCCTGCCGGTCGCCGGATCGACGATCTCGATCGCTTGGTAGAGCGTCGGCAGGCAGGCCGAGGCGAGGATGGCGTCCGGCGTGATCTCGTCGTCGGAGAAGACCTTGATCTTGCCGGAGCGCACGTTGGTGGCGCAGATGAAGAGCCTGGGCCAGCAGTCCGAGCACACGTGGTCGAAGTCTAGCATCTCGGTCACGACGCCGCGCATCGGGTGGTAGTTGGTCGGGTTGAACTGGTAGGGCGACAGAACCCGCGTGACCATCTCCACGGCCAGCGCCGCGGGACTCGCCTCGAGCGCGCGGGCGGTGACGGCGGGCGAGGGAGCGACCGCGCGCAGCCAGTCGAGCGCGCCCTCGGGCAGGAACCCGTCTAGCCCCGCCACCCGGAGCCAGAAGCGGTCGAGGCTCCTGCGCGCCCCCTCGCGCCCGCCCGCGACGTAGCCCGACTTGAGCGCGGCCGCGTTCATCGCCCCGGCGGAGGTGGCGGTGACGCCCTCGATCTCGACCGCCTCCTCCTCGAGCAGCCGGTCGAGCACGCCCCAGGTGAACGCGCCATGGCCCGCGCCGCCCTGGAGCGCCAGCGAAACCGTCTTGCGGGTCACAGCGCAGTCCAGCCGCCGTCGACCGAAATCGCGGTGCCGGTGATCTGCGCCGCCGCCGGCGAGCACAGGAACGCCACCGTCTGGCCGATCTGCTCGACGGTGGCGAACTCCTTGGAGGGCTGGCGCTCGAGCATGACCTCGCGGATCACCGTCTCGCGGTCCATGTCGTACTGCTTCATCGTGTCGGGGATCTGCTTCTCGACGAGGGGCGTCAGCACGTAGCCCGGGCAGATGGCGTTGCAGGTGATCTCCTCGCGCGCGGTCTCGAGCGCGCATGTCTTCACGAAGCCGATCTGGCCGTGCTTGGCCGAGACATAGGCCGACTTGAAGGGCGAGGCGGTCAGCCCGTGCGCCGAGGCGATGACCACGATCCGGCCCCAGCCCGCCTGGCGCATCAGCGGCAGCGCCGCGGCGGTGGTATGGAAGGTCGAACCGAGCACGATCGCGATCAGCCGGTCCCAGGTCGCGACCGGGAACTCGTGGATCGGCGCGATATGCTGGACGCCGGCGTTCGGCACCAGGATGTCGACCGAGCCCAGCGCCTCCGCGGCCCTGGCGATCAGCGCGCGGCAGGCCATGCCGTCCGACATGTCCGCAGGGACATAGACAGCCTTCACGCCGTGCTCCTCGGCGATCGAACGGGCGAGCGCGTGGTCTTCGTCGGCGTCGGTGAAGGAGTTGATGACGACGTTGGCGCCGGCGCGGGCCAATTCGTGCGCGATTCCGAGGCCGATTCCGGAATTGGACCCGGTGATTACTGCAACTTTTCCTGCGAGCGACATGATTCCTCTCCGCAATTGATCCGGCGACCGGCACGCGGGCGAGCCTACATGGCGAACTGGGGCGGCACTAGGGGGAAGCCCGGGCGGCGTTCGGGGACGCGCGGGAAAAAAAGACGCCCGCGCAAGGCGGGCGTCAAGTCGTTGAGGCAGGTTTCATACAGGCAAGAAACCTATCGAGCAGTGGAACCCTTATACAAAATCAAGGTCCTACCGCCAAGCCAAAAATCTTGCTGCGGGGCTCCGACGGGGCGGTTTAGGATGGCCGCGGTTAATCGCGATGCGGGATGTGACGGATATGACACGCTTTATCGGGGCGGCGCTGGCGGCCGCGCTCGTCGCCGGCATCGCTCCGGCCCCCGGACTGGCGCAGCCGCAGCACGCCATCGCTATGTACGGCGAGCCGGCGCTGCCACCGGATTTTGTGTCGCTGCCGTATGTCAATCCGGATGCGCCCAAAGGCGGCGCGATCGTCTTCGGCGAGACGGGCGGCTTCGACAGCCTCAATCCCTACATCCTCAAGGGGAGAGCGCCCTGGGGCGTGCAGACCCATGTGGTCGAGACCCTGATGGGGCGCAACTGGGACGAGCCGTTCACGCTCTACGGGCTGCTCGCCGAATCGATCGAGGTCGGCGAGGGGCGCGCCTGGGTCGAGTTCACGCTGCGGCCGGAGGCGAGGTTCTCGGACGGAAGCCCGGTGACCGTCGAGGACGTGATCTGGTCGATGGAGACGCTGAACGACAAGGGCCTGCCGAGGTACTCCAACGCCTGGGCGAAGGTCAGCGGCGTCACGCAGACCGGCGAGCGGTCGATGCGCTTCGAGCTCGACGGCGCCGACGCCGAGCTGCCGCTGATCATCGGGCTGCGGCCGATCCTGAAGAAGGCCGACTGGGAGGGGCGCGACTTCGCCGAATCGAGCCTGAGGCGGCCGGTGGGCTCGGGGCCCTACGTGGTCGCCGAGTTCGAGCCGGGCCGCTTCGTCACGTTTCGCCGCAACCCGGACTACTGGGGGCGCGACCTGCCGTTCAACCGCGGCCAGCACAATCTCGACACGATCCGCTACGAGTATTTCGTCGACGCGGGCGTGCTGTTCCAGGCCTTCACCGCGGGCGAGCTGTCGGCCTATCGCGAGGCGAACCCCCAGCGCTGGGCGAACGACTACGGCTTCCCCGCCGTGACGTCGGGCGCGGTGGTGAAGTCCGAGATCCCGCACGGGCGGCCCTCGGGAATGGAGGGGTTCGTCTTCAACACCCGCCGGCCGGTGTTTCAGGACTGGCGCGTGCGCGAGGCGCTGATCCACGCGTTCAACTTCGAGTTCGTCAACGCGACCCTCAACGGCGGCGCGTTCCCTCGCCGGGCGAGCTATTTCGCCAACTCGCGGCTGGCGATGGGGGCGGGGCCGGCGGAGGGGCGCGTGCGCGAGCTGCTCGAGCCCTTCGCGGACGAGATGCCGCCCGGCGCGCTCGACGGCTATGCGCTGCCCGCCTCGGACGGCTCGCCGCGCAACCGCGCCAACATGCGCAAGGCGACGGCGCTCCTGGAGGAGGCAGGCTGGTCCGCCGCCGGCGGCGTGCTGCGCGACGCCCAGGGGCGACCCTTCGAGTTCACCATCCTGCTGCAGGGCGGCCAGGGCGAGGCGGCGGCCAACATCTTCCTCGACGCGCTGCGCCAGCTCGGGATCGTCGCGCGGGTGCAGAGCGTCGACCAGGCCCAGTACAACGAGCGGCGCAACGCCTACGACTACGACATTATCATCGGCGCATGGGCGATGTCGCTCAGCCCCGGCAACGAGCAGACGCTCTACTGGGGTTCGGCCGGGGCGACGACGCCGGGAACGCGCAACTATCCCGGCGTGCAGAGCCCGGCGGTCGAAGCGATGATCGCGGAGCTGCTCGCGACGCGCGACGAGGCGGACTTCGTGGCGGCCGCCCAGGCGCTCGACCGGGCGCTGACCACCGGGCGCTACGTCATCCCCTTCTGGTTTCCCGACGTGAGCCGCATCGCCCACAGGCGCGAGCTGCGGTTCCCCGGGTCGCTGCCGGTCTACGGCGACTGGACCGGCTGGATGCCGGAAGTATGGTGGTGGGAGCCGTGAGACGCCGGTAGCGGCGCACGAGCGGAGACATCCGCGCGCCTGCTTTCGCCGCGGCCCGCGGCCGGGCGGCGCCGCCGGCCGGCGATGGAGGCCTGCGGAACGGCGCCCGAGCCCTGTTGCTTCCCGCGCCGCCGAGACTAGATCGGGTCTGGACCACATGATGGCCGCGCCAACGAAGGAATCCGGTCGCATGCGCATATTCTCCTGCGGAAACTGCGGGCAGCTCGTGTTCTTCGAGAACCTCCGCTGCGAGCGCTGCGGAACCGAGCTCGGCTTTCTGCCCGATCGGCTCGCGCTGGTCGCGCTCGATCCCGCCCCCGACGGCGCGCCGGCCTTCACGACGCGCGACGGCGGCGAGCCGGTGCAGCGCTGCGCCAACGCCGCGAACGCCGGATGCAACTGGCTGGCGCCGGCGGGCGAGGCGTCGCTCTGCCGGGCCTGCGCGCTCAGCCGCCGCATCCCCGACCTCGACGTGCCTGCCAACCTGGCGCCGTGGCAGGCGGCGGAGGCGGCCAAGCGGCGGCTGATCTATGCGCTCCTGCGCCTCAACCTGCCGCTCGCGACCGCGGACGGCACGCAGCTCAGCTTCGAGATCCTGTCGGACGCCGCCGAGCCCGAGCCCGTGCTGACCGGCCATGCCGACGGCGTGATCACGATCAACCTCGCCGAGGCGGATTCCGCCGAGCGCGAGCGGCGGCGCAGCGAGCTCGGCGAGGCCTATCGCACGCTGCTCGGCCATTTCCGCCATGAGGTCGGGCATTTCTACTGGGACGCGCTGGTGCGCGACGGCGGCAGGATCGACGAGTGCCGCGCCGCCTTCGGCGACGAGCGGCCCGACTACGCCGAGGCGCTTCAGCGCCACTACGCCAGCGGCGCGCCGCCCGACTGGCAGCTCGGCTACGTCTCGGCCTACGCTACCATGCACCCCTGGGAGGACTTCGCCGAGACCTGGGCGCACTACATGCACATCGTCGACGCGCTCGACACCGCCGAGGCCTTCGGGATGCGCGTCGACCCCGCGGTCGCGCCGGACCCGACGCTGAACTCGCGCGTGATCGGCGACCCCTACCGGGCCGCGTCGACCGGGGACCTGATCGCCGCATGGCTGCCGCTCAGCTACGCCGTCAACAGCCTCAACCGCAGCCTCGGCCAGGCGGACCTCTACCCGTTCGTGCTGTCCGAGCCGTCGATCTCCAAGCTCGGCTTCGTCCACGACCTGGTGCGCCCGTTCGCGCCGGAATGACGTCGCCCGCCAACCGAACCAAGTGGCGGTCGGGCGCCGGCATTGCGTCCCCTACCGATTCGTGACAGCGATGTCCGTCTCGGCATTTGGATGATGGGGGGCGTCTGATGTTCATGCTCCCGCGGGCGCGCCTGCCGCTCGCCGCATTCTTGCTGATGTCGCTCGTCGGCCTCGCGGGCGCGGGGGCGATCTGGATGTCGGCCGGGCGCAACGAGGCGCTTCGCTTCGCCGCTGTCGCAGACGAGGCGACCGGCCGCCTCGTCGAACGCGCCAACCACAACCTGCTCCTGATCGACGCCACCGCAGCGATCATCGAGGCGCGGGGCGACAGCCTCACGGGGCGCGAGTTCGCCATCTACTTCGACAAGCTGCGCCTCGACGCCGGCACGAACCAGCCGGGCATCGCCGGCCTCGGCTACGCCCCGCTCCTCCCGCCGGCGCTCGCGCCAGCCCTCGATCGCCAGCTTCTCGCCGAGTACGGGCCGGGCGTCGCGATCTGGCCCGCCCCTGTCGGCGACGAGCCGATCGTGCCGGTCGCGATCATGGGCTCCACCAACTCCCCGACGCGGCCGGCGCTCGGCCACGACATGTTCTCCGATCCGATCCGGCGCACGGCGATCGAGTGGGCGATCGCCGCCCGTGGCCCGCGCGCCACCGAGCCGCTGACCCTCGCGACCGACAAGGAGCCGGCGCCGGGCTTCATCGTCTACGCGCCCGTCTACGCCGCGGGGGACGCCGCGCCGGGCCGCCGGATCGCCCCGAACGCGCCGGTCGGCTTCGCCTTCGGCGGCTTTCGCACCGGCCAGCTG
>ERZ761602.6986-NODE-6986-length-12250-cov-10.808774_pt1 | contig 12250 bp, 9 predicted proteins | sample MGYA00512165_ERZ761602 | MGnify/ENA primary metagenome ERZ761602 (study PRJEB28899, sample SAMN02445085) | bioreactor sludge metagenome | biome: EBPR sludge; isolation source: Thorneside wastewater treatment plant | place: Australia: Brisbane, Thorneside... | reverse complement strand
CGGTCAGGAAGGTCGGGCAGGCGTCCTTGCAGCGGCCGCACTCGGTGCAGGTGAACGCGTCCAGTGCGTCCTTCCAGCTGAGGTCACGCACCGTGCGCACGCCGACGCGCACGTCCCCGGCATCGGCGTCGTCGGACATCAGCTTGTCCAGGTCGACGCCGGGCACCACGTTGGCCGGAGCGCCGCGGCGCAGGAACAGCGTCGGCAGCGCGGTCGCGATGTGAAAGTGCTCGCCGGTGGGCAGCAGCACGAGGAACGCGAAGACGGTGCCCAGCTGCACCCAGTACGACAGGTGGTAGCCCGCGCGCTGTGCCTCGGGCGGCAGCGTCGCGAAGACCGTGGCCAGCGCATCGCCGACGAAGGCGAAGGCCCTTTCGTGCGCGATGCCCTCGTGCTGCGCCGACAGCAGCGCGAAGCGGAAGCCGTCGAACGCGAAGTCGGTGAGCATGATCACCGTGATCAGCGAGAGGATCAGCAGCGCCTCGCGGTTCGGCTCGAGCCGCCGCGGCTTGATCACGTAGCGGCGCCAGAACGCGTAGGCCAGTGCGGCGAGCACCGCGAGCTCGGCGAGGTCCTTCAGCGACGCGAAGAGGCCCCCGGCCAGGCCCGGGTAGACGAAGGGCTCGTGGTAGCCGATGACGATCAGCTGCAGCTTGCGCAGCAGCAGCGTCATGAAGCCCAGGAAGATCACGGCGTGCATCACGCCGGCGGCCGGCTCGCGGCGGATCATCCGCTGCTGCAGCAGGCCGTTGACCAGCACGCTGCGCAGCCGCTCGAGCGGGCGATCCCAGCGCACCTCGGGCTGCAGCCGGGGCAGCAGCGCGAGCTTGCGGGCGGCCAGCCAGCCGAACCCGGCGAAGCTCGCGAGCATCAGCAGCGTGATGCCGATCGGGCTCAAGCGTGCACCTCGGCTGCCGGGGTGGCGCCCGCCGGGCGGAGACGCTCCCCAGGCCAAGCCGGGGCGTCGTCAGCGCCCCGGGGGTCGCCGCTCCAGCCCGGGAAGGGATGGCCTATTGCTGCAGCATCCACTTCACGATCGTGGCGAGCTCGTCACCCTTGGTCTTGACTTCCGGGTGGTCGTTCTTGGGGTCGGTGATCGCGCTCATCGCCTCGGCCTCCTTGCCCTTGAACTTGGCCGACATCGCCTTGTAGGTCGGGCCCTTCTTCTTCTTCTCCATGTCGTGGCACTTGGCGCAGTGCTTGGCGGCCAGGTCGGCGTTGGCATGCGCCAGCGGCGCGGCCAGCAGCGCGGCAACGGCCAGGGAGGGGATCATCAACACTCGCTTCATCGCAGGTCCTCGTCTTGGGGGGGGTGGTCACCGCGTGCCGCCATGCCGGCCGTCTCGCGACCGGCGTCACGGCATCAGGGCTTGTTGCTCGTCAGGGTCTTCAGGATCTCCGGGTCGGGCTCGTCCTCGGCCAGGACGGCGTGGCAGGCCTTGCAGTTGCGCACGATCCTGCCGCCGTCCGCCGTCGTGTGCTTCTTGTCATGGCAGCGGAAGCAGCCGGGCGACTCGTCGCTGTGACCGATGTGCTGCTTGTACGTTCCCCAGGTGACGTTCATCTTCGGGAAGACGTTCCAAGAGTAGATGTCGCCCAGCGCCGCCCCGGCAGCCTTGATCTGCGCGGCCTTCTCGGCGGCCACGGGCGCGTAGTTCGCCTTGTAGAAGCCCTCCAGTCCCTCGGCGAGCGCCTTGCGTGCCGCCTCGTGGGACGGGTACTGGCCTTCGGTCAGCAGCCGCATGCCCTCGCGCTTCACGAAAGGCAGCGTCTTGTCGATGCGGCCGTCCTCCAGCGCGTTGTCCAGTTCCTTGTCCGGCGGGAAGAAGGTGTGCGAGGGCCGGTTGTGGCAGTCGACGCAGTCCATGTCGCGCCACTCGGTCTTGCCCTCGGGCTGTTCGGAGGACTTGAAGACCTTCTGCTTGCCGTCGGGCGTGGTCATCTCGATGTCGTAGACCTTCTCGCGCGTCGGGTCGGTCAGGTAGCGGATCTTCACGCCGCGGTCCACGTGCCAGTGGATGCCGGACGAGGTGGCGCCCTGCTGGCCGCCGACCCGCATGACGAGCACCGTCTTGGTCTCGGTGTTCTGCTCGTCGTCGGCGAACTTCGTGCGCACGCGCAGCTTGTCGCCGACGTGCTTGGTCGGCCAGTGGCACTGCTCGCAGGTCTCGCGCGCCGGGCGCAGGTTGTGCACCGGGCTCGGCACGGGCTTCGGGTAGAGGTTGAAGGCCACCGAAACCATCTGCCACGAGCCGGAGATCTTCGACTTGACGAACCAGTCGGCGCCCGCCCCGATGTGGCAGTCCGCGCAGGTGATGCGGCTGTGCGCCGAGCGCTGGAAGGCCGTGTGCTCGGGCTGCATCACGGTGTGACAGACCGTGCCGCAGAAGGCCACGGTCTCCATCTCCTTGATGCCCTTGACCGTCGCGCCGGCGATCAGCACGGTGCTGAACATCGCGACGAGCACGGCGACGATCAGCGTGCCGCGCGTGCGCGGGTTGTTCAGGTCGATGACCGGCAGGCCCTTGGGCGCGGCCTGGTGCGCCGCGGCCGCCCGGGCCTCGATGCGGCGGCGCCACCAGGCGCCCACCGGGATCAGCACCAGGCCCGCCGCCGCCACCATCGGCAGCATCATGTAGGTGATGATGCCCAGGTAGGGGCCGCCGTCGTAGCCGGTCAGCTGCAGGCCGATGAACAGCAGGATCAGGACGATCGCGACGAGCGCGACGATCGAGCCGACCAGGCTGAGCCAGTGCCGGGTCACCGCCGAAATGAAGCTGTGAATCATGTCTCCTCGCTCCTCGTTCGTTTCATGGCCGGGCAGGCATCGCGCACGGTCCGGGCACGATCAGTGGAATCCGCCACTGAGCAGGCCCCAGAAGATGAAGACCGCCATCAGCACACCGATCGCCACCGCGGTGAAGCCGAAGATGTAGGCGATGCGCAGCTCGAGTGCCGTCGGCGGCGGCGCCATCCGCTCCTCCAGGCGGCCCTCGGCGACCAGCCGCTCGTACTCGAGCGGCCGCTCGGCCTTGAAGACCTCCAGCGGCATGCGGCCGGTGAAGATCACCGTGTCCATCGGGAAGGCCTCGGGCCGCAGGTGCGTGTGGAAGAAGTGGAACAGGAAGATGAAGCCGGTGGCCAGCAGCGCCTCGTCGCTGTGGATCACGTAGGCCGCGTTCAGCGCCCAGCCGGGCAGCACGGTGGTGAACATCGCCGGGAACCACAGCACGAGGCCGGAGATGCCGATGATCGCCACACCCCAGAAGACCGCCAGGTAGTCGAACTTCTCCCAGTAGGTGAAGCGATCGAACTTCGGCCGGGGCCCCAGGTAGAGGAAGTAGCGGAACATGCGCAGCAGGTCCACGACGTCACTGGGCTGCGGCACCATCGAGCGCGGGCCCCAGAAGTAGCCCTTCTCGCGGCGCACGAGCAGGCCGTAGGCCAGCATGCCCAGGTGCCACGCGAAGTAGCCGAATGTCACCGCACCGGCGAAGCGGTGCAGCCAGCCGGCGACGATCGGGCCGCCGAGCACGCCGACGAGCTGCGGGGCCCACGGCGCCTCGGCGAACTTCAGCGGCAGCCCGGTGGCCGCCAGGAGCAGGAAGCTGACCACGATCGTGATGTGCATCGCGATCTGCATGCCGTTGAAGCGGCGCACGTGCGGGCCGTCGTGGACATGCACCGGGAACTCGCCGCGCAGCTTGCCGACCAGCGCGCGCTGCAGCCAGAGCCCGCCGTGCAGCCCGAAGAATCCGAAGACGCCGAGCAGCAGCCCGGTCATGCCCAGCCAGATCCAGTGGACGTAGATGTTGCGCGACTTGTCGCTCGGGTTGGCGTGCGGGTCGAAGCTCAGGAACGACGCGTTGACGTTCTGGTGGCAGGCGCCGCAGGTGGCCGCGAGGTTGTCCGGGTGGATGCTCGACTTCGGGTTGGACTTCGGCAGGTTCGCGTGCGGCGTGTGGCAGTCGGCGCAGCCCGCGGCCTTCTCGTGGTTCAGCGCGGTGGCCTTGCCGTGGTAGCTGTCCTTGAACGAGCCGACGACCTTCTCGTGGCAGTTGCCGCAGCGGTCGGAGACCTCGTGCTTGACCTGGGCCGAGTCCGTGCGCTTGATCGCGTGCGGCGTGTGGCAGCTGGCGCAGGTGGGCCCGTCCTTGCCGGCCGCGAGCAGCGAGCCATGGGCACTGCCCTCGAACTCCTTGAGGATCGTCTGGTGGCAGCTGCCGCAGGTCTCGCCGATCTTCGCGTGGTGCGTGGTCGAGGCGGGGTCGTCCTTCGCGTGCACGTCGTGCTTGCCGTGGCAGCTGGAGCACGACGGCGAACCCTCCACGAGGCCGGCCTTCAGCAGCGCGCGGGCGTGGGCGCTGGTCTCGTAGTTCGCGAGGATGTCCTCGTGGCAGGAGCCGCAGGTCTTGATCTGGTTGACCGGCGACAGCGGCGACTTCGGGTCGCCGCTGCGGTGCACGGTGTGCATGCTGCCGTGGCAGCCGCTGCAGTCCTTGATCGCGCGGTCGCCCTTCGCGCGGCGCCCGTGGATGCTGCCGGCGATCGCCTTGAACTCGTCCTCGTGGCAGTCGTGGCAGACCTGCGGCCGCACGGCGCCGAGCGGGTTCTTCGGGTGCTTGACGGTCAGCGCCGTGTCATGGCACTCGGCGCAATCGAGCTTGCGGTGCGCCGAGCGCGCATAGTCGTCGGCCAGCACGGCCATCGACTTGCCGGCGTCGTCGGTCAGTTCCTTGTCGTCGTGGCACTCGAGGCACTCGGCCTTGGTCGACGGCTTCGCGGCCGCGGCGGCCTCGGTCGCGGCGGGCTTGGCCGCAGTGGCCACCGCCTTGCCCTGCGCATGAGCCGGGAGCGCGACGAGGGTGCAGAGCAGCCCCGCTGCGAGCATGGCGACGGCCCGCCGCCATGGCGGCATCACGACCGCCGAGCCCCTTGCTGTGTGCTGCCCCATGTCCACTCCTCCAGACGGGCCGCCGCCGGATCACGCCGGCGTGATCCTGGCCTTCGGGCCCCGATGTCGCGGCATTGTGGACAGCGCCGGGTGCTGCCTTCTTGACTTCGCACAAGTCGCCCGGGGCGAGACGGACGGAAGCGGAACCCCCCGGGGTGTCCGATCAAGCCCGTGCGCTCGCTCTCCCAAAAGAAGAAGCCGGCCAAGGCCGGCTTCGAGGGATCAGGCAGGCGCCATGCTCACTGCTGCAGGATCCACTTCAGGACGGTCCTGATGTCCTCTTCCTTGACGAACTTGTCCTTCTCGCGCAGGTCCGGGTGGTCCCCGTTCGGATCGGTGACGCTCTTGAAGAGCTTCGCCTCGGCATCGGGCTTGCCCTTGTACTCGGCGGCCGTCTTCTTGTAGGCCGGGCCCTTCTTCTTCTTGTCCATTTCGTGGCACTTGCCGCACTTGGCGGCCGCCAGATCGGCGTTGGCCAACGCAGCACCCGAGAACAACACGCCGGTCGCGACCAGCGACGCCATCAGAAGGGACTTCATCTTCGCTCCTCGTACAACCCCGAAAGCCGGTGGTCACGCGCTCGGTGCGCCACAGGCACTGCTGGATGGGATCACGCCCGCGATGCCAAGCCTGCGCCTGGAACTGCCCTCGCCGGCAAACACCCTGCGTGATGCTAACGCCTGCGCGACCGCGCGCGTTGACCGTTGACGAGCGCACGAGCGGACGCGACGCTCACCCGCCTCGCTCGAGCGCCCGCGCGACCCAGCCCTGCCCGAGCGCGAGCCCGCCGTCGTTCGGTGGCAGCGCCTGAGCCGGCCGCAGGACGATCCCCTGCCCGGCGACTTCGGCCGCCACGCGGCGGGACATCACCGCATTCAACCAGCAACCCCCGCCGCACGCGACGACACCCAGGTCCCGCGTCGCGGCAGCCCGGCAAACCCACTGCGCGAGCGCCCACGACACGCTCGCATGGAAGCGCGCCGCACCGCGCGCCGGCAGGTCCTCCGTCGCCAGCGCGACGAGCAGCGGCCCGAAGTCGGGGTCGCCCTCGGCGGTCCAGCCGATGCACGCGGGCTCGGCCTCGAGCGGACCGTGCGCCTCGGCGAGGCCCTCGAGCAGCATCGCGGCCTGACCTTCGAACGCGATGCGCCGCCGCACGCCGAGCACGGCGGCCGCGGCGTCGTACCAGCGGCCCAGGCTGCTGGTCGCCGGCACGTTCAGCCCGCGCTGCAGCATGCGCTCGATGCCGGCCAGCGCCGGCTCGTCGCCAAAGCGCGCCTGCGCCAGGTCGGCGCGCCCGGCATCGAAGAGCGCGCCGACCGCGACCCGCCAGGGCTCGCGCGCCGCGCGGTCGCCGCCGGGCAGCCGCAGCGGGCGCAGCCGGCCGAGCCGCGTGAAGGCCGCGCCGTCGAGGTGCAGCAGCTCGCCGCCCCAGGCCTCACCGTCGCTGCCGAGACCCACCCCATCGAGCGCCAGGCCCAGCGCCGGCGCCTCGAGGCGGTGTTCGGCCAGCACCGCGGCGAGGTGGGCGTGGTGGTGCTGCACCGCGACGAGCCGCGCGCCGTGGCGCTCGGCCAGGCGGGCCGCGAGCTGCGTGCTGTAGAAGTCCGGGTGCAGGTCGTGCGCGACGATCTCGGGCTCGACCTGCAGCAGGTGCAGCAGGTGGTCGACCGCATGGTCCAGCGCGCGGCAGGTCGGCGCGTTGTCCAGGTCGCCGATGTGCGGGGTCACGAATGCCTCGTCGCCCCGCAGCACGCAGGCGGTGTTCTTGAACCAGCCGCCCAGCGCGAGCACCGGCGGCCCCGGCCGCGCCAGCCGGATCGCCAGTGGCACGTAGCCCCGCGCGCGGCGGATGAACTGGAACGGTGCCGCTGCGGCGCCCGGCACCGGCAGTGCCCGCAGCACGCTGTCGTCGCAGCGCTGCACGATCTCGCGGTCGTGCAGCAGCCACGCGTCGGCGATGCCGGCCAGGCGCTCCAGCGCCTCGTCGTTGCCGATGACCAGCGGCTCGCCGCCGGGGTTCGCGCTGGTCATCACCAGGGCCAGCGGCTGCGGCTCGTCGATCCATGCCGTGCCCGCCGGCCGCCCGGCGGCCTCGTGGAACAGCAGCAGCTGCAGCGGCGTGTACGGCAGCATCATGCCCAGCCACGCGAGGCCCGGGGCGACGCCGGGCAGCTGTTCGTCGGCCCCGGGGCGCTTGCGCAGCAGCACGATCGGCCGCTCGCGCCCGGCCAGCACGCGCGAGCTCGCCTCGTCGCACTCGACCAGGGTGGCCAGCGAGGCGAGGCCGGCCACCATCACGGCGAAGGGCTTCTCCTCGCGCGCCTTGCGCTGGCGCAGCGCGGCCACCGCGGCCGGCTGCCGCGCGTCGCACACGAGGTGGAAACCGCCCAGGCCCTTGACGGCGACGATGCCGCCCTCGGCGATCGCCGCCAGCGCCGCGGCCAGCGGGTCGACACCGTCGATGACACGGCCGTCGCGGCCTCGCCACTCGAGGCGCGGGCCGCAGGCGGGGCAGGCGTTCGGCTCGGCGTGGAAGCGGCGGTCCGCCGGCGAGCGGTACTCGGCCCGGCACGCCGGGCACAGGCGGAACGACGCCATGCTCGTCGTCGCGCGGTCGTACGGCAGCTGCCGCGTGATCGTGAAGCGTGGGCCGCAATGCGTGCAGTTGACGAAGGCATAGCGATAGCGGCGGTCGGCCGGGTCGAGCAGCTCGCGCCGGCAGTCGTCGCAGAGCGCGGTGTCCGGGCCGATCGCCGTGGTCGACGGACCGCGCCCCGTCGACTCGACGATGCGAAAGCCGGCGCCCGGCTCCGCCAGCGGCGGCAGCGGCTCGCTCGACACGTCGTCGATGCGGGCCAGCGCCGGCGCCTCCTGCCGCAGCCGCTCGGCGAAGGCCTGCAGCTGCGGCAGCGGGGCCTGCACCTCGATCGTCACGCCCGCGCCGTCGTTGCGCACCCAGCCGGCAAGCTGGAGTTCCTGCGCGAGGCGGTAGACGAAGGGCCGGAAGCCCACGCCCTGCACGACGCCGTGCACGACCAGGCGCCGGCGCGCCGTGCCTCTTCCCTCAGGCCGGGTCATCGGCGGGCGCAGCGCCGCGGGCGGCCCCGAGCCGGCCGCGCAGGAAGTCGCGCTTCGAGCGATCCGGCACCTCGGCGGCCGGCTCGGCCGCTGGCGGGGTGTCGGCCGGCTCGGCGGGCTCCGCGTTGGCCGGATCGAGCAGGGCCTCGAGCGCGAGGCGGGCCACCAGCGCCGCGGCAGCCTGGTCGGCAAAACGTTCCATCGGCGAGAACAGCGAGCAGATCTGGTACTCGCCGAAAGCCGGGTCGTGCGCGCCGATGAACTCGTAGTCGCCCGCCGGGAAGCGCAGCCGGCGCTTGACGCCGGCGGCCAACGGCTGCCAGCGTTCGCGCTCGCCCGGCGTGAGCGTCAGGTTCATGCACCAGGGTGTCACGACGACACCCAGCCAGTAGCCTTCCCAGCGGCGGAAACCCACCGCCTGCACGTGCAGCCGCGGATGGACCACCGGCAGCCCCTGCATGCGCTGCTCGGCCGCGCGGTAGCAGGCCTCGAGCGCGGCCGACGGGTCAGGCGCCGGAGGGGTCATCGAGCAGCACCATGAACTGGTCGCGCGTGGCCGAGCAGTTCGGGCAGGTCCAGTGCGCCGGCAGCTGGTCGAAGGGCGTGCCGGGCAGGACCTGCCAGACCTCGTCGCCCTCGGCGGGGTCGTAGACGTGCCAGCAGATCTTGCACTCCAGCCGCGTCGTCGCGTCGATGCGCGGCGCGTGGCCGAAACCCTGGTGACGGGGCGTGGACATCGGCGCGCGGCTCAGGCTGCGGAGTCGGCCGCGGACTCGCCCATCCACTGGACGAGCTCGGCCAACCGCTGGCGGCTGTCGGCCAGGTCCTCGGGCGCGGCGATCGCCGCCTCGGGCACGCGCACGAGCTCCAGCGTGTTCAGGATCAGCGTCTGCATGCTGTTGAAGAACTGCACGCGCCAGACGTCGCGCGTCAGCGTGCTGGTCACGTGGCAGTTGCCGAAGCCGCGCGAGATCATCGCCACCGGGCCGACGGGCAAGGCGCGTTCGACCACCTGGTGGTCGTCCGGCGTCATCGGCAGCAGGGTCAGGTTGATCGTGCCGGCCGGCGCGCCGGGCGCCACGTCGCGCCGGCGGGCCTCGATCTCGGCGAGCAGGGCCGGCGAGTTCATCGCACCCGGGGGCAGCTCGGCCTCGCGCAGGGTGTCGGCGGCGGCGTCCCGCGCGCGCTGCAGCACCACCGCCGGCACCGGGCCGGCCTCGAGCCAGTCGCGCTGCAGCTCGCCGGTGGGGCCGAGCTGCAGGCAGCGCCACAGGCCGGAGAAGACCGACTCCTGGATGCGCAGCTCGGGCACGTCGCTGACGCGGATCGCCACCTCGCCCTCGCCGAGCACCTGGTTGACGACCTCGAGCACCGGCGGCGACGTGCCGGCCAGGTCGAGCTGCGGGCCGGGCGTGGTCCTTTCGTCCCAGGCGTTCAGCTGCTCGAGCCAGCGGCCGAGCAGGTCGCGCGCGCCCAGCATGACCTCGGCCGGGATGCGCTCGGGCACGCGCGGCATCTCGAAGGTCGGCATGTCGCGCGGCATGTCGAGCACGGCGAGCTGATCCTCGTCGACCGGCTGCGAGCCCGGCCCGATGGCGCGCACCGGAATCGGAAAATCCTTCATGGCAGCATCTCCTGGCCACGCCGACATCCCTTGCGGAGCCGGCAATGCCCGGCAGCCTATCGGCGGCTCGCCGGCGGCGCTTGTCTCAAGTCAACAAAGCCCGGCCGCGACACCCCGGGACACCCCGGAGTCCACGGCGTCTTCAGGGCCATCGCCCGGCATCCGACGCGGGCGCCCTCAACGGTGCACCGCCAGGTGGCGCGGCGTCCACGCGTGCGGCTTGCGGTGCACGAAGTGGTGGCGCGCGACGTGGTAGCTCGGGTCGAATCCGAAGAAGTTGCGCTGCATGCGCTCGAGCTCGGCGGCGCGATGCTCGGCCAGCGGCCGACGCGCCTCGTCGGCGGCGCGCCTTGCGGCCTTCTGCGCGAGGCGCTGCGCGAGCGTCGGCGAGGCCGCCAGCGCACTCGCCCGCTCGCGTGCCTGCGCCTCGAAGGCCGCCGCGTCGGCGGCGAAGCAGGCGTCGAGCAGTCCGTCGCGCAGCGCCTGCGGCGCGCCGGTCGGCAGCCGGCGCTGCATGATGGCCTCGGCAGCTACCGCGCCGACCCGGCGCGGCAGCGTGTAGGTCCAGTACTCCGAGCCGTACAGATTGCCCATGTTCTTGTAATGGGGGTTCAGCACGACACCCTCGTGCGCCCAGACCTCGTCGCAGGCCAGCGCGACGAAACATCCGCCGGCGCCGGCGTTGCCGCGCAAGGCCGCGACGGTCAGACGGTCGTCGAGCGTCAGCAGCTCGAGCACCACGTCGTCGATCGCCTGGATGTTGCGCCACGACGCATCGGCGGCGCTGTCGCCGGCGCGGTGCGCGGCGGCCTCGATCGCGTGCAGGTGGATGCCGTTGCAGAAGAAGTCCGCGCCGCCGGCCAGCACGAGCAGCTGCAGCGGCTCGCGGCGCAGCTCGCGCAGCACCCCGCACAGCCGCCGGCACTGGCGTTCGGAGAGCGCGCCGTTGTGGGCCTCGACACTCAGCCACGCGACGCGCGCGCCGTCGGGTCCCCAGCACTCGAGCCGCAGCTCGTCCCACTCGTCGGGGGCATGCCCGAGCGGCAGCGCCGCCTCGGGCAGCGCATCGGCCTCCAGCTGCTCGACGGCCGGGAGCTTCAGCGCGTCGAGCGCCTCGTCGCCGGCACCGCGCAGGTGGCCGATCCACAACGCGGCATCGCGCGTGGCCACCAGCACCGCCGGCCCGCGGCGCGCGAGCAGCATGCCCGGCGCAACCGATGGCGCCCGGTGCTCGGCGAGGACGGCCGCGCTCGCCTCATGGGCGTCGAAGAGCCGCCACTCGCGGCCGGCCAGCGCGCCGACCGCGCCGGGGTTGCCGTCGGCGCTGCGGATCTTGCGCAGCACGGTCGCCGTGTCGTCCGCCGCCCAGTCGACCTGCCGCCGGGCGCGGGTCAGCAGCGGCTGCCAGCCGGTCGGGCCGTGCGGCCAGGCGTCGACCGGCGGCACGGCGGCGGCACCGCCCGGCCGGCCGAGGACCTCCAGCGCCGCGGCCACCGCGGCAACGGCCGCGGTCGTCAGCTCGTGGCGGTAGACGCTGGACTTGCTCGCCCCCTCGCGCAGCGCGAAGCCGCGCCAGGCCAGCACCGGCCCACCGTCGAGCGCGCCGGTGGCCTGCAGCACGGTGACACCCCAGTGCCGCAGCCCGCGCAGGATCGCCCAGTCCAGCGACGACGGGCCGCCGTCGCCCGGCGGGCCCGGGTGCACGACCAGGCACGGCCGGCGCGACCAGACCGCCTCGGGGATGCGGCGCTTGAGGAAGGGCGCGACCACGGCATCCGGCCGCCACAGCGCGACGGCCTCCTCGGTCACCGCGTCGGCGATGTCGAGTTCCACCGAGACCTCGTGGCCGGCCTCGCGCAGCGCGACGTGCAGCCGCTGCGCGAGGCCGTTGAAGGCATGGGTCAGCAGCAGGATGCGCATCGCGGGCGCTGCGCGGGGCTGCGCCTCAGCAGATGCGCGGCAGCGGCTCGCCGCTGAGCCAGTCGACGACGCGCCGGCCGCCGAAGCGCGTGGCCATCTGCACGAAGCGGTGGTCGTCGGCGGTGACGGTGCCGATGCGCGCCGCCTGACGGCCCAGCGGGTGGGCGCGCATCGCGGCCAGCGCGGCGTCGGCCGCCTCGGGCGCGACGATGGCGATGCACTTGCCCTCGTTGGCGATGTACAGCGGGTCCAGGCCCAGCAGCTCGCAGGCCGCCGCCACCTGCGGCTGCAGCGGGATCGCCGCCTCGTCGAGCAGCATGCCGACGCCGGACTGCCGGGCGATCTCGTTGAGCGTCGTCGCCAGGCCGCCGCGCGTCGGATCGCGCAGCGTGCGCACGGCACCTTCGGGCACGGCCTCGAGCAGCGCGGCGACCAGGCCGTGCAGCGCCGCGGTGTCGGAGACGATCGTCGTCTCGAATTCCAGCGACTCGCGCAGCGACAGCACCGCGACGCCGTGGTCGCCCAGCGTGCCGGAGACGAGCACCGCGTCGCCCGCCCGCGCGAGCGCGCCGCCGATCGTGCGCTGCAGCGGGACGACGCCGACACCGGTGGTGGCGATGAACACCCCGTCGCCCTTGCCCTGCTCGACGACCTTGGTGTCGCCGGTGACC
>ERZ761602.6984-NODE-6984-length-12252-cov-43.676560_pt1 | contig 12252 bp, 13 predicted proteins | sample MGYA00512165_ERZ761602 | MGnify/ENA primary metagenome ERZ761602 (study PRJEB28899, sample SAMN02445085) | bioreactor sludge metagenome | biome: EBPR sludge; isolation source: Thorneside wastewater treatment plant | place: Australia: Brisbane, Thorneside... | reverse complement strand
CCTGCGACGGGGTCAATTCCTTCCTGGCCAAGAAAGTCGGCTTGCAGCGCGAATTTCACGCCCACGAACTGTCGCTTGGCGTCAAGGAAGTGCTGGGGCTGGACCCGGCGATCATCGAGGATCGTTTCCGCCTGTCCGGCGACGAGGGCATCGCCTACGAATATTTGGGCGCGATCACCGAGGACGTGCACGGCGGGGCGTTTCTCTACACCAACCGCGATTCGCTGTCGCTGGGGGTGATCGGCCAAGTCTCGTCGCTGGTGGAGCGGCGCAAGCGGCCCTACGAACTGCTGGAGCGGTTCAAGGCCCATCCAGCGGTCGCGCCGCTGGTGCGCGGGGCCAAACTCCGGGAGTATTCGGCCCATTTGATCCCGGAAAGCGGCTGGACCATGAAACCGACCCTCTACACCGACGGCATGTTGGTGGCGGGCGACGCCGCCGGATTCTGCCTGGCCGCCGGTCTGTATCTGGAGGGGATGAACTACGCCATGCAATCGGGCTTGGCGGCGGCCGAAACCGCCATCGACGCTTGCCGCCAGAACCGCTTTTCCGCCCGCGCGCTGGGCGCGTACCAGAAAAACCTGAAGCGGCGCAACGTCTCCACCGACTTCCGGGCCTACCGGCACGCGCCGGCCTTCGTCAACAGCGCCCGCTTGCAAAATCTCTATCCAGAGGTCGTCGCCAGCGGCATGGAGCAACTGTTCCGGGTCGACGGCAACCCCAAGCGAAAAATTCTGCCGCTCGCGCGCCATCTGATGCGTCAGTACCAACTCAAACCGGGCGAGATGCTGCGCGACGGCTATCAGATGATGAGGGCCTACCTATGGTGATGACCACCCACGAGGAGAAAATGCGCACGGTGCGCTTTCGGGTGGCGGCGACCCCGCACATCGTCGTCAACTCCGAGGTTTGTCGCGACAGCGGCTGCTCGCTGCGCGCCTGCGTCTACGTCTGCCCCGCCAACCTGTTCGTCCCGCTGGACGACGGCGGCATCCTGTTCAACTACGAACAATGCTTCGAGTGCGGCACCTGCTATATCGCCTGCAACCAGGAAGGGGCCATCCGCTGGTCCTACCCGGACGGCGGTTACGGCGTCACCTTCCGCGAATCGTGAACCTCCAGCCCGCGAGACCGCCATGCACATCGCCGTTTGCCTCAAGCACGTCCCCGATCCGAGCACGGTCGAGGTGGACCCGCTGACCGGCCTGATCGCCGAAGACCGCGTGCTGTACATGCTCAATCCCGCCGATGAAAGCGCGTTGGAGCTGGCGCTGCGGCTGCGGCCGGCCGACGGCCAAGTCACCGCGCTCAGCGTCGGCCCGCAAGAAGCCGACACGCTGCTGCGGGAAGCGCTGGCGGCGGGGGTCGATCGCGCCGCGCGCATCTGGGACCCCGACCTCGGCCCGATCAAGCCGGCCTCGACCAGCATCCTGCTGGCGGCGGCGCTGCGGACGACCGGCCTGCCGGATTTGGTGCTGTGCGGCGGGCACAGCGCGGATCGCGGCTCCGGCACCGTGCCCGCCCTGCTGGCCGAGCAACTGGATTGGCCGGCGCTGACCGACGTCACGCAATTCGAGCTGGCCGGCGATCGGGCGCGGGTGCAGCGGCGGCTGGCGCGGGGCGCGCGGGCCGAGAGCGAAGTGCGGCTACCGGCGGTTTTGGGTCTGGATTTGGACCGGCTTCGCCTGCGCCAAGCCAGCTTGCCCAAATTGATGCAGGCCAAGCACGCCCCGATCCCGGAATACGGCCTGGAGGCATTGGAGTTGTCGCCGCAGGATTTGCACTTCCCGGCGATGACCTTGCATGAGGTGATGCCGCCGCGTCCGCGCGCCCGGATTTTGTTTACGCCCGACCCGACCGCCTCGCCTCACGAACGGGTCGAGCAAATTCTCTCGGCCGGCGTGGCCGGCAAGTCGGGACAGCTCGTGGAAGGCGGCACGCCGGAGGAACAGGCCGAGGCCATCATCGACTTCCTGCGCCAGCGCGGTTTTTTGGAACGGCGGCCGGCCCCGTGAAGCGACTGGCGCAACTGACTTGGCCGCGAGTCGCCCGCGCGGTGGCCGATGGCGCGACCACGGTGATCCTGCCGCTGGGCGCCACCGAGCAGCACGGCCCCCACCTGCCGCTCGGCACGGATACGGTGCGGGCCGAGGCTCTGGCCGAACGCTTGGCCGAGCGCTGGCCGGCGCTGGTCGCTCCCGCTCTGCCAATCGGCTGCTCCGACGAGCACGGCGGTTTTGCCGGTTTGCTGAGTTTGGAGGCGGAAACCCTGGCGGCGGTGATCGTGGATTGCGCCCGGCGGATGGTCGCTTGGGGCGTCCGCTGCCTGGTGGTGCTGTCGGCCCACGGCGGCAACGGTCGGGCGCTGGCGCTGGCCGAGGCGCGGCTGCGGCAAGAACTGCCGGAATTGGCGGTGTGGATTCCCGATGCCGGAACGCTGTGCGGCGTCGCCGTGCGCGAGGTCGCGGCGGCTGACGGCGTTTCGATTGAGGCCGTCGGCTTGCACGCGGGCGAAGGCGAGACCTCGGAGTTGTTGCATTTGGCGCCGGAACAGGTGCGCATGGATCGGGCGATCTCCGGCTATACCGGCGATATGGCGGAAGGCTTGACCCGCTTGGTGGCGGCGGGAACACAGGCGTTAAACGCCGACGGCGTGGTCGGCGATCCCCGTTTAGCTGACGCGGCGCGCGGCGAACGCTATCTGACGGCGCAAACCGCGTGTTACGAGGCCGGATTGACCGAAAGGCTGACTGCTGGGCATCCAACAGCCGGGAGCGCGGGCGCATGACGCTCTCGACGCTCCCCCGCGCCCGGATCGCGCAACGGCATTACCAGCCCGACGGCGGCGCGACCGCCGTGGCCGCGCCGCGCCTGTCCCAACCGGCGCGCTACGTCTTGCAGCCGGGTTTGGAGCTGCTGCGCGATGCCCGAGGCGGCGTGCTGCTGTGCCTGAAACCGCTGCTGGCCTTGCGTCTGAACCGCCAGGCAACGGCGCTGTTGGACGCCTTGCGGCAACCGCGCGGCATCGCCGATTTGGCGAGCCAGCCGGGAATCGAGCTGACGCCAGCCGCTGTCACCGCTTTTGTAGACGGCCTGGTGCGCCGCCGCTTGGCGCTTTGGCTGCCGCCGGCGCTCGCGGTCTGGCCCACCGTGTCGATCATCGTTCCGGCGCGCGGGCGGGCGCGGGCGACCCGCCGCTGCGTGCAATCGCTGCTGGCGCTGGATTATCCCGCCGGCCACCTCGAAATCCTGGTGGTGGACGACGCCTCGACCCCGCCGCTGGCTTCAATGCTCCAGGATCTGCCGATTACGCTGCTGCGCCAGGAACGCAATATCGGTCAGTCCGCCGCGCGCAATCTGGCGGCGGCGGCGGCGGCGCGCGGGTCGATACTGGCGTTCACCGATAACGACTGTACCGTGGAGCCGGACTGGCTGCGCGCGTTGGTCCCCTATCTGGCCGACCCGAAAATCGCCATCGTCGGCGGCCGGGTGCTGGCCGCGCCGGCGCAAGGCCCCATCGCGGCGTTCGAAGCGGTGCGCTCGCCGCTGGACATGGGCGATGCCGCGACCGAAGTGACGCCAACGGCGGCGGTGTCTTATCTACCGACCTGCAATTTGCTGGTCAAACGCGACGCGCTGCTGGCCCAAGCCGGTTTCGACGCCCGCCTGCGAGTCGGCGAGGATGTGGATTTCATTTGGCGGGTGTTGCGCGCGGGCGCGCGCGCCTGGTACGCGCCCCAAGGCCGGATCGTGCACGATCATCGGGTGCGATGGCGCGACTGGCTGCGCCGCCGCGCCGATTACGGGTCTTCCGAGGCGATCTTGCAGCAGCGTCACCCCGAAGGCCGACGGCGGATGCCGCTGCCGCTCATCGGCTTGCTGGCGCTGCTGGCGCTGGCCCTGATTCCTCCCTTGGGCTGGTGGAGCGCGGGGCCGGCGGCGTTGGCCGCTGTGCTGTTGGGCGCGGAACTGATCGAGAAGCGGCGCAAGCTGCAAAATTTGGCGGTCTTGCCGCCCACCGGTTCCATCGCCGCCGCGCTAGGGCGAGAGCACGCGGCGGCTTTCTATCACTTAAGCGCCAACGCGACGCGCTATTACAGCTTGCCTTTGTTGCTCGCCGGGCTGATCTGGCCCTGGTGCTGGCCACCGGTGATTTTACTGTTGGCGGTCGCGCCGCTTTTCGATTACCGACGATTGCGGCCCCCATTGTCGCGCGCGGCCTTCGTCGGCCTGTACTGGCTGGAGCTGGCGGCTTACCAAGTCGGAATCTGGCGCGGCTGCTGGCGACAGCGCACGCTGCGCCCCTTGCTGCCGCGCGCGATCTGGCGGCGCTGAAGCGCCATCACCGCGCATGGCGACACTCTTTACGCGATGTTTTACCAACCGAGGAGACCCTCCTGATGTATCTGCCCATCGAACAACGTCCGGCAACGCCGGCTCACTCGCCCCAAGCGGTTCCGACGGTCGCCCCGCCTCAACCTGCTGGGACCCTCGACACCCCCCATGGAGAAACCTCCACCGAATTGCCCCAAATTACGGAAGAACTGTTGATCGAGGAAGTCAGCATCGACGGCATGTGCGGGGTTTATTGAAACGAAGCCGTTCGGTTCTCGCCGAACCGAACGGCGCTCCCAACTTCATGATTTCGCGGATGGTGCGCCATGGGTAAATTAGCGGGCAAGGTCGCATTCATCACCGGCGCGGGGCGCGGTCAGGGCCGGGCGCACGCCGTGTTGATGGCGCGGGAAGGGGCCGACATCGCGGCGCTCGATATCTGCCGCGATCTCTCCTACCCACGATATTCTCTGGCGGAACGCAGCGATTTAGAGGAAACCGCCCGACTAGTGCGCGCCTGCGACCGTCGGGCCTTGGAACTGGTCGCCGACGTGCGCGACAGCGCGGCGATGGCCGCCGCCGTGCAAACCGCGGTGGCGGCGTTCGGGCGTATCGACATCCTGGTCTGCAACGCCGGCATCGCCGACATGGCTTTGACCTGGGATATCACCGAGGAATGGTGGGATATCATGATCGACGTCAACCTCAAGGGCTATTGGCTGGCGGTTAAATACGTCGTCCCGCAGATGCTGGCGCAAGGCACCGGCGGGAGCATCGTCATGACCTCCTCGGTGGCGGGTTTGCGCGGCGAGCCAGGGATGGCTCACTACTGCGCCTCGAAATGGGGCGTCATCGGCTTGGCGCATTCGCTGGCGCAGGAACTAGCGCCGCACCACATCACCGTCAACACCCTGCACCCCACCGCCGTCAACACCGACCTCATTCCCGGCATGGCCCAGGCCGCCGAAATGGCCACCGACGATTTGGTCGAATTTATCCGCCACGGCAACGCGCTGCCGGTCAAGCTGATCGAGGCCGAGGACGTCGCCAACGCCGCGCTGTGGCTGGTGACCGACGAAGCGCGCTACGTGACCGGCCAAAAACTTAACATCGATGCGGGGAGGATGCTGAAATGACCGCGACTGTCGAATTCGCCGCCCGTTACCAACTCGCGCCGGGTGTGGCGATCCGCCCGGAACGCTTCGGCGGGCTGGTGTACCGTTACGACAACCGCCGCCTGTATTTTCTGCGCTCCCGCCAAACGGTCGAGCTGGTCAACTGTCTGGACGGACGCCGCCCGCTGCGTGAGATCCTCGATGAGTTCGTGACGGAACGGGAGTTGCCGGCTGCCGCTCGCGAACCGCTCGTCGCGGCGGTCGCGCAATTGGAGCACCTCGGCCTGTTGACCCGCGAAAACTGAAGCCGGAAGGCGGCGAAACCGCCGCGTTTTCGCCAGCGGACGCCGGGGCCGAACGGCTCAAGGCACGGGATATTCGCGCGGTTGGATGCCGTGCTTGCGCAGCTTGCGGTATAGGGTATTGCGGCTGACGCCCAATTGCGATGCGGTGGTGGTGACATTCCAACCGTGCCGGTCCAACTGGCGCAACAGTGCGTCGCGCTCGGCTTGGGCGAGGTCGCCCACTCGAATCAGCCGCTGAGGCGCCCCCTGCCCGGAGATTTCCGCCGGCAAGTCTTCGAGTCGGACCATCTGGTCTTCACACAGCGCCACCGCCGTTCGCAACACATTGCGCAGTTGGCGGATGTTGCCGGGCCAGGAGTAGCGATCCAAAGCGGCAAAAGCATCCTCGGTGATCCGCACGCTCGCGCCGTCGCTCTCCGCCGCCAGCAGCTTGCGGATCAGCAGCGGCCGGTCGCCGCGTTCGCGCAAAGCGGGCAGGGTCAGCTCCAACCCGTTCAAGCGGTAATACAAATCCTCCCGAAACGCCCCGGCCGCGATCCGCTCCCGCAAATTTCGATGGGTGGCGCTGATCAGATGCACGTTGACCGGCACCGGCGTGTCGCTGCCGAGCGGCAAGACCTCCTTATCCTCCAGCACGCGCAGCAAGCGGGTTTGCAGCGGCAACGGCATGTCGCCGATTTCGTCCAGAAACAAAGTGCCGCCGTTGGCTTGCAGGATCTTGCCGCGCCGGCCTTCCTGGCGCGCGCCGGTAAACGCGCCGTATTTATAGCCGAACAGTTCGCTCTCGATCAGATTTTCCGGAATCGCGGCGCAATTCATCGCCACAAACGGTTTTCCGGCGCGATTGCTGGCGTCGTGAACGGCCTTGGTGAAAATTTCCTTGCCCGTCCCGGTTTCGCCGGTCAACAGAATGTTCACGTCCTTGTTCATGACCCGTCGGGCGCAATGGGCGTTATACGCCATGATCGGATCTGATTCGGCTAACACCTCCAAAGTCCACGACGGTAAGGGCAAGGGCTTGATTTCGATGGTGCCGGTTACTTGGCCGCCGGTCATTCGGTGCTCGCCGCGATGCAACAAGGAGAAAAAGGAAGTGCCGTTTTCATCGCGGATCGGCCAAGGCGTTCCGGCCCGGTCGCGGCCGTGGCCGAACAGCGTATCCAAACCGGTCGCAAACAAGGCGTTGATCGGTTGGCCGAGCAGTTGGTCGCGGGACTGCTGCAATTGGTCCGAGGCGCTCTGATTGGCGGCTAGAATGCGCCCTTCCTCATCGAACGCCAGCAGCCCCTCGCCCCCCTGACCGATACACTCGCTGCGCCGGTGGAAGCGCAACACTTGTTGATCGCGAAACGCCTTCAAAAAACAGCCGTGTTCGATGATCCGAGCGCTCATGGCGGCCAACGCAAGGGTATGCAGTTGGCTTTGCTTGGAATCCTGGGAGCTGACCGAGGAGATATCCAGAACCGCCAACAGTCGGCCGTAGGGATCGAAAATCGGCGCCGCCGAACAGGTGAGCTTGGTATGCTGGCTGCGAAAATGCTCGTCGCAGTGAACCGTCAGGGCTTTGCGTTCGATCAACGCCGTCCCGATGCCGTTCGTCCCCTCGTTTTCCTCGTCCCAAACCGCGCCCAGCCAAAGGCCCGCCTGCTCGAAAGGACGGTTCAAATGGCGCTCGGTCGTCAGATTGACGATCACCCCGTCGGCATCGGTCACGATTACGGCGAAACCTGATCCGGCGATATGTTGATAGAGGCTGCCCGCCTCGATTCGGGCAATTTCCAGATATTCTTCCAAACGCTCTTGATGTTCGCGCAGATAGGCCAATTCGAGCACCTGCGTTTGATGGGAGCAGGCGGGATCGAGGCCGTAGTGCTCGATGCAACGGAGCCAAGACCGAGCGATACTGGTCTCCAGCGAAGGTCGGGGCTTATTTCCCTGCACCACAGAAAAAATCTGTTCCGCATGCGCAGTGATTTTCTCGAACATGGCACCTCCTCTCGCACCGACCTGCCCTGTTTCAAATAGCAGGATCAATTGGCGTCGAGCGGTGAATCAGACTCTCTGATCGACAAACAAACAGCTAAAAAATCTTCTGAGGAAACCCGCGGTCACAGGCAACGCCATCACGCGCCGCTCGGCTTTGCTCAAGGCCAGCGCCGCGCCAAATGCCTTTTATTCACTATAGCTATTTTTGAAGGTTTTGCATGGCCCGATAACGGAATCAGTCAAGCCGCGCCGGGAAACGCCAGAAATTGATCGGCGCATCTCGGCGAGACCCGCAGCGCGATCGGAAAAAGGCGAGACCCGCAGCGCGATCAGAAAAAAGCGAGGGCGGATCGCTTGGCAACCCATCCCCAGCTTGGTGGATACGTTCTCAATCAAGCGCCAAACAAACCGTCGGGGATAATATGTAGTTATATTTTTGAACGACGAGCGAACCAAGCCGGCAATTCATCCAGACCCTGTACAACCAGATCGGGCTCAAACCCCCAGGGATCGAATAAGCTATCTGCTTGGCGTTTTACCCAAACCGCGCGAAGCCCGGCGGTCTTTGCCCCGATGACATCCCAAGCGTTACTGGAAACCAGCCACGTTTCCGCCGATGATCGACCCGCGCGTCGCGCCAAATACGCATAAACTTCAGGATCGGGTTTGAAAGTGCGTAAATCGTCAACGCTCACCACATCTTCCAAACGCGACAATACGCCAACATTCGCCAATAGCGCGCGAATGCTACCTTCCACACCGTTTGAAAAAGCGACCAGCCGATGCCCTTGCGCCTTCAACGCCGCTAACGCATCGATAACTTCAGGAAAGAGCGGCAGATGCAGATAAGCATCGATCAGGCGGGCTTGGTCGGACGGTGACAATTCACACTTCAGGGCCTTCTGGGTGTACTGCAAGGCTTGCTGGGTACAGACATCGAAATTGACATAGTGGCGCATCAACCCCCGCCGGAACGAATATTCCAATTGCTTGGTCCGCCATAACGCGGCAAATGGAACGGCCTGCTCGCCGACCAGCGCTCGCAACGGCTCGGCCAGCGCCAGCGGATCGACCAAGGTGCCATAAACATCGAACCCCAAGGAACAGGCTTTATCGAGAGCGTTCATAACCCGTCTTGCTCGCTTCTTATGCCGTGGCAATACCTTACGTTATTATTTTAAAGGAAGCTTTCATCTCACGCCCAGCCGCTATCGGCCGAATGATCAAACTTCCGCGACTGATAATTTTCGCGACCTCGCACCAGCGGATTTAAGCGGCCTTGACTATCGCGATCATAAAGAGCAACCAAGCACTCATAAAAGCCAAGCCTCCGACGGGTGTAATGGCGCCCAACCACTTGATGCCCGTCAAACTCAGCGCGTACAAGCTTCCCGAAAACAGCACCAAACCGGCGAACATTAAAATTCCTGACCAACGCAACAAGGCAGCCGACGGTAGATGCAGCATGGCGAACCCAACCGCCAGCAAGCCAAACGCATGATAGAAATGGTAGTGCACCGCCGTCTCATAGATCGCCATGAGTTCCGGAGCCAACACTTTCTTCAGTCCATGCGCCCCAAACGCGCCCATCGCAACAGCCAGCAACATCGCCGCGCCGCCCAGAATCAGCCCCATCTTTGCTGGCAACGGCATGGCGGCTCCTTACATCGAAAAGATGTGCATCCTGAAGAAAACCCGGACCCCAAAACGATCTACCGACATTGATCGAAACTTAAATCGAGGCAGCCGTCATTGCACCCCGACAATGACAAAATTCTGATGGGGTTCAGACCAACGCACCGTCGTACTCCGACCCGTACTCGGAAAATTAACCAAGGTCTGTTCATACGGCGGCACGTTGCGCAAAAATGCTTGGCCGAGGGTAGTAACTGTGAAAGCGGCATTAGCAAACTCGACCCCATCGGCAAAGGCTTTCAAGGTATGCGCGCCATTGCCCAAACTATTCCAATTAAATGGCAAACCATAGCCGGTATTCGTATTCCCGCAGCTTGCCGCCGTATCCGGACGCAGCGTGCCATAACCTGCTTTCAACCGTTCGCCGCCATCAATTTGAATTTCGACAGTTGAAGCCTGACATACCCACCCTCGAATGAGACCCACGCCGCTTTCGAAAGAATTGGCCGTCGGGTTTTCCTGAACGGCCCGCCCAGAGGCGGCGGCAACAGGGGTTAAGGCCGCCTGGCTGGTACTGGAATTGACGCTGGCTCCGACAATCACAAAATTTTGCTGCGTCTCTGACCAGCGTATAACGACCTGCTCGCCCACTCGCGGAAAATCGGGAAGCGTGTAGTCTCCGCTTAAGCCTTGCATGAAAGGCTGACCGAAAGTAGTGATATAAAAGCGAGCACGGCTGAATTCCACTCCATCGGCCAACACCCGCAACGTGTGAAATCCGTCGCCAAGGGCGCTCCAATTGGAGATCAAACCGTATCCGGAATTAGGGTTGCCACAAATCGCTTGCGTATCCGGGCGCGGCGTTCCATAGGCGGCTTTTAATCGCTGACCGCCGTCGATTTCCACTTCGACTGTCGTGACGTTGCAGGCCCAACCTCGAATCAAGCCGACGCCACTTTCAAAAGAGCCCTCGCTCGGGCTTTCGAGTTGAGCCTTAAGCGGAGCAGTAACGCCAACACTGACTTCATTTGAAAAATCGCTTTCGAAAGTTTGGTTGATATTGTAAGCGGTAACGGCAAAATAGTAGGGTGTTCCCTCCTGCAAATCCAAAAGCGTATAACTTGTTTGATTACCCACGTCCACGGAGGCGGTATAAGAGCGGCTCGCGAGACCGTAATAAATTCGATAGCCTCCGAGATTGCGCTCCGTATTGGGATCCCACTCTAGAGTGACTTGCCTGGCGAAACCGGAGGGCGACCACCAAAATAGCAAACCCCATAGTAGTATGGCTAATACCATCCATGACTCATTCAAAAATCTTTTATTGATTCCATCTCTAAAAAACCGGATAAATAAACAGTGCCTTAACATCGTAGCGCTCGATTAAAAGGGAACCGCGACAGGATTGTGACCGGCTGATTACGCCCCAATACAGGTAAAAAAACTCCGGTGAAACCACTTTTACCTGTTTAAGGGATTCAATAAAGAAAATAACTAATTGGAGCTGGCGAAGGGAATCGAACCCCCGACCGGCTGATTACAAATCAGCTGCTCTACCGAACTGAGCTACGCCAGCGCCGGATGGTTTATTGTCAAGTATACCGCGCCATTATCGATTTACTCAAATATCGCTTGAACCCTATCAAGTACGATGCAATTTTTGGATGTGTATTTATTTATTACAGCCCTTGCAAGCTCACTCCAAAAATAAACTCAAGCAAATATGTCATCATAAAATTACAAAACGATCATTTTTCGTATACTAAAAAGTTTTATATTTAGGAGTTACGCAGTTGCAGGTAAGAGGTAGAGGAGATTAGCCAAATATGTCTGGACGGCGGGACGAATGATCGCGGTCTTGGCTTCAAGCCAACGGATCCCGGCGTTATGGAAATGCCCTTCCAGACACAAGAACGCGCGCAAACATAGACCGATAGGGTTGCGTTGGGCGCGGGAGGCTTGGACTTGTACCCGCTCAATGCCGCAATACTGCTTGATGCCTCGATGATAGTGCGCAATCGTCCCAGCATAACCGGCGAAGCGCACGCGCGTCAGCGCGGTCATCCTCAAGTCGTTGGTGGCCCACCATTCCTTGTCGCCATCTGGGGCGACGATCAGGAACAGACGGATCAAACCATAGCCTTTCAAATAGACGATGTCCCTCGGGCATCCGTTTCAGCGCGGGCTTCCGGGCGCAATCCAGTACAGTCAGGATTGACGAGGCGATCGGCTTTCAATCGTGCCAGCCAAACCCAAACCCGCTGCTGAATGCGCTTGAGGTTCTCCAAACTGCTGTACCCGCTATTAAAAACGACGCATTCTGGAACAAAACCCCGTTGGGCGGCGTGCTCCAACAGCGCATGGAAGCGATCATTTTTGGTCAACGCATTCCCGACTTTGTTGTAGAGCCGGCAATCCACCGGGACATGGCGATCCCCATTGCTCCATAACAGCGTGATCAGATTGATCCCTTCCACAACGGCATGATGCTTACCCGACCAATGCCGTTGCACCCACTCGATCTTCTCGGCATAGGGTTTATTCAGCGTCGAATCGTCGATGACTAGAATCCCTGCATGCCGTTCCACTTGAGGTGTCGCTTCTCGCCATAGCGTCGCCGCGTCGGGTTCCAGCCGATGCAACAACCGAGTAAACGCGTCGTGTGCAGGCGCGGAATAATCTTCCGGTTGCGCCCGTGCTGCCTCCGTCGCGCTGCACGTCTTCGGCGTCGCGATCAGAAAATTGATATAGGCTTGGTCGTTAACTTTGGGTGGGTTCATATCGCTTCTGTACACGATCCGCAGGCAACTGCGTAACTCCTAATGGAAATTACCGCCCATGACTATATATTACTGATTACAATTTTAGTTACAAAT
>ERZ761602.6983-NODE-6983-length-12254-cov-8.561685_pt1 | contig 12254 bp, 9 predicted proteins | sample MGYA00512165_ERZ761602 | MGnify/ENA primary metagenome ERZ761602 (study PRJEB28899, sample SAMN02445085) | bioreactor sludge metagenome | biome: EBPR sludge; isolation source: Thorneside wastewater treatment plant | place: Australia: Brisbane, Thorneside... | reverse complement strand
ATAACTTCGGCCTTGTAACCGACGAAGCAGTACCGAACGCATTCGTCCGCTAACCTGTTCCAAACGCACATTGGGGCCCGGCAAACTGCCGGGCTTTCAATTTGCGCTTACCGCGGGGATTTGGGGAATAAAACTCCCTGTCTCTGGAATTCCCGTTCTGTTTAGTGGCAGAGACTGCAATGAGACCCGAACAGAGAAAGATATCAGCCACGGATCAATTGCTTGCGGAGCTCCGTAACGAGTTGGCCGCCGCGATGGAACTGATCGAAAGACTTGATGACGCGGTGTTCACCGAGCCAAGCGGACGGAACGGCAGCATCGGCGCACATTTCAGGCACAACATCGAGCTGGTCAAAGCTCTATATGACGGCGTCGAAACCGGAAGGATCGACTACGCTGCCCGAAGCCGGGACAAGTCAGTCGAAACCGATAGAAGCATTGCGATCAGGGCATTCCAAACCTTGATCGAACGTGGCCGCGGGTTTGCTTTGCTCGAGATCTCCGCGCCGCTAACGGTCGCCTCAGAAACGGTTCCCGGACTCGATATTGCTTCAAGCTTCGGCCGTGAGTTGGAATTCGCGATCAGCCATACGGTTCATCATCATGCACTGATCGCCGAGCGGCTTCGTGAAATGTGTGTCGGAATTGACCCGATGTTCGGCGTGGCCGCCGCGACCCGACGCTTTTGGGAAACAGAAAACAAGAAGAACACGACGGAAAAACGAGAACGAATATGAACAACACAGCTTTGACCATAAGCTGGATCTGCCGGGTGGTTGTGGCACTGATCCTTTTTCAAACACTCTTTTTCAAGTTCACGGGTGCCGAGGAATCGAAGTATATTTTTACGACCGTGATGGGTGCGGAATATGAGGCCATCGGCCGCATCGGTTCGGGCATCGTCGAGCTGATAGCGGCGGTCCTGCTGCTCGTTCCTTCGACCGCATCGATCGGAGCCGTGCTCGCTCTCGGGACGATCACGGGCGCGATCTTTAGCCATCTGACGAAGCTCGGCATCGTCGTCAAGGACGACGGCGGCCTGCTCTTTATCCTCGCTATCGTCGTCTTTTTGCTGAGCGGCGTAACGCTGCTGCTTCATCGAAAGGATCTGCCGGTCGTCGGGAGCTATCTTTAAACGCCGATGGGAGAGCTGCAGCAATTGTTTGAAATCTATGCGATGGGCGCTTCGGCGTCCGTCCTCTTTGCTGTGCTGTTTTTCGGGACGTTCGTCAGCGAAGATGCCGCCTGTATTCTTGCCGGGACTCTGGTCGCCTCCGGAGCGGCGAGTTTTCCGCTTGCGCTGTCAGCCTGTTTTTTGGGGATCTTCGTCGGCGATGTCGGGCTCTATTGGCTCGGCCGCGGCTTTGGCCCCAGGCTTTTTGAAACTCGGCTCTTTGGGCGATTCGTCTCGAAAGGCTCATTAGCGAAGGCTTCTGGCTGGCTTCAGAAACGCGGTGCCGCCGCGATCTTTCTTAGCCGCTTCGTCACGGGCTTTCGGTTACCGACCTACGTCCTCGCGGGCGCGCTCAAGGTCAGCTTTCCTCGCTTCGCGTTCTTCTTTCTGGTCGCTGCGGCGATCTGGACGCCGATCCTTGTCGGGTCGGTCGCCTTTGCCCAATCGATGTTGTTTTCAAGCAATGCATTGATCGGCCTCGTTGCGCTATTTTTCGCGATTCGCCTCATTCACAAATACTCGTCATGGCGAAACCGGCGGCTGCTCGTCGGACGCTTTCGCAGGCTTACGAAATGGGAGTTTTGGCCGCTGTGGGCCTTCTACGCTCCGGTCGTGATCTACGTTCTTTGGCTCGGGCTCCGTTTCTGCCGGCCAACGGCGTTCGCTTCAGCAAACCCGGCGATTCCGGCGGGTGGCTTCAAGGGCGAATCGAAAAACGAGATCTATCGCCTGCTTGCGGCTAATGAAGAAACCGCCGGTCATTTTCTCCGGCACTTCGTAGTTACGGCCGAGCTTTCGGCGAGCGACCGGTTGTTTGCTGCCGAAGGCTTGATGTCCGCTGCCGGGCTCGATTTCCCGGTCGTCGTAAAGCCCGATGCCGGCGAGCGCGGTGCGGGTGTCGCAATAGTGCAGAATCGCAGCGAACTCGAAGCCGCACTTGAAGGTGCCGAGCAGCCAGTCATCGTTCAGGAACTTGCCGCCGGGGTCGAGGCGAGCGTTTTCTACTACCGAATTCCTGGCGAGGATCGCGGCCACATCTTTTCGATAACGGAGAAGCGATTTCCGGAGGTCATCGGCGACGGCCGCTCAACGCTCGAGGAACTGATCCTGAAAGACCCGCGGGCGGTCGCGATGGCGGAGAAATATTTCGAACGGAATGCCGGTGAGCTTTCCCGCGTGCTCGCCCAAGGGGAGAGCTTTCGTCTGATCGACATCGGCACACACTCCCGCGGTGCTGTCTTCCTTGATGGCGGCCACCTGCTTACACCCGAACTTGAAGAACGCATCGACGCCATCTGCCGCGGGCTCGATGGATTCAACTTCGGCCGCTTCGACCTTCGTGCCGCGAGCTTTGAGGCACTCGGAGCGGGTCAGTTCAGCATCATCGAGCTCAACGGCGTCACGAGCGAATCGACGAACATCTACGACCCACGATACACTTTGCTTGATGCTTACCGGATACTTTTTCGCCAGTGGCGGATCGCGTTCGAGGTCGGCCTGGCGAACATCGCGAGCGGTGCCGAACCCGTCAGCGTTGGTGAGCTGATCCGCCTCGCGTTTGGCAAGCGGCCCGCCGTGAAGCCCCGGGAAAATGCCGAGCAATGTGCCTGATAGTTTTTGAGATAAGCGAAGACCCGGCCCGCGGACTGCTGCTCGCCGCAAACCGCGACGAGTTTTATGATCGCCCGACGCTGGCCGCCGCCGCTTGGGAAGATGCCCCGGCTATCTTTGCCGGCCGCGATCTGGTCGGCGGCGGAACGTGGCTTGGAATTTCGGGAGGCGGCAGGTTTGCCGCGGTCACAAACTACCGCGACCCGAAAGCTCCGAAGGGAAGCCGCTCGCGCGGCGAACTCGTTTCGGGGTTTCTTTCGTCAGAGGTGCCGATCGGCGAGTACCTTGAGGGCATCGCCGGGGCTGCGAGCGAGTTTTCGGGTTTCAATCTGATCGTTGGCCAAGCCGGCACGAACGGAGTTGAGGCCGCGTTTTTCTCGAACCGCGAAGGCCGTGTCCGGCGGCTTGGGCCCGGCATTTACGGGCTCAGCAATCATCTGCTCGATACGCCCTGGCCGAAAGTTCGGCGGGCAAAGGAGATGTTCTCGACCACATTGGCCAACGACGACAATTCTCTCTTCGAACTTCTTTCAGACCGAACGCTCGCAAGCGACGACGAACTGCCAAATACCGGCATCGGGCTCGAACGCGAGCGGTTGCTTTCGCCGATCTTCATTGAAACGCCGATCTACGGAACGCGCTGTTCGACGGTTCTGCGGCTCAACGCAAAAAGCCCGCCGCGGCTTGTAGAACGCGTCCACGTCTAGGCATCGCCGAAGAACATCTTTCTGTATTTCGGATTCATCTTTTCGAGGTCAAAGACGACGAAGAAATCGATCGTGCCGAACTCGCGGTCGAGCATCGGCGGGCTGCAGACCTTTGCCCCGACGCGGAGATACATATTGAAGAGCGGCGGAAGCTCGACTGCGACCGAATCGAAGGTCGGCTCGGCGGCGGGTTCGATGCCGTTCGCCTTCGGCACGACGCGAAACTCGGGCATAAAATGCCCTCCGTCTTCGAGCTGCTGATGTGCCGCACGGCCAATCGCCTCGTCGTTTGTGAACAGCGAGCAGCAGCCGAAAAGATATCGCTTGCCCGTAGCCTGAAGATATGTCGCAAGGCCCTTCCAGAGAAGGAACAGAACCTTTGTGTTTCGATGCTCAGGAGCGATGCACGCCCGGCCGACCTCCATCCCGCGTTCGAGCACCTCGGCCGGAAGGTCTTCGATAGTAAATTCACCGAATGAGTAAAATCCCGACGGCCGCTTTGCGGTTTCGATCGAGTTGATCCGATAGGTGCCGACCGTCCGGCCGGTCGAGTTCTCGATAACGACCAGATGCCGGCAGCGGTGGTCGTATTCATCAAAGTCGATGGCCTGTTCGCCCGGTTTCGCTTCGCGTCCGGCGATCTCGACATTGAAGACCTGATACCGAAGTTCAAGTGCCGACCGCACCTCGGCGTTGGTCCGTGCAAGCCTGACGGTGTAGCGGCCGTCGGTGATCGCAAATTTCCTGGCGGCCCGGACGAGCTTTAAGATCGCCGCGGTCCTCGAGAATGGTTTTCGTATTCGTGCTCTGATCGCTCCGGTCATCACCCCGCTATCATCTTTCACGGAGGTGAACGGGCGGTTACCGCCGATTGAACTCCGTATTAAATCGTCTTGCGAGGGTTAAATTCCGTGCGTCGGCTTTAATATTCCCGACCGGGCGGAATATACTCTTCGGGCGGGAGCAACTGCATTCCCGACCATCCCTATGACAAAGCCCCGATATCTCACAAAATCACGATTCAAGCTCGCTATCGATTGCCCGACGAAGCTCTTTTACACGGGTAAGGACGACGAATACGCGAACCAGAACATCGACGACCCGTTTCTGCTCGCCCTTGCCGAGGGCGGCTTTCAGATCGGCGAGTTGGCAAAGGCCTATTACCCGGAAGGCGTTGATATCAAGGCCCTCGGTTACGACAAAGCACTCACGGCGACGAATGAGCTTCTCGCGACCGGCGAAGCGACGATCTTTGAAGCCGCCGTTAGTTTCGAAAATCTCTTCATCCGCGTCGATATCCTCCGGCTCTCGGGCAACCGCATCGAGGTCATCGAGGTAAAGTCGAAGTCTTACGACAAAGAGGCCGACGCCTTTTTTGGCAAGCGTGGCGGGATAAGTTCGGCGTGGAAGGCGTATCTTTACGACATCGCGTTTCAGAAATACGTTGTCCAGAAGGCGTTTCCGGGCTATGAGGTCGCGGCGTTCCTGATGATGACGGACAAGGCGGCCGTCTGCCCGACCGATGGGCTTAACCAGAAGATCAGGATCGTCAGGGAAGGCGATCGAAAGTCGGCGAGGCTGGTCGAGCCGCTTAGCGAAGCCGAGCTCGAAACGAAGCTGCTTTGCCTTGTCCCGGTCGATGAGGAATGCGAACGCATTTTTGCCAATGAGGACACGAAGCCGCCTGACCCGCTCTCGTTTGCCGAGCGGGTTGAGCTTTTTGCCGCGAGCTACGAACGCGACGAGAAGATCCCTTCGCCGATCGGGCAAAAGTGCAAAGGGTGTGAGTTCATCGCGACGCCGGAGGACGAGGCCGAGGGCCTCAAAAGCGGCTTTAAGGAATGCTGGCGTGCGCAACTCGGCTGGACGGATGCCGACTTCGAAGAGCCAACCGTGCTCGACATCTGGGATTACCGGCAAAAGGACAAGATGATCGCGGCGGGCAAGATCAAGCTCGCGGCGATCACCGAGGACGACATCGGCTCAAAGGCCGACGACCGCCCGGGGCTTTCCCGCAACGAGAGGCAATGGCTGCAGGTGAGCAGGGCCGTAAGCGGCGACGGCTCGTTCTATATCGATGCCGATAACCTCGCCCGCGAGATGGAAAGCTGGAAGTTTCCGCTCCACTTCATCGACTTTGAAACCGCAACGCCGGCGATCCCCTTCAACCGCGGCCGCCGTCCGTATGAGGGCATCGCGTTCCAGTTCTCGCACCACGTGGTCGAGGCCGACGGCACCATTCGCCACGCCGGCGAATACATCAACATCGATCGCGGGACGTTCCCGAACTATGCTTTCGCACGTGCGCTGAAGGCCGAGCTCGAATCCGACTCGGGCACGATCTTCCGCTATGCCGCACATGAGAACAGCTACCTGAACATGATTTATCGCCAGCTCCGCGACGACCGGGGCGACATCCACGACCGCGAAGAGCTTTGCGAGTTCATCCGCTCGATAACTGTTTCCGGGAAGGATTCGGCTGAGGTGTGGGAAGGCGAGCGAAAGATGGTCGATCAGCTCGAGCTCGTAAAGCGGTACTTCTACGACCCCTATATGGGCGGCTCGAACTCGATCAAGAAAGTGCTTCCGGCGATCCTGAACGCCTCTGAATTTTTGCAGGAGAAATACGCGCTGCCGATCTATGGCGACGATGACCATATCCCGAGCCGAAACTTCGAGCGGTGGGCGTGGATCGCACACGAAGAGGGCGTCGTCATCGACCCATATCAGCGGCTGCCGCGAATGTTCGCGGACATTCCCGAGGATGATCTGGAGCTCTTGAGCGAAAGCGATATGCTCAACGAAGGCGGAGCGGCGATGACGGCCTATGCACGTCTGCAATTTGAGGACATGACCGAATACGAACGCGGTGAGATCATCAGGGCACTGCTCAAATATTGCGAGCTCGATACCTTCGCGATGGTGATGATCTACGAAGGCTGGCGAGAGATGCTCCGCGGGTGATCATCGCTTTCGGCCGGCGTAGCGCTCGTAAACGACATCGGGCGTATCGAGGTTTCGGCCGGCTTTCAGGTTCGTTGCAAGCCGGATGAACTGAGCCATCGACCAGGCAAGCGGCGTCGCCGAGCCCGTGCCCTCGCCGAACTTCAGCTCGGGGATGAACTGCTTGTCGATGTTCTTCGGAGTTTCCTTTTTGTCCCAGACCTGCTCCGGGATCATCAAGCCTTCATTCGCAAACGCGAGCATGTGATCGAGGCGTGATTTTGCATCGGCCATGGCAGCCGAACGTACACCAAGGCATCTGTTTTGAGCGGGAGTGAGAACGGGCGTGCCTGAGCTTGTCCGAGCTGGTGGGCCCGGATCACATGCCGATGCGATCGCGAGAGAGTGCTGTCCTCTTTCGCCGCTCAGTAGAACCCAAAGCCTTCCCTTGCCAGTGTATTTCCCGTCCCAGTTCCAGCGGCGGCCGTCGTCCATCTCGCCGTAGCCGTCGTTGTTATAGCGGTAAAATGCGGGGCCATTTGGCGTTTCGACCTTGATAACTTTGTCGATGACCTTTAGCGAATTGACGATGATAGGGTCGTCCGCCCGGCGGATGCCAAGCCGGACAAGTTCGAGGAAACCGGCATCGACTATCTCGCGTTCATCAAAGGTCCCGGCACCGTTGTTCAGCTCTATCTTGTCGCCGGCGTCAGGCTTGCCATTCTGTGCGATGCGGATGTAATAAGGCTCCCTCGAATGCGGGCCGGTTTTTGTCACCGTCCATTTCTCGATGTTCGCTTCCCACGCGTCGGCGGTCTTGAGATAAAGCTCGGCCGAGGCCGTATCGCCATTTCGGCGGGCGATCTCGGCCGCACAAACGAGGCCCGCGATCTCGGCCGCGATGGTCGAGGGCGAATAGCCCGACTCTTCTTCCCAGCGTTCCTGCGGCGTCGCGGGGCCATTCTTGACTATGAAATCGGCCGCCTTCTTTACGTGGTTTTCCCAGGTCGCCTTGTCGAACCGCTTCAGTTCATACGCCATTATCAGCGGATAGGCGACCTCGTCCATCTGCAGCGAGCCCCAGAAAGGCCGCCCATCAAGCCACGAATTTTGCGGGAAGCTGCCGTCCGGCTTTTGCTGCACCTTGAACAGAAAATCGAGAGCACGCTCGGCCGCCGCCCGGTCGCCGATCGCCATAAAGGCCGTAAAGACCTGATAAAGATCGCGCGACCAAACAAGGTGATAACCGCCAATGTTCGGCTCATTAGCATTCGCCCCGCCGCCCCACGGGACGCTCATCGACGCGATGTTCGCACCCGGATTCGCCTTGTCCTCATGCGCCTTGAGCTGCATCGCCGCCATATTGAACTGCGCCTGATATTTCGCATCAACCCGCGGCAACGTCTTCACATAATCCGCCCAGCCTTTCTCGTACTCGGCAAGAGATCTGACAAAGCCTTTTTCTTCGGACTCATTAGCGACTGCTAGAGCCTCATTTGTATCTTTTCCAAAACCCAAAATGACGGAAAAATTCCTTGAGCCGCTGAATACCGGCACTTTCGCGACTTGAACAATATTTCCGTTAACCGCTCTTGTATTAGATCTATTTGATAACTTTCCTTCTTTTTTTAGTTCCAGCAAACCATCGCTGGTTTCGAGAAAACCGTTTGATATTTCATCAAGTCCAGTCATTTCCCCGTCAAAAACGATGGCGGAAGCAATCTGATTATCCTCAGCCAGTAAAGCTAACGGATAGGATTTATTTGAACCGAAATGTCCGACCATGGTATTTGAAGCAGAGTCACCCATTCCCGAATTCCCGATAGATGGGTCATAGTAGAGATAAATCCTCAGTTCCTTATTTTTCGGCTCGAATGTGACGTCAATCAAAACCGAATCGCGCTCGACGTCGGTCACATACGTCTTTGTTATCTTCCACTCGCCCGATTTCGCCGTATTGATCTGCTGGAATGTAAGCGAATCCGGACGTGTTACGCGGATCTGGTGGATGGCATCGTCCTGCTCGGTCTCGACCTTTTTGGTCTTTGGGTTTACGACGACGAACTGCAGCAAGTGGACATTGGCGACCGTTACGTCCGGGTAATAGACCTCGGTCATCACGCCTTGTGCCAGTGTGAACCAGACCTTGCTCTCGGTCGTCGCCGAGGTGCCGACGCCCTGCTTCGCGGCGGTCGCCCACTGGGCATCCTTGCCCGGCCCACCCGGAGCCACCATCTGCGCCGAAACGGCAGCGGCAAAGATCACCGCCGAGACGCAGAGACGCAGAGAGGGTGAAATGATAGATGAGAGATGAGAAATGAGAAGTGATAGATGATAAATGAGAATTGAGAATGGGGCAGTCGGGCTCTCTCCGACGCTGCATTTTTCTCGCCGCACGCCGTGTCCTGCGCCGACTCGTTCGGTCACGGGTGCTTCAATCGAGCGATATCGCACGTATTCAATCATATTCATAATCTCTCATCTCTCACTTCTCACTTATCATCTATTAATTCTCAGCTATCAATTCTCATCTCTCATTTCTTCTCAAACTTCCCGTCCTTCCACGCGAGCGAATAGAGCAGCCGACCCTTCTCGCTGATCTCGAAATCGGCCGTTTCCTCGACGATCTTTTTCGCGAAGACCTTCATTGTCGTGCCGATCCGCGGAAGTTCATACCAGTGCTTCTTGTTATAGTCCGGCACGGCGACGAGCGAGACGTCCGTCCATTTCCCGCCGCTGTACTCGAGAAAATGAAAGTCGTTCATCATCTCGGCAAAGGTCGCGACGCCGACCAGATACGTGCCGTCCGGCTTTTTGAAGATGGCCATTTCAATGCAGCTTTGGCCCCCGTCGCAGCCGCCCTTGAAATAGCCATTTTTTATGTCCTCGACCTCGGTAAAGGTCTTAAGATATTCGGCGCGTGCCTTCTTGCAGCCCCTGTCCCGTGCCCGGTCGCAGCCTTCAAGGGTGAAATATTCGTCCGGCAGCAAGGCAAAGAAATCCATCACCGTCCGCGGGCCGCTCTGCGGCTGAGAAACAACGGTCGCATCCCCGGCCTCGCCGGTAGCCGTTTGGGCAGCAGGAGTCGCAGCGGGTGCAGTATTGTTCGCCGTCGGTGCGGCAACTCCGCACGCAAATATCGAGCTAAGGGAAAAGAAAAGCGTTATCGCGAGCTTCATATTGTTGGTTGACTCCTTCGCGATGAATTGTAACCCAAGGGCGTTTCAAACAGGATGCAATTTCAACACACAAGCTCCGCGTCCCCGCGTCGCTGCGTCTCTTTGTCGCCCTATCGCAGCGTCTAACCCTTCCGCCTGAAGATCCTGAACCCGTGACCATCGAGGCTGATCGCTGGGAGTGCGACCGTCCGCTCCGGTGCATTCGGCGTCACCTCGTCAAAGCTGCCGCTTGCTTCGAGCGTTCCGACAAAGGGTGTGCTCGCCATATTTATTGCGACGACGATCTCTTCCGTTCCGGCACGGCGGGCGAAGGTCACGACCCGCGCCTCGTCCGAATTCCTGATCCACCGCAGTTCACCGCGGCGGAGGGCATTCGAAGATTTCCGCAGTGCGATCATCGCCGGATAGAACTTGACCATTTCCGGCCGCCGCTCGGCAAATTGCCAAAAGATCGGCCGCTTTTCAAAGAGGGCCGGAGCGCCCGATTCGGTCGTGTCGCCCGCTTCCATTCCGTTATAGACGAGCGGAATACCGTCGAGCGTAAAGGCGAGTGCCTGTGCCGCGAGCGCGCCTTTCTCGCCAAAGCGGGCGATGGCACGCCGCTCGTCATGGTTATCAGAGAACCGCATCCGCAGGCTGCCGCGAGGGAACTTCGAGGCCTGATCTTCCCAGACCTTGCGAAGCTCGTAGGCCGGCATCTGGCCGTGGAGCACCTTATCGAGCATGGCGTGCATCGCCCATGAATAATCGACGTTAAAGGCATTGACCATCAGGTCCGGCGATTCCCATTCGGCCAGCCAGAGCGTATCGGCCTTGACCTTATCGACCTCGGCACGTGCCGTTTCCCAAAAATCCGTTGGCACAAATCCGGCGACATCGCAGCGAAAGCCGTCGAGGTCATATTCCCGCACCCAGAACTTCAGCATCTCGATCATGTATTTACGAAGTTCGGGATTGTCGTAGTTGAGGTCGGCGACGTCGGCCCAATCCGGCACCGGAGCGACGATCTCGCCTTTTTCATTGCGGGTGTAAAACGCCGGAGTTTTCATCATCACACTGTCCCATGCCGTGTGGTTGGCGACGATGTCGATGATCACCTTCATCCCGCGGCGGTGCGATTCGGCGACGAGACGTTTGAGGTCTTCGGGCGTGCCGTAGTCCGGATTTATGGCGTAGAAATCCTTGACCGCATATGGCGAGCCGACGGTGCCTTTACGTTTCGCCTCGCCGATCGGATGGATCGGCATCAGCCATAGCACATCGACACCTAGCGACTTCAGCCGGTCAAGGTCTTTCGTGATGCCGTTGAAGTTGCCCTCGGCCGAATACTGCCGCGGAAATATCTGGTAGATCACCGCATCCTTGACCCAATCCTGCGAAGGCCGTGCCGGTTCCTTCGAAAAATCCCTCGCCGGCTGCTGTCCGGCGACCGTTATGCTAAACAGAACCGCAAAGACGCAGAGACGCAGAGTTATTCGAAGGGCTATTGAGATGATCGATGACCTTGTCCGCATTGTTTTTTCCATCCTGTGAATCCTGTTTATCCTGTTTTGATCTCCTCTCCGTCTCCGCGTCTCAGAGGTTAAGACAACTAATGCCCGCCGGCCGCGGCTCCCTCGATCTTTGCCGCCCCAACGTCCTTTACGATGAATACGGTAACCGCGGCGATCAGCATCGAAATGCCGCCGAGTATGACGACGTTGATCGGCTTTCCGCCGAGCAGGCCGTCGTAGATCTGTGGGATGAGGAACGACATTACGACCTGCGGGATCACGATAAAGAGGTTGAAAACGCCCATGTAAACGCCCATCCGCTCGGGCTTGATCGCTCCGGCGAGTATCACGTAGGGCATCGCGAGGATCGATGCCCATGCGATACCGAGCCCCGCCATTCCGAGCATTAAGAGGTAGCGGTCGGTCGCGAACGCGGTCGAAATGAGTCCGAATCCGCCAAGAGCGAGACAAATGAAATGCACCGTCTTGCGGCTCGTCTTTTCGGCAAGCCAGGGAATGATGAATGCGATCAAGAAGCAGACCACGTTATAGAAGGCGAACATCAACCCGCCCCATTCGGTCCCGGCCTTGAATAGCTCCGGTGTCGCCTTTTCATCGATCGCACCGAAAACGCCCCTCGCCACGCTGAGCCCGTAGAACTGCCACATACACGGCAGTGCGAACCAGGTAAAGAACTGCACAATGGCAAGCTGCTTCATCGTTGGCGGCATGTCGGCGATCGCCTCGCCGATCTCCTTGAAGATCGAGCCGATGAGGTTGCCTTCCTTCTGTTTGGCACGGAAGGCTTCCATATCCTCGGGCGGATATTCGTGCGAGGTGAAGACCGTCCAGAGCACCGCCGCGAGGAAGAAGACGCCGCCGACAGTGAATGCGATCAAGGTCGAATACGGTATGCCGCTCTTCATGATGCCAACCACGCCCATCGCAGTCAGGATGAAAGGAAGGGCATTTGCCAGCGTCTGTCCAATGCCGATGAAGAACGATTGCATCACGAAGCCGAGCGTCCGCTGCTCTTCGGGCAGATTGTCCGCGACGAAGGCCCGGAAGGGCTCCATCGTGATATTGATCGAGGCATCGAGCACCCAGAGCAATCCCGCGGCCATCCAGAGTGCGGACGAGTTCGGCA
>ERZ761602.6981-NODE-6981-length-12257-cov-7.764055_pt1 | contig 12257 bp, 7 predicted proteins | sample MGYA00512165_ERZ761602 | MGnify/ENA primary metagenome ERZ761602 (study PRJEB28899, sample SAMN02445085) | bioreactor sludge metagenome | biome: EBPR sludge; isolation source: Thorneside wastewater treatment plant | place: Australia: Brisbane, Thorneside... | reverse complement strand
ATATGGAACAAGCTATCGATCGGCTCTGCGCCGATACTCTATCAGAAGATACCATCAGAGATCTTTCATAAATTCTATGCATTCATCGCCGGTAGAGTTAAAAGAAAAAATAACCAGGAAACATCACACATACCTGATCAATTAAAATATTTAATACTAATATCGAAATCTATAAGTAACAATAATTACGAAGACGCTAATTATTTAACGATAACGTTACCACAAACTCAGTCTTCCGTTGTTCCGATATCCAGGGGAATTTTGGGATAGTTGATCCCCATGGAATAGTATCTCTTGAATTGGCTATCCATTCTTTTTGAAAATCCTTCCGGTTTTTTACTTTATGGGCGATCATAATGAGCAATGTATAGAAGGCAAAATATTTGGCTTCCCGGAAAAAGAGCCCTGTGAACTACGAGTAGCAGATGATCGTATCAAATCCTCTTCAATATATAAGACAAGGAGAACGCCAAAACCTATTTTATAAACCCGATCCGTTCCCGGTCTTCCCACTTACGTTGTGCAGCCTTTTCATCGAGGAGATTCTCCATTGCATCATAAATCTTGTTAAGCTGCACATCGTGCTCTCCCAACCGTTCTTTGATCAGTCGCATTTGTTCTCGTAGATCGTTTTCTCTTATCAAAACTCGTCTTATTTCAACAAAAGCCCGCATGATAGCGATATTCATATTGATGGCCCGCCCAGGGTGGCTTGAGCAGGAAAACGGTCCCCAAAAGTCCCGCAAAAAGTTCTGTAAATCCTGAAGAAAGTTTTAATCGCTCCAGATAATATATTTGAGGGAATTTATTTAAATTCGACGCTTCCCCCGGATGAGGTAGTAGTATCTACCGGACCGGTTGTTGAATCGAACCCATGTAACCCCCTAAACCAATTGCAATGAAGTTTTCCTATTTCAGGATCTTTATTACCCTATTCTTTTTGACGTGGATGCAAGGGGCCGACGCCCAATTGCTGGACAGTCTTAAAAGTAAGTCCACAAAAGTGGGTAAATCGTTAAAAGAGCTTATTAAGCAACCAAAAGAGAAGAACAATAAGAACGCTCCCTCCTCCCAGACTACCGGCAACGCCAAACCTCAGAGCTCCCAGGGCGGCGGCAGTTTCAAAAGACAAACCATCGCTTTCCCTTCTAAGGAGTATAAGTCTTTCGACATCCCGGTGTACAGAGGCGTGCCTATTGTAGGTACCAAGCAGGATAGTTATTATTCCCTGACCTATGAATTTAACAAGGAAGGGGATGTGCGGAATCTTGAATTGTACAGACTATTGCTGGAGATGAATGTGCTCGAGGAGGTGTACAGGTCGAGGGAGTCTCCTTTTAATAAAAAGAATGCAGGAGATGAAAGATCGCGTTACGTGAATCAAAGTCTTGTTAAACTGCTTCGTGGCAGCCTGCTTTCTGAAGACATTGCACAAAAGTACTTCTGCAATCCCTCAGCAGAAAGAGAGAAATGCTCAAATTACTGGGGAGGGAACGGCGCCAATGAATTTGCCCAAAATAAGGCGTATGATGATTTCCTTAAGTCGGGCTTGTATGAAACACTGCAGAAAAAGGCTAACGAACTTCCCCTCGAAGTGTATTTTATCAGGCAAATTCATTTACCTACGTATGATTTTGATAAAAAAGGATTTTTATTGCCGATTCATCCGGGAAATGACTGGGCTGCAGTGGAACCGCTTCAGGAAAGAAATATTTTTTTGAGTATGTCTCCTGAAGAAGGAAGCCGTTTGAGGGAGAGACTGGTGGGCCAATACGCCAATCAGAAGAATATGTATGCGCTGATCAAACTGACCTTCTATAAGTCTGTCGAGGCCATCAATAAAAAAAGTTATATCCTATCCAATCGGTTTACGCCTGCCCGGGTAGCTGATCCAATAGTGGAATTCTATGAAGATCCCGCCCTGGAGAAGAGGATAGGTCAGATTGATATTAGCGGGCTGATGAATAAAAATACCCTTTCCAGTGGTGGAGAAGATCCTACCAGTCTGCTGAAGTTTAAATTCAATGATCCCAAACTAAGAGATTTTGAACTCATCGGATATAATAAACTTCCGCTTATAGGAGCTCCAACTACCGTGACGCAAAGGCATTCTCTGAATGGTAATAAGTCGCCGGATTACAATTCCTTGTATATCCTTCTGGCCTTGTCCAAAGGCGCGGACCTATACAAAGACAGGAAATCTCCTCTTGCCAAGAATGACCAGAAAGGGCCTTTCACAGAGGCTATGGAAAATTCCAACTGGGCGAACGACCTGCTTACCGCAGCGGCCTCTGTTTTTCTGGAAGATAAATTGTTCAGAGATTTGTTTTGCGCTAAAGATCAGAATTGTAGTAGGCCTGCTTCCCGGTCAGGCGGTCCAGGAGCCTGGTTCAAGGGCCCCGATTGGGGTTCGTTGTCAGGTGGGGATGAGTTTACCAGATATGAAGCGTATAAAAAATTCGAATCCCTGGGACTGGAACAGAATATACTCAAAGCCAGCCGGAACATACCTGATGAAGGATATGTGATCCATAACCTGACATTGAACGATTATGATTTTGATAAACAGGCTTTCCTGATCAGAACGTCTATTAGAAAATATCATTTTAGTGAAGAACTTCAAAAACATATCACCCCGGATATGCTGGAACGGGAATCTTTAACGTTTCAGCTTAAGATGGCTCCGGATAAGGCCAGGGAATTCAAGAAAGAGGCGACCATGCAAAAAATGTTCGGCGTGATCAAAGTAAAATATCTGAAATTACCCCGGACCAGGGAAAATCTCACGAATGTGATATGCGAAAGGCAAATGGATGTCTATTTTGGCGAGTCGCTTAAGCAGAAATTTGCAACCGTTCAGCTTTTCTGACAGCTCTGTAGATCATCTTTTCCCGATCCTTGTTAATTGAGCCCAGCAGGGTCCACTGAAAAAAGCAATTACACATAACGGTAATTGCTTTTTTTGAAATGATTTTTACTTTTCCCGCGGTCCATAATGAGGTAGTTCCTCTCCCTCTTCATAAGCGCCGATGTCAGGCCCCTTGCCCCTGAAATTATTGTTGATATTCGGGATGACCTGCGCTGCATCGATCACGACTGATCCTTTTTTGGGTCGCAGATCGGGAACAATCGGCGTTAACAAGAGCGGCGTAAGCGGAAATTCCACGCCTTCAAAAATTTCATTGAATTGCAGATCGCCAAGACCATGCAACTCAGCCTCGGAAAAAGGGATTGATCCAATGAAAGCTTTATAAGGAGTACCTGAAACGCCGACAGCGTCGTAATCAAATGAACTGTGTTCGCCTGGCTCGATGATCTCGGCAGCATACGGCTTTCCAGGCCCATATCCCCCTTTCATCCTAATATTATGCGTGGGTCCTCCGAACGCCAGATTATTCCTGAAATAAGCGTAATCCATTTTTGCATTTCCTCCCAGGCCTGCGCCAACCTTTACAACCGTGTTGTGAAGCGCCACATCGCCCACGCTGAAATTTTTAAATTTAAAAGCGCTGTGAATAATATTGTACATCACATTTCGAAAGAAATAGGTAGGCCCGCCCAAACTTGGTTGTGAGCTGACCCCTACGCAACAATCGGTCATTCTATTCCTGTAAACCCTGCAGTTTGAATAACTGAAATCGCATTCAACGCCATCGTCCACCGCCACATAAATATCATTATTGAAAATATCAAAACAGAATTGCTTGCTGGCCCGAGGGCCTTCCATCGTAGATATATTATCGCGGAAACCTGTAATACGGTTATAGCATATTACATTTCCCGATCCTGTTACCTGGATGCCTTCGCCTGCATTTATGCCTAAATTGCCAAGGGATTTGCGCTTCCAGGTGCAAACACCCTGAAGGGTATTATCAGCGAAATAACAATTGATCGCCCCGGGAAGATCAGCGAGAATGCCGGTTTCTGCTTCGATATTGCAATAAGTGATAGAACAATTCTCGCAGCCGTCCATGATAATCCCCACGCCCTTCTTCCGTGAATTTTTTACTTCGAGTCCCTCGATAAACACCCATTTCTTATCCCGCAAATCAATGTTGGTAAAAATTGCTTTCCCCTTTGTACAGCGATAAACGACGGGCCTCTGCTGTTCCCCGCTTTTTACATGCAATGTATCGTAAACATCAGGCGGCAAATCTATGATTTCGGCATCTTCACCCGGAACAGGAATTGGTCTTGTCGTCGCTTCAATAAACTTTTCAGCATCGCCGCCATCGGGGTCCGAAAGTTGTAACCGGATCTCATAAGTAGTAGCAGGTTTAAGGTCGAATATGCTTCCCGAATGCCTGTTTTGCCAGTTAAATCCATAATGACTACCGGCAACGATACGGCGAAGGGGCATGGCTTCACTCCAGTTATCCGCGCCCTTTTCTTTATAAAGGACCTTTACCTGCCCATTCTGATTATTATCGCCGTCAATCATCCACTCAACAGCGAGGTTATGGATAGTAGGATAGGGAGAGCTGATCTCGCCTGGCGTAGTTGCATCCTGGCACATGGCTGGATGATTTTTCAATATTATAAATATGAAAAGAAAAGATATATTTAAGCCCAGGCGCGCGCTCCTACACTTTTTTATCAGAGAATGTATATTCATTATCATTCATGATTGAAAATTAAATAAATAGATCGGGCGATCCTTTACCAACCCGGATTTTGCGTAAGATTGACATTAAGTCCAAGCTCCTTTGTAGGAACGGGCCAGAGATAATCCTTTTGAGCATTGAATCGCCTACCGGAGGCATTCTGTACAATCACAAATCCATCCGGCGTCAACTGCGGATTGTCCAGCTGTCCCTGTTCATCAGGAAAATACTTTGCGCCTACCACAGCATGGGGAAGCTCGTCTTCAGCGGTCTTCCAGCGAATGATATCCCAATATCTCATCCCTTCAAAAGCCAACTCCACTCGCCGTTCTCTCCTGATCTCTGCGCGCATATCGAGGCTATTGGAAGAGACAAACGAATTGGTGAGCGCGGGCATGTTGACGCGCGCTCTGAGCAGGTTAATAGTTTCGTTCAACTCATTATCAGACACGCTTCCATTAAGCTCGAATTTTGCTTCGATATTATTTAATAAAACTTCAGCATACCTTATGATAATATTATCAATATAGCTCTCGTTAGCGGCCCAATCATGCGAGATAAAGTATTTGCATGATCTGTATCCTGTCGGCGCATACTGGAAAGTAGGAACGTAATTCCCGTAAACATAAAAGGAGTATTTATTGAAAACCGACATGGCCATGCGCGGATCGCGATTTTCGAATTCGGTATAAGTGTTCGTTTGCGCCTTATAGAAAGGCGACTTCTCAATTGGCAAGCCGTCTTTATACAGGTAAGCGTCCATGATCGTTCGGGTTGGGCTAAGCAAACCATCCCTGGAATATCCATTTGCAGAAATGCTATTTACTTCATTCTCGCCATAAATTCTAACAAGGATATTTTCCGGGTTTGATTTTCCCTCGCCGACGTACTGGAAATTGTAAAAAAAGCTGCTGTCGGGATTAGCATTGTAACGGAAAAGCGCATTGTCTCCCGCCGCCATTACGGCCGAACTGGCCTCAATAGCTATTTGCAGGTGAGATTGGTAAGAGCCGTAGTTGAAGAATTTCTGACGGGCGCCTTCAAATAAAGCGACTCTGGATTTGAAGGCCAGGGCAGCAGTTGAAGTGATTCTTCCATACTCGCCTTGGGGCTGCTCGCCTGCGGAAGGAAGCTTTAAAGCTGCGTTATCCAAATCGAGATAAATTGAATCTATTATTGCTGCGCGATCGGTCTTTGCCGCAAACAGTTCAGGGTCGTCCAACAAAAGCGTTTTACGTACCAGAGGCGCATCGCCATAACGTTTGACGAGCTCAAAATACGCGAAGGCTCTGAAGAACGCCGCTTCTCCCAGGTATTTATTAATCTCCTCTGCCTCGCCGGCTACATTTACGGCTTTTTCCAGGATATTATTACACGCCCTGATCAGGTTATAATTATTGGTCCATATATCCGAAGTGGAAGGCTTAAGCCAACTTCCGTCGCTGACCGAGTTAGGGCTTGTGGCATAGGCGTCTATAGACATAGCATCGTCCAATTTGTCTACCATGATATCAGGAAGAAACGAATAGAGATAATTGGCGGCCAACTTTAAATCGTTGGACGTTTTCCAGAAATTTTCATCTGACACTTCCGTTTGCGGAAATTGATCTAGTTTTTTTGAACAGGCTGACAGGATCAACGCTGTAAACAAAACTACTGCGTAAGCGATATATTTAAACTTCATATATTTTGCATTTGAATAGTTAGTTAGAAGGTCACATTAAGACCTATTGCGTAAGAGCGGAAAAATGGATAATTATAAGCCGCATTGTTTGGATTCTCAGCGTCAAAATATTTATACCACATTTTGGTTTTCTCCCAGATATCCTGCCCGGTAAAATAAACCCTTGCCTTCTGGATCTTTACGATTTTAGTCATACGTTGCGGAAGGGTGTAACCGATCTGGAGATTTTTAAGCCGGATGTATGCCGCATTCTGTATCCATTTAGTTGAAGCGACAGTATTTTGCGTTCCTTCAAGATAAAGCCGGGGAAAGAGGGCATTGGGGTTATTTGGCGTCCAGTAATCCTGATTGATCTTCCAAGGCTGTCGCCATGATTCTACAAAAGGAACGACTACATAAGGATAGATCTCGATATTTCTTTTTCCCACTCCCTGGATCAATGCAGATAAATCGATCCCTTTCCACTCAACCCCAAGGTTGGCGCCAAAAGTATAACGCGGCGAAGTATTACCGATATATACCAGGTCGCCATGGTCGTCGGGGCGATTGGATCCCCCGTCAATACGATTGTCTTTGTTCTTGTCGACGTATTTCAAATCTCCCGGCCCCGTCCGGCTGTCCTGGAAAGCGTGGTTAAGCGCTTCGTCTTGGGTCATGAAGTATCCTTGCGCTTCATAACCATAGATCGAGTTGATAGGCATGCCTTCGATGACCATATTCAATCCTTGGGCAATCACATTCTGCCCATCGTATTTGATGATCTTATTTTGATTATCCGATATGTTCAGATTGATCCAGTAGTTGAAAGAAGAAACCTGGTCTCTCCATCCTGCCGATGCTTCCCATCCTACGGTCTTTAGTTTGGCAGAATTGCTGGCGTTTGGCGTAAGGCCCAGGGTAGCCGGGGCATTCAAGGCCACAAGCATGTTATTATTCTTTCTCACAAAATAATCGAAGCTTGCGTTGAAGCGGTTATTAAACAGGCCAATATCCAGGCCGCCATTGGCAGTTTCGATCGTTTCCCAGGTTTTATCAGGAGAAGCCAGCACAGCCTGATAGAAAGAATTATTCCTGGCGTTATTGAATGGATAATAGGGCCCTGCTCTCAACATGGAAACGTAATCATAGTTCCCCAGCACGTTAGAGTTGCCCAGTTTTCCCCATGAAGCTCTTAGCTTGAAAACATTAAAAAATGGGAAAGCCTGTGCAAACCAGGTTTCGCGGTCGAGTTTCCAGCCTGCAGATAATGAAGGGAAATACTGGTTCCGATTGCCTGGCGCGAGTTGCGAACTGGCGTCATTCCTCAGGGTAGCTTCAAAAAAATATTTTTCAGCATAATTATAATTGAGCCTTCCAAAATAAGAGATCAGAGCATTGACCTGGATATCGTCGGAAGCCGTTGAAGGAACGGTAGGATCGCCGCTGAGGTTCAACGAAGGCACATTGGCAACGATAAGCGCATTTGAGCCGGCCGTAGCGCTATTGAATTTGTAATATTGGTATTGATAACCCGCCAATACATGAAAGCGGTGATTCTCTGCCAAAGAAAAATCATAATCCGCGAGCCCCTGGATATTCGTCCGCGCCTGTAACGACCTTGTCTTGGATATTCCATTTGGGTTGAACAGATACCTGGCGGGTTCGGGGCCAATATCATAGAAAGAAATTGTTTTGTCGAACGAATCGAAATCAAGAAAATAAAGTTGCGGGCTATAAATAAGTCGCAGCGATAAGTTCCTGATAAAGTTCTCTGCTTTCAAGGTAAACAGTCCATCGAGATTGCGGCGGGTTTCTTCTCCATATCCGCCATCTTTAAGGATTTGATATGTTTTCGGGCCGCTATTGGTCCTGGCATATTTTGTATTATCGGAATTAGGAAGATAGATCGGATACGAAGAACCCAGTTGATAAATGTTCATGAACAAACCATAGTCTTCCGAAATATCGTCGCTGGGATTGAAGGTGTGCATTTGCGAATAGGATATTCTCGAATCAAGGCTAAAAATGTCATTAAGCTTCGTATTGACATTCATGCGGGCGTTGTATCTTTTAGTGTTATCAGAACCGATCTTAAAAATGCCTTCCTGTCCGAAATATCCCATAGAAAAGAGATATTGTGTTTTATCGCTACCGCCTCTTACCGCAACATTATGGCTCTGACTGAAAGAACTTTTCTTTAACAGCATGTCGACCTGGTTGAGATCATAATAGTAATCGTAGCGACCGGGATTGGAAGGACTAACCACATAATCAACTGAGGGATCTTTCATCCATTCTATTTCCTGTTGCGTATACTGTGGATTGGAACCTGCATTTTGCCAGGCCTCATTAAGCATCTCTGCCTCTTCCCAGGAATGAATTTTTTCAGGTATGCCGTACGCGCGGTTCATTGTAGTAAGACCTGAATAGGTAAGCGTTAATTGCCCCATACTTCCTTGCTTGGTTGTTACCAGCAATACGCCGCCCGCAGCCTTTGCCCCATAGATAGCGGATGCTGCGGCGTCTTTAAGAACGGAGACCGACTCAATATCATTTGGATTGATAAGCGCGAGATCGCCTTCCACTCCGTCAATTAGGATCAATGCCGTATTTGTTCCATTGATCGAAGAAAATCCGCGTATCTGGGCGTCAAAACCCTCTTTACCAGGCTGACCGCTTAAACGTGTTATGGTAAGACCTGGCGCGGCGCCCTGAAGAGCGGCAACGGCATTAGTAACAGGTCTGTTTTCAAGCAGGCGTTTGTCTACAGTCGCTACAGAACCGGTAAGATTACTTTTTTTCTGGCTGCCAAATCCTATTACCACCACATTGTTGAGCGAGTTAGCCGCAGTTTTTACAGTGATGGAGAGTTGAGTTTTTCCGTTTATTTTCCATTCGGCTTTTTCAATATTTGTGGCTGTAATGACAAGGGTCGCCTGCGCATCAACGCCGGTAAGAATAAAATCGCCTTCTTCATTGGAAGTAACGCCCCTGTTTGTCCCTTTTACCATCACCGAGGCAACGACCGGATGTCCATCCTCATTGATAATACGGCCCCGGACGGTAATAGGAGGATTTTCATTTTTATATACATCTGTTTCAGATACATTAGGCTGCCAATCAGAAGGCATGGCAACGGCGGGGTATCTTCGGGATATAAAAATGGTTGTATTTTCTATACTGTATTCAAAAGACTGGCCGCCGAGCGCCTGCTGAAGAAAAGTTTCAAGCGGGATGTTATTCGCAGTTACGGTAACAGGCCGACTACCCTGCAACAATTCGCCGCTGCACACTACGCTGTAACCGGTTTGCTTTTTAATGGTCTTAAATACTTTTTCCAGGGAAACATTTTTTCCGCTGAAAGTGATGGTTTGGGCGTTGGTTCCGGCCGAAACCTGCATAAAGGCGGCGAGTAATAAAATAATTGTTAGCCTCATAACTAACAAGGTTTTGGAGAGCGCCCCGCTTCGGCAAAGCGTTGTCAATAATTTCATAACTTTGGTTTGTTTGGGTTTTTACTTGTTTTGGTCCTTATTTCGTATTTATTGAAACGGGTTAACCCGAACGCCGCCGCTTCGAATCTCACCTCGAGGCGGTTTTGTTTTTTCAGGCATACCCGGAATTTTATGTCGTCCTGTTATTCCGGACTCAGATCCGGAATTGCTCATTAACTCTACTCCTATTTCTATCCATTTCCCATTTTATAGCCATTTAATGTCTTTTGCTTTCCGGCCCATTAAATGCTTCACTTTCTTTTTATCGCAATTCCGGGGCCTTTATACTAGAAGGCAGACCATGGATCCTGAATCAGGTTCAGGACGACAAAGTCGCGTTCTTATATTGCCTCAAGGCATTACTATTAACTTTTTTCCATCTATTCTGAACTTAACGCCGATCTTAACCAGACCTTTCAGCGCCTGAGTAAGGGTCAGGTCTCTTTTCATTTCTCCCCAGAGCTTTATATCGGGAACGCCTTTTTCATAAACCACATCCACGTTATACCAGCGACTTAATTCCTTCAAAACAACATCCATCGGCGTATAGTCGAACTGGAAAAGACCGTTCTTCCAGGCCATAACGACATCGAGATCAACATCGGATTTGGCCACCACCTGCTCCCCGGTTGCTACTGCCTGCTGGCCTGGTCTTAGCGTGACGCTGCCGCCCCTTTTATCATTTCTGGCCTGACCCGGAATCTTAGACGCCGGACCAGGTTCAGCGTGACGACTCACCTTTACGCTGCCCTCAAGCAGGGTCACCCTAATATCCTTTTCATCATCATAGGCATTTACATTAAAATGCGTTCCCAATACCTTCACCTCAATATCTCCTTTGGTAACAAAAAATGGCTTGGAAACATCAGCAGCCACCTCAAAATAGGCCTCTCCCCTTATCGAAACCTTTCTATCATTGCCCACAAAGGCGACAGGATAGGTTATCGAACTGCCCGCATTGAGCCAAACATGGGAACCATCGCTCAGCATCATATCAATGACCTTGCTACCACGGGGGTTATATAAAGTATTGTATTGAATTTCTCTTGTTGTTTCGCCTTCGGAGGGTTTGTATGCAATTTGTCCATCATCCAGCTTTAGAAGCTGCACTCCGCCCTGCTCGGCCAGCAGCCCGTTATTGAGGCTATCGAGAGAAACAGCGCTTCCATCAGCCAGGGTAACCATTGCCTTTGAAGAAACAGGGGCGGAAACATCTGCATGAGGCGCCGAAACAAATTCAGCATGACCGTCCGACCGGCGGCCGGTAAACACGACAAGGGCAATCGTAGCGACTGCAAACACGACGACGGCAGCCGCAGCCCAGCGGAACGAAGCTCTTCTTAAAAAATGAACGCGGCGACCAACAGGAGCTCCCTGATTTTCAAGATGGTCAACCGCTTTCATCAGTCGCTGTTTTATCCTGCCGCTAATGACATCAGCCACGGGGATAGTTTCATCATCCGCCCTTTGTTCCAGTCTCTCCCTGATTTCAGGCAGATCCAGCAGCAACGCATAATCCTTTGGATTGGTTTGCGCATAATCCAGCAGCTCATCCAGCCTGTCTATAGGCAACCGGTTATCAATAAAATCCGACAATAAACCCCTGTAGTACGTAAATTCTTTTTGCATAAAAACATCAATAAGACGCAGGAATAAAAAAAAGTAGGGCGCCGAAGCTTAACTATTTTATAATGGCGATCTGAAAATAAGGAGCAGAATAACTACTTCGCCGCCTTGTTCGAGAAAATTTCTTAGCGTAGAAAGGGCTTTCGACATGTGTTCCTTAACCGTATTGGGGGAGATCTGTAGCTCTTCGGCAATATCAGCATGGCTTTTTCCCTGCTTCCTGTGGAGTTCAAACACCCTTCGACGCGCAGGGGAAAGCGTATTCAATGCTTTGTCAATAAGGTTATCATAATGTTCCAACTCCTTTAGGGAGCGCCCCTCGGCAGCGGACAAATTCAACAAATAATGATGCCGCAACCGGTCTTTAAGACGACGCTCGGTAGCCATACGCCTGGTCAGGTCAACCGCCTTGTTGTGACAAATCCGGAATAAATAACCCCTGAAATGTTCCTTTATTTCCAGCTTTTCCCTTATCTCCCATATTTTAAGAAACACCTCGTGGACAATATCTTCGGCCGCTTCGGGCGCTTTGACCAGGCTAACGACATAACGATACAGCGGCTTATTATAACGGTCATAAAGTTCCGCAAAAGCCAGCTTATCGCTGCTGCGCAGGAGCATAAGCAATTCCCCATCCGAATATGCCGAATAAGTGGAAATAGGCAATAATTTTATCAGATAAAGATAATAATTCCTTCACAACTTAATTGTTTAGCGGATAAGCGCTCAAAAACAGATAGGAAGCAACTGCCACTTTAAACGCGGCTCCGCCATCTATCTTCCTGTTGTCAGGAACGAATAGCCGTTGGGCGTATCTGAGTATAGCGATATGATTTATTGCTATAGGGATAGCAATAAATCATAAGTAAA